>Ga0316588_1000040_pt1 | contig 9781 bp, 4 predicted proteins | sample S0NA_3_FD_207780 | JGI IMG/M metagenome (GOLD analysis project Ga0316588, IMG submission 207780) | Metatranscriptome of rhizosphere microbial communities from salt marsh grasses in Alabama, United States - S0-2_050615r3r5 (Metagenome... | ecosystem: Host-associated > Plants > Roots > Rhizosphere ... | reverse complement strand
GTGTTTGGTGTCACGTGGACCTTCAACGCCTGCGTTTTTTCTGTGCAAGTGCACTTAAAGCAGGAGGAGGTACCGGTTCACTTGTTCTTATTCCTGGCGGACTGTAAAGTCCTGAGAAACCAACATCATCAGAGTAGGCTCTCCACCAGGAGGTGACGTCTCCCAACTCAGTATCTATCTTACCACTGTAATAGGTCTGTGTGGTATAAGATGGCTGAGAGTTCACGCGAAGGAAAGGAAGCTTATCATAATAGGGAAGCTCCATGCCAGTATCTGTCGTGATGGATCCCGACTCGATATAGCGCTGCCAATTGTTCCCATTTAGCTCCCAACTCCTCGAGGTACTACGAGGGGTAAAGATAGCTCTAACACGTGATCCTCCTCTTATCCATCGAAAGGGGGCAGACAAGTAGTTTTGGAGGGTGACGCTTTGAATCGACTTTCCTGACTCGTAGAGTGTTGGCATACAGGAAGTCACCTCAGTGGTTCTTGGGAACTCAATCGAAAATCTTTTACCAAGAGAAACGTAGTCATCAAATTGTTCGGAGTCGGCTATGCCAACAATCTCGACTCCTGTGCTGTCGACGATTGGTTCGACCATTTCGGGGAATGCACGTACTGCAGACTGGGTCACTACAGCACCAGGTATGGTAACTGGATCGATGTCAATCCACCATTGGCGGTTTTGCCCAGCGAAATGGTTAAACTGCATGTCTGGACCTCCAGAAATCCAGACAAAACAAAAAATTTGTTGTCCGGCCTCCTGGGAGGCAATTTCATTGACGAGTGTCACTGTGAGCCCACCTGTCGAAACTTCCAATGACGCGGTGTCATCAACATTATTCTGATAAGAAACACATCTCTTAAAAAGCGTATCACTAATAAAAGGTATGCGCAAAGAAACATGAGTATCACCAGAGACATCAATGACTTTACTGATGATATCTCCACCAGGCCCATCGGCCGGATATTTTTGACTCCCACCAGTATTTTCCACTTCACCAGGCTTGAACGCAATGCGAACACGAGCCGTAACAAACTTGCTAGTGACAAAGTGAAAATGGTAGTCAATGGAACCTCGCCAATACCGGAAGAGATTGGAGACGTAAGACAGATAGCTCGGATAATTTGCTGAGCCCTCAGTAAACCAGCCACAAGGATTGACTCGATAAGCAGCAAGTTCAGTTCCAACAGGAACTGAATCATTGAAACTGAAATCATTCCAATATCCTGGTACGGATATAAACTGCTTAATGGAGGGTTTCAAGTCAACCGTGGACAGTGACTTATCAACATCCGTCTTAGCGTCTGGATGCAAGGAGAAACGGGGGTACTGTGAGCTTCCATAACCATAATAGGTTCCAAAGCCAGCGCGATTCTCCGCAACCGTGGGCGCCTGGATAGTTCCAGGCTTGTCGAGCAACATTGAGGCCGTTTCAATAATCGGTGCTGCCATGCTCACCGCCTTCTGAACTCCAGTGATGACACTGGAAACACCATTTGTAACTTGAGTCATGAGATCAGTTTTCTCTTTCTCTTCACTACTTTGGGTGACAACAGAAGGTGGTGCTGGCGGAGGCCAAACATCAGTATCAGCGAGCGGCGCCGTAACTTCGGGTTCTATGAAGTTGGCGAAAACTGATACATTAACAGGCTGAATGGCACTTGCAACGGCAAAGAGTGGAGTCATGGCATCAAACCAAACCTTGCCGATAATAGCATCCCGACCATAAGCGGAATTTTTCCGAATATCCAACCATTGAAGGGGAATTTCCCATGGGATGTTCTGCTCAATAGTCTCACCAGTCATGGCCTTAAGAATGACAACGTGATTGTTCATACGCTGTCTAAAGGTTCTCGCATGCGTTTGGTAATCAACACCTAGAATTGGATCTACAATAGTGGGATCACCAACTCCAGAAACATGGGACATACCAATTGCGCCATAGTGAAACATGGTAGAATTAATCCGAACAGAAAGCCGAACGCCCTTACACCTAAAATAGGCAAACCATTCAAGCTTGTTGGCAATCTGAGGGATTGAAAACAGAACCTGGGGAAACGAGAGAGTGATAAGAGGAGTCTTAGCCTGATCAGTCTCAGACCAAACAAACTCAGCAACCTTATAACTTCTTCCTAGAACCTCACTCATTCCCTGATGAGGGAGTGAGTCACTGGCTCTCCAAAGTAAGGAAGCATTGTCCTCCAGTTCCACAACCTCACGTGCCTCAGCATCTTCATAGGTTGTCAGTTGAGTTCCTGAGACGACGGGGTCCGTCTCAGTTTCGCGAATTGTAGCTTCGCTAGCATTTGAAGTAACTGTCGATTTCATAATCCATTAGTACATGACACAAACGGATCGATCTGTGCCCTAGGGACAAACCCCAGCATTGAAAGTGGACATATTTATCACCGGGATTTCCGGTGATCGCGCGCACCCCTGCGCCCGGGGTATGCAACGCTAGATTAAGGTCTCCCCGGATGATTTTAACGACTTCCCAGGTCGGTGCCATTTAGCTAGAAAGGAATCGCTTTCGCATGACATCATAAGGGATGTCAACGATAGGGTATCCATTCTTATTACATTGAATGGCAATTTGGCGCTTATATTGATTATAAACATCCTCGGGATAAAGGCCGAGCTCATCAAGAGCTGATTGGACCTTTGATAGCACAGCGTCAACTTTACTGCCAGAAGAGACATTGTACCATTCCAAAGTCGCGAGAATGTTTTCAATTGGAAGGACCGCATGCCAGTGGTCCTCCACCACAATAAAGTGGCGTTTCAGGAATTGCGCCTGGTCAAATGTGCAAAATCCCACTTCCTGATCCTTAATGGCACTCGTAAATGCCATACCAAAATTCACTGCCATATGGTCAACAATGAATTTCGGAGTATACCAGAGATGCACATTTTTGCGCACGGTGATAAGAGAGTCATCACCATACTCAATATCTCTGATGTCCTCAGCCCAGGCACGCTGAGCATCCATGATGTCCCCTTCATTATTCTCGAGCCAACCGGTGACAAATGAGTAAAATAAGGCGCAATGAAGTAAAATGGTATTTAGCTCAGCCGTAAAACGCTGTCCACTTGCCATTCTTCCTCTTAAAACAAAAGCCAAGGATTGGAATATCCAGACTTGTTGAAGACTGGCACGACACCAAGCAGAACACTTTCTTTCCCAATCTTCATCATCGTGAACAAGCGAAATGGAGTGGATAATTAACTTGTGTACTGCCTGCAGGCTCTCATAAGATTCAGAGAGATCCATGCCACTAATATCCAGCATAATAACACGTTCTCTGTCACAGTCATTGGACAATAGGTATTGAACCACAAAGTGACCCTCTCTCGTGTTCAGGGCGGTTCCGGGTCCAAACCACCTCAAGTATCGGCACATGGCAAAGAATCTACCAAGTACCATATCACCTGCAACATAATGAGGAAGATTACCAGCAAAAAACAGTCTCTGTTTCACACCGAGCTCATCCTTAAATGAGACTCGAGCAAAGTTCATTGTACCTCCATTCTCAGAGAATATATTCTGGACACTTTGCTCAAGAATCGGTTGGTATGAAGGAGTACACTTGATCTGCATATCCTCACGGTCTTTGTAGATAATGGGTGACTTTCCCCTACCAGGAAAGAGTCTGTCATCAGGAAAACCTTTTGCTCCCTTTAGATTTATCTCGCTGGTTCCATAGGTTGGGTCGCCATTAAGAACCTCTGCCAGCGTCGCCATTGGGGAACGCATCTTAGTAGCAATAGTTGAAAGCTCAGAGGAAATCATCATGATCACTGCTTCAAAATCAGTGGGACACTTAGGAATCCTGGCGAATTTTCCACAGTATCTCACCATCTCACTCTCATAATAATCACGCTTCAACTCAGACTTGCCATTATCTCTTTGCTGCCACAGGAGGTCAAGGCAAGGACTCGCTTTTCCATTGAAATAAAGACCTGACTTTCGCAACTTTGTCTTTGGAGGAAGCACCGATCCGGCAAATTTGGCTTTAACTTCTCCAAGCGGGAGCGTGTTAGGAAATCCCTGTGTAACAGGTTTTTCCGTCAAGAAATGATCATCACGTTGAGTATAGCCAAAATAGTTAAGAGCACCGATCAACCACTCTTGGAAAATAACGCTACAGTAGGCATATTTTCGAGTAGTATTTCCAGCAATATGTATACCAGCCACCTTGCGGGGACACTGAGGGCTAACAACAAACCACGGACAGGTGCAATCACCATCAACGGTAACACCTGAACCAACCAAGAAACCCCGAGTCACAACAACACCCTTATGAACGTCATTCATTTGAAGCTCATTCTCGGAATCGAAAGTAACAGAATCAATAGGAATTCTTGTTTGAATAAAGGTATTACCACGTCGAGAAATTCGTGACACATAACATTGATAATAATTGGAAGAATAGTCACTAGCCCTTCTGAACTTAGAAACAATATCCTTTACCTGCATCCCTTGGATTTTCAGGACAACAGCCTCAGGCACAAGACCGTCTTTGGGGATAATTGTTTTCTTCGTTATATTCTTCATGTGCACCTCCTCCCGAAATGCAGCCCTTATGATGATTAACTTCTCTGCAGATGCAACCGTTGCCCACTCATGAGTGGTAGTCAAGAAAAGGTCTCTGGCAAATCCCAGGAGGTGGATCTTGGTCCCATCTTCGGTGATGGCCATAAACTGATTCCTCTCAAAGACCGCATCCATCTGCTGATCTAACATAACATCCGTCACCATATCTGGACCCTGAAAGGAAACTGCCGAGGTGCCATCATTTGCCCTTGGTGCATGTATCTGCTCTTTGTCACGAAAGGTTTGTGTCTCCTCCTCATCCTTCGCGAATAATTTCATGACGACCCAATAGGTTCCATAGGTCGCCACTACTGCACTAAAGATGCCCAAAACATATTGAAGAGCCGCACGATCCTGCTTGTTGAAAATTCCAAAAGCCCTTGAAAAGAGCGTAACAATAAGCCAATCGAGCATGGTGGATCCATATGTTACGAGACCTCCCCCAAAAAAGACAATAATCGTAGGTAACCATCCCCCAAAGATTGCCGTAAAAAACATGACTATGATCATCCCAATATTCTTCAGCAGGGTAACATTCATCATTGCATTAGTAACGGAATCCGGGAATAAATCAAATCGTGGTTCCTCTTCAAAAGGAGGTATAACATCAGGCTCATCATCTTCCTCAACAGAATGTGTTTCAACAATCTTCGGATCTGAACTCGATAAGGGAGGAACTCTGAGAGAAGGAGTAGGACTTTGCTTCGACTTCTCAAAAAGCATGGAGTCAAAATCGATGCCCAGTCTCGCCGGATAATCAAATCTAGCATCCTGCCCCAATACATTGATTCGGGAATTAACGGTCACTCCAGTCTTGACATCATGATAGATATTAAGAATAATAACCTTACCCGCATATCTCATTGCGAGATGAAGCCTGTCCTTTCGTGAGTGCTCTCCCAGCACTCTGTACTCACTATACGCCTTATAGGGAGGCTCCCCAAGGGCCACGATAAGCTCAGCGGGCATTGGAATTGGCACGCCACAATAAAAGAGATGCTTATTCCTCACGACAGCTCTACTCTTGGCAATCTCTGCATAAATGTTCTCGAAGATACTTGCGTAATCCCCGAATCTTTGGCGGAGAATCCTCATACATACTGGATAATTCCATCCACAATCTGTAAACAACTTCTGAATGGATTTCCCTTGCGTGTCTACTACACCACCGAGAACATTGCCCCGATCTCTAGGTTCAACAATATAGGTAGATTCAGATTCAAACACCTTCTTTCTCTTCTCGTGTTCAGCCACTACCAAATTATAGAGCTGTTCTGCAGTAACATCCTGCTCTTTCTCCTCGCCCATACAACTATGGACTCGATATTGAACGATTTCGTCAAAATCTCTAAAATCCCTTACATGCGTATCACGAGCTGCTTTCTTTGCGCTTTCCAAAGTCCCCCTGGGAATGGCTTCTACAACAATGAACCGCCGCATAAAAGCCATATTATCAGTAAGACCTAATTTTGACGTTTTGGAGATGCTCTCATTCATCGACAAGATAACCAGCTTAGGTTTAATAAACTTATTTCCCTTACTCTCCACGTCAGCGACGTTAGCACAATATGGCAGACATGTGAGAATAGGGATCAACTCGCACAGTTCCTTCCCTCTCTCATTGGCATCTTGAATGGTTGCCACATCATCATATTGAAATACTTCGTGAAATGGCTCTACTCCATCCATACGCTCACTACCCTTAGGACGCGACCACGTGTAGAAATCAAGTTCCTTTGGATTAATGGGTTTTCCAGTATCATAACCTTTCAACTCGGCGATAAACTGGTGAGTCATTTTCTTTATCAAGACTGATTTCAAAAGTCCCCCAGGGCCATAAAAAAGCAACCCTACTGGTTCAATTCGTGATTCCGCTCCCATAGAGAGGGAATCTGCGTAAAGTTTCATCTCTCGAAGATTTTTAATTTTGTATGAAACATCCCTCGAGGCCATTTTCAAAAACCACCCAGACCTAGTGTTTATCTCCGGCAAAAGGTCTTCATAAAGGTCACAAAGACCGTTTGCCTCATACACCTTTGAAGCCCATTCCAAATCACGCTCACCGATCTTTGGCTTCTTCAAATCCAGGTAGAAATTATATATATCACGAACTATTCTCTCACATTGGGACGCTCTCGTCTCAGCGCCCGTTATCCAACAGTGCATATTTTCCAACAGTTCTGGGATATGGGTCGTAATAATCTCTTTAACGGCAATAGCATCACGAGCCGTAAGCACGCCTGTATGCAAACCATAGAGGAACCTCGTGGGAAGAGAGATAGCAACCCCGCAATAAGTCATAATGGCATCGACAAAGGCCTGAAGCATGTCCATAGTAAACTCATAAGAAGAAATAATTGCTTCCTTTGGCCCTTGTGTGTTGACTGCAGAGTTTGCTCGTCTCAACATCCATAAAAGCTTCCAGAGAACATCTGCTAACTTCCTTGCAAGACTCTCCCTCATTTTCAGTGTTACACAACAGAAATAGGTAACAGAGGCCAATAGTCCTTTCCATGTTCGACATGCCTCCCATGCCATAAGTGCAAGACTGAGCTTCTCTCCTATATCCAACGCAATTCCGGTGATTCCTCTCTTTTTCAGAATATCCTTAAATTCATCAGAAAGTGCATTGATAACATCTTTGGGTCCTTGTGTCCACACATCTTCCCTGTAGTTAGACATTCTCAACGCCTTGATCATCTTCCGATTCTTGGAGTTGAGATCCTCACCTCGACGAATCTTTTCCCTCAGTTCCAAAGCTTCTCCATCAAGCAACATGCCCTCAAGAAACTCATACTCTCCAGAGAGTCTCTTCCTCAGCACCCGCCTCCACTTTTTATCATCCTCAGGGGAAAACTGGAAGGCCTCAGATCTTAATTTATACGCCTTGACGAAGGTCTTCTTAGAACACCTATGTTCCTTAAAGGTACGCTCGTATTGAGTATAAAACCCACATTTACAAACGTGAACATTTGCGTTCTTATTGTGTTTCTCCGCCATATGTCTCGCAATGGAGGTGTAGTTAGAGAATGCTCTTGAATCCTCACACATTGGACACTTATAGTGTCCTTTAGCCTGTGCGAATTCTAACTGCTTGGCAATGGCTCCCTCAGAGAACCTGAAGGAATTCATTCCAAGATACCCTCTTCTTGTCCTCCCAGCAATTGCCCACTCTTCCCAGACGTAAACTCCAAATTCATCATCCCACACCACCATTCGCTCCTCACCATCATTCGGGAGTGTAATCTCAAAGACGATCTCTCCACGGCGTGGTGGCCGATTCAGGATTGATCGCCTCGGAGATTTTCGCATCCGACTATCTGGGTAGAACCTCAGATATTTAGTGTCCTCCTCCCCTAGGAGGAAGGACGGATGTTCAGATTGTGAACTCATGGTTGCGCAGCCGCGGCTCTCTGGCCCAGCGGCATTTGGCGTCTTAAATTGTGAGCGGCTATTGCTGCTCGCATTTGTTGATTATGCAACAACACATTTCCTCGATGAATATCCGCCGCTCTATTCCTAAATCTCCTAATGGCGAAAATGGCGTAAATGGCATGTATCATCATCAAGGTGCTCGAAAACGATTCAAGATAGAATAAGAGAAAGCCAAACAGAACCAATACGGCATCAGAGGCTCCTCCTAATTCCACAACAAAAATCACGGCACTGCAAGTAAAAAGATACAGGCAGAAGACATTCTCAGTAAAACTAAAAAGCACCAAAGAGATGAGAGCATCCACAAAGTGAAGGAATCTCGCTCTCTTTGATATAATCGAGATAACCCTTATATCATCAACATAATTCCTTATGCGGGCCAGAATTCGTGAAATAAGATCAAACACATCAGAAAAGCAATCAAACACTGTGTCCGAAGTTAATATCGATAAGCCTCTCCATTTCTCTACGAAAAAATCAAAGAATGAAAAAAGAACTCGATAAGGGTCAAATAGAACCATAGATGAAGTGATAAACTTCAACTCCACATAAATAACCAAATTTAATACAACAAGTGCACAAATGTAGGCCATTACCAGAAGGCAGTTGAAAGCAATGACATCCAGGTTATTGGGATTTGCCAAATTAGTTTTTCCAGTATACAGAGCCACTTGGCTAGACTCTGTAACCATTTGTTCTTTGGGTTTTATGAGTACGGTTCTCATGAAAGCAAACATCATAAAAATATTCCGTTGTAAAGGAACAAGGGACAAATCCTGCTATAATTATTTACGTCCAGCAAACGGACGCCCGATTTATCGGAGTCAAATAGTCCAAAAAAATACACATGTGAACATTAGTAAAGCGATTATTGCGTCACCGATCACTTGTACCCAGGCACGGAGAACCATAAATCTTTCAGTTGGTCAGTATATCGTCGAAAGAAAATGGTCCTAATACAGATTGACAAAATCCAGACGTTGGTATGGGGCTTAACACACAGCTGTTCTATTCACTGCACATCTTTCCCCACCCAAGCGCGAAGTCCGTAGAGATGACCAGGCTGGTAGCTACCGAAATAGCCAAATCCACTTACTCCACCTATAAAAGGTGCCACCTTCAAAACTACTCGCATTCGTTCGTCCTCGATCAGGTCGAGTTACGTACTCTACTAACTCATATCTGCTCCGCAACAAGCCGTATCCCTAGCGTCAACTCTCTAAGAGGAACACATAGTGTAGCTTAATTGGATTTACTATTATTAAAAGTTTTATATTTAATTCAAAAATTTCACACAAATTTCTACGGTAGTTCAATCGAAAAATGATTAGAAACAATGAATGGGCGAGACCCTAATACGGATGGGACTCTTAATTTTCTTTTTGAAGGAACATAGTCCTAGCCACGAGTGGCCAATATGAATGATCAGTTCACGTGAACACAGATGTAGAGGTATAAACTTGCATCATGTGGACAAGGAAATCACTGTGCCAAACAACAATTAGCAAAGAGCTTAATGGGTAATACACACCAAGGGAGGAATTTCACTTCTATGATATGCAAAGAGCCAAGGTAATACTAATCGTTGATCACAACATTATGCAAAGAGCTTTCCAGAAGAAAGGTAATACATAGCGAAGGAGCAATGATATAGTCACTCAAAAAGATATCAATAGTTCAGCGCACCAAACTAAAGCACCGTGGAAATTTCACACGGAGTTCAAACAGGACCTACGGGAGGAATGCCC
>Ga0316588_1000036_pt1 | contig 9998 bp, 6 predicted proteins | sample S0NA_3_FD_207780 | JGI IMG/M metagenome (GOLD analysis project Ga0316588, IMG submission 207780) | Metatranscriptome of rhizosphere microbial communities from salt marsh grasses in Alabama, United States - S0-2_050615r3r5 (Metagenome... | ecosystem: Host-associated > Plants > Roots > Rhizosphere ... | reverse complement strand
TTTCATGGGCTGCGGGCATCTCACCCGAGCCAGGACTCGGCAATCTGCGGAGCCAATCAGCGAGCGGTACCGACGGGAGACAATCAATGCAGGTTTCGGTGGAAGCGGGCGAAGGGCTCGAGCGGCGGATGAAGATCGATCTGCCCCCGGAGGAGGTCGCGGTCGAGGTTGAGAAGCGCCTGCACAAGCTAGGCCGCAGCGCACGCCTGCCCGGCTTCCGTCCGGGCAAGGTCCCGATGAAGGTCCTGAGGCAGCGTTTCGGAGACGCCGTGCATCAGGAGGTCTTCGGCGAGATGGTGGAGTCCAGCTTCTCCGAGGCGCTCGCACGCGAATCGCTCCGCCCGGCCGGCATGCCGCGGATCGAGCCCGAGGTCGACGCCGACGAGCGGCGCTTCGGCTTCACCGCGACCTTCGAGGTGCTGCCCCAATTAGAGCTCGCGCCCCTCGCCGGACGGGTCATCAAGTCCCCAAAGGCCGAGATCACCGACGACGACCTGGAGGCGGTGATCCAGCGCCTGCGTCGTCAGCGCGCGACCTGGAAGCCCGTGGAGCGTCCCGGCGCGATGGGTGACCGCCTGACCATCTCGTTCGAAGGTACGGTCGCAGGTGAGTCCTTCGAGGGCGGATCGGGTTCCGGTGCCCAGATCGAGCTGGGGGCGGGCCGGATGATCCCGGGGTTCGAGGAAGGGTTAGTCGGCGCGTTGCCCGGCGATCAACGCCCTTTGGATCTCGTCTTTCCTGACGATTACCGGGTCGAGCAGCTTGCGGGTCAACCCGTGCACTTCGACGTCACCGTCGAGGCGGTGGCGGAGTCGGAGCTGCCCGCGGTCGACGCCGATCTCGCGAGGTCCTTCGGGGTCGGGGACGGGGATGTGGCGCGTTTTCGCGAGGACGTGCACAAGAACATGGAGCGCGAGTTGAAGCAGCGGCTCGACGCCCGCAGAAAGGAAGCGGTGATGGAGCTGCTTCTCGAGACCCACGATGTCGAGCTCCCGCAGGTCTTGGTGCAGCAAGAGATCCAATCCATGAGCGAGCAGATGCGCGACTCACTGCGCTCCAAGGATCTTCCCGTTCCGGAAGGACTGTTCGACGAGGCCGCGCGCCGCCGTGTCTCGCTGGGGCTGATCATCGGGGAGATCGTACGGCAGCAGGGGATCCGGGTTGATCCCCAACGTGTGCGAGCCGCCGTCGAAGAGATGGCATCGACCTATGATCACCCCCAGGCAGTGATCGACTACTATTATGCCGACCGCAAGCGTCTGAGCGGGATCGAAAGCCTCGTTCTCGAGGGTCAGGTCGTCGACTGGGTGCTGGGCCAGGTGACGGTCGAAGACCAGCCCTTCAGCTTCGCCGAGGCGACCGAGTCAGCGTCCGTTGCCTGATCGGGCCGGTGCAGGGCCTTCTGCGCCGAGGTGCGCGGTTGGTCGGTATCGCGAACCGGGGTTGTCGGGTGTCGGCGGACGAGATTCCGCCTGAGATGACATCGTCATGACGCCTGCCGCACCGAGGTTGCCGGCTGCGTGCCGTTGAGACATCGTCGGGGTGTTCCCGCCCACCTAGGCCAAGCTGAGCCGATCAGCGCCTCGCCAACTCCGTTAGACACAGGTTGTGATGCGTCCCATGAATCATCTATCGAGTCGTTCAGACTGGCAGCCCGCCGGACTTGGATTGGTTCCGATCGTCGTCGAGCAGACGGCTCGCGGTGAGCGTTCGTTCGACATTTACTCGCGGCTCCTCAAAGAGCGCGTTATCTTCGTCGTCGGGCCGGTCGAGGATCACATGGCGAACCTGGTCGTCGCGCAGCTGCTGTTCCTGGAATCGGAGAACCCGGACAAGGATATCCATCTCTACATCAACTCGCCGGGCGGGTCCGTCACCGCGGGCCTCGCCATCTATGACACGATGCGCTTCGTGCGTCCTGACGTCAGCACCATGTGCATCGGTCAGGCTGCCAGTATGGGCGCCTTGCTGCTGGCAGGTGGCGCGGCAGGCAAGCGTTTCTGCCTTCCCCACTCCCGCATGATGATCCATCAGCCGCTGGGGGGATTCCAAGGACAGGCGACCGATATCGACATTCACGCCCGAGAGATCCTTTACATCCGAGACCGACTGAACCAGATCCTGGCGAAGCACACGGGTCAGCCGATCGAGAAAATTGCCGACGATACCGAGCGTGACCGGTTCATGGGGGGCGAGGAGGCTCAGACTTACGGGTTGATCGACAAAGTGATCACCGAGCGGGGGCCGGCCGCGGCGAAGACCTGATGATCGCCCCCTGCTGCTGCAGGGCGACAGCTGAGCCTCGCCCGAGCGCTTCGCCGAAGGCCGGGCGGCCTGGTCGGGGCCCCAGGTCCGCGAGTCTGTCCGGCGCCTTTCACCGCCTTGCCATCTAACAGTAAACCGTTATGATTGAGCTTGGCCAAGCACGGACGCCGACACCCTGACCACAACCGACCCCACGGGAGTCATCCGCGATGAGTGGAAACAGTCACGGCAAGAGCGAAGACGGGAAACTTCTCTACTGCTCGTTCTGCGGCAAGAGTCAGCACGAGGTCCGCAAGCTCATCGCCGGTCCTTCCGTGTTCATCTGCGACGAGTGCGTCGAGCTCTGTAATGACATCATCCGCGAAGAGATGCAGGACGGCGTCGGTGAGGCAACGAGCAATCTGCCAAAGCCGCGCGAGATCAAGACCCGGCTCGACGAGTTCGTGATCGGGCAGGAACAGGCCAAGAAGGTTCTGTCGGTTGCGGTGTACAACCATTACAAGCGTCTTGAGGTCGCCGAGGCCAAGGAAGACATCGAGATCGCCAAGAGCAATATCCTGTTGATCGGGCCCACGGGGTCGGGAAAGACCCTGTTGGCGGAGACCCTCGCCCGGCTCCTCAATGTGCCCTTTACCATCGCCGATGCGACGACCCTGACCGAGGCCGGCTATGTCGGGGAAGATGTCGAGAACATTATCCAGAAGCTGCTTCAGAAGTGCGACTACGACGTCGAAAAGGCGCAGACGGGGATCGTCTACATCGACGAGATCGATAAGATCTCGCGTAAGTCCGACAATCCTTCGATCACTCGCGACGTCTCCGGCGAGGGGGTCCAGCAGGCGTTGCTGAAGCTGATCGAGGGCACCATCGCATCGGTGCCGCCGCAGGGCGGGCGCAAGCATCCGCAGCAGGAGTTCCTGCAGGTCGACACCTCCAATATCCTGTTTATCGTCGGAGGCGCCTTCGCCGGGTTGGATAAGGTCATTCAGAACCGGTCACGCAAGACCGGCATCGGCTTTTCCGCGGAGGTTCGGAGTCAAGATGACCGTCGCCAGATCGGCGAGCTCTTGAGCGCGGTGGAGCCGGAAGATCTGATACGTTATGGTTTGATTCCGGAGTTCGTGGGCCGCCTCCCGGTGATGGCGACCCTGGAGGAGCTGGATGAGCCGGCGCTGATGCGGATCCTGACCGAGCCCAAGCACGCACTGGTCAAGCAGTATCAGCGCCTCTTCGAGATGGAGGGTGTCGAGCTCGAGCTGCGCGATGATGCGCTCCGAGGGATTGCCCGCAAGGCGATGGAGCGAAAGACCGGTGCCCGAGGCCTGCGAACCATTATGGAGCAGGTTCTGCTCGACATCATGTATGACCTGCCTTCCATGGACCATGTCGGAAAGGTTGTGATCGACGCCTCGGTGATCGCGGGGGAAAACAAGCCCTTCTTGATTTACGACGGCATTGAAAAGCAAGCCGTAGCGGCAGACTGAAGATTGTCCGAAACCGCGCGCGTCACGCGCGTGGCCTCCGCCCAGTTCAGAGTTTGTTGAAGTCGGCACTGGGCGCCCTGATTTTTAGCTGATCAATAGAGTCTACCGGCGCTCCTGGGTGCACCGCGGTTGCGGCACTGCACTCGGATGAGGTCGTCGTAGGCCGTACACTTCATGAGAACGGGTTTCCATGGCGAAGAACCAGATATCATCCATCCCGGCGTCCGGAACGCAACAAGAGGTTCCTGTCCTGCCGCTGCGGGACGTCGTCGTCTATCCACACATGGTCATCCCGCTGTTTGTCGGCCGCGACAAGTCCATCCGTGCGCTTGACGCGGCCATGGCGAGCGACAAGCAGATCCTGCTGATTGCCCAGAAGAGCGCCGATGTGGACGACCCGGGTGTCAGTGATCTGCACGATATCGGCACGCTCGCCAACATCCTGCAGCTGCTCAAGTTGCCCGATGGAACCGTCAAGGTGCTCGTCGAGGGCAATCAGCGCGCGCGAATCGAGCGCTTCTTGACCACGGAAGAGTCCTTCTCGGCGAGCATCGAGCCGATGACCGAGACCCTGGAAGTCGACGAGCGCGAGGAGGAGGTCCTCATGCGCTCGGCGGTCACGCTGTTCGATCAGTATGTCAAGCTCAATAAGAAGGTCCCGCCCGAGGTCCTGACCTCGCTTTCGAGCATCGACGAGGCGGGCCGGCTGGCCGACACCATGGCGGCCCACATGTCGTTGAAGCTCGACGAAAAGCAGCGCGTGTTGGAGATGATCGACGTGCAGGCGCGGCTCGAGCACCTGATGGGACTGATGGAGTCCGAGAACGACATCCTGCAGATGGAAAAACGCATTCGCGGGCGCGTGAAGCGCCAGATGGAGAAGAACCAGCGCGAATATTATCTGAACGAGCAGATGAAGGCGATCCAGAAGGAGCTTGGTGAGCTCGAGGATGCGCCCAACGAGATCGAGGATCTGGCCAAGCGCATCGAGGCCGCCGGAATGCCGCGCGAAGCCAAGAACAAGGCGCAGGGCGAGTTGAACAAGCTCAAGCTGATGTCGCCGATGTCGGCAGAAGCGACCGTCGTTCGCAATTACATCGACACCCTGGTGGCAGTGCCGTGGAAGAAGCGCAGCCGCATCCGCAACGACATCCAGGTGGCCGAGGCGGTCCTGGACAATGACCACTACGGTCTCGAGCGGGTCAAGGAGAGGATCCTCGAGTATCTCGCGGTGCAGCAGCGCGTGCGCAAGCTCAAGGGACCGATCCTCTGTCTCGTCGGCCCCCCCGGCGTGGGAAAGACCTCGCTCGGTCAGTCCATCGCCCGTGCGACCAACCGCAAGTTCGTGAGGATGTCACTTGGCGGAGTCCGCGACGAGGCGGAGATTCGCGGCCATCGTCGCACCTACATCGGCGCTCTGCCCGGCAAGATCATCCAGAATCTGTCGAAGGCCGGCTCGCGCAATGCCTTCTTCCTGCTCGACGAGATCGACAAGATGGCCATGGACTTCCGTGGTGATCCGGCCTCCGCGCTGCTTGAGGTGCTGGATCCTGAGCAGAACCATACCTTCAACGATCACTACCTCGAGGTGGATTTCGACCTCTCCGAGGTCATGTTCGTCGGCACGGCCAACACCCTGAATATCCCCCCGGCCCTCCTGGACCGCATGGAGGTGATCCGCCTCTCGGGTTACACCGAGGATGAGAAGGTCGCGATCGCCGAGCGTTACCTGCTTCCAAAACAGATGAAGAACAATGGACTCAAAGAAGGCGAGCTGGTGATCCGCGAGAGCGCCTTGCGCGACATCATCCGGCACTACACGCGTGAGGCAGGGGTGCGCAATCTCGAGCGCGAGATCTCCAAGATCTGCCGCAAGGTCGTCAAGGAGGTGCTGCTCAAGAAGCGCGATGCCGCGACCACCGTCAGTGCGAAATCATTGGAGAAGTATCTGGGGGTGCAGCGCTTCCGCTATGGTCGAGCCGACGAGCGCGACCAGATCGGGCAGGTTACAGGGCTCGCGTGGACGGAAGTGGGTGGCGAGCTGCTGCGTATCGAGTCGGCGCTGGTTCCGGGCAAAGGCAAGTTCACCTACACGGGTCAACTGGGTGATGTGATGCAGGAGTCCATCCAAGCCGCCATGACCGTGGTTCGGGCGCGTGCCGAGGCACTCGGCGTCCCGGCGGATTTCCATAACACCGTCGACGTGCATATCCATGTGCCCGAGGGTGCCACGCCCAAAGACGGCCCGAGCGCCGGCGTCGCGATGTGCACCGCGCTGGTATCGGCTCTGACCAAGATTCCGGTTCGCTCGAGCGTCGCCATGACTGGCGAGATCACGCTGCGGGGCGAGGTGTTGCCGATTGGGGGTTTGAAGGAGAAGCTGTTGGCCGCCCATCGCGGTGGCATCGAGACAGTGATCATCCCGCTCGAGAACGAGCGCGATCTCACCGAGATCCCGCGGAACATCAAGCAGCATCTCCACATCCATCCGGTGCGTTGGATCGACGAGGTCCTGGACATCGCGCTGACCGAGCAACCGTCCCGAGCGGGAGTCAAGAAGGTCGAGGGGAACGATCCGGTGACGGAGGAGGAGGATTCGCGCGAAACGGCGAGCGATGCCGCTCGTGACCAGAGCGCGCGACTGCACCACTGAGGCATCTGTCCTGAGGTGACGGCCCCCCCGCCGGTTGTTTGGAGGGGCCGCGTTGCTGATCCGCGAATCCCGACGCCCGAGCCAGCGCGACCGATACCCGGCATTTCAGACCGCACTCGACTCGGCGCGCACCCCCTCCGCATTGCGGCGCGTTGCCAAGGTCGGTTGGATCCGTCCCCCTTGTCGGGCGACACCGCCACATGCGTAGCGCCTCGATTTGTCTCCCTCGCGACACCTGATGCGCTTCCGCACCCTCCTAGCTGAAAAAGCCTGTTGCCCTATTGCGGACTCCGTTTTAGCATGCGTCGTAGATCAGCCAAGCTGGTGGAAAGGAGGGTTCAGCCGCATAGACGACTGGTCGTGAGGATCGGCCGCCGTGGTGGTCTGTGGCAATGGCCCATAATCTAATGAGTAGACAGGGGGATCGATGAATAAGTCGGAGCTTATCGAAAAAATGGCGGATGCCGCAGACATCTCCAAGACGGCTGCATCGAAGGCGTTGGACGCCTTGACCGATGGGATCGCCGTGGCACTCAAGTCAGGCGACACCGTGTCTCTGATCGGCTTCGGGACCTTTGCGGTGAAGGAGCGCGCCGCGCGCACGGGACGCAACCCCCAGACCGGAGCCGCGATCGAGATCAAGGCGTCCAAGAGTCCTTCTTTCAAGCCTGGTAAAGCCCTGAAAGACGCCGTACAATAACGGATCTCCCGGAGGGTGCTTAGCTCAGCTGGGAGAGCATCGCCCTTACAAGGCGAGGGTCGCAGGTTCGATCCCTGCAGCACCCACCAAGGCTTCTCGGAGCGGTAGTTCAGTTGGTTAGAATACCGGCCTGTCACGCCGGGGGTCGCGGGTTCGAGCCCCGTCCGCTCCGCCATCTTCAGATGTTGGGGACACACCGGGAGGTGTCCCCAATCCGCGCCCCGCTTCCATTCGTCAGCGGCCCTTACAGACATGCTTCAAGCCATCCGGGAACGTGCCCAAGGCTGGATCGCCTGGGTGATCGTCATTCTCATCAGCATTCCATTCGCCCTCTGGGGAATCCAATCTTACCTGGGGGTCGGCGGCGAGCCTGTCATCGCCAAGGTCAACGGGATCGAGATTTCCGAGCGCGACCTTGATCGCCGCGTCCAGGAGGCGCGCATCGAGCTTCGCGAACGCCTGGGCGCAGCGTACGACCCGGCGGCCTTCGACGAGGGTCGGCTTCGCTCCGAGGTTCTGAACGACATGATTCGGCGGACGCTCCTGTTGGAGGCGTCCAACCGGATCGGCATGCGGGTGTCGGACGAGGAGATCCGCATTCAGATCCTCTCCGAGCCCGCCTTTCAGCGTGACGGGCGCTTCGATCGAGAGGCATACGAACGGCTCCTGCAGATTCAGGGCCTGTCGCCTGCGCAATTCGAGGGCCGGTTGCGTCAGGAGCTCGTCGGGCAACAGTTGCTCAGGGCGGTCGTCGGCAGCGAGCTGGTCACGCGCAAGGAGCTTGACGACTACCAGCGCCTAATCGGCCAGCGGCGTGAGCTTGTGTACGCCCGGGTCCAGGCCGCTGACTACCTTAGTGATGCCCCCGTCGAGGAGGAGGAGATCGAGGCATATTACGCGGCCAACACGGCGCGTTTCCAGAACCCAGAGATGGTGAAATTGGACTATCTGGTCCTGGACGCTGCCGAGCTCGCCAAGGGGGTGGAGATCTCCGAGGAGGAGGTGCGTCGGACCTATGAAGCCGATCAAACCCGCTTCGGCCAGCCCGAGCGACGAAACGTGCGTCATCTGCTCCTGTCCGTGCCTCAAGACGCCGACGAAGCCGCTGCGGACAGCGTGCTGACGCGGGTTCAGACGATTCGTGATCGGATCATCGCCGGCGAGCAGTTTGCCGATGTCGCGGAAAGGGAGTCCCAGGATCCGAGCAGTGCAAGCCAGGGCGGCTCACTCGGGACCATTGAGAAGGGGATGATGGACCCGGAGTTCGACCGGGTGGCGTTTGGGCTTTCCGTGGGCGAGGTCAGCGAGCCGGTTCGTACGCGCTTCGGCTACCATCTCATCGAAGTCACCGAAATTGTCCCGGGTCAGACGAAACCCTTCGACGAGGTCAAGGCGGAGCTTCGCGCCGAGCTGTCGAGGCAGCGCGCCGAGTCGCTGTACTATGACCTCGGGGAAAGGCTCGCGAACCTGGCCTACGAGTCGCCGGATAGTCTGGAGCCTGCAGCGGACGCGCTCGGGCTCCGGATCCAGCACAGCGACTGGGTAGGGCGCGACGGCGGCGAAGGCATTCTGGGGACCCCGCGTGTCATCGGTGCCGCCTTCAGCGAGGATGTCCTCGTCGGTCGCGCCAATAGCGACCTTATTGAGCCGGAACCCGAGGTCCTGCGCGCGATCGTCCTTCGTGTTGCCGACCATCGCGTGGCTGCCACCAAGCCTCTCAACGAGGTGCGCGACGAGATTGTCGCTGAGCTGCGTCTCGAGCGCGCACGTCAGGCGACACTGGAAGCGGCTGAAACCGCGGCTGAGCAGCTGCGTCAGGGTGTGCCCTGGTCAGAGGCCGTTCCCGACGAGGCGGTCGAGGCGCCGGGTTTCGTCGGTCGCGATCTTCCCAGCGTGCCTGCCCCCGTTCGAGACCTCGCCTTCAGGCTCCCGCCCCCCGAGGCTGGCGTTCCCAGCGTCGGCACGGCGATGCTGGACAACGGCGACGTCGCCGTGGTTCAGATCACGGGCGTCGAGGACGGCGAAGTGAGTCAGGCAGACGCGGATGGCTCCTCGCCCGGCGCCGAGGTGTTGGCCCAGCTGTTGGGCCGTCAGGCTTATGAGGCCATGCTCGGGGACATCGAGCGGCGAGCAAAGGTCGAGCGTCGTCCCGTCAAGTCCGGCCCGGATCTCTAGGGAGAAGCTGATTGATCGGCCCTCCCGGCCAATAATCGGCGCGGAGCTGGAAAAAACGCAGTTTCCCAGCTCCTTCAGCTTCAGACGCTTCGGCTTTCGAAAATGGCGGGGAATCCTGCCCCGCGGGACATGCCGATCGATCAGCGTCTCCCGAGCCGGCGGTCTCTGAGCGTGCGGATCGGGGCCTAGCTGGCCCATTCCTCCGATCCGCTGGCCGGCGCTTTGTTTGATCCATCGGTGGTCCGCACTCGCGATGTTCTCGGGGGCAATCGGCGGGTGGTCGAGGGCTCAGCCCATGCCGAGGATGTGGTAGCCGGTGTCCACATACAAGACATCGCCCGTGATACCGCTCGCGAGGTCCGAGCACAGGAAGGCCGCGGCATTCCCGACCTCCTCGATGCGGACGTTGCGACGCAGCGGGGTTCGTTCCTCGACTGTCTTCAGCATGTCGCGAAAATCGGAGATGCCGGCTGCGGCCAGTGTGCGGATCGGTCCGGCGGAGATGGCGTTGACACGCGTCCCCTGCGGTCCCAGGGACGCCGCCAGGTAGCGCATGTTCGCCTCGAGACTCGCCTTCGCGACCCCCATCACGTTGTAATTGGGAACCGCCCGCACCGCGCCCAGGTACGTCATGGTCACCAGGGCGCCGCTTCGCCCGTGCATGAGGCGCCGGCCCGCCTTCGCGAGGGCCGCGAAGCTGTAGGAGCTGATATCGTGCGCC
>Ga0316588_1000035_pt1 | contig 10008 bp, 2 predicted proteins | sample S0NA_3_FD_207780 | JGI IMG/M metagenome (GOLD analysis project Ga0316588, IMG submission 207780) | Metatranscriptome of rhizosphere microbial communities from salt marsh grasses in Alabama, United States - S0-2_050615r3r5 (Metagenome... | ecosystem: Host-associated > Plants > Roots > Rhizosphere ... | reverse complement strand
GCCGGTAGACACGGCGCAGCTCCAAGTCATTGTCTAGACTAACTGCGCTGTGAATAGTACGTAAAATTTCCCGGCACACCTTCATTAAGTAAGAGCACTACAAATCCTCCCCAGTAAATACTGAAGATTGAAACTCGCACTCTTTTAAATAAATCAGTATGTACTGGACGACCACAATGGCCGTGGTATAGGGCTCCCTCTATACCGTCCCTGGTTAAGTTTTCAAATGGGATAACTTCCAAACCAATGGAGCAATTCAATAGGCTCGCTCCTAGCCCCGCTTTGATTCCCGCTGAGACGTCTTAACTCAGCTCGCTCAATGGTCGTACACGACTCACACAATGTGCTGCCAATATGTGTATCCCAAAGAGAGTCTACATCGAAGAATGATTATGGTCCATATCTGTGCGTGTCTCCAACAGTGTCTCCACAGGATGTCCACAGAGCATCTCCGACTAGACAGAGGATTAAACCCTACTCCGTCATAACAGAAAATCGGGATTGGGTTCGCCAGGTCTTGTAGGAATCTGGTTCGCACCACTCGTGTCCACACCAGAAACCATCCCAAACGGACCCAACCGCGAAATGGTTTTCACCTCCCCAGCTTTATCAAGGCTGGGAGTGTCGTCTTTTCTTGACTTCCGACACAGGTCAAAGACCTCCCTAAGGAGGAGCAGTAGCAATGGGAAAGGAAACAACCTTGTATAAGGCAGGCATTCCGCTAAAATAAAACAAATTGAAATCCTCACCGGCACTGCAATACAGATAAAAGAACTGAGCGCTGTAGTCTGCTGCGCTAAAATCTGTTTGCGTAAATATGCCGTTCCAGGAAGGTTCCTCCACAACGTCGAAAAATGGTTTCGAGTTGTTAACCAAAAAGAACCTTTCATTTGAATAAAACGGAACCTCTATAGGTACAATTGGATTGACACCATTGTTCCCCAAGTAGCTACCAATGTTAGTTGTTGCTTTATAATTATTTAATATCCTGGACTTCACCCCTGGATCAAGCGTTGAAGTTCCCAAATTGCTTGACAAATTCACACGGGGTGTTGATTCCTGTCGATGGAATAGCACTGATTTCGAACCAAATGCTTCATTCTGAGTTCCAATAATTATTGCAGAGGTATCGATAGTCCACCGAATAGACCCTCTCCACCCAAGGAACATCTTGGATATATAATTTATATACGTCGTAGCAACAGGCACCCAATTATCTGTACCCACTGGATAACACATCGAATTCGAGAAAATAGCCGAAGCTGTTCTTCCCCCATATTCCGGGAAAGCTCTCCGGCTAAATGTGAATGTCGAAGGTTGTTCTGGGCGATCGACTTGGATGATTTCAGCAAGACAATCTCGTTTGAGAAGTTGACGAAAAGAGGCTACAACTTCTCCAAAGAAAAGCTTATTCACATCAGGGTCAGCAACAAGAGCGTCTGCCATTGTGTCGATCTTTGGTGGGTCCGTAACAGGACTCTCACAACAATCCATATCTTTCTCCATTTCCGCCGTTTCTGGTACTGGGTCTACGTTGTCTCTGAACATCCATGTTGATAAATCAACAGGTTGAGCTACTTCAAAATCATCAAGCATTGAAACGTATACGTTGACCTGCACATCCGCTGCTGTAGCACTGGGAACAGTGAGGGTGTTCAAAACCCACACTCCCAGGACTCCATTTCCACGCGGAATGTCTGGTAACTCTCCGGGAGCGACAAATGACACATCTGCTTCTGTGATTCGATGCGCAAAAGAAACATCTTGTGCCCATCCAATATCAACAGTAAAGTCCTTTTCAGTAGATATGTCATGAATTGTTGTGTAATGTGTGTTGAATTCTGGCGTGCCCATGTTTCCCGAAGGATCATAGGCCAAACGCAGTCGCCCACGATGGTAATTAGAGCTGACGATTTGAAATCGAAATCTCATAGTACCTCTCCAATACTTGAAGGGCAAAGCTGCAGCTGCACAAGCCGGCAAATGATATTCCCTACCACTAACCAAATAGCGGTTCACAAAGGGATCAACCCTGATTTGAAATAAATTCTCATCAGTCAGGGCTGTAACATCCCAATCAAAGGTAGTCAGATAAGATTCCCGTCCAGCAATTGATGCTATGGGTAACTCATCATCTGGCCTGATACCAGTTGTGGTGGGGTCAATAGTCAGCTCCTGCTTGCTGTCAAAAGTCAACTTATTTGCTGGAACTTTATTGTCAACGACCGCGAAAGAAGGACGTGGATTAGGAACCATAGTGGAAAAGCTCAGTTCGTTTGGACTGGAATATCCAAATATCTTAGCTATTGCCGCCACCGTGGAAGCTCCCATCTCCGTAGCTCTCGCGAATGGCGAGATGATAGGTACATTTGTTAACGCCCTCGCATATCTCGCCACAGTGCTAGCTGGTCTCGAAATGACATCCTTGTTGTGTTCATCCATTTCAGGAACACATTCCAGCATTTCAGGCACGGCTTGAGTAGGGATAGAAAATGACACATTCTCTGCCCAAGCCATAACTGAAATGGTTATTGGATCTACTCCCCCATTCGCATGAAGCAACGGGTTAATAGACATCAACACGCAATCTCCCATATCTCTCCAGGCATTGTCAGGAATAACCAATGCATTTCTTGGATAAAAGAATGGAAGTTCGAGGGAACCACCCTCGCTCGTGGTCGGATTAATATACACATGTTGCCTTTGGGATAATCTCACTATGTCGACATTAAAGTAGTTATTTGGCCTCTTTTGCAAGGCGGGGGACATCTTGTCGAATACATTGAGAGGTTCGTAACCCAATATGGCGCGCCCATAATAAAAAGCATTTCCGTTTATGATCAACTTAAGATGCAATGTACATTTGAGCAAATGGTAATTCTTAATCTTCTCCTTGTTTCTAGGATTCTCCCAAAACAAAGTCCATGGGTTGAATCTTTCGAATAGAGAGCCTGAAACGTTCCAAGGCACCTCCAAAATTCGCACCGGACGCGAGAAAAACTCATCCAACGTAGTATCCTGCATGAATGCGACATTTCTCGTCTCGTCCATATAACTCCCTCGAGAGTCAAGTTGACCTGGTGCATTGTCAACAAAAGATATGTTCTGCGTTCCCAATCGGGCATCTCCAGCCATACCAGAACTGAAGATCTTGTTATTTACAATATTAGTACTTTCAGGCGTTTATTTACAAAAGTTGGGCCCTGCCTAAAGCCCTCCTCGGATGCATAAATACAAAATATGAAGCCTAATGAAAACATTGCCATGTATCACTGGTAATCAAACATATAAAGTGGATATTGCTTCTCCGTAGAAACCAGATCCCTCTGGTCCGACCTTTTAACGCCATGTCGCAGGGCGGAGAACTCTAAATAGAGTATTTTGAATGCCAATGGGCAACTCTGTCAGCGTACGTCTTTTCCAACTCATCCGTCCAAATGCCAAGGTCCATGGCACAGTATTGCAAACCTTCTCTCATCTTCATGTAAAATTCTTCTCCATGGAGAAAGCTCTCAGTGAGCATAGACATAATAGCCGCTATCGCGAGTTCATTCTCGTCTCCTTTTCCTGAAGACATGTGACCCATCTTCCAGATAGATTTTTCCGCCAAAGCACCAACCCTCACGCCAAGCGCTGGGTGGTAGACGCTCTTCCTCTTGAGAAAATCAATACTATCTGCTGGCACAACTGATTGCGGGTTGTCGTCTTTGGCTGCATTGGTGAATCCCATACCGACCATATCAAAGAAGGCCTTCTTGGCGAAGAAATCGCAATATTTCCTCATTTCTTCTCGGGATCCACTCTCTCCGTCGTCTCCATATGTCCCCAATCTTTCATTCTCATTGAAAAGCCCCTTTTCATCCAATTCCTCCTCTGTCAATTCCTTCGTGGCATTCCAATGATACGACACCCTATTGAGATGAGAATTGTCACCACCGTTGGTATAGACTGTCATTGAATTGCCCGAGGAGAAAAAATACAGGGATATGATGGTCCCATTCCAATTCACTGTGGGGTTGCGGATGCTGTGTCCAATCCCTTGCATCCTGATGATATCTGTCAATTGGTACCCAAACGCCTCACCTATTCTAATTTGGGTTTTGATCGTAGCCATGGTCACATCCGCTGGCCTACCCAAATCATAATTGGCAAAATCATAATCAGTCATCATCTTATCTAGAGTGAGCTCCTGGATGTGTTGTTGCATCGCCTCCCATTCTGGACCAGCACAGTTGATTCCTACCATACACTCGGTTTCCAGAGGATGGCGCGAAATAAATTCGGCGACCGGCAAGTAATACATACGACAAGCCAAAGACAAGACACACTCCATAATATAGAATATTCGGACCTTTTCCTTGGTCTCATGGACGACCTCATCTTTCAAACAACTCTTGACCCAGTTAGCATAATAAATGCATTGATCAAAATGGGAAAGCATCCAATTGAAATATGCCAAACCCTCAGGAGTTAATCTCCATCGGTGCCTACCATCAGGATAATCTTCTATTCTTTCGAAAATGCCACTCATCTCTTTGCTACCTGCAGGAATGCAAGCTGAAGTGTTCATTTTCAAAGGTGGCATGTACAAGGCATCAGGACGCCCATTAATGGCTTCATCGAGTGTCAGGGGTCGGCACAGATCCGGGTGCTCTTTCAAATAAACCTTTAGCAACGGCTCGAGGGTTTTCCAATAATCATTGACAGCCCACTTCAAGCTAGCGACTGGTACCTCCCAAGCCCCATTGGCAATTGCCTTGAGGGCTCGATTATGGTGTACCCACGGCTGCGAAAGATCTGGTGCCTTCCATTCACATGATTTACCAAAATGCTTCTCAATACAATCTCCCAACTTACTCTTTCGAACATGAGTTTTGTACCTTGGCAAATTCAGATTGTGTCCATAGATTTCAAAGGAGTTGTAGGGATTCAATTCCGGGTCATCAAAAATCTGAGTTTTAGGGTGGGGTCCTCCTGGTGTGTATAACTCAACACCAAATTTGTGAGTTGGCACCTCTCTAAACTCAGGAATGGGCAAATAGTGGGGCAACTTCATCAATTTTTCCTTGGCCTCCATATACTCTTGGTGTGTAATTTCTTGGGCAAATCCAATCCTTGACGTCAGTGTCGCAGGTTTCCCTGAAATATGAAAACCAAGAATGACCCCATCCCTCCTGTCAGAGATGATGGGTGCACCACAAAATCCTTCTTTGGTAACCTTTGATTCATAAGTTATACCTCTACCACAGGAAAACCCAGCGCAATTGACATCCGGCAAATATTTTGCCAAAAAGTTTTCAACGCCAGTTTTCCCATCCTTGCGGTAGATGAGCTTACTTTTAACATGGTCAGATCCACTCGTCTTTGGCAGTAAATATGCTATTGACTTTTTCAACTTGGGTGCCTTCGGGACAAAGATCATAACGGCATCCTTCTTTCCAATTTGTACTAATCCTTCCTTGAACGTTCTCACACGATGCTTGACTCCATTGGTTTCTAAGTAGAGATCCAAACTATCCAACATTTCATCTTTATACGGATCAACTTTAAACAGATGTCGTGGTACCACTAGTATACCGGGTTCTGTATACAGTCCTTGTACCACTCTGTCCTTATCAGGCATATCTCCCTTTACATCCGTTAAGTTCTTTGAAATGATATTGGTTATCTCTGAAGCTGATGAATTCCGGGACTCTGCTGGTTCTGCCACTTTCCGGTTGAATGAGAACCAGTCACTCCAACTACGCGTGTTGGCGTCTCGTTGGATACCAGCCTCAGGTATAGCCCTCATAGAGTTCCATATGAACAAGCCTGACGCAATCGCCCCGAGCACTCCCACAGCTGTGGGAACCAATGAATTGTACTCGCTTGTGTGCCGTCTAGCCTTGTCATAGAGGGTTCTCTGGAAGGCCGGATCAGAAGCAGTCCGTCTCTGGAGCTGTTCATATCTCCGCTGGAAGCCTAGCACTCTTCGCAGCCACATCCACAAAAACAAACTCACAGATGAAATGGCAGCAGAAATGCATGGCATTAACCACCAGACGTATTGCTTGACAACGATCACTGGTACCTTTTTGACAATTAGGAAACACCATGGAATGCACAGCTTGCCAAGAATTTTCTGAAACCAATACAAATCGATGTAATACTTCTTCCAATCCAGATAATTCTCGGTCCATACCCCAAGTGAGGCATAGAATTCTCTGCGCTCCATAACCTCCGTCGACCACTGAGGAAAGAAATAATGATAATTCCACTGGTAATACTCCTTGGATACAAATTCGACCGTTTCATAGGCCCTAGGGTTGAAACCATTGACCTCCATCACATAGCCAAACAGCAAAACAATCATGAAGTAAATAATGCCCCAGAAAAGGGCTCTCCTCAACATGAATGTGAATGGGATAAAAATTTGCTTTTCTGCGGCGATCATACGAATCAATGTATCCTTTTTCTGCCCCAGCCAAGTGAAACTGCCATCCTCCCTGTGCAACCATGAGTTCGGAATCAAGCTTAATGCTGAACACCCTATGGTATCAGGAATGAAGGATAACTCCTCCACTAGCTCCTCGTGGAAAACTTTCATGACGTTATTGTCAATGGACCACAACCACCGTGCCTTAATGAATGGATTAACCCAATGAGACAAGGTACTCCACACAACATTTGAAGCTGCCGTCATGGCAATCGAGGAAAGACCCATCTCAGGAGCAGGATCCGCCTCTTCACTAGGCTCCAATTGCCCACAGTACAAACATCTACCACTGGAGTAATGGTGGGGTTGCTCGTGCGGCCCTACCACTTCTCGGGCTGGGCAAACCAAATGTGGCACCTTGTCCATAGTACAAGCCGAAGTCTGTTCCATAAATAGGGATGCATCTGCAATCGTCTCGTGGTCTTTCTTTCCACAAACACACCACTCAGCCAATCGTGCACATTTAGTGCACCCTGGTTCTCTCCCTTTCATACGCTTTTGCTCCAAATCATCTTGTTCTTTAAAATGATCGATGCTCAATTTGCGAACTAGATCGAAAAATTCGGGTGTGCTGAGATTCAGAGAGTCTCTCCCGTTGTAGGAGTAATAAACAATCCGTCGCTCTCCTTTCTCAGTGTAAACAATCTCATACACATCGAAAGTATGGTAATCATTCGATCCATCACACTTCGATGACACAATTCTCCCAAACTCATCTGCGAATTCCGACCTGACTCTCGGATAAACAATTCGGTAACGCCTTGTCCATGCACCTTTGACCTTCAATATGTGAATGAACGGTTCGACCGTGTTTCCAGATGAAAGAACACCTATATGCTGCATAGTTATGCGCGCCTTATCCTCCAAGTTAGAGCGGTTAGGATGAAAGGGTGCTCCGTCAACAAGTGCCAATCCAGTAATAGCGGCCTTCTCCGCAGTCTTGGAAAGAGTTTCCTTCACTGGGACCGATTCGTTTATTGTCACAATCTGTGTGGCATTGTTCAACTCATCCTGAAATTCAGACATCAAATTGATCTGTGCATTGTCATCTGGCCTATAAGGCACTCCTCTGGCTAAGCATATCTGTTCAGCAATTTTCGGCATCAAGGTTGATTTTCCACACTTTGGTGGTCCTGCTAAATGAAATGCTATTGCGACTTTGACTTGGTCAATCCTATGCACGAAATCTCGAACTTCATTGTACAGAGCAATAACTTCCTTGTGAAGACTAGAGGCCTGTAATGTCATGTACTTTTCCCTCTGAACTTTCACAAAACTCTCCATCTGCTTGAGAATGGTCTCAACTTCTACGAACATCACTTGGCGTTCCTCTGAGGTCGACTGTCCACTTCTTTTGAAATCCAAAAATTTCTTGTGCCAATAATAATATTTCTCATGGCACTTCGCTAAAGTGGAAGTGTTAACCATCATGGGTTCTAAGCTTCGCTGTTCCAAGCAAGCTAGTCCGACTGTTGAGGTCCAATTGTATAGCTTCACGACATGGTCAATCAAGTCCATACCATCTATCTCGTCAGTATCCGCATGTTCCATCACTTTCTCGAACATGGGATGACTGAACTTGATGTTCTTGATTTTACACGCAGAAAATGCGAACACAGTCCCAAGAATGAAAGACAAATGCTTGGTGAAAATTCCTTGCTTCATTGTCTCCCAAAACTTTAGACTCTCTGCAGAGAGCATTTCAGGTTGATTGATACAATTTTCGGCTTCATAATTCTCCTTCACGCTTTTCCCTTTGAACATATCCGGGATTGAAATTCCTGCGACATACTTCATGAGAATGTCGTGGAGAGTAATCACTATCCCGTCATCTGTTATTCCAGACAAAAATTGGATGCTTCTGGTAACAATTGCCTCGAGTGAGGTATCGTATTGCAATCCTATGAGCAGGAGTACCAATTGTTCAAGGCACTTGGATGCTTTACGCACAATAGGAGCAGCAAAGTTCGCCTTCATGGCCTCTTTAACTTGCTCTAGCTGGGCTCCTGTTGTAGCTTTCAAATGCTCTGCATCGTGATCTTTCTCTGGTTCCTGGGATCTTCTATGGATCTCAATGAGCGCGGGATCAATTTCCAACACCACCTTCTTCTCAGTGGCATATGATGCTAGATCCAAGTCCAAATCCTCCTGCATTGATCCTTCTTCCGTCGTGTCGGGTCTGGGAGCCATTTCTGGCACTGCGTGCGCAGATTTCAAATTCAACAACAAAGTTGCTGCTTGATTAATTGACTCCTGTTCTCTCAGATATCGTTCATGTTTCTGTATGAGAACATTAACATCCCTAATATTTATTCCTCCGAGTCCAACTGATGTACTCAATAGTTTACCCTTTCTGTTGAAATGCTCTACAAAGAAACTAACAATTTTGTCGTTCTTACTCACCAAAGGTGTGACATGACATTTTCGGCAGCTCTTAACACTATGGCAGCATTTCTGATTCACGGTGAACTTCCAATTAAGCTTAAGTTTGCTCTCAGCATACTGATGTGGGTTATAATCGTCCTTTGACGCTTTCTGTGATCCTTCGTTGGTAGGCTTTGGCAATAGCAACTGACCTGTGGCTCTATGACCACAGGTCGATTGCGGGGGATTTTTAGGAGAACTCATGATGGCGATTGAAATACTGATATTATTACTGAACTGAATTGTAATAATTTTGAGTAATCAATTTACAAAATAGATGAAAGCTTCCTAATGCAACGTAACCTGTTGCTGGGGGATTGATTTAAGGTTCGCAATTCTACAACTACGCGGCTTACGATGTATCCACTCCATCTGCTACCCATTCTCATGGGCTCTGCACCTCTTTCCTCCGAGGCTAACTCTTAGCTTCGCCAGTTCCAGCTGGCTAGGCCCTCATCTGGGTCTGTCAGAGTTATTATGCTATCTCAATACTAGCTGTCCTGCTGCTTTTAAAGCATTCGGCGTTGTCAAGATCTATTACAAATATCCTATCAACCATTCAGTACAGGTTGACGCGGTCACTCAGGCACCGCAATTTTGCCTCTCAAATTACAAAATCTAGGGGCTACCTAGTTTGAGAACTACTCGAGATATTTGTCGTCCAAGATTAGAAGGTTTTAAGTTTTATAAATATGAATATTTTTATCTCCTAATCATTTCCTCCCAAAATTTAGATTTTTATTTGTTTTAAAATGATATGTAAATTACTATTATACAAACTACACTATGACTACACAAAACACACTTTTGTTGTCTAACACAAATTAATATACAAGTGGGGGGGGCCTCTATCCAATTCGTTAAGGTAGAGGCAAAAGATCGTGCTGATTATCTTCACTTACGATCGTGGGTGAAGAGTACCTACTGAGACAAGACGCAGTATCGTCAAGCCTCAAAAGAGGGTATTCGTTCAGAAAATCGAGCTAGAATACTAGAAGCTCGGTCAATCAGACATGATTCAAAAATTACGAAGAAGAATGTTATACAAAACATCTTCGCTTAAAGAACCAAATCGTCTTAACGCGGAACCAGGGGTTATGAAACCCCTG
>Ga0316588_1000034_pt1 | contig 10060 bp, 2 predicted proteins | sample S0NA_3_FD_207780 | JGI IMG/M metagenome (GOLD analysis project Ga0316588, IMG submission 207780) | Metatranscriptome of rhizosphere microbial communities from salt marsh grasses in Alabama, United States - S0-2_050615r3r5 (Metagenome... | ecosystem: Host-associated > Plants > Roots > Rhizosphere ... | reverse complement strand
GGTATATCCGCACGTCAGCATATGTTGAGTAGTTCACTGCTCACATAGAGAGTACTATCAATTAATTGCATGTTAGTCCTATGGCAGCATGTAGTTATTTTACTTCTCTTAACTTGACCTTCTAGTGGTATAAGGTAACTAGTTCCGAGCTTGCAAAGCTCGTGAGAAAATAATTTGCACCATTTCATGTTAATACAGACCAATTAAGTCTATAAACTTCGAAAAGTACAAATTTGTGAAAAATGTCAGAACGATCGTAGTGATTGAGAGTTTACACTCTCATCTGTAATCGAACCGATGTCCTGAGAGATTTCTCTTAGGGATTCTAATGTGGAAAAGTCATCCACATAATCCTCGTGTTTTTAATTGGAGCGAGGTCGTCTATTGACGTTACTTTGTTAGGTGTGGGGGTTTATCGTGACCAATCATAGTACCCTATTCCTTGTGCATAGTTATGCCAAAAATTTGTGGAGCATCGAATGCTATCACTCAGTCCGAACGAGCTCCATTCGGATGTTTATGTGATGTGACTTCTGTCGCGCTTAAGGGTGGCGCCCGGCAATCGAACATGGATTGATAATCCTAGTGGTTGCTTTCGTTAGATACAGTGAAAGCTGTTTCCCCGTTCTAGGGGTTGTTAATATACGTAAGACGTTGAAGCCAAGACCTGTCTTGCAGGGTCGGTTGGAAGCCAATTGGTGGATTTTGTCAGGTCAGTCCCGGCCTGGAGTAAGAAATAGTTTCTGGAGGGTGGCACCGATGATGGAAGCTATGCGTGGAAGAACAACCCTTGTATCGGGCGCACTTGTTAATATTTGTGGAATTTGTAGCGATGTTTGGGGTGATCGAAAACCCTGGAATTTTAGTATTCCGTAAGACTATTTTGAACACTTATGGACACATGTGTGTCAGTGGAGCTGTATTGAGCGGAGTAATTCACGTTCACCTCCTTTTACTTTTGATCACAATGCAAAAGTTTCTAATGGCAAGTACACACGGGAAAAGTGATCGAGAGATGCAGTTAAGCCAAAGGACTGCACCAACTCAAGAAAATAAAGGCGTTTGTAAGGATAAGAATCCTCATTGCACCGTTTACGGAGAGGACTCCTGTTGTAAGGCGCGCAGGGAATGCGAAAGCACTTTTGAAATAAGTGATATTGATGACATTTCAATTTCAAGTGATATTTTTAAAAGTGCTAGTGAAGAAATTCAAGTTGCCCACCATGCTCCTGGTTTTTGTTACAGGTGGCTTGTTGATGATGATCATGGACCATATCCACTGCTTCGAGAAGTGTTGAGTAGTGGCTATAGTGCACATTTTGAAGGACCAGAGTCGGCTAAACTTTTTGTTTGCGAGGTCAATTTTGGTATGATACACGTTCGCCCTTGTTCAGAGGGCTATTCGCGTTTTGAAATATTATGTGCACTGCGATGTGGCTATGCTTTATCATATAAGGACAACAGAATCCTTGTTCAGCCCTGGTACTTGGTTGGTGCTGGACATAATGAGGCGAAATCATACGTTTGTGGCAAGAAATCACCTTGGGATTTGATTAAGGATGAAAGTGAAATCTCAGGGAAAGCCCAAAAACTCGCTGATATGTTTGTTGACTCTTTTGAGGATGAAGGTGATTTTGATTCTTTCAAAGAGGATCATCATTCAGTGAAGATGGCATATCACAAGCAGGTGAGAGTGCCTGCTCGGCGACCTAGGAAAAAGAAGAAGAAGAATCATTTAAGGCGTAAGTTTGTTGAACACTCCCTTGGAAGTGACGTTGGTAAAGTGGAGGACTTCATGAAGTCATTACCAGATGTACTGAAAGGTAAGGATGGCGTCACTCCTGATGCTGTCTCTAAAGTGGTTAACATTCTTGAGAACACATGGCTCTTCTTTATGGCTCTTGATGAAAACATGACTCAAGCGAAGTTCTATAGCACTGTCATGTTGTATATCAAATCCATAATGGGAAGTTCACTAGTTCTTACTGTGACATCTCTTATATCTGAGTTCATTAAGCTGTTTGATGGTGATCAACCGCTTGCACTGGAAAATCAATCTGGAGATTTGTCCATTGTGCAGGATCCATCAGTCCTCAACAATGGAAATGCTTTCAGTGCACTCCTCAGATCTTGCCGAGCCAATTGGAGACAAGCAACTAATAGCCCCTTGTTCGATAAGGTTGGCGAGTTGCTTGCTATATGCGTTATTGCTGGTTTGTGTGAGGCCACTCAAGTTACTTTTGATATCAAAGGTTTCACACTTATTAAGCCTGATGTTGTTTTGATGGAGAAAAATGCTTTTAGCATAATTGACGCAGTTTTTGATGTTGTTATTTTCTTCTCAGACAAGATTTACGCATGTTGGAAGATGAAATCTGTGATGCCCCTTTGGTTGGCTGAAGATGAAGTGATTGCTCTTGATGATGAGTTTAACTTCCTTTTCGGAAAGTGGCCATTGATCAAGGCTTGTCGGTATGATGATGCAGGTGTTACAAAAGGAGACTTCGAGCTGAGATTGGATAGACTTGGTAAGAAATTCAAAGTTTTGACTTCTACGGCAACTGATAAATTTGAGAAGAAGTTGTATGATGGAAAATATAAAGCAGTGCTTAGATTGATCTTTGATAGCACAGCTATTGATCACAACGTCAAAAGAAGGAAGAGACCATTTATTTTTGGATTTTTTGGTGAATCAAGAACTGGTAAGTCAGTGGCTGCTAGACAAGTTAGTGCATGTCTGGCGGAACGTCACAAGATTGATTATGGTGACAATTACACTTATTATCGGAACCCAATTTTACCATTCTGGCAGGGATGGCAGAATCGATTCACCACTATTATCTATGATGATTTTGCTCAGGCGAAAAACACAGCCAACATCACCAAACCACATGAATTGATTGAAGTCGATGGCAATCAGGAATTTATTCCACCTATGGCTGCTGTTGAAGATAAGGAGACCGCCAGAGTTGCGCCTTCATTGGTTGCTGTTACTGGACATGATGAAACTATGAATGCGTTTGAATTGTCAATTTGTCCAGGTTCAGTTCAGAAGAGGATGCCCTATGTCATTATGACTACAGTCAAGGAAGAGTTTTCGGTTATGGATAGTAGGGGTGTTTTCCAAGGTATTGACACTGAATTAGTTAGGCAGTATTACACTGATCCTGATGGTTCTGAGGCCAAGCGTGAGATCGATGACATACATTTGTTTACAGTCAAAGAACCATATTTCAATGGCGGAGAGATGGCTAATTTATTGCCATACAGGGTCATAAAATGGCGTGGAGAACCTCTGATTAATATTACAGCGCCTGTACTTTTGGCATTTCTCAGTGAGAAGTGCGGTGAGCATTTCAAACGAGAAGCTGAGATGATGAATAGAGGTGAGACTACAAATCCAAAGACTGCACCTAAATGTGACAAAGGTGATAAAGACAATCCATGTCCTAACACTCTGAATGGCTGTACTGTACACAATGACTTTAAACGTGCCATTCAAAATTGCCATGACAGATATGGTAATGAGTGTCAATATATTGGTAGGACGACAGCTGCTGTTGAACCTCCTTCACGTTCTGAGATTGAGACTTATGGTAAGTTTCCTGATGACTCACATGAGCTCAGTACTGCTGTGACTTCCAATGTTCAACGTGGTAAGGTTCCGGCAAGAGATAGTTCTGCCCAAAAGAGAGGTAAACTTGGAGAGAAGAAGAAGGAAATGACAGAGCATGGTTTGTGGTCTAACAGTTGGGCTGCGACCATGTTGTCTTATAGTTTTGATACCATTGCCAGCAAAGCATATCAAGCTGGAGCTGGGAAAGCTCGACTTGTTGACAGAGCTGGTGCTTATCATATTGTGACTGGAACCAGATGGTTCATGAATACGTTTGATTGGCTGAATTTTGTGCCATCATCTTGGATTCATAAGCCTGGATTCAAGTATGTTTTTCGTGTCATGGATTCAAAGCAGATTCGCTGGAATTTTTATAAGCGATTATTTGCCATGTATATGCCAGTCCTGATGACTTCAATGATTGGTGTTTTTCAGTACCGCTATGGGAATCCTGGTGATCTTCCAACTCCGAGCATGTGTTTTTTCCTATCAGGTAGTTTTGGAGTTGCGATGCTTCCAAAGCTTGCTGGAGTTTATAAGGATTGTGAGGATGCACTGATGCAGAAGATTGTCAAACGGAATGATGTGTCAGCTTATGTGTCCAATGAACAGAGAGATGTCGTTATGTCCAAAGCTTGGCAACTTGCTGGTTTGGTGCTTGCCATTGGTGTAACAGCAAAGGCAGCTAAGGCGATTTTGTCTTTGTATAGTGACAGCACACAAGGACCAGTCTTGCCAGAGGGCAGGATAGGTAGTGCTAAACCCCAGGAAGACAAGAAAAGTTTGGTTGAAAGGTTGAGTTGGGTGAAAGAAGAAACCACTTTGGAAAATCAAACAGTGCTGGCACCAGATAGTAAGAAAGAGGCTGACAATCGTGACAAGGAGAAGAGTCAGTGGTTGAAGCCTTTTGCACAGAGATTGCCTTTGTCAAAGAGATGTCAACACATGAGTGATGATCAAATGAAGAATGCCCTCCAGAATAATATGTTGAATGTCGTTTTTCGTCAAGATACTTCAACAGGAGAAGTTAGTGGTGGAGGAAACATGATTTTCCTACGACCCAATTTCGTGATGTTTCCATGGCATTTCTGGGAGAATAAGACTTATGACAAGAAAGGCAATGTTGCTTCTATCACTTTAGCAAATAGATTGTATGTTTCAGGTTTGCGATTCCCTGAAGATCAAGTCAATTCTTCTATGAAACTCACTTTTGATATGAGCAGAACTGTGAAGATTCCTGGTGCAGACATGTGTGTCAGTGCCATCAAAAATGCCGGGCCTGTGTTTTCGGACATAGTTGATCTATTTGTCTCGGATAAGATGGCATTTGACTATAAGGGAAAGTTTAACATGTTCTATAAGACGAATAAAGGTGTTGTTCACAGTTCAGCGGGGACGTACCAGATTCAACAGTGTACTCATCATCCTGAGATGTTTCTTGGGGCAAGGTACACAACCAATGATGGTCTGTGTTTCCCCGGCTTGTGTGGTGCTCCTGTTGTGAGTTCTGGAAATGGAAGTACTATAGTTGGAATTCATGTTGCAGGACATACTGACACTTTTGAAGGTTTTGCATGTCAAGTTACTTCGGCCCAGTTGTTAGAAGCCATCAATACTTTGACTAATAGGATTCCGGGTTTGTTTCCATTGGAGCCCAAATGTGCACCTGCAAATTTTGGACAACAATCAATTCTCATCAAAGAAGGTACTTTGGACCCCAAAAATTTTTTGAATTTTCAGACTGAATCTTCACCATTGGCATATATTGGACCTGCAGTCACTACTCAGTCCGGTGGATCTATGACAAAGAAATTCACAATCGCTGAAGACATGGTGAAGGAGCATCTGGGATGGGAAAAACCTTTCTTTCCACCAGTGATGAGACCGAAATGGAAGGGTACTCAGGCATGGCATGATAAGGTCAAAGAACATGGTATAACATTGCCAAGTGAGCCCTTTGATAAGGCACTATTGGAGTATCGTGATGATGTTTCATTGTGCTTCCAGAAATCTTGGTATTGTGATTATGCACCATTATCATTGGATCAGAATTTGATGGGGATTGATGGTAAGAGATTCTTTAATGGGATTGATTGGACTACAGCGATGGGAGTTCCATATACAGGCAACAAGTATCAAGCCTTGGTCAATCCAGACGATCACCATAATAGAGTTTTGAAACCACAATTTTTGAAGGAGTTTGAAGAAGCTGATCGAAGAATACGTGAAGGCCAGCCTCTTGGTTCGATTTTCAAGCAATTCAACAAGGATGAATGGTTGCCAAAAGATGGGAAATGTCGGAAGATTTTCTGTGGACAATTCGTCACCAATTTGTTGATACGCAAGTACTTTTTGCCAGTGGTTGCAATAATACAGTCCAATTCATTAGACTCTGGATGTGCTGTTGGGATTAATGCGCATAGTCCAGAATGGTCTGAATTGATGGATTTTGTCACCCATCATGGCAAGGATAATATCCTTGCATGGGATGCAAGTGGCCATGATGCCCGATTGTCAAGTGAATTGAGATCTGCGGCGCATTGGCTCATGATCCAGTGGGCTGGTTTGATCCCAGGTTATAATGAGACAGATTTGGTTGCCATGAAAGCACTTTCAGAGGATTTGCTCCACCCTTTCGTAGAGGTTGATGGAGCTCTTGTTGTGCCTACTATGGGAGTGAATGTGTCTGGGACACCACTTACAGTTGTTGAAAATTCTTTGTGCGTGATGTTGCAGGCTAGGACTTTCTTTAAGTTTCTGTATCCACATGTGCGATTCAAGGAGCATGTAAATTTGATGACATACGGTGATGATGCGGAGGGAAGCCGCGCCGATGATGTTCCTGGATTCAACAATGTTTCCTTTATGAAGTGGGCTGCTGACTATGGTATAATTCTGACCAGTCCGAATAAATCTGATGAAATGAAAGAACTTTGGAAGTCTAGTGAGGTGGATTTCTTGAAGCGTTCAGACACTTATGTTCCAGAGCTTGGTCTTAGTGTAGGTGCCTTAGCGGAAGATTCCATGCAGAAAATGTTGTATGGTTATGTCAAGAAGAAGAATTCTGGTCATTCAGAGAAAACTCTGTTTGCTGACAATCTTTCCAATGTCCTGTTGGAGTCATTTTTCCATGGACGTGAATTTTATGAGGAAAAGAGGTCTGGAGTTCGGAAGATCGCTGAAGGACTTGGAATTGTTGGATGGGTCCCATTGCTTGAAGCAGACTTTGATTCTAGATGTGAGGATTATGGATCCAGATATTCTAAACAAGCTTGTGAGTATTTTCGAAATAAGAACTCACAAATTCCCCGTATCTACCATGGGGGAGCAGTTCATACTGCAAAAGTTGAAGAGGAGGGCGAAGTATTGGATACCGGTTGAAGAGTTAGTCACTCTGATTCCAGGCTTGCTTCGTCTTTGTAAATATTCTGTGATTGACTATCACAATTCCAGATCTATAAGCCTAAAATCTGGTTGTAAATAAAAGGTTTAGTAATTTCAATGTATATAAAACAAAAATGATGGAGACCCAGGTGACTCCGAAAATAAACGCCTTGGTCTGTGGTGACAGGGGAAACACCACCAAGTCCATTGAGGAGAGACATGTTCGCAAACTTTGTTCTGATTGTAGGTTTGTTAGAGAAGTCCTTAATGGCAATGCTCGACACTTGCGTGCTTTAAACACGGAGTTTGGCGATGCAATTGTGGATGAGATATCTCAGTCCATTTTGTCATTGCAGCTTTTGTCTGACATTTGTGTGCGTCATTTAACGCCTGATGATGATTTCGTGTTTGTTCCACAAAGTGGGGATCCTGGTGCAGAGGAAGGCAAGATGTCTGAAATTGAGACTGAACAGAATGTGCAGTTTGCAGATGTTGATGCTCAAAATATGACTGAAGTTGATGCATATGTTGATCCAACACGACGATTGATGGATACAAATACAGCTAGTCTTGGTGATTTCATGTCACGTCCAGTACGAATAGCGACGTATACATGGACCCAAGGTGGTTCTGTTGATGCTGTCATAGAACCGTGGAAGCTGTTTTTCAATGATGCTCGTGTAGTCAATCGAATCGCCCACTTCAATTTGCTTAGGTGTAAATTACATGTGCGTGTTACCGTGAATGGTACTCCATTTCACTTTGGTCGAGCGATGATCACCTATTTGCCCTTACATGTTTATGATGAAATGTCAGTCAAGACTGTTCCTTTGGCAGACGCAGCATATAAAGTGGGTATATCTCAGAGACCTAGATTGATGATAAATCCAACATGCTCTCAGGGTGGAGAAATGATCTTGCCATTCTTTTTCCATAAGAATTATTTGTCCATACCGGATTCGGAGTGGGAAGATATGGGGTTGTTGATGATCACTGAGCTGGCATCTTTGAAGCATGCAAATGGTGCCACAGATCCAGTTACCATTAGTATGTTTGCCTGGGCTTCAGAAGTTGAGATGGATGTTTTGACTTCAGACAAACCCCTCACAATGGTTTCACAATCTGGAACATCAGAGATGAAAGAAGCCAATATGAAGGGTTTCATATCCGAACCTGCAACAGCATTCGCTAAGACTTTGAGCAAGCTGACAGTTTTTCCTCAGATTGCACCATTGGCCACAGCAACTAGCATGGGTGCTACAGCAATTGCTGGGATAGCAAAGTATTTTGGGTATAGTCGTCCTGTGATTACCAAAGCTCCAGATAGGGTTAGAAATCAAATGAGTTCAAGTTTTGCATTGTGCAATGTACCAGATTTGTCGGAAAAATTGACAGTTGATTGCGCTCAGGAGCTTACTGTGGACCCACGTATAAGTGGTGTTGGTTCTGAAGATCCATTAACAATATCCAACATTGCTCAACGAGAGTCATATTTAACACAGTTTGATTGGTTACAATCTAATTCACCGGATGACATGCTTTTTAACATTAGATTGACACCAGGTTCTTGGTTTGCGAAAGCTGCAGATTCAAAGTTTCATTTCACACCAGTCTGTGCAATGGCATTTCCATTTGCATATTGGACTGGGAAATTGAGATTACGATTTCAATTTGTCACTTCTGCATACCATAGGGGTAGGGTCATGGTGAGATATGACCCAAATGTTTCGCACACTCTTGATTTCAACACCAATTTCATTGAGGTCATTGACATCTCTGAGAATTCTGATTTCACAATTGAAGTTGGTGTTGCACAGCAAGTTTCATTGTTGCAAAATGCATTCCCAGCAGGTGGTACTAGTAATTATTATGGTACAACACCTCTGACGCCTATTACAGGCAGTCGTGATAATGGGTTTTTGTCTCTTACAGTTATTAATGAACTTACAACACCAAACTCAACAGCCAACAATGACATTAAGGTGAATGTATTTGTCAGTGCTGGTGATGATTTTGAAGTGTTTGTTCCAAGGGACACTGGCATATCATCTCTGACGATGGACCAGCAATCTGGTGTTCCGTCTGGCACACCGATCGATGCTGCATGCAACATGGCTTATGAAGGACCTGTTACACAAATGTGTATTGGCACTACAAATTCAGATGACATCAATAAAGTCTTCATTGGCGAGTCTATAGTAAGTTTGAGGACTCTGCTTAAAAGATTTACGATGCATGAGAATATGATTGGTGGTGATACATCTATATCTACCCTTGAGCTTAAGCGATGTGCTTTCCCGCTTTTCAGGGGTTATGTGCCTGGTGCTATAGATTTTACATCTGTTCCTGCACCGGACACACCCTATAATTACGTCAACACGCATCTGTTGCATTATGTGTCAAGCATGTTTTCTGGTCACCGTGGTTCAATAAGATATAAGATTGCACCAGTTGGTAATGTCAATGACAAAACAGTTCTTGCAGTTAGTCTTGACTCTCCCCCTAGTGCATTCGCTGATGATTCTTCTGGTGCAGCCACAGTATTGACTGCTTATGATGCTCGTGCTGAGGCCATGCAGCCTGATGTGATAAAGCAATGGGCACTTCCTTACGGTTCTTCTGGGACTGCTGTTCATTACCCTGGTATTAACAGAGTGATGGAATTTGAGGTCCCGTACTACAATAACCTTAGGTTTTGTCCTGGAAAGCAGTTGGACTTTGGTGCAAACCCCGGTTCGTTTTATGGGGGTTTCACTTTACGTGGTAGGATAAATCTTAGTGATACAGATGCTGCTTTGCAGTCCTATGTTGCAAGTGGAGAAGACTTTCAAGTCTACTTCTTCACTGGCATACCACCATTTTCGGTGTCGACAACTACGCCGACACCACAGGCACCACCATAGTGCCTGAAATATTGTAATGCGATTCTTGAGACGTTCTCTAGATTCCGCTGATAGAAAAATGAAATAGTTTTTAACCAGCGGAAGCTGGGGAATTTTGCGTTTCATTGTTTTTGCGAGTTTTCTATCAAGCGGATGGAGACAGTAGTACTCTCTTACC
>Ga0316588_1000033_pt1 | contig 10146 bp, 8 predicted proteins | sample S0NA_3_FD_207780 | JGI IMG/M metagenome (GOLD analysis project Ga0316588, IMG submission 207780) | Metatranscriptome of rhizosphere microbial communities from salt marsh grasses in Alabama, United States - S0-2_050615r3r5 (Metagenome... | ecosystem: Host-associated > Plants > Roots > Rhizosphere ... | reverse complement strand
GCCTGTGAAGAAGAGAATGAATTCAATTTCCTGTACCCGAACGAAATGAAGCTGCGCGAACGCGTGGATAAAATAGCGAAGGAAGTCTATGGCGCCGATGGAGTATCATGGACAGCTGAAGCCGAAGCGAAGGCTAAGAAGTTCGAAGAAGACCCGAAATACGATGAGTACGCCACGATGATGGTTAAGACTCACCTGAGTCTGTCACATGATCCGACTCTCAAAGGAGTGCCAAAGGGATGGACACTCCCGGTACGTGACGTTCTTATATACTCAGGAGCCAAGTTCCTTTGCCCGATGGCCGGTACTATTACCCTTATGCCGGGAACCAGTTCGGATCCTGCTCTGAGAAGAGTCGACGTTGATGTAAAGACAGGTAAAGTACAGGGCTTATTCTAGTAGGGACATTTACTTTATTTAGAAAGCGGAGGAAAGTTGATTGAGTTTTTCAATCGCTGTCGCCGGTAAAGGCGGCACTGGTAAAACATCACTGTCGAGTCTTATAATCCGCTATCTGCAGAAAAAGGGGTCGGGACCGATTCTGGCGATCGATGCCGACCCTAACGCGAACCTAGCGGATAGTCTCGGGCTTGATGTTGACATAACTATAGGTTCCATTATCGCTTCATTCAATGGCGAAAAGATTAATATTCCACCTGGAATGACCAAGGAAGCGTATCTTGATATTAAGCTGAATGGGGCGATTACGGAAAGCAAGGGGCTGGATCTTATCACAATGGGGAGAGGTGAAGGACCCGAGTGTTACTGCTATCCGAACGCATTATTGAGAAAATTTGCTGATGATCTGTCAGGGAACTATGCCTACGTCGTGATGGATAACGAAGCCGGTATGGAGCACCTGAGTCGAAGGACTACTCAGAATATCGATGTGTTGTTTATAGTATCGGATCATTCAGTCAAGGGAGTCAGGACGATTGCCCGGGTGATGGACCTGGTATCCGAACTGAAACTGGTAGTAGGCAGACAGATAGTAATAATCAATTCAGTCCGGGATGAGCTGGCTCCACGGGTGAAAGAAGAACTGGAATTACTCGGTATAGAGTCTCCGGTAATAATCCCTAGGGATGAAGCTATCTACCAGTTCGATCTTGAAGCAAGACCGCTGGTCGAATTACCGGATGACTCCGAAGCGGTAAAAGTTATCGATAATTTAATGGATGAAACTCTCTCCGCCGGTAAGGTTGGAGTCTAATAAACAGGAGGAGGAACACACATGACAGCAGAATTAATCAAAGGCGCTCAGGTTGCCAAGGAAATAAGAGAAGAACTCAAGCAGGAGATAGCTGAATTAAAGGAAAAACACAACGTGGTACCCGGACTGGTTACTGTACTGGTTGGAGCCGATCCTGCCTCCCAGGTATATGTAGGAGCAAAGGAGAAAACATCCCAGGAACTGGGGATTTATTCTGAAAGATACGATCTTCCTGAGGAAACGACCCAGGAAGAGCTTATGGCCTTAATAGATAAGCTTAACAACGATCCCAGGATAAACGGGATCCTTGTGCAATTACCGTTACCGAAACATCTCAATGAGGACGAAGTGCTCTATGCGATCGATCCTGATAAGGATGTCGACGGTTTTCACCCGGTGAATGTGGGTAAGCTGATGATAGGCGAACCCAATTATCTTCCGTGTACTCCAGCAGGTATACAGCAGTTGTTAATGCGTTCGGGGACTCAGATCGAAGGGGCTGAAGTGGTAGTGGTTGGCCGAAGCAACATTGTTGGTAAACCTATCGCTAATATACTGCTGCAGAAAGCTCCCGGTGCGAACGCAACGGTTACCGTCGTCCATACCCGGACAAAGGATATGGCTTTCCATACGAAAAGAGCTGATATTCTCATCGTAGCTGCCGGCGTGGCAAATTACGTCACCGCCGATATGGTCAAGGAAGGGGCTGTGGTAATCGATGTCGGTGTTAATGAGATAGGTAAAACGGCGGAAGGTAAGAGAATTCTTGCCGGTGACGTGGACTTTGAAACAGTAAAAGAAAAAGCAAGTAAAATCACACCGGTCCCCGGTGGTGTCGGGCCGATGACCATTACTATGCTTATGATGAATACCGTGAAAGCGGCTAAATTAGCTGCCGGAATACAATAGAAAGGAGGGAACCTTATGGACTACAAAGTCACGAAAGTGAAAGCTCCTGGAAGGGATGAAGTGGAGCTTCTGGGTGAAACATACGAAGAAGGAATGCCGGAAAGTGTCGAACTCGGGTACTGGAGACAGAAACTGGAGTCCAGGGAAGATAAGCTGAAATACCTTAAGACCGGCGAAAGATACTGGTACAGTGATGATTGGTACGGGAGTGAGAAAAGAAAAAACCCGGCGTAATAACTCCCCGTTTTCTTCGTAATAAAGCAGTTTCCTTTAAGGGAGGTAAATATGGCAGTAGAGATTCCTAAAACCTCATACAGCGGAAAAATAAAACCGGTGACTCTGGGAAAGGGTGATAAGGCTATCACCGTGGGAGGAGAGACTTCCTATCCATTTTACCTTTATGAAGGTGAGATGCCTAATCTACCCAGAATAGCAATGGAAGTCTGGGACTGTCCACCTGATGAATGGGCGGAAGCGGCACTGGAACCTTTCGAGGGCGTTACTGACGATCCTGTTGCCTGGGCAAAGAAATGTATCGATGACTACGGTGCCGAGATGATAGCTCTCCAGATGGTAAGCACGGATCCTAACGGAATGAATCGTGCTCCTGAAGAAGCCGCAGCCATAATCAAACAGGTATCGGATGCTATCGACGTACCCCTGATTGTCTGGGGCACGGCTGATCATGATAAGGATACCGAAGTATTGAGGCAGGCGGCTGAGATAGTACAGGATAAGCGCCTAATTATGGGTCCCGTGGAGGAAGGAGATTATAAGCGGATTGGTGCTGCGGCACTTGCTTATAATCATACGGTGATTTCCTCCAGCCCGATAGATATTAATTTAGCCAAGCAACTAAACATACTCCTGGGCAACCTGGGAGTACCTGATACCTCAATTATCGTCGATCCAACCGTGAGCGGTATCGGTTATGGTATTGAGTACTGCTATTCCGTAATGGAAAGAATGCGAATGGCGGGACTAACCCAGCAAGATGATAAATTACAATTCCCTATAATATGTAACATTTCCAAAGAGGTATGGAAGACAAAAGAGGCGAAACAGCCGGAGTCTGCAGATCCCACACTCGGTGATGCCGGGAAGAGAGGGATACTGATGGAAGCGATATCAGCGACTGCGTTATTACTGGCAGGAGCCGATGTCCTTATCATGAGACATCCGGAAGCAATAAAACTGGTAAAAGAAATGATTGCCGATTTATCGGCTTCATAGAAATATTGGGAGGTTGGTGTCATATGGCAGAAAATGATGCAAAAAGTATTGATAAGGGAACTCTTGAGTTACTGGAAAAGGCGGCTGCGGATGGAGTCAATACCGCATTTGACAGGGCTGAAGCAATGAAACCGTGTCCTATAGGCGCGGTCGGCAGTTGCTGCAAGCATTGCGGTATGGGTCCTTGTCGTGTCCCTCTTGCCAAAGGTAAAGAAGAGACTCCTGAAGAAAAACAGAAAAGACGTGGTGTGTGCGGAGCTACCGCTGAAACAATCGCGGCTCGTAACTTCATCCGGATGGTAGCCGGAGGAGCTGCTGCACATTCCGATCACGGACGTGGCGTAGCCGAGTTATTTATCGCGGTTGCGAGAGGAGAAGCTCCGGGATATGAAATTAAAGATGAACAGAAACTACTCCAGGTAGCCCTGGACTGGGGCGTGGAAATCGGTGAGCGTACCAATAATGAAATTGCCGAAGACATAGGCAGGATCGCCCTCGAGGAGTTTGGCAAGCAGGAAGGCGAAATCATTACGACCAGTAAGGCTCCTTTAAAACGCCAGGAGATATGGAGAAAACAGGGCGTAATGCCGAGAGGTATTGATAGAGAGATTGTTGAAATTATGCACCGTACTCACATCGGTGTTGACCAGGACTATGAAAACCTGTTGAAACAGGGAGTACGGGCATCTATCGCTGATGGATGGGGTGGTAGTATGATCGCTACCGAACTCCAGGATATCCTCTTCGGTACTCCGGCACCTGTACTCGGTACCGCAAACCTCGGCGTTCTGAAAGAGGACGAGGTTAACGTAATCATTCACGGTCATGAACCGCTGTTATCGGAGATGATCGTTTCGGTTGCGCAGGAACCGGAAATGCTGGAACTTGCGAAATCAAAAGGCGCGAACGGTATCAATCTATCAGGTATGTGCTGCACCGCCAATGAAATCTTGATGCGGCACGGTGTTGGTATAGCCGGTAACTTCCTGCAGCAGGAACTGGCTATAGTAACCGGAGCGGTCGATGCGATGGTAGTTGACGTTCAATGTATATTCCAGTCAGTCGCTACCGTAGCTGAGTGCTACCATACCAAGATAATCACTACTTCACCGAAAGCGAAGATACCGGGAGCGGAACATATCGAATTTAACGAACATGATGCTCTGACATCGGCACGCGCGATCGTAAAAGCAGCGATTGATAACTATCCGAACCGTAAAGGAAACATTCATATACCCGATAATAAGACGGAACAGATAGCCGGATTCAGTCACGAGACTATAAATTACCAGCTCGGTGGTATGTTCAGAGCTTCGTACCGGCCACTTAACGATAATATAATCAACGGTAGAATCAGGGGAGTTGCCGGTGTTGTAGGGTGCAATAATGCCCGTACCAAGCATAATGAAGGCCATGTGGAAATGGTCAAAGAACTGATAAAAAATGACGTTCTGGTCATTACTACCGGTTGCAACGCAATAGCTTGCGCAGAAGCCGGGTTAATGGTTCCCGAGGCTGCCAGGGAGTATGCCGGCGAAGGTCTTGCCGAGGTATGCGAGACGGTAGGTCTTCCACCTGTAATTCATATGGGTTCATGCGTCGATAACAGCAGGATTCTTATTGCAGCGACCGCCATGGTAAAGGACGGCGGACTCGGTGATGATATATCCGACCTTCCGGTTGCCGGCGCGGCTCCCGAGTGGATGAGCGAAAAAGCCATATCTATCGGTCAATATTTTGTAGCTTCGGGTGTTTACACGGTGTTCGGGGTGACCTGGCCGACATCAGGGAGCAAGGAAGTAACGGATTTCCTGTTCAAAGATATGGAAGATCTTTATGGGGGAATGTGGGACTTCGAACCCGACCCGATAAAAGCTGCACAAATGATGATTGAGCACATCGATAAGAAACGTGCTGAGTTAGGAATCGATAAAGCCAGGGAAAGAGTACTTTATGACATGGAAATGCGCCGCGAACTGGATAAGGTGTAAGTGTCATGATAGATATTGAAATTACAGGAGGGCTGATAGATGTCTAAGATAATAGCCTCAGCAGCAATCAGAGGAGCTCATAAAATAGTGAGTGATGCTGATGAAAAATGGAAGAATGCAATGGAGAAGTACGGTGCGAATGAGCCTGTAGGTTTTCCTAACACTGCGTATTATCTGCCAGTAATCTACGGAATGCTCGGTATTCCGGTAGAAAAACTTGGTGATATGGAACAGGTTCTCAACAAGTGTAAGGCGATTCTTCCGCCACCGGTAAGGGAAACACATCCGCTTCCTTATCTCGGGCCGACGCTGGATGCGGGAATGGCTACTCTTTTTGCCGAAGAACTGGCAGAAGCCATCCGCTATCTGGAAGAACCGAATTTCTATACCAAGACAGAAGATATAACCGATGATAATATCTGGCTGGGAGCCGCAGATGATGTTATTCTCAGGAAACGGGGCATTGAATTTGTTGATGGTACTGCTCCTGGATTTGCTGCGATTTTAGGAGCTGCTCCGACAATAGAAATAGCGAAGCAGATAGCCGAAGAACTTCAGCAGAAGAACCTGTACGTGTTTATGGGCGGAGATTACAACGGAGTGAAATTTTCTGAGCAGCTTGTTGAAGCCGGCGTTCAGATAGGATGGCCGACAAGGCTGGTGTCTTTCGGTCCTGATACGAGCGCGGCAGTATTCGCTATGGGTTTTGCCACCCGTGCTGCCATGTCGTTCGGCGGTATCGAACCAGGTGATTACAGAAAGATACTAATTTACAATAAAGACCGCGTCTTTGCGTTTGCACTACCCCTGGGTTATGTAACCGACGAATGGTATGCGAACGCTGCAGGAGCTATCAACTATGGCTTCCCGGTAATCGCGGATACTCCAATACCCGAGATACTGCCCACCGGAATCTGTACCTACGAGCATGTTGTTTCAAATATTCCGCATGATGAACTCGTTGCCAAAGCTGTTGAAGTACGAGGTCTCAAGGTTACCGTGACCGAAGTACCAATACCGGTTGCTTTCGGTGCCGCTTTCGAGGGTGAGCGAGTCCGTGGCGAGGATATTTACCTTGAGTGTGGTGGCGGCAGGACTCCGATGGTGGAATGGGTAACAAGCAAGCCGATGGACGAGGTTGAAGATGGTCATGTTGAGGTAATAGGAAAGAATATTACCGATATCGAACCAGGTTCCAGGCTCCCGATGGCGATATGTGTGGAAGTAGCCGGAAGAGAAATGCAGGAAGATTACGAACCGATCCTGGAAAGGCAGATTCATCATCTGCTCAATTATGCGCAGGGCGTGATGCACATCGGTCAGCGAGATATTGCCTGGATACGCGTAGCAAAGCAGGCTATCGAGAAAGGATTCGACCTCTCTCATATCGGTGTTATCCTTCATGCCAAACTACACCAGGATTTTGGCAGGATTTTCGATAAACTTCAGGTAAAGATATACACGGATGAAGATAAAGTAAAGGAGATAGAGGAGCAGGCGAGGGAAGTGTATAATACTCGGGATGCCAGGATAGAGGGTATGACTGATGAATCGGTCGAAACCTATTATTCTTGCACTCTGTGCCAGTCCTTCGCTCCAAGCCATGTTTGTACCGTTAGTCCTGAAAGGACCGGGCTTTGTGGTTCATACAACTGGATGGACTGTAAAGCATCATACGAAATTAATCCTACCGGACCTAACCAGCCGGTTGAAAAGGGTGAAGTTATTGACCCGGTAATGGGACAATGGAAAGGTGTGAATGAATTTATCTTCCAGGCGTCGCGTGGCAAGATAGACCATTATAATTTCTACAGTATAGTCAATGATCCGATGACCACCTGTGGATGCTGTGAGTGTATCGCCGCTGTACTGCCGCTTTGTAACGGAGTAATGACGGTAAACCGTGAATACACCGGTGAGACACCCTGCGGAATGAAATTCACCACGCTTGCCGGGACTATCGGTGGTGGTCTGAGCACTCCGGGTTTCGTAGGACACGGAAAATACAACACGACACAGAGGAAGTTTATCAGTGGTGACGGCGGACTTCTCAGGATGGTCTGGATGCCCAAGAGTCTTAAAGAGGAAATCGGTGACAGGATAAATGCCAGGGGCGAAGAACTGGGGTATCCTAATTTACTGGATATGATTGCGGATGAGGAAACAGGAACATCCGAGGAAGAGATACTTCCGTTCCTGGAGGAGAAAGGCCATCCGGCACTTACAATGGACCCGATACTCGGTTAGAGAATTATGTCTGGGGGTGTTTATTTGCCCCCCCCCGGACCAGAAAATAACTGGGAATGGAGTGAACAAAATGGCACTTACTGGAATACAGATATTTAAGTTACTGCCCAAGACAAACTGCAAGGAATGCGGAGTGCCGACCTGTCTTGCCTTTGCAATGGCCTTAGCCGCAGGCAAAGCCGAACTCTCAGCTTGCCCGTACGTTTCTGACGAGGCTAAAGAAGCACTCTCGGAAGCGTCGGCTCCTCCTATCAGGCCGGTCACCATCGGCGTAGGTGATAACGCCGTCAAAGTCGGCGGAGAGACGGTAATGTTCCGCCATGAAAAAAGGTTCGAGAATCCGCCCGGGATAGCTATCATGGTGAAAACGGGGATGGATGACGCCGAAATAGACGCCAGGTTGAAAAAATTCAAAGAACTTCAGTATGAACGAGTTGGTCTTCACCTTCGCGGCGAACTCGTTGCGATAAAAGACGAGTCGGGAGATGCAGCCAGGTTTGAAGCCGTTATCGGTAAGGTTTTGCAGGGCAGTGATGCCGGTCTTATCCTGATGAGTGACAGTGCTGATGTTCTTGCCGCCGGCGTCAAGGCGTGCGCCGACAAGAAACCGCTTATTTATGCGGCGACAGGTGACAACCTGGACCAGGTAGTCACCCTGGCAAAGGATAATTCCTGCCCGTTAGCCGTGAAAGGTGCGAATCTGGATGAGGTTGCCGAACTTGCCGAAAAGGCGGCTGCAGCCGGAGTTAACGATATTGTGATAGATTCAGGAGCAAGGACGGTCAAGCAGGCATTCCAGGATGAGCTCATTATCAGAGGAGCGGCGCTGGTTAATAAATATAAACCTCTCGGTTATCCTACGATAGCCATTCCTGCCGAAATGACGGATGATCCGATGAAAGAGGCGGTGATAGCCGGAATGATGATAGCTAAATACGCCGGCCTCATTGTACTTTCGGACTTCCAGGGCGAAAGCCTTTTCCCTCTGCTGGTGGAAAGGATGAATGTGTATACGGACCCGCAGCGGCCGCTCGCTACCACACAGGGGATATATGAGATTGGAAATGTTACCGATCAATCACCTGTACTCATCACTACTAATTTTTCACTTACCTACTTCATAGTGTCGGGTGAAATCGAGAGCAGCAAGGTGCCAAGCTATCTTCTCGTCATGGACACCGAGGGACTTTCGGTAATGACCGCCTGGGCGGCGGGTAAATTCGTTGCCGATGCTATAGGTCCGTTCGTCAAGAAGAGTGGCATCGAAGACAAGGTAAAGCACCGGAAGCTGATTATACCCGGCTATGCTGCAGCGGAGAGTGGTGGATTGGAAGAAGAATTACCCGGGTGGGAGGTTCTGGTCGGACCCCGTGAAGGGGCACATATAACCGCGTATCTTAAAGCATGGACGCCTTAGGAGGATAAGAACATGATCCTTGTTGCAGAAAGTTTAAATATAATGTCGCAGACGATAGGTCCGGCAATTCGTGAACGGAACGCCGGACCAGTCCAGGAGATAGCGAAGGCCCAGGCTGCGCGTGGTGCCGATTATCTGGATATAAATATCGGCCCTGCAAGGAAAAACGGCGATGAAATGATGGAGTGGGTCGTTAATACCGTGCAGGAAGTAACCGATCTTCCGCTGTCACTGGATACTACCAATCCCGTTGCGATGGAAGCAGGACTTAAAGCATGTAGTAAACCTGCACTAATAAATTCTATTTCATTACAACCGGACAGACTTGAATCCGAGTTACCCTTGGTACCCAAATACAATGCTGACATGATAGGATTGCTGTGGGGTGTCGACGGGATGCCGCGTGATGCCAATGAGCGATGTATGCATGCGGTAGATATCGTATACCGGGCAAGCGAACTCGGGATCGACCCCGAGAATATATGGATCGACCCGATTGCCAGCCCTGTATCGGTTGAAATCAATCAGGTGAAAGCGTGCGTTGAGTTCATGACGATGCTGGCTGATGTCGCTCCCGGATGTAAATCGATAGTAGGTCTGTCGAATGTTTCAAATGGCACTCCGGCAGAGTTGCGAGGTATTCTGAATCGCACGTATATGGTGATGCTGGGAAGGTACGGCCTGTATTCAGCTATTGTCGACGTGTTCGATGAGGAACTTGTAAAATTAGCCAGAGGGCAGATGCCTGAAATCGTCGAGGTTGTCTATAAGGCGATGGACGGTGAGATTACGGATCTCTCGTCACTCAATGAAAAAGAAATGCAGTATGCGAAGACGGTACGGGTTCTCAATGGAGAATCCCTCTATTCGCATTCATGGCTTGAAATCTAGAACCGGTATTTGAAAATCACCTGTTAGTTATTTACCCGTCGGGATTGAAAAGCCCCGGCGGGTAACTATGAGTACGTGTGCAAAGGAGCAAGCAGAGAAACAATGGCGGAGAATGTAAAAGAATGTCGTAAACTGGGGCCGAAGATAGCATACAATATTTATATACTGGTTCATGTAATCATGTTCGAGGAGAATATCCTTGTCAAGGCTCTCAGACCTTTAATGCGTTTTATCGATTCCAAACG
>Ga0316588_1000032_pt1 | contig 10251 bp, 7 predicted proteins | sample S0NA_3_FD_207780 | JGI IMG/M metagenome (GOLD analysis project Ga0316588, IMG submission 207780) | Metatranscriptome of rhizosphere microbial communities from salt marsh grasses in Alabama, United States - S0-2_050615r3r5 (Metagenome... | ecosystem: Host-associated > Plants > Roots > Rhizosphere ... | reverse complement strand
CCAAGCCGTACTCGAAGCCGTCGGCGAACCGGGTGGAGGCGTTTACCATCACGGAGCTAGAGTCCACCTCGCGCAGGAAGCGCCGGGCGCGGCCGTAGTCCTCGGTGACAATGCTGTCGGTGTGATGCGAGCCGTGCCGGTCGATGTGGTCCATCGCGGCGTCCAACCCGTCCACGATGCGGATGGCGAGGACGGCCGCCAGGTATTCCGTGTCCCAGTCCTCGTCGGTCGCCGGGAGGGCATCGCCGAGCACAGCACGGGTGCGCTCGCAGCCGCGTAGCTCCACGCCGTCGGCCCGGAGCACGGCCCCGATACGCGGCAGAAACGCCGCGGCGACGCCCTCGGCCACCAGCAACGTCTCCATGGTGTTGCAGGTGCCGAGCCGCTGGGTCTTGGCGTTGACGGCCACGGCCAGCGCCTTGTCGAGGTCAGCGCGGTCGTCCACGTAGACGTGGCAGATGCCGTCCAGGTGCTTGATCACCGGCACCCGCGCATCGCGGCTGATGCGCTCGATGAGGCCCTTGCCGCCACGCGGGATGATGACATCGATGTGCTGGGGGCTCGCAATCATGGCGCCCACTGCGGCTCGGTCTGTGGTCGCAACCACCTGGACCGCGTCCTCCGACAGCCCGGCGGCGGCGAGCCCGCGCTGGATGCAGGCCGCGATGGCGCGGTTGGAATGAAACGCCTCCGAGCCGCCGCGCAGCACCGCCGCGTTGCCGGACTTGAGGCACAGTGCGGCGGCGTCGGCGGTCACGTTGGGCCGAGACTCATAGATGATGCCGACGACGCCGAGCGGCACCCGCATCCTCCCAACCTGGATGCCGGACGGGCGATAGCTGAGATCGGTGATGGCCCCCACCGGGTCCGTGAGCGTGGCGATCTGCTTCAGCCCCTCGATCATCGCGTCGATCCGCGCCGCGGTGAGCGCGAGGCGGTCCAGCAATGCGGTATCCAGCCCCTTGGCGGCGCCAGCCTCCAAGTCGGCGGCATTGGCCTGGCCGAGGGCGTCACGGGCGCTATCCAGCTCGGCGGCGACGGCGCCGAGTGCCGCGTCCTTGGCGGCGGTCTCCGCACGGGCCATGACGCGGGCGGCGGCGCGGGCACGGGCGCCCACCTCGTCCATGTAGGCGGCTACGTCGGTGATCTGTGATTCGGACATCTACTCGGTTCTCTCGCTACGGGTCTTGCGCCTGCTCGACATTGTCCATGAGGGCGGGTTGCCGGGAAAGCCCACGCGTGCGCCGTTGCGTAGCACGGCTTTCTCAACTCCCTCGAAGCCATCCCTGATCGCGTCGTCGCCTGCAAGGTGATCTGCGCTAGCGGCCCGTTCGGGCGGCGGTGGTGGCGAGGCCATCGGCGATCTCGGCGAGTAGCCGCCAGGGGTCGGCGCCGCCGCGGCCTTTGACGGCAAGGTCGGCGTCGGCACAGCGTGCGAGCAGCGCCCAGAGCTGCGGCAACGGCAGCCGGCGGGCGGCGCCGATGACCTCGTTGCGGCGGTACTCGGTGACCTTGTGCGCGCGCAGCACGGCGCCGGTGTCGCCGCGGTTGGCCAACGCGAACCCGACCGCGGCCAGCTTGCGGAGCTCCCGCGCCAGCACCCAGAGCACCAGGGCGGCGGCGGTGCCTTCGGCTTGCAGTGCGCGCAGGACCCGATCGGTGCGAGCGCGGTCGCCGGCAATGGCGGCATCGCTCAGGTCGAACAGGTCGTAGCGGGCGCTGTCGTACACGCTCGCCAGCAGCGCCTCGGCATCCAGTGGCCCCGGTTGGCGCAGCAGCGTGAGCTTCTCGATCTCCTGCGCTGCGGCAAGCAGGTTGCCCTCGACCCGCTCGGCGAGCAGCGCCAGCGCGTCCTCCGTCGCCTGGAAGCCGGCCTGGCTCAGCCGCCCGCGGAGCCATTGCTGCAGCCGCTGCCCCTGGGGTTGGCGCACCTGCACGATGACGCCCGTCTGGTCCAGCACCTGAGCCCACTTGGACGAGAGTGTCTTCCAGTCCAGCTTCGGCGCGAGGATCAGCAGCAGCACATCCCCCGCGGCGGCGGCGCAGTAGCGGCGGATGGCCTCCCCGCCGTCACGGCCTGGGCCCTCGCCCGCCAGCCGCACCTCGATCAGCCGCCGGTCGGCGAACAGCGACAGGGACGCCGCGGCATGCTCCAGGACGGACCAGTCGGCCTGGGCGTCGGCGTCCAGGCAAGTGCGCTCGGCGAAGCCCTGGGCGCGGGCGGCGGCACGCACCGCAGCTGCAGTCTCGCCGAGCTGCAGCGGCTCATCTCCGAAGACCAGGTAGACGGGGGCCAGCGGGCCATCTAGCCTGGCTGGCAGCTGTGTGGGGTCAAGTCGCATTCCGCGGCGGTGCGGCTACCCGCGGCCGGAATCGACGCCGGCTGGTGGGGTAGCGGTCCCGGCAGCCGCCGGGCGATTCGCCAGCGCCGCCCGTAATCGCAGTAGCACCTGGTCGGCGGCGTCGTCGGCCATGTCCGAGTAGATGATGTTCGACTGCTCCTCCTGGCCGAGCACGGAAACATCCGGGTTGTCGTCGAAGGTACGGTCGAGCGCAAGCCCCTGAGGCTCGATGATGAACTGGCCCTGGCGGTCGACCGCGGCGAATTCCACCCGATAGGTCAGCATGTAGGCCAGCGCCTTGCCGCCGGCGTCCACGGCCACCACGCGGGAATCGCGAAGCTCGGAAAGGATGTCGATCACCAGGCCGGCGGCGGCCGGATTCGTGGTACTGGGCACGCCGCTGCCAAGGAGCCGATCCTCGATGCTGCGGCCGACCAGGCCGCCACCGCGCACGAACACGGGACTCAGGCCGGGTGGGACGTCCACACTGCCGCGCAGCTGAAAGCCACAGGCGGACAGGCCGGCGCCAAGCAGCAACGCGAGCGCGGCAATGGCTACCGCGCGTCTCACTTCACCACCACGTTGACGAGCTTGTTCGGCACCACGATGACCTTGACCACCGCGTTGCCCCCGGTGAAGCGCTGCACGTTGGCATCTGCCAGCGCCGCGGCCTCGATGGCGTCGCGCGCGGCGTCCGCGGGCACCTGCACCTTGCCGCGCACCTTGCCGTTCACCTGCACAACGTACCGGACGGCATCCTGTGCCAGGGCGTCCTCGTCTACCACCGGCCAACCGCCATCCAGCACGTCGTCACCGAAGCCGAGCTCGCGCCACAGGTAGTGCATCAAATGCGGCGCAATGGGCGCCAGCAGGCGCAGCACGATGCCGAGCCCCTCGCGCAGCACTCCGGCCTGTGCGGGATTGCCGGCCTCGAGCTTGTGGAGGGCGTTGACCATGGTCATGCAGCCGGAGACCACCGTGTTGAACTGCTGGCGCTCGTAGTCGAACAGGGCTTTCTTCAGGGCTGCATGGACCTCGCGGCGGGCCGCGGCGGCAGCGTCATCGGGGGGCACCGGGGCGGCCGCAGTCGCCGTGCGTAACGCCGCGGCGCTGCCGGCCGCAAGCGTCCAGAGGCGGCGCAGGAAGCGCGCCGCGCCCTCGACACGCTCATCGGACCACGCCAGCGATTGCTCCGGCGGCGCCGTAAACATGGTGTAGAGCCGCACGGTGTCGGCGCCGTAGCGCTCGATCAGCGCCTCGGGGTCGACCCCGTTGTTCTTCGACTTGGACATCTTCTCGATGCCGCCGAAGGCGACAGGCTGACCGTCGGCCTTCAGCTCGCCGCCCAGGAGCTTGCCCTTGTCGTCGCGGCTGACCTCCACATCCGCCGGGTTGTACCAGGTGCGATGGCCCTCGGCGTCCTCCCGGTACCAGGTCTCGGCGACCACCATGCCCTGGGTCAGGAGCCGGTCGAAGGGCTCGTCACAGTCCACCAGTCCCTCGTCGCGCATCAGCTTGTGGAAGAAGCGCGCGTAGAGCAGGTGCAGCACCGCGTGCTCGACGCCGCCGACGTACTGGTCCACTGGCAGCCAATAGCGGGCCCGCTCGTCCAGCATGGCCGTGCCGCAGTCCGCGGAGCAGTAGCGGGCGTAGTACCAACTGGATTCGAAGAAGGTGTCGAAGGTGTCCGTTTCTCGAATCTCCCCTGCGGGAAGATTCGAGAAGGATTCCATCTTCTTGAGTGGGGAGCCGGAGCCGTCCACCACCACGTCCTCGGGGAGGCGCACGGGCAGGTCCGTTGCGGGGCGGATGCCGCCGTCGGAGGTGTGGATGACCGGGATCGGGCAGCCCCAGTAGCGTTGACGCGAGACGCCCCAGTCGCGCAGGCGAAAGCTCACGCGCTTCTCGCCTTTGCCTCGCGCGTGTAGCCAGTCGGCGACGGCGTCGAAGGCCTGCTCCGACGTCAGCCCATTGAAGGGGCCGGATTCGACCAGCAGGCCCTTGTCCACATAGGCGCCGGACTCGATGCCGCAGTGGCCGCCGTCGGCGCTCACGATCACCTGGCGCTTTGGGACGCCGTAGCGCTCGGCAAACTCCCAGTCGCGCTGGTCATGGGCAGGCACGGCCATGACAGCGCCAGTGCCGTAGCCCATGAGCACGAAGTTGGCGGCGAAGATGGGCACAGGCTGCCCAGTGACAGGGTGGATGGCGTTCAGGCCGAGCCGATGCCCCTTCTTTTCCGTGGTCTCGAGCTCCGCTTCCGTGGTACCGCCCCGACGACACTCGTCGATGAAGGCGGCGAGATTCGCGTCATGCTCGGCGCGGGCGCGGGCCAGCGGGTGCTCGGCGGCGACGGCGACGTAGGTGACGCCCATCACGGTGTCTGGGCGGGTGGTGTAGATGCCGAGCCGCTCATCCGAACCCTCGATGCCGAAGGCCATGTAGACGCCCTCGGACCGGCCGATCCAGTTGCGCTGCATGGTGCGAACCTGTTCCGGCCAGCCCTCCAGGCCGTCGATGGCGTCCAGCAGTTCCTGCGCATAGGCCGTGATGCGCACCGACCACTGCTCGATTTCGCGCTTCTCCACCGGGGCGCCGGAGCGCCAACCGCGGCCGTCGATGACCTGCTCGTTAGCGAGCACGGTCTGGTCGACCGGGTCCCAGTTGACCGTGGCCTTGGCTCGGTAGGCGAGCCCCTTGTCCAGGAGCCGTGTGAACAGCCACTGCTCCCAGCGGTAGTAATCCGGGTCGCAGGTGGCGAGCTCGCGCGACCAGTCATAGCCGAAGCCGAGCCGCTTCAGTTGGCCCTTCATCGTCTCGATGTTGGTGCGCGTCCATTGCGACGGCGGGATGCCATGCTTGATGGCCGCATTCTCGGCGGGCAACCCGAAGGCATCCCATCCCATGGGCTGAAGTACGTTCTTGCCGAGCATGCGCTGGTACCGGGCAATGACGTCGCCGATGGTGTAGTTGCGCACATGGCCCATGTGCAGCCGCCCCGATGGGTACGGGAACATGGACAGGCAGTAGAACTTCTCTCGGTCTGGGTCCTCCAAGGCGCGGAAGCTTCGGTTCGCGTCCCAATACTGCTGCGCCGCGGTCTCGACGGCGCCGGGATCGTAGTCGCTCTGCATGGCTTCTAAATGTCTCGTTCGGTCAAGGCAACGCAGGCCATGCCAGGGCACCGATCCGGCTTCGGGAGCGGTTCCGCAGCGGGTTTGGGGTCAAGTCGAGGTCGCAGCCGATCCGAATGCACCCGGTGGCCGTTGGGTTCCGACTGGCAGCGCCTGCGCAGTTGCTGGAGAGGATACCGTATTGCCGCCCGGCATTGGCATCCACCGCGGCCACGAGCAACCCGGCGCGGCGGAGCGCGAACGGCTCGACCGGGCCGGCGTCGCCGGCCCCCGTGTTTTCGGGTAGTCTCCGTCCAGTGGAATGTGACTAAACAATGACAACGCGTGGAGGGGGCGGGCATGTACGTCAGACGACACCGCGGCCACACCTACTTGTACCAGGTGGACTACGGCGAAGAGACCTCGGTGGCGCGGATCATCGTGCGTAGCGACGCCGCCGGTACTGAGGGTCTGTTCCTAGTGAAGCAGGACGGCTCCCTGGAGCCCGCCGACGACCGGTCCGGCTTTGGTAGCAATACCCTGCGCCATGACGGCCTCTGGCCGACGCCGCCGCGGGAGGCTGTTCGCGATGCAGTGGTTATCGCCAGGCAGAAGGCACACACCGCCGAGTACCAATAGGCGGCACGCACCCCGCGGCGCTTCGACGAGAATCAGTGCGCGGAATAGCTGATTTTTTGAGCGCCCCAGTCCGACCGGGCGGCGACGTGGCGCCTCTGGTTGGGGCGGAGCGGCGCTGTTAAGCTTGACAGGGGGCTGTCATGCTTGGCCGATGCTCCGTTCTGACCATCCGATCCACCATCCGGGGCTCGGCTCGCGGGTGGCGCTGCCGGTGTGCGGGCGCCGCGAGCCGGGCCAGACGACACGGCTCACATCCAATGCGCCCATCGCTCTCCGTCCTCCGCCCCATCCTCACCGCCGTGCTCGTCGCCCTCGGGTGTCCGGTGGCTGCCGCCGACGATGCGGAGCAGGTCGACATCGTTGCAGAGCTCGAGCGGCTGGCGGCGGCCTACGGCTTCACCGTAACGGGTGACGAGCACTTGATAGACAGCGTCGGCCGAGCCGAGGGTGAGGAACCCGTGCGCCGTGTGCGGACACTGCTGGAGAACTTCGATCACATCATTGTGCAGGACGGCCAAGGCGGCATCGAGCGCGTCATCGTGCTCGGCGTCGCTGAGCCCGGGTCGGGGCCGCCAGAGCCGATGGTGGCCGTCAATGGTGAGCCGCCGCCGGGCGCGCCCATCGAGCTCCCCACCATCCGTGATGGCAACCAGCACTCGGTGCAAGTGTCGCTCGAGGGAGCGAACGGCCGTCGCCTTCCCCGACTGCTGCTGATCGACACCGGCGCCGATACCCTCGTGCTGCCGGCGTCACTCATCGAGCAGCTCGGCATAGACGCCGACACCCTCGAGGAGCGAGAGGTACAGACGGCCAACGGCCTCGTTCGAGCGCGGACCGGCCAGCTCGGAGCCGTCTGGCTGGGGACTGAGCGGGTACCCAACGCGGCGGTGGCCTTCCTGGAAGACGAGAAGCTCGGCAACGCCGGTCTGCTCGGCATGAGCGTGCTCGGCCGTTATCAGATGACCATCGACGACCAGGGGAATCGACTCACGCTCACCAGCCGCTGACGGGCTTCAGCCGTAGCGCCGGCTCCTGGCGATAGAAAGCCGCGAGCTCCGTGTAGACATCCGGGTAGGCCGCGCGCAGCCGGTGTGGCAGCTCGAAAAATAGCTCGCTCACCACGGCGAAGAACTCGGCCGGCGATGTGGCGCCGTAGGGGTCCACCAGCGACAGCTCCGGCGCCGCATCGGCCTGCCGGGACAGGTCGTCGTAGGCACGTTGCATGCGCGCTGCCCAGGCGGCGGGGTCCATGCCCGCGTGCAGCGGCGGTCGGCCATTGGCGGCGCCGTCGGTCATGTCGAGCTTGTGCGCCATCTCGTGGATCACGACATTGTGGCCGGTGCGCGCGCGCCCGGTCTGGGCATCGGCCAGCGACAGGATCACCGGCCCGCGATACCAAGCCTCGCCGGTCTTTGGGGCATCGTCCACCCACACCAGCCCGTTCTCGTCCATCACCTCCCGTACCGGCACGAACTCGTCCGGATAGACGATGACCGCGTGCCAGCCGCGGTACCAGGCCAGGCCCAGCTCCAGCACCGGCAGCGCCGCCTGCAGGGCCAGCTCCATACAGGTTCGCTGATCCAGCCTCACCCCGCCCGCGGCCTCGAAGGCCTTCTCGCGCAGGAACAGCGCGGCCGTGTCACAGAGCCGGCCCAGCGTGACGTCGTCGAAGCCGTCGAGCAGCGCCAGCTCCGCGCAGAGCGCCCGCCAGCGCCCGGGGTCGATCCTGGCGTGCGCCTGTTCCAGGCGCCGGCGGCGCCACCAGCTGCTGATGGGGTTCAGCATCGGTCGAAAACCGGTAAGGTCCTGATTTTGGAAGCCGCATAGTAGGCCCGAGGCGGCAGGTCGCTGTTGGGCCGCGGCAGCGGTGTTGGCGCGCGTCAAGCGCAAAGGGTACGGCGAGTCGTATCATGCCCGAATAGACAGACGCCGCCACGGATTCTCATGACCATGATCGACGCCGCAACCGCCTCCCGCACCGGTGCCGCGGTGCTGTTCGATGTGCTCTCGGAGCTCGGGGTTGCGGTGATCTTCGCGCACACCGGCGGGGCGGTGATCCCGCTGCACGTGGAGCTGAACAAGCGGCTGCGCCGCGGCGAGCCGGTGCCGAAAGTGGTGATGTGCCGCCAGGAGCCCGGCGCCGGCCATGCGGCGGAAGGCTATGCGCGTGCGTGCGGACACGTCGGCGTCGCATTGGCCACCTCGGGACCGGGGGCAACCAACCTCACCACGCCGATCGCGGACGCTTACAAGGACTCGATTCCCACCGTGTTCATCACCGGCCAGGTACCGAGCGGCGCCATCGGCACCGATGCCTTTCAGGAGGTGGACACCGTCGGCGTCACCCGTCCCATCTCGAAGCACAACTATTTGGTCAAAGATGTCGCCGACCTGGAATGGATGCTGCGCGAAGCGTTCGAGCTCGCCGGCAGCGGCCGACCGGGGCCGGTAGTGGTGGACATCTGCAAGGACGTCCAGCTGGCAACGCTGGCGGCAGCCAACGCACCGCGGATCCGGCACCGACTGGACGTGACCTTCGATGCGGCCCGCGCCGATGCGATCCTGGATGCGCTGGTGCAGGCCGAGCGGCCAGTGATCAAGGCCGGCGGTGGCATCATCCACGCCGAGGCCGCTGACGCCCTGTGCAAATTCGCCGAGCGCTTCGACGCGCCCGTGACCACAACCTTCAACGCCCTGGGCGCCGTCCCCCTCGCCCGGCCCGACAGCCTCGGCATGCCCGGCATGCACGGCACCATCCCGGCCAACTATGCGCTGCGCGAGGCGGACCTGATCCTGACCCTGGGCGGTCGTTTCGACGACCGTGTCGCGGTGCGTGGCTTCGCCGAGCGCAAGCGCATCGGACACGTGGACATCGACCCGAGCGAGATCGACAAGACGGTCAGGTGCGACTTCCCGCTGGTGGCGCCCTTGGGGCGGTTCCTGGACTATGCGCTGGCGTCCGGGCGAAGCGCCCGTCACGCGCAATGGATGGAGCGGATCCGGCAATGGCGCGAGCAGATGCCGTTGCCCTACGCCGCTGGCGACTATATCAAGCCCCAGGCGGTCATCGAAAGCCTATCGCGGCTTACGGAGGGCCAGGCCACCATCGTCACCGGTGTCGGTCAGCACCAGATGTGGACCGCGCAGTACTATCAATTCAGCCGGCCGCGGCAGTGGATCAGCTCCGGCGGGCTCGGGACCATGGGCTACGGCCTGCCGGCGGCCATCGGTGCTTGGTACGGTGACCAGGGTCACCCAGTGGTGCTGGTGGACGGTGACGGCAGCTTCCAGATGAATATGCAGGAGCTCGCCACCGTCGTGGCTAACCGCATACCGGTCAAGATGTTCGTGCTGAACAACAGCTTTCTCGGCATGGTGCGGCAGTGGGAGGATATGATGGACCATGGTCATCACCACGAGACCTGCCTCGCCCGGCAGTGGGACTGCGACGCGGACTGCACCCTGCTGGAGCAGACCTGCCGCCGCCAGTTGCCGAATTTGACCGCGCTGCGATCGGTCTATCCGCGGCTCACGACGCTGCGGGTACGTTTGCCGAGCAAGCTTGAGGAAACCCTGTCCGAGGCCCTAGCAGAACCTGGGCCCGTGTTGGTGGATGTGTGGGTGGACAAGGCGGAAAACGTGTTGCCCATGGTGCCCCCGGGGCAGTCGCTGGAGGCCATGATCGAGTCCTAACGTCCTTGATGGGGCAATCGTTATAGCAGCCGTTATGGCGAAGCGCGCGCGACGCGCGCGGTTACATTCAGCTACAATCCGTACTGTTATGGGCGCTGCCGAGCCGAGTCTTCCCCTTCTCTACCAGGCTGGCGCGGAGCGGTTCGTCCGCGGCGCCGGACCGACGCTGACGCGCGTATCGAAGCGCCTATGAGCTGTCGTGCGCGTGCGCGTGCTCGTCACCCAAGCGATGAGCCAGACCTTACTGTTACCACCTCGAGAACCGACCGCCTCCGGGAGGAAGCCTGAACAATGACCGCCTTCTCCAAGCTGCATGCCCAGAACCACAAGATCACTGAGCTGTCCAACGTGTTTTTGTATCTCGTGCAGAGCCGCGAGATGTGCGACACCGAAACCGCTTGTGACGTCTTCTTCGAGTACAGCTCGAAGGTGAAGGAGCACATCGAGCTCGTAGACCGCGAGCT
>Ga0316588_1000031_pt1 | contig 10471 bp, 8 predicted proteins | sample S0NA_3_FD_207780 | JGI IMG/M metagenome (GOLD analysis project Ga0316588, IMG submission 207780) | Metatranscriptome of rhizosphere microbial communities from salt marsh grasses in Alabama, United States - S0-2_050615r3r5 (Metagenome... | ecosystem: Host-associated > Plants > Roots > Rhizosphere ... | reverse complement strand
TCTCCCTTTGAGATTCTCACGGTCCGACCCGACGCCTGCATCGCGGGCAAATATGCCAGCGCCCGTAGGGAAACAGGAGGACCGCACTCAACCAAATGTACAGGTTCGGCCCCATGCCGACCTGACAGTCAAGTCTAGCAGCTACGTGATCGGACGCGCATTAACAAAACGCAACTGACAAGCCGGAATTACCCGACATTCTGGGGCTTTTCCGGATCAGCGGCGCTCAGCGCCGACGTAAGGTCGCCGCGCGGGTGGCACGCTAACGTCAGCTGTCCTGCCCCAGGTCGAAGGCGTCGTGCAATGCACGCACGCCGAGCTCGAGGTACTTCTCGTCGATGACGACGCTGATCTTGATCTCGGAGGTGCTGATCATGCGGATGTTGATGCCCTCGCGTGCCAGTGCCCCGAACATGCGGCTCGCGATGCCCGCGTGGGAGCGCATGCCTACACCCACCAGACTCACCTTGACGATCTGCTCGTCGCCCTGCACCTCGCGCGCCGACAGCGCTCGAGCGGTGTCCCGGAGGATCTCCAATGCCTTCGCATAGTCGTTGCGATGTACAGTGAAGGTGAAGTCCGTGGTCTTGGCGTCGGCGGCGATGTTTTGGATGATCATATCCACCTCGATGTTCGCATCCGAGATGGGCCCCAGGATCTTGTGCGCGACACCGGGCTGGTCCGGCACGCCGAGGATGGTGAGCTTGGCCTCGTCCTTGGCGAAGGCGATACCCGCAATCTTGGCCTCTTCCACGTCGTCGTCCTCGAAGGTGATGAGCGTGCCCTCCCCGTCCTGGAAGCTGGAGAGCACCCTGAGGGGAACCCGATACTTGCCCGCGAACTCGACACTGCGGATTTGCAGCACCTTGGACCCGAGGCTCGCCATTTCCAACATCTCCTCGAAGGTGATGCGTGGTAGCCGGCGCGCCCTGGGCTCGATCCGCGGGTCGGTGGTGTAGACGCCGTCCACGTCCGTGTAGATCTGGCACTCGTCGGCCTTCAGCGCCGCCGCCATGGCCACGGCGGAGGTGTCGGAGCCGCCGCGGCCGAGGGTGGTGATGTTGCCGTGCTCGTCGATGCCCTGGAAGCCCGCCACCACGACCACGCGGCCGGCATCCAGGTCGGCGCGGACCCGGCCACCGTCGATATCGCGGATACGCGCCTTGTTGTGAGCGCTGTCGGTGCGCACCTGCACCTGGGCGCCGGTGTAAGAGCGCGCCGGGCAGCCGATGGCCTCCAACGCCATGGCCAGCAGTGCGATGGTGACCTGCTCGCCCGTGGACAGCAGCACGTCCAGCTCCCGCGGCGATGGACGGGACTGGATGGCGTGGGCCAGGCCGAGAAGGCGGTCGGTCTCGCCGGACATGGCCGAGACGACGACTACCACGTGGTGACCCAGGTCGCGGGTGCGCTTGATCTTGGTGGCAACGGACTGGATGCGCTCGATGCTACCCACCGAGGTGCCACCGTACTTCTGAACGATCAACATACTAGACACTCGCCACCCGCTCCCGGACCCAGTCTCCCACCAGCTCCAGTGCCGCTGGAATACCGGCCGGATCGGTGCCGCCGGCTTGGGCCATGTCCGGCCGGCCACCGCCGCGGCCGCCCACCTTCTCGGCGGCAGCCTTCACCAAATCGCCAGCCTTGAAGCGGTCGGTAAGGTCCTTGGTGACGCCGGCGATGAGGTTGACCTTGCCGCCGTTCTCCGTGACCAGCAGCACCACCCCCGAGCCCACCTTATGCTTCAGCTGGTCCAGGGTATCGCGCAGCGCCTTGGGGTCGGCGCCGTCGAGCCGGGCCGCGAGTACCTTGACGCCGTCGATGTCGACGGTCTTGTCGGCGAGATCACTGCCGGCGGTGCTGGCGAGCTTGGCCTTGAGCTGCTCCAACTCCTTCTCCAGCCGGCGCGAGCGCTCCACGAGCTGCGCCACGCGCTCGTCGGCGTCCGCGGTGGCACCCTTCAGCAGCGCCGCGATGCGTGCGAGCCGCGCCTCCTCGTCCGCCACCCAGTCCAGCGCGCGCTCGCCGGCGACGGCCTCGATACGGCGGACGCCGGCGCTGATGCCGCTCTCGGATGTAATCTTGAACAGCCCGATGTCGCCGACGGCACGTACATGGGTACCACCGCACAGCTCGGTGGAGAAATCGCCCATGCGCAACACCCGCACCTGCTCGCTGTACTTCTCGCCGAACAGGGCCATCGCCCCGGACGCCTTGGCGTCCTCCAGATCCATGATGCGGGTCTCGACGGTATGGTTCTCGCGGATCTCGCGGTTCACCAGGCGCTCGATGGCCTGGAGCTGGTCGTGGGGCACCGGCTCGAAGTGGGTGAAATCGAAGCGCAGCCGGTCCGGCCCCACTAGCGAGCCCCGCTGCTGCACATGGTCGCCGAGCTCCGCCCGCAGCGCCGCATGCAGCAGATGGGTGGCGGAATGGTGCAGCGCGGTGGCGCGACGGCGCTCGCCATCCACGCGAGCGGTGACCCGGTCGCCGACCAGCAGCTCGCCGTCGACCATACGGCCGATGTGGCAGATGATGCCATCGCCGTGCTTCTGGGTATCTTCCACCGCGAAGCGAGCGCCGGCGCCACGGCTGAGGTCGCCGCGGTCGCCCACCTGTCCGCCTGACTCGGCGTAGAAGGGCGTCACGTCCAGCACCACCAGCCCGGTCTCACCGGGGGCCAGTCGCTCGCGCTCCTCACCGTCACGGTACAGCGCCACGACGGTGCCCTCGTCGATGATGTCCTCGTAGCCGGTGAAGTCGGTCTCGCCCTCCAGCTCGATGGCGATCTCGGTGCCAACACCGAACTGGCTCGCGGCGCGCGCGCGCTCCTTTTGCCGGGCCATCTCCCGCTCGAAGCCCGCCATGTCCAGGGTCAAACCACGTTCGCGCGCGATGTCGGCGGTGAGGTCCGCCGGGAAGCCATAGGTGTCGTAGAGCCGGAACACCGCTGCGCCGGGCAGGACCGCGCCCTCGAGGTTCGCGACGATGTCCTCGAAGATTCTGATTCCCTGGTCCAGCGTATCGGCGAAGCGCTCCTCCTCGGCGCGCAGCACCTGCTCGACGTGGGCCTGCTTGGCGGCGAGCGCCGGATAGGCCTCGCCCATCTCCACGACCAGCGGCGCGACCAACTTGTGGAAGAAAGGCTCGGTGCAGCCGAGCTGATAGCCGTGGCGGATGGCGCGGCGGATGATACGCCGCTGTACGTAGCCGCGGCCTTCGTTGCCGGGTGTGACGCCGTCCACCACGAGGAAGGCCGCTGAGCGGATGTGGTCGGCAATGACCCGCAGGGACTTGGACTCGAGGTCCTTGCAGCCGGTCGCCTCGGCGGCCGCGCGGATCAGGACCTGGAAAAGATCGATGTCGTAGTTGCTGTGCACCCCCTGCTGCACGGCGGCCAGGCGCTCCAAGCCCATGCCGGTGTCCACCGACGGGTGCGGCAGGGGCGTCAGCCTGCCTTCCGCGTCGCGATCGTACTGCATGAACACCAGATTCCAGATCTCGACGTAGCGATCGCCGTCCTCATCCGGCGAGCCGGGCGGTCCGCCGGAGACCTCCGGACCATGGTCGTAGAAGATCTCCGAGCAGGGACCGCAAGGGCCGGTGTCGCCCATGGACCAGAAATTGTCCTTCTCCCCGCAGCGGGAGAAGCGCGCCGGGTCGACCTTGATCTCGTCGAGCCAGATGCGGGCGGCCTCCTCGTCATCGGTGTAGACGGTGACCCAGAGCCGCTCCGGCGGCAGGCCCAGCACGTCGACGAGAAACTCCCACGCGAAAGCGATGGCCTCGCGCTTGAAATAGTCGCCGAAGCTGAAATTCCCGAGCATCTCGAAGAAGGTGTGATGCCGCGCGGTGTAGCCGACATTCTCCAGGTCGTTGTGCTTGCCGCCGGCGCGCACGCAGCGTTGGGAGCTGGCCGCCCGGGTGTAGGGACGCTTCTCGCGGCCGAGGAAGACGTCCTTGAACTGCACCATGCCGGCGTTCGTGAACAGCAGCGTCGGATCGTTGCCCGGCACCAGGGGGCTGCTGTCGACGATCGCGTGTCCGCGCTCGGCGAAGTAGTCGAGGAAGGCGGATCGTAGCTCGGCACTGCGTTTCATGGAGACGACTCGGGGTGATGCTTTGCGGATGCCGCGGCACGCTGACGGAGCGCTGGATGCGGGAGGTCCGGGAGGAATGGGCTCAGCAGGTCAGTCTAAGTCAAGGACGCGGGCGATCAGGCTGGATGGAAACCCGCGATATTCCAGGAAGCGCGCGCGTTTTGCCAGTGTTTGGCGATCGTGCGGCGGCCCTTTGCCGAACTTTCCCTCGTCCACTGCGGTCATCAACGCTAGACAGTCTCTCTCGTCGAGCTGGAGATGCGGGTCGATGGCCGCATCCGAAAGCCCTTTCGCCTGCAATTCGGCGCGGATTCGCAGCGGGCCGAATCCCTTCTGCAGGCGCTCCGCCACGTAGGCGCCGAGCAGCCGCTCCTCGCTCAGCAGCCCTGCCGCCGCCAAATCATCGAGCACGGCGTCCACGGCATCGGCGGCGTAGCCACGGCGATGGAGCTTGCGGGCGAGCTCCAGTCGTGAGTGCTCACGACTGGTAAGCAGCTTGAGCGCGCGACTGCGGATCTCCGCGGCCGGCGCCAGCCGTGTGCAAGTCGCCGCGTCCGTGGCGCGATCCAGCTCCGCCAAGGACCGACGTTGGCGCGGTGGCTCGGCTGACGACACGGTCGGGGGCTCGACTGGCGACTCTTCCGCAGGCTGGGCGTTTGGCGACGCGACGGGTGCTGGGCGCACGGATCCTCGCCGCTCAGGCCTCCGATACCGCGCCCACGGCCTCTTGGTGTGGCGGAGCGGCGCCCGGCTCGACGCCGGCCACGGTGCGGGTCGGCAGCAACACGGCGCGGATCTTGGTCTCGATCTCGTCGGCGAGGTCCGCGTTCTCCTTCAGGAACACGCGCACATTGTCCTTGCCCTGGCCGATGCGGTTGCCGTCATAGCTGTACCAGGCGCCGGACTTCTCGATGATGCCCTGCTGCACGCCCAAATCGATGATCTCGCCGTGGCGCGACACGCCCTCGCCGTAGAGGATATCGAACATCACCTGCTTGAAGGGCGGCGCCACCTTGTTCTTGACCACCTTGACCTTGGTTTCATTACCGATGACCTCGTCGCCCTTCTTGATGGCGCCGGTCCGGCGGATGTCGAGGCGCACCGAGGCATAGAACTTGAGTGCATTGCCGCCCGTGGTGGTCTCGGGGGAGCCGAACATAACGCCGATCTTCATGCGGATCTGGTTGATGAAGATGACGATGGCGTTGGAGCGCTTGATATTGGCCGTCAGCTTGCGTAGTGCCTGCGACATGAGCCGCGCCTGCAGGCCCACATGGCTGTCGCCCATCTCGCCTTCGATCTCGGCCTTGGGCGTCAGCGCGGCGACGGAATCCACCACCACCAGGTCCACGGCGCCCGAGCGCACCAACATGTCCGTAATCTCCAGCGCTTGCTCGCCGGTATCCGGCTGCGAGACCAACAACTCCTCCATGTTCACGCCGAGCTTCTCGGCATAGGACGGGTCCAGCGCGTGCTCGGCGTCCACGAACGCCGCGGTACCGCCGGCCTTCTGCGCCTCGGCGACGGCGTGGAGGGTCAGCGTGGTCTTGCCCGAGGACTCCGGACCGTAGATCTCGATGACCCGCCCACGCGGCAGTCCGCCGATGCCGAGTGCCACGTCGAGGCCCAGCGAGCCGGTGGAGACGGCCTCGATATTCTGCATGGCACCGGCGTCGCCCATGCGCATCACCGAGCCCTTGCCGAACTGCTTTTCGATCTGGCTCAGCGCCGCAGCCAGTGCTTTCTTGCGGTTCTCGTCCATCGTCTCTCCTGACAGCTCAATCGTTTGGGGGCCGGTGGTTACCGGCGACGGTCACCGGAATTATCACACAGGCGTCGCGACGGCTGCACAGCCCCAGCCGCAGCGGCGACGCCCCGGCAAACAGAAGCGCGCGGGGGCTCCATCCCCGAGCCGGCCCTGATATCAGGCATGGCTAATCAAGCAGCCACGAGCGCAGCACGCGATAACCCCCACTGCCCGGCGCGCCGCTGCGCGCCAGCACGAATTCCCGCACCGGCCAGTCGATACCGAGCGGGGCAGGCTCGCGGCGAGCCGCCTTGCGGGCCAGGGTGACATGCGGCCGAAAGCGCCGTGGCTCGGGCTGGATGCCGCACGGCATCAGGTTGTGCTGCAACTGGCTCAGCAGGTTGAACAGCTCGGGGGGCGGCGCGCTCGGCACCGCCGCCAGCAGGCGCTGGCGCGGCCAGGTCTCGACGCGATCGAGGGTCAGGGCGAAACCGCCGAGCACAACGTCGTCGCCCGCCGCCTCGATACAAGACAAGCGCTCCGGGTCCACATCACCGATGAAGACCAGCGTCAGGTGCAGATCGTTCGGTCGGGTCGGACGCGCGTCTTGCAACGAGCCGCCCCGGGCATCCAGCAGGGCCGCGCGTGCCGCCGCTTCTGGCCAAAGCGCGAAGAAGAGTCGGATAGAGGCGCCATGCTCGTCTTTCATTGCTCGTCCGACATGACGCTGACGGGATCGTTGTCCGCCCTTGGGTTCTGCCTCAGCCGAGCAGCTCGATCAAGCGCGAGAGCGCATGTCTGACGGACTGCCGGCGCACCGCATCGCGGTCGCCCGCAAAGTGTCGGGTCTCGGTGCTGACGCCATCGGGCAGCGCGAAACCGAAGCACACCATGCCGACGGGCTTCTCTGCCGAGCCACCGCCGGGGCCGGCGATGCCGCTCACGGCCACCGCCACCTGCGCGGCGCTACGGCCCATGGCGCCCTCGGCCATCTGCTGCACCACCGGCTCGCTGACGGCGCCATCCAGGGCAAGCGTCGCCGCGTCCACGCCGAGCATTTCCTGCTTGGCGGCATTGCTGTAGCTGACGAAGCCGCAGTCCAGCCAGCCGCTGCTGCCGGCAATATCGGTCATGCACTTCGCGATCCAGCCCCCGGTGCAGGACTCGGCGGTGACGAGCACCAGCCCAGCCGCCGCGAGGCGCTCGCCGAGGTCGGCGGCAAGCGCCGTGAGATCCGCGTCGCTCATGCGGCGGGCGCCACGAGCTCCGCGGCAGGCCGCTCATGGCGCAGCGCCGCCGCCGATTCGAGCGCGTCCTCGGCAGGCAGAGGCCCGCCCTTGGTGTCGGCGCACGAGTCCGACTGGTTTGCGGAATCGAGGGGGCCGATCATGGTGTGCCGCCGCTCGCCGGTCGCGGCGGCGACGCTGCTCGCACGGGGGTCGGGTTGAGATTCATGGTCGGCGTGCCGCTATGCACCAGAGTCGCTACGCAGCGCGAGCTGCGGGGGCTCGACCGAGGCCCAGGCCGGCTGATCCGACTGAGGCGGGCGCCCGATCGGCTGCGAGGGCAGCGCGAGGATGACCGGCTTCGCGTCCGCCATGGGCTCGGCGCCGCCGGCCGCCGCAGCGAACGCAACCCGTGCGGCTGAAGCATCACGACGCAGCAGCAGCCCGAGCCCGATCAGCCCACCGATGGCGAGTGTCAGCGCCGGCAGCACAAGCGGTTGCTCCACCAGCACGAATAGCAGTAAGCCGCCTCCCGCGGCCAGCTCTGGAACACCAGCCATCACGGAGCGCAGCCGCTGCTCGGCACCGGGCCGCCCCCTGCCCTTCGGCGTGCGGACGAAGGGGCTGCTGATACCCAATAGCGCCTCCAGCGCCGCCCGCGCATTGGACAGGAGCAGTCCGCTGGTCAGCACGAGCGCCACCGCGGCATCGCGCAGGAGTGTGCGTGCGTACCCTGGCCGATCGCGGCCGACGAAGCCACCGGTGAATAGCAGCCCAAGCGGCCCGAGCAACCCGATAGTGGTGGTGGTGAGCGCCACTCCAGTCAGCACCGGACCGGGCTCGATTTTGCCCGCGATGAATGGCAGCGCCGTTAGCAGGCATAGGATGCCCGCCAAGAAGCTCAGCGGCTGCGCCAGCTGCAGACCGATGAGCAGCTTCTGCCAAGTTGGCAGCTGGCTTGCCCGCACCTGCGGCGCGAGCTTGCGCAGGCACTGCACGAAGCCCTTGGTCCAGCGGAACTGCTGCGCCCGCCAGGCGCGAGCAGAGACGGGGAGCTCACCGGGCACGCCGAGGTCTTCCAGATACGCCGAGTCCCAACCGGCGAGGCGCGCGCGCAAGCTGAGATCGAGATCCTCCGTCAGGGTGTCGCCGGACCAGCCTCCGGCACCATCGATGGTCGCACGCCGCCAGACGCCGCAGGTACCGTTGAAGGGCACCGGCAAGCCGAGCTTGTGGCGAACCGACTGCTCGACGCGAAAATGGCCATCCAGGAGCCGTGCCTGGGCGCGGGTCAGCAGCGAGGCGTCGCGGTTGGCATGTAGCCAGCGCGCCTGCACATGCCCGAGCTGCGGATCCGCCAGCAGCAGACCGAGGGTGCGACGCAGGAAATCAGGCGCCGGCATGAAGTCCGCATCGAAAACCGCGATAAAGGGCGCGTCGCAGACCTCGAGCCCGGCCGCCAGCGCCCCGGCCTTGAAGCCGCTGCGCACCCTGCGGTGATGCAGCGATACGTGCCAACCTCGCAGCCGCAGCCCGGCGACGGCGCGCCGGCTTGCGGCCAACGAGCCGTCGGTGCTGTCGTCCAATACCTGGATCATCAGGCGCTCGCGCGGCCAGTCCAGCGCGGCAATGCTCGCCAGCGCCCGCTCCACCAGCTCGCCCTCGTTGAACAGCGGCAATTGCACCAGAACCGTCGGCAGCGCGTCGTCGGCGGGCAGCTGCGCTGGCCGCGGGCGCTCTGGCAACAGCCAGCGCAGTGCCGTTAGCATCGCCAGGTGCAGCGACAAGAGCGCCAACACCGCAAGCCCGAGCACGAGAACAGCCTCCACCAGCGACCCCAACCATGCCATTAGCTACACCCGTTTTCCCACGCACAAAGGTTGACATTTGACGCTGGAATCGCTCAGCGCGCAAAGGTTTTCGCCACAAAGCGGCTGCTCGCTGGATACACGGTGGTGCGTCATACTCTCGACGCACCGGATTCCGAGGAATCCCCACTTGCGAGGCGTTGCCGCAGCCCGGTGAGTTGTGTCCGTCGACATCGGTATCGCCATGGACATCGGAGCGATCCGCAAAGGCTTCGTTGCGCAGCACGAGCTCTCTTGGCAGGAACTATCTCACCACCACCAGCTGTGGTCGCCCCGCCACCACCGGCGGTGGCGGTGCTGCAGTGGCCCGCTCGCGCTCGTAGACCACCTCCACGGCCTCGTCCCCGAGCAGCCCGCGCAGGCGCTTAAGCAGGGCATCTGCCGGCAACACACGCCAGTTCTCGCCCAAGCGCAGGCGCCCCTCGCAGCCGGGGCGGCGGTACTGCAGGCGCAACGGGGTACCCTCGCCGCTATAGGGTTGCAACAGCTCGTGGAGTTGCTGCACACGCTCCAGGCCGCCGGCATGCTCGCCCGGCTCGGCGAGATCCAGACGCAACAGCAGGTGGTCGGCCCGCCCGGCCCGGGCTTGCTCCAGGGTCTGCACACTGCGGGCGATGAGGCCGACGCCGCCGGTGTAGTCGTCGGCGCGGAGGTTGCCGGTGATCACCAGCATGGCGTCCGGCTGCAGCAGGTCGCTGGCGGCCTCATAGACGTCGCTGAAGCAGGTAACCTCGATGCGCCCGGTGCGATCATCCAGGGTCAACGAGGCCATCCGTCCGCGCGCACCCTTGCGAACCTGGATCTGATGCACCAGCCCGGCGACGGTGCGCTGGTCGCGATCCCCACCGCGCAACGGCGTGACGGTCGGATCGGCGAGACCCTGGCTCATCGCCAGCAGCGGGCCAATGCGCTGGGCCACCAGGACGTTCAGCTCCGCGTCGTAGCGGTTCACTGGGTGGCCGGTCAGGTAGAGGCCCAGCGTCTCTTTTTCGCCCAGCAGGCGCTCGTCCTCGTCCCAGTCGGGCCAGCTTTGGGCGGCGAGCTGCGCGTCCGGCTCGGCGGCCGCCACCGGATCGGCGAGCAGCGCGCCAAAGAGGTCAGCCTGGCCCGATGCCTGCTGCTCCTGGTGCTGGTCGGCAAGCTGGATGGCGGCGGGCAGAAGGTTCATCAAGGTGGCGCGGTTGGGTCCGGAGCCGACGGGCTCCACGGACACCCGGAGCCCGTCCAGTGCCCCGGCGCGGATCAGCGCCTCGAACACCCGCTTGTTGACCTTGTGCAGATCAACACGCCGACACAGGTCCCAGAGATCGCGGAATGCCCCACCCGCGCGCCGGGCTTCCAGGATGGACGCGATGGCCGACTCGCCGACACCCTTGATGGCGCCCAGACCGTAGACGACGGTACGCTCGCCGTCGATGGTGAACCGGTACTCCGAGCGATTCAGCTTCGGCGGCTCGACCATGAGGCCCATGGAGCGGCACTCGTCGATGAGGGTGACGACCTTGTCGGTGTTGTCCATGTCCGCAG
>Ga0316588_1000030_pt1 | contig 10493 bp, 19 predicted proteins | sample S0NA_3_FD_207780 | JGI IMG/M metagenome (GOLD analysis project Ga0316588, IMG submission 207780) | Metatranscriptome of rhizosphere microbial communities from salt marsh grasses in Alabama, United States - S0-2_050615r3r5 (Metagenome... | ecosystem: Host-associated > Plants > Roots > Rhizosphere... | reverse complement strand
TTTCTTCAGTGGTTAAATCATCACTTCTTGTTTCAGGGTCAATATTTGACATTTCAACAATTTTCTTTGCAGATGTGAGACCAATCCCATGAATATATGTAAGCCCATAAGCAATTCTTTTATTTCTTGGTAAATCAACACCTACTAATCTGACCATTTTATGAACTCCTTTTAAACTATTTTATCCTTGACGTTGTTTATGTTTTGGATTTGGACAAATTACCATAATTCTACCATGTCTTTTGATTACTCGACATTTATCACACATTTTTTTGACTGAAGGACGAACTTTCATTTTTAACTTTTAAATAGTAATTTTTATTTTATTGATACATATTGTTATAAATATTAGAATAATATATATTCTTAACTTCTCGACCTAAATCTAAAACAACACCACCTAAAATTAATAATGAAGTTATACTTAGTCCTTTAAGACTTGTAATATTTAATGTTGATTCGATAAAGTTTGGGAATGTTGCTAAAGTAGCAAGCATGGTTGCTCCTATTAAAGTTATTCGTTTCATTACTTGTTTTAAATAAAAAGTGGTTTGAACTCCTGGTCTAATTCCTGGAATAGTTACTGCCATTTTTTGTAATTGATCAGAAATATCTTTTGGATTTAAAACAATTGTTGAATAGAATGAACTGAATATCAATATTAGTACAAAATAACCAATCCAATAAACAAATTTTAATGATTCAAAATTTATTGGAAAATCAATTTTAGGAAATAAACCTAAATTACTGATATAATTTGGAACAACTAAAATTGCAGTAGTTAAAATAATTGGCATTACCCCAGCTTGATTATAACGTAGTGGAAGATAGTTATTCTTTGCTATAGAAGTTCGGGGAGATGTTTGATTTAATTGTTTCGCCGAAAGTAACGGAATCATTCTAACTCCTTCTTGTAAAAATACAATTCCATATAAAGAACCAATTAATAAAATAAGAATTCCTAATATGGAAAAAAGAGAAAAGTTTCCATTATTTTCAGCAATTATTTTACTACCAAGACTCGGTAGACTTGAAATAATATTTGTATAAATTAACAATGATGCACCATTTCCTAAACCATAATCGGTAATTAATTCACTTAACCAGAGAACTATCATTGCGCCCGTTGTTAACCAAAGAACAATTTCGATGGCTAAAAAATAGTTCCAATCAAATAATACTTGTTTTAAATAAAAAGCAAGACTTAAGCTTTGAATAATAGCCCAAATTAAGGTAATAAAACGCGTTAAACGATTTATGATTCGACGTCCTTCAAGATCACCTTCTTTTTGTAATTTTGAAAGTCTACGAGAAAATCCTAATATTAATTGAACCAAAATTGATGCATTAATATATGGAAATATATTTAAGGTAAATAATCCAATTACAAAAGTATTATCACCAGAAAATGTACTCAATAAATTTCGAGTTACTGTATGTCTTTGAAGATAAAATGCTAAATCACTATGATTAATTCCTGGAACAGGAAGAAATGTTCCACTACGAATTAGTAATAATATTCCAAGGCTTATCAATAATCGTTTTAGTATAATATCTCTAATATCTTTATTGATTTTCACTGTTTTGTTTTTTTTTTAATTGATATTTACTAAATTATTTTAAATCTAAGTTTCTTTTCTTTGATACTTGAGATTTTGTTGTTAAATTTTTTAATGCACAAATTGATGCACGAGCATTATTTAATAAATTATTTGATCCTAATTGTTTTGCAATGATATTTTTTACCCCCGCAACTTCTAAAACAATTCGAACAGCACCACCAGCAATAACCCCTGAACCTTCTACTGAAGGTCGCATAATTACTTTACAAGCACCAAAAATTCCTTCTACTTCATGTGGGATACTTAATGATTTTGTGATAGGAAGTTTAATTAAATTTTTACGGCCATCACTTTTTGCTTTTTTAAACGCATTCACTACATCATCAGCTTTTGCAACACCAACACCAACTTGACCATTTTCATCACCGACTACTACAATTGCGCGGAAACTTAATTTTTTTCCACCTTTGGTTACTTTTGAAACTCGACTGATTTTTATTAATCGTTCAACTAATTTAGGCTCTTGCCCACGTCGAGAATTTTTTTTTAATTTGTTTAATTTTTTTAAATCGCTACTCATAAATATATTTAACCTGTATACTTAGTTACAAATTTTAATTTAAAATTGAAGACCACCTGCTCTAGCACCATCTGCTAAAGCTTTAATTCGTCCATGATATAAGTACGGACCTCGATCAAAAACAATTTTTTTGATATTTTTTTTTAAACTTAACTCTGCTAATTTTTCTCCCATTAATCTAGAAGCATCACATGTTCGTCCAGTCTTAAGAGCAAGTTTCATAGAACGATCTAATGTAGAACAAGCAAGTAAAGTTTTAGAACTTGTATCATCAATAATTTGTGCATAAATATTTTCATTAGAACGATAAACTGATAATCTTGGTCTTTCTAAAGTTCCTTTAATTCGACCCCGTAAAGCTTCACGCTTTAATTTTTTATATTTTTCGGGTTTTAATTTTTTATTTTTATTTTTCAATTTTAACAAAGTTCGTTTTGAAAGTTTCATAGTTAGAATTTTTAATTTTTTAAAAAGGTAAAAACCTGTTAACGCATAAATGTATACATTATGAATTATAAGTTTTTTCTAAATTAACTCTTTAAAATAAAGTTAACAAAGTAGATTATTTTGCAGATTTTCCCGCTTTACGAATTATTTGCTCACCTTGATATAAAATTCCTTTTCCTTTATAAGGTTCAGGACGTCGCCAACTTCGTATATTGGATGCAAATAATCCTAATAATTCTTTATCACATGATTTTAAATTAATCGTTGTATTTTGAGCAACTTCAACTGAAATTTCTTTTGGAATTTCAATTTTAACAGGATGACTATAACCTAAGTTTAAAACAATTTCCTTACCTTGAACGGCTGCTCGATACCCAACACCTTTTAATAAAAGTGTTAATTGAAATTGTTCTGAAACTCCAATAACCATATTATTAATTAATGTTCTATATAAACCATGTAAGGACCGATCATTCCGTAATTCAGAGTTTAAGTTTACTTTCAAGCTATTATCATCTTGTGTAATAGTAATAGTATTTGGAAGTTTTGTTTGCAATGTTCCAAATTGACCTTTTACTGTAATTTCTGATTTATTATAATTAACATCAACGTTACTTGGCAGTGTAATTGGTAATTTACCGATACGTGACATTTTCTATACTCCTTCTATTTACCAAATATAACATAGAACTTCGCCTCCAATTCCAAGTTCTTTAGCTTTTAGATTTGTCATTACTCCTTTTGATGTTGAAATAATTGCAATACCTAAATTGTCTAAAACTTTTGGTAATTGTTGAGCATTTGAATAAACTCTTAAACCAGGTTTACTAATTCGTTGAATTTTACAAATAACAGGGTTGCGAGATTTTCCAATATATTTTAATGATAATAATAAATACTTTCTATTATTTTCACTATAACTTTCAAAATCTTCAATATATCCTTCTTCTTTTAAAATTTCTGTAATAGCTAAAGATATTTTTGTTGATGGAATTTGAACAATTTGATGTTTTACCATGTTTGCATTTCGAATTCTTGTCAACATATCTGAAATTGTGTCGTTTACCAAAATTCTCTCCTTAACTGATAAGTTTTTTCATTTTTTATTCTTGTGACCCTTGTGACCAACGTTTACGTTTTAAATGTTTTTTCTTATCCCATGCACGATTAATGTCCGGAATTGATGAATATTTATCATAATACCCACAATCATTTAATGGAAAACGTAAAAATTTAAATAAAATCATTCCATTTAAAATTTTATCAATAGATTTTGATCTATAATTTGGTGAACAATTTTCTAAAACAATATTGATTGTAAAACCTTGAGTTTGTTCTACTTCATCATATTCTACTTCTGGAAATATTAATTGTTCTTTTAAACCAAATGTATAATTTCCAGCTTTATCAAAACTTCTTAACGATAAGCCTCGAAAATCACGGATTTGAGCAAAGGTAAAAAAGATTAATTTTGTTAAAAATGTATACATTTTTTGACCTCGTAATGTTACACTTAACCCTAATTCCATATTTTCTCGAATTTTAAACCCAGCAATTGCTTTTTTAGCTCTTGTAATAATTGGTTTTTGTCCAGTAATTCGTTCAAATTCTTCAATGTTTTTTTTTAAAACATTAGTATTTTGAGCAGCTAAGCCAAGTCCTCGATTAATTTGAATTTTTTTTAATTTTGGAACAGTATGAGGATTTTTAAATAATTTTGGACTATTTTTTATTAAAATTGGCTTGATTCCTTCATTATATTCTTTCTTGATATCGCCAAGTAAATTATGAATATCAGCAATTTCTTCTAATGAATGTTGATTTAGCATATTAAGATACTTCTTTTAAATTTAATCTCACATTTGAATGATGAAGAGGAGCTTCAAACTGTTTAATTTCTCCAATTTCATTCTCTGTATTTGGTTTAACATGTTTAAACTTGAAATTAATTCCTTTTACAAGAACTTTTCCTGTTTTCTTATTAATTTTCATAATTTCACCTGTTTCATTCTTATGAAATCCAGAGATAATTCTAACGATATCACCAACTTTTACATGGATTTTTTGCTTTTGTGGCATTTATAAAACCTCCGGTGCTAAGGAAACAATTTTAGAAAAATTCTTATCACGAATTTCACGAGCAACGGGACCAAAAACACGAGTTCCACGAGGATTGCTATCCATATTTACAATCACAGCCGCATTATCATCAAATCGAATATACATACCATCTGGACGGCGAATAGTTTTTTTAGTTCGTACAACAATTGCTCTAACGATATCCGAACGTTTAATTGGCATATTAGGAATAGCCTCTTTAACTACTGCAATAATGGTATCACCAATTTTTGCGTATTTTTTACTACCACCTAATACTCGAATACACATAACTTTTTTAGCACCCGTATTATCGGCTACTGTTAACATTGTTTGAGGATATATCATAAAAATATCATTTAACTTATTAACGATGATTTTGAAAGAACTTTTATTAACTTCCAACGTTTTCTTTTACTTAATGGACGACATTCTTCTACTAATACTTGGTCACCAATATTACAAGTTTCTAATTCATCATGAGCTAAATATTTTTTAGTTTTTGATAATGTTTTAGAATACATTGGATGTGAATATCGGTCTTCAATTTTTACCACAATAGTTTTTTGCATTTTATTACTAATTACAATACCAATTTCTTGCTTGACTGGCATTCAAAACTCCTTAAATTTCTATTGAATAGTATAATTTTTTACCATTTAATCTTAATTAGCGATTAAGTTGTTAATTTTTTTCTTCAAGATTTTCTAATCTTGATGTTAAAAGTGTTTTTAGTTGAGCTAAACGACGTTTTGCAAATTTTATTTCATGTGATTTAAAATTTTGACGAGTAGCTTTTTTAAAACGTAAATTAAATAATTGATTTTCAGTTTCAATAATTGCTTCGGATATTTCTGTATTTGAAAGTGAAATAATATCAGTAAACTGAGGTACACCCATACTTTTTTATTTAATATTGTCTTTAATAATAAATTTTGTTTTTAGTGGTAATTTATAAGCTGCTAAACTTAACGCACTTTTAGCAACTTCTTCAGGCACAGAACCAATTTCAAAAATAATTGTTCCGGGTTTTACTACAGCCACCCAATAATCAACAGCCCCTTTACCGGAACCCATTCTTGATTCAGCAGCCCGAGCTGTTACAGTTTTATCAGGGAAAATTCGAATCCATAATGAAGCTCCCCGTTTTGTATAACGTGTAATTGTTCGTCGAGCGGCTTCAATTTGACGTGAAGTAATCCAATTTGGTTCTAATGCTTTTAAGGCAAAATTTCCAAAGCAAATTTCATTCCCACGAGTTTTTTGACCCCGCATACGTCCACGATGATGTTTTCTATATTTTGTTCTTTTTGGACTTAACATAACAAATTAATTTAATAAATTATAACCTTTTTCATTTATTGAAAATGTCTTTTATTTTGATAGAATTTCACTTTTAAATAACCAAACTTTAATCCCTAAAACACCATAAATTGTATTTGCTTCTTGGGTTGCATAATCAATATCAGCACGTAAAGTTTGTAAAGGTACACGACCTTCGCGAATCCATTCACTTCGGGCAATTTCGGCACCATTTAAGCGACCAGAAACTTGAATTTTAATTCCATTTACATTTTGTTTCTGAGCTCGTTGTAAAGCCTCTCGAATTGCACGTCTAAAAGCAATACGTTTTTCTAATTGTTCAGCTACTAAATCAGCAAGAAGAGAAGCATTTAAATCAACTTTTTCCACTTCAAAAACATTAATTGTGAGTTGACGATTTTCTGGCAATATTTTTTTGATATTGTTTAATAGATTTTTAAGTCCAATACCCATATCACCAACTAATATTCCTGGTTTTCCAGTCTCAATATTTAATTGAATTTGATCATTTAATCCATTTCGATGAATTTGAACATTTGCAATACTATTTGTTTGTGCAATTGTATTTAAATAAGTTCGAATTTTATCATCTTCTTGTAAAATTTTAGCATATTGATTAAAATTAGCATACCATTTCGATTTATGTTCTTGGGTAATCCCTAATCTAAATCCTAAAGGATGTGTTTTTTGCCCCATAGAATTAATCCCTTTAATTATGTTTATTTTTTAGTTTTTTAATTACTTGCTTTCATAATAACTGTAATATGACAAGTTGGTTTTAAAATTTTATATGCTCGCCCTTGAGCACGTGGTCTGATTCTTTTTAATTTTGGTCCTTCATCGGCAAAAGTTTCATCAATAATTAATTTTTTTTTATCTAATCCATAATTATGTTTTGCATTTGCTGCTGCCGAATGAACTACTTGCCAAATAGGCCCACCTGCATCATATGGAAGAAACTCTAAAATCATTAAAGCTTCTTGATATGAACGGCCTCGAATTTGATCTAAAACTCGTCTTATCTTATGTGGAGACATACGAATATATTTAGCGACTGCTTTGACTGATTGGTTATCTGACATAAATAATTTTTAATATGTAATATTCAATAAATATTTAATGAAAAGATTGAACCTTCATAGTTTTTCATGAATCTAATCAAAAAATAAGCGTATTCTAAACAATTTTGATGGTAAATTTACCATAATGAATCTTGTTTTTTAGTCGGTATCCTCGTTTGATATAAAAGTTTTATTGTTATATAACTAAATTGCTCAAAATTTGATGAGTCTTTGGTAAGAAACTTATTAACTTTTGATATTTCATTAATGTAAATTTCATCAATCCAAATATCAAAAAAACGAATAGAAAAATTGTTCTGCAATGAAATAATCGGTGAATATAAAATTGCTAATAGATTATCTCGTTCAATTGGATTTGATTGAAATGAATATAAAATGTCATCAATTGCATGATAAATATATTTATTGTCAAAACTATTTAAAACAAATTTTGCAAGTGACGATAATGGTTTTTTATATTTTATTTGAAACACTCTTACTTTCCCTGATTCAGGATACCGAACTGGTCTTCCTCTTCCTTTTTTATTTAATTTCGGTTTTTTTGTTATCATATTGAAGTGTTTTACTTTTTTTTCTTTCTATTAATTGAGTTTTGGTTTTTAGTTATCGAAAATTTTCTATTCTATCAATATTTCATCTCATATCAAATTCAATTCATCCTTTAATTTAGTTAGTTAACGTTTTGTCTTTTTATCAGCTTTAATATGAGATCGAAAATTTCTAGTAGATACAAATTCTCCAAGTTTATGACCAACTAATTGATCTGAAATAAAAATAGGCACATGCTGTTTTCCATTATAAACAGCAATTGTAAATCCAATCATACTCGGTAAAATTGTTGATGATCTCGACCAAGTTGTGATTGTATCTTTTTTACCAACCTGATTCATTTGATTAATTTTTTTTAATAAATGATAGGCAACGAACGGGCTTTTTTTTAATGATCTTGGCATCTTTCAAATAGTTTTTATAAATTTTTTAATTATTCAATTTGATTTTAAGAACGTCGACGAAGAATATAAGCGTCGCTTAGTTTTTTTCTTTTTCTTGTCTTAATTCCTAATGCAGGTTTTCCCCATGGAGTTAATGGACGAGTTCTACCAATTGGTGCTCTTCCTTCACCACCACCATGTGGATGATCACATGGATTCATTACTGAACCACGAACTGTAGGACGTTTTCCTAACCAACGAGTTCTTCCAGCTTTTCCACTTTGGATTAAAAATGCATCATTATTACTTACTTCTCCAATTGTAGCTAAACATTCTTTGCGAATTAATCTAATTTCTTTTGATGGTAATCGTAAAGTAACATAATCTCCTTCTTTTGCTAAGATTTTTGCTGATGTTCCACCCGCTCGAACAATTTGTCCACCACGATTTGGAATTAATTCAATATTATGAACGGATGTTCCTAAAGGAATTTCTGCTAACGGTAAACTATTCCCAATAGCTACAGATGAGCCAGAACCAGAAAGAATAGTATTTCCGACGCTTAAATTTTTGGGATGTAAGATATAACGTTTTTCACCATCCGTATAATGAATTAATGCAATTCTAGCATTTCTATTTGGATCATATTCAATTGATGCTACAATACCTTCAATTCCGTATTTATTACGTTTGAAATCAATCATCCGATAACGTTTTTTATGACCACCACCACGATGGCGAATAGTAATAACACCTCGATTATTTCGGCCTTTATTTTGATGATTTTTTCGAATTAAACTTTTTTCTGGTTTAGTTTTTGTAATTTCACTGAACGTTGAAAGTGCTCGATTTCTTGTACCTGGTGTGTATGATTTATAAAGACGAATACTCATAAACTTGACTTTTTTATTTTATTTATTAATTCTCAGTAAATAAATTAATTACATCGCCTTCAGATAAAGTAACAATTGCTTTTTTATATTGTGGTTTCCAACCAATATATTTTCCAACACGTTTTTTTTTACGTGGTAAATGACATGTATTCACTTTGATAACAGTTACATTGAATAAATATTCAACTGCCATTTTAATTGTGATTTTATCTGAATAAGGATCTACGACAAAACTATACTGATTATTTTCTAAAAGTCGTGTAGCTTTATCGGTAATAATAGGATATTTAATAACTTGTGCAGTACTATGAGAAAAATTAGAAGAATTAATCACAATAAATCTCCTTTATATCATTTATTGCTAGTGGAGTTAAAATAATTTGTTTCGCTTTTAATAAACTTAAAGTATTGAGATTTGAAGCAGAAATTAATTCAACATTTTTAAGATTCTGTATCGACAGTTTTAATGACATTGTTTTTTTCGAAACAATTACTAAAACTTTTTGATTTAAGTTAATTTTACAGTCGTTACAAATTTTTAAAAAATTTTTTGTTTTCGGTTGATTAATTCCATTTTCTAAATTTTCAATAAGTACTATATTATTTTTTTTGTTATATAGTAAAGTTTGTAAAGCTAATCTTCGTTCTTTCTTATTTAATTTTAAAGAAATTTGTTTAGGTTTTGGTCCAAAAATAACCCCCCCACCTTTCCATAAAGGTGAACGACTTGAACCTGCTCGTGCACGTCCTGTACCTTTTTGACGCCATGGTTTCCGACCTCCACCTCTAACCTCACTTCGAGTTTTTGTTGAAGTAGTTCCTTGTGTTTGAGAACTATAATGTCGTAGAACATCTTTGTGTAATAAATAATTACCCGAATTTTCAAGAACATTTAATTTTAGTTCATGACTTTCGGTTAATTGTTTTCCATTGATGTCTAATGGATTATATGTTATAAATTTTTGAATGGTCATACTTTATATTTCACTATATTTATTTTGTAACTTGAGTTAACTTAGTCTGAAGGAACAATACTTAATAAATTTCCAGGTTTGCCGGGAACAGAACCTTTAATAACTAAAACATTTTCTTTTGTATTTATTTGAATAATTTTTAGTTTTTTTATTGTTGTAATTTTATTTCCTAATTGACCTGACATTTTTTTTCCTGGTAAAACACGACCTGGTGTTGTTCCCATACCAATTGACCCTGGTGCTCTATGGTTCTTTGAACCATGAGTCATCGGACCACGAGTAAAATTGTGTCGCTTTTGAAGACCAGCAAAACCCTTACCAATACTTTTACCTCTTATATTTACAAATTGACCTGGAGAGAATGAATCAACATTTAAGACTTGACCAATTGAAAATTCATCTTCTTCCGTTATTTTAAATTCTTTTAAATATTTCAAAGGCTGAATATTTGATTTTTGTAAATGTCCTAATTTTGGTTGATTTAATGCTTTACTTAGCACACTACCATAACCAATTTGAATTGAATCATATCCATCTTTTGATTTAGTTTTAACTTGTGTTACAACACAAGGTCCAACTTTTAAAATTGTAACTGGAATAATA
>Ga0316588_1000028_pt1 | contig 10646 bp, 6 predicted proteins | sample S0NA_3_FD_207780 | JGI IMG/M metagenome (GOLD analysis project Ga0316588, IMG submission 207780) | Metatranscriptome of rhizosphere microbial communities from salt marsh grasses in Alabama, United States - S0-2_050615r3r5 (Metagenome... | ecosystem: Host-associated > Plants > Roots > Rhizosphere ... | reverse complement strand
CTGATGTCCGTGTTCCTGCTCGGCATCCTGATCCACGCCTTCCTGTTCACCGCCAGCCCGTACAACGCCTACTGGGGCGGCTGATACAGCGGCACCAGAGCGGGTGTCCATGCCCGCTCCCAGGGGTAGCCAGCGCAGCTGGTTCGGCCCCACAGCGATCGGCAGCTGACGACGAAATCGCCGAAAAAGCGCCGGTCTGCTTCTTGCGTTGCACATCCTAGGATGTGTCGCACAACGAGGTAGATCGGCGCTTTGCCGTCTCCAGCAAGCTCACTTGTGCCCCTGCACTGGGCGTGCTCGTCTGCTACAAGGTTCGGTAGGTGCCCAACGAGCCTGCGCTGGATTGGCTAGCCTCGCGGACGGCGGACTCGGAGGTGTCCGAGTGCCGGCCGCAGCGCCGCCAGGCGAGGCGCAAGGAACAGGACTTACGGTTGAGCGCGGGCGTTTTCGGAGACCACGACCTAAGCCCGATCACGCGGCCAACAGGTCGGCCGTGTTCAGGTGTCCGAGCCCGGGGTGGACTTCTGCCATGGCGGGGTCAGCCCCAACAGGTGAGCCATGTCCTTGAAGAAGATGCGCATATGGGCTGCGGGCTTGGCCTTGACCAGGCGTTTGTGCATGTAGGCCTCCCACGTCAGGTCCTGGATGTCCGGGTCGTCGCAGAGGCTGACGAAGCGCTCGCGGCGCTTGTCGTTCTTGTACCAGAACCGCTGCATGATGCCGAGGATCCAGAACACCCGGCCGTGCGCCTTCATGAAGCGCTTGCGCGCCTGCGCCAGTGACTTTGGGTTGCCCGTGGCGAGCAGGCCTTCTACCGCGTCGCCAGCGAGCCGGCCGCCGATCATGGCGTAGTAGATGCCCTCGCCAGAGGCCGGGGCGACGACGCCGGCAGCGTCGCCGGCAAGGACGACATCGCGATCGTTGTCCCATTTCGCCAACGGGTGCAACGGAATCGGTGCGCCCTCCTGGCGCAAGGTCTCGCACCGGTCCAACCCCGTGCTTTTGCGCAGACTCGCGACGGCATCGCGTAGCGAAAAGCCCTTCAGCTCCGTGCCGACGCCGATGCTGGTGGTCTCGCCATGGGGAAAGATCCAGGCGTAGAAGTCGGGCGAGAGCTTACCCTGGTAGTAGACGTCACAGCGGGCTGGATCGAAATCGCTGGCCGTGTTGGCGGTGCCCGGAGCAGGGGAGCGGATGATCTCGTGGTAGGCGGCCACATGGGGTAGCTCCTTCGCGCCCGGGATGCAGTCCTTGGCTACCGATGACATAGCGCCATCGGCGCCGATGACGGCGCGGGCGCGGACCTGCTCGACGGCGTTGCGGTTGTTGGCGTCGGCGGGGTTGAAGTTGACGATGGCGGTGCCGTCCGTGTCGCGCTCCAGGCCCTTGTAGCTGCCGTTGCGACGCTCGGCGCCAGCCGCGGCAGCACGCTCACGCAGCCACTCGTCGAACGGCTCACGGTCGACCATGCCCACATAGCCGCCGTTGATGGGCATGTCGACGTGACGGTCGCTCGGTGCGACCATTCGCGCCGAGGTGATCTTGGCGACGATCATCTCATCCGGGATCTCGAACTCCTCGATAGCCTTGGGCGGGATCGCGCCGCCGCATGGCTTGATTCGGCCGGGGCGGTCGATCAGCAGGACCTTCCGGCCGCGGCGAGCGAGATCGGTGGCCGCTGTGGCTCCGGCGGGGCCGCCGCCGATGACGACGCAATCATAGGTTTCGAGGCTGGGCATGGTCTTACACTCGGGATGTGGTGGTGAATGGGTCGCGCCTCACCCGCTGGCTCCTGGGGCAGAACGGTGCGTACGTTGGTCCTGTAAACCGCAGATGAGTAATCGCATGGAGACTCGACAACGACAACTGGTGACATCCCCGCTGATGGCGCGCGGTTCCGGCGCTGCCGGGTATCGGGATGGCCACCCGGTGATCAACGGCCCCAGCGCGAAGGCGGCGACCATCATGCCGCTCACCGAGAGCGGCACGCCGAGGCCGCTGAGCCACGTGGCGCGACCGATCGGGTCCTTCAGGAAGCGATACATCAGCGCGAGCTGGCCGATCACGAGTCCGAGGATCACCAGGGCATGGATGGGCTTGTCCCAGCCGAGCAGCAGGCCGATGACGACGAGCTGTGGAGCGATCATGACCTCGCAGGCGATCCGCGCCGCGCCATCCGCGCCAAGCTGGACCGGCAGCGAGCGCCCGCCCATGCGCTGGTCGCCTTCGATTGCCTTGAAATCGTTCAGCGTCATGATGCCGTGGGCACCGAAGCTGTAGAGCGCCGCCAGCAACAGGATGCGCCAGTCGGGCATGGCGCCGCCGATCATGACCGCGGCCCCGGTTACCCAGGCGATGCCCTCGTAGGCGATGGCCACCGCACTGTTGCCCCACCAGCCGTTCTGCTTCAGCCGCAACGGCGGGGCACTGTAGACCCAGGCGAGCACGAGCCCGACGAGGGTGGCGCCGACGACCCAGGCTCCGAGCAGCGACGCGAGTCCGAGCGACGCCAGACTCCAGAGGATGGCCAGATACAGCCCCCAACGCCCCGGAATGCGCCCCGACGGAATCGGCCGATCGGGCTCGTTGATCGCGTCGACATGGCGATCGTACCAGTCGTTGACGACCTGGCTGGTTGCGCACAGCAACGGACCCGCAAGGATGATGCCGGCGATGGCGAGCATCCACTGCGCGAGGATCGGCTGACCGGACGAGATGACGCCGCAGCTGAAGGCCCACATGGGCGGGAACCAGGTGATGGGGTGCGTGACCTCCAACATCACCTTGGGCGATGGAAAACGCGGCGCATTGGCCAGGGTGACCGTTTCCGTCATGTCGTCGGGTCTGTCAATCTAACTGGTAAGGGGTGATGCCGGCGGCGATGGGGCTCGATGCGTTCGGCGCAAATGATGCCTGGGCATCCCACGCTCCCGGTGCCTGATCGTTTCGAGGCGTCGGGAGTCTAACCCAAACACCGTGTCGTCGACGCGAGACGGAAGCAGAATCTGATCGGCGTCAACGCCTTCCCTCATCCACCGCCCTCTTCGGTGCTGGCGTCGCTGAGTCCGTAGCGGCGGAGCTTTACGTACAGGCTCTGGCGGCTAAGCCCCAGCAGCTCGGCGGCAGAGGCACGATTGTCGCCGGTCAGCTCCAGCGCCGCCTCGATGCAGAGGCGCTCGATCAGGTCCGTCGACTCGCGGACGACCTCTTTCAGCGGTACCCGGCCGACCAGCTCGGTCAGCTGCTCGAGTGACCGCGGCAGTGAACGCCCCGTTTGAGCTGCCGGTGAGACGCGGCGGTCGACGTTGCGAATGATGAATCCGTAGCTGGGGCGGTCGCCCTGGTCGATGCTGACGGCGGAGATCTCGACCTCGGTGGATGAGCCATATTCGCTCCGGATGCTCGTCGCGAACAGCCGCACGGCCCCGTGCTGGCGCAGATTCGCGATCAGCACATTGAGGTCAACGCCTGGGCGGCCGAGCCAGCGGTCGAGGGACTCGCCGCGCAGCTGCTCCTCGGTCGACAACTGGGTCATCTCGACGAACGCGGCGTTCGCGCTTAGGATGCTGCCGTCCGGGCTGGTGATCACCACCCCATCGGGGGCCAGCTCCATCACCTGTGCGAGTCTCGACTTCGGTTCGGCAAGCGGTCGCGTCGCAGTCTGGCTGGTCGCCACCGTCAGCCGAATCAGCAGCAGCGTCGCGTTGTCCTGGCGGACCGGGGCGGCGAACACCGTCAGCTCGCCGGAGCCGTCGCTGAGCCGGGCCCGCGTCTCGGCGGCTCGCCCCGACGAGCGTACCCCGGCGAACAGCGACTGGACGGCCTCGGTGCCGTGCTTATCGAAGACGTCCGGCATGGCCTTGCCGACGAGTCTGCGGGCGTCGGTACCAAGGAGCTTGGCCGAGGCAGGATTGACTTCGACTACCTTGTTCGTCGTGGGATCGAGGACCATCACCGCCTCGCCGCAGCCTCGAAACAGCAGCCGGTAGCGGGTCTCCAGTTGGCGCAGGCGCCAGTAGTCGCGCTCCAGAGACTGCTGAGCGTCGACCAAGCGCTGCTGCAATGCGGCAATGCCTTGTAGGTTGCGGCCGGTGGCGATGAGTCTGCCCGCGCTGCCGAGCTGCACCGCACAATAGCGCACTGGCACCTCATCGCCGTTGCGGGCGACGTGGTCCACCTGGTGCCAGGTCGGCACTTGGCTCGGCGCTAGCGCTTCGGCCACCAGCAAGTCGATTTTGGGGCGCGTCTCCGGGGTTACCGTGTCGCCCCAGTGTTGGCCGACCCAGCCCTCGTCCACCTGGGACGCGAGCTCGTCGTTGCTGAATGCGAGGTCGCAGATCACGCCCGTCGGATCAAGGATCAGCGCGATGTCCGAGATCGTCGCGATGAGTATGGCGGCCTCCTCGGTGACGAGGCGGCCCAAGCATTCGGTCGAGGCATTGAAATACTTCACCGGGCTAGAAACCCATGAATGGTGCGGGAGATGCCAGGGTGCGGGGGCAACGGAGGCGACGATTGCCGTAACGTTTGTCGCGGACATGCGTCCCGGCGGGTTGTGGGTGCCGTTCGCGGGTGTCGCCGATCGAGTGTCACGGAGACGGGGCGGGGACATGCACGCCTGGGCGAGACCTCGATCGGCTGTGAAGATGCTTGCTCGATCGGGGGCGGCCAGTCCCCGTGCCAGCATCCGGGCGGCCAAGCGCCTGTATCGAGTGCCTCGGCCGAGCCCTGTGTGCCCAGGCCCTGCGCTTGCTGTGGCTGATGTGCGCAGCCGGACGACACGCGACGCGGGGGTGAGCGAACGTGGGCGGACGCGATCGGGAGGGGTCTCCTCGCGCGCTCTCTGATCCCGCTTGGCGGATGTCGATCGCAATCCGAATGCATGGCCTAACCGTCTCTCACCGTCCACCGGCGGTCCAGCCGTCGGCAAGGGCGGCGGGCGCCGATCATCTTGCCCCGCGACTGGCATGGCGGATTGCGCCTGCGATGGGCACCGGGCCTCGCTAACGGCGATGCTCGGTCATGCGGAGCGGGCACGAACGGCAATAGACGACCCGCTCCCCGACAGGTGCGGGGACCATCTATTAGTTAGACGCCCAGTAGGGGAATGTCAAGTCCTGTTTACGTTAAGCAGAGTTGACATGCGGGAGGATCGAGGCTAGATTTCTCTTCAGTGGCAGGCTCGGGCTAGTGCGAGAGAGACTAATGCGTCAGCGCCGTCTGGGGGATGACTTCAATCAACCCCCTCGTCAACCGTTGTATACGCTGGAAGAACGCCGTCGGCGCGACCAGACCCCTTGGACCCTCGTCCAGGGTGTCCTCGCCCCGCTGCAGTTCCTGGTCTTCCTCGTAAGCCTGTATCTGGTGATCCGGTACCTGATGACCGGTGTCGGCGAGGCGGCCGCAACCTGGTCCGTCGTCATCAAGACGCTGGTCCTGTACACGATAATGATTACCGGCTCGATCTGGGAGAAGGTAGTCTTCGGTAAGTATCTGTTCGCACGGCCTTTCTTTTGGGAAGACGTGTTCAGCATGCTGGTGCTCGCGTTGCACACTGCGTACCTGTACGCCCTGTTTACCGACGTCGTCGATGTGCGTGGGCAGATGTACATCGCGTTGGCGGCCTATGCCGCCTACGTGATCAATGCGACCCAATTTCTGCTCAAGCTGCGCGCGGCGCGGTTGTCGCAGCCCGCGCCGGGCGAAGTCACCGCGGCGGAGGCCGCTGAATGAACGGGGCGACGGGCAGCCACGCGCAGGCGTCGGGCGATCAGCCCGCCGCCGCCTGCACCGGCGATCTCCAAGTCGAGCACGAAAATGGTCAGCGCCAGGCGTTTTGCGGTCTCGCCGGCATTGTCTGGCTGCATCGGAAGATCCAGGATTCGTTCTTCCTCGTCGTCGGCTCGCGCACCTGCGCGCATCTGCTGCAGTCCGCCGCCGGCGTCATGATCTTCGCCGAGCCGCGCTTCGCAACCGCGGTGCTGCAGGATCGCGATCTGGCAGGGCTTGCCGACTGCAACGATGAGCTAGACCGAGTCGTCAACGAGCTACTGGCCCGCCGGCCGGACATCGGCACCCTGTTTCTGGTCGCGTCCTGTCCTTCGGAGGTTATCAAGCTCGACCTGCACAAGGCCGCCGAGCGCCTCGCCGCCACCCACAATGGCGCGAAGCGGATCATCGCCTACAGCGGTAGCGGTCTCGATACGACCTTTACCCAAGGAGAGGACACCTGCTTGAGCGCGCTGGTGCCGGAGCTGCCGGCCGGCGATGGCGATCGCTCGCTGCTCGTCGCCGGTACCTTGGCGGATGTGGTGGAAGACCAGCTCAGTCGGCTGCTCGGCAAGCTCGGGATCGCCCCCGTCCATTTTTTGCCGCCGCGCCGTGCTGCGGAGCTGCCGCCGGTAGGTCCCGGGACCCGCGTGCTGGCTGCGCAGCCGTTCCTTGGCGAGACCATCGCCGCGCTGACGGAGCGTGGTGCCGAGCGCATCAGCGCCCCCTATCCTCTAGGTGTCGAGGGCACTCGGGCCTGGCTCGGGGCCGCTGCCGATGCCTGGGGCATCTCGCAGCAGCGCGTCGATGACGTCTGTGCTGCTCCGATTGCCCGCGCGCAGCGGGGGCTTGCCCGCTACAGGGAGCAGCTTCAGGGCAAGCGCGTCAGCTTCTTGCCCGACTCGATGCTGGAGATACCGATCGGTCGGTTCCTGCACCGCGAATGCGGCGTTAAGCTGGTCGAGGTCGGCGTGCCCTATCTCGATCGACGTATGCTGGACGCCGAGCTGTCGCTGTTGCCCTCGGGACTGCGCGTGACGGAGGGGCAGGATCTGGATCGTCAGCTGGACAGGTTGCGGGCGGATCGGCCGGATATCACCGTCTGCGGTCTGGGGCTCGCCAACCCACTGGAGGCTGAGGGCTTGACGACCAAATGGTCGATCGAGCTGGTGTTCACGCCGATCCACGGCTTCGACCAGGCCGCCGACCTAGCGGAGCTGTTCGCAAGGCCGCTGAACCGGCGTCGGCGTTTGGCCTTTTGAGCCGGACGCCTTGTTCTGGCATCCGCGTCGTTACCCGATGCGGTGCCGGTTAGATCGATATCGAACGACAGAAGAACGACCATGCGCCTGCATCCGCCGACCACCATGCGCCTGCATCCAACCGGTTAGCCGATGGAACTGACGGTCTGGACATACGAAGGCCCACCTCATGTCGGGGCCATCCGTACCGCCGCCTCCATGCGCGACGTGCACTGCGTGCTGCACGCCCCGCAGGGCGACAGCTATGCTGATCTGTTGTTCACGATGATCGCGCGCAGTGCCAAGCGCCCGCCGGTGAGCTACACCAGCTTCCAGGCGCGTGATCTCGGTGCCGATACCGCGGAGCTGTTCAAGAAAAGCTTGCGCGAGGCCGCGGAGCGCTTCCAGCCCCACCTGATATTGGCCGGCGAGGCTTGCACCGCGGAGCTGCTGCAGGACCAGCCAGGGGCCCTGGCCGAGGGCATGGGGCTCGGCATTCCCGTCGTGCCGTTGGAGCTGCCGGCCTATTCCCGGAAGGAGAACTGGGGTGCCAGCGAGACCTTCTTTCAGACCGTCCGCGCGCTGCTGCGTGGACGCACATCGAGCGACGCGCAGCGCCCGCCGCTGGAGGGCCGCCGTCCGCGGGCCAACCTCCTCGGCCCCACGGCGCTGGGCTTCCGCTGCCGCGACGACATCACCGAGGTGACTCGCCTGCTCGACAGCGCCGGGGTCGATGTCCATGTCATCGCCCCGGCCGGTGCCCATCCGGAAGACCTCGTACGCATCCCCGAGGCCGACTTCAACGTCTGCCTCTATCCCGAGATCGCCTACACGACCTGCGTCTGGCTCGAGCGCCTGTTCAAGCAGCCGACGGTCAAGACCGTACCGATCGGCGTCGGCGCCACCCGCGACTTCCTCCTCGATGTCGGCGCGGTGACCGGGATCGACACCAGCGCCGCCATCGCGGCCGCACAGACCCGGCTGCCTTGGTACTCCCGCTCGGTGGACTCGACCTACCTGACCGGCAAACGGGTGTTCATCTTCGGCGACGCCACCCACGCCATCGCCGCCGCGCGCATCGCCACCGAGGAGCTGGGCTTCGACCTGGTCGGCCTTGGCACCTACAGCCGCGAATTCGCCCGCGAGGTCCGCTCCGCCGCCGAGACCTACGGCCTAGAGGCGCTGATCACCGACGATTATCTGGAGGTGGAGCGCCAGGTCGCTGAGCTGCATCCTGAATTGGTTCTAGGCACGCAGATGGAGCGCCATATCGCCAAGCGCATGGGCCTGCCCTGCGCGGTGATCTCGGCGCCCGTGCATGTACAGGACTTTCCCGCCCGCTACGCCCCGCAGATGGGCTTCGAGGGCGCCAATGTCATTTTCGATACCTGGGTGCATCCCTTGATGATGGGGCTCGAGGAGCACCTGGTAACGATGTTCCGGGAGGACAGTGAATTTCACGACGGTGCCGCGCCGTCACACCTCGGTCCCACTAGCGCCGGGCATGAGCTGTCCGCCGCCGGGGCCGAAGCCGTGGCCCACCCTGCCGACGCTGCTGGGGCAGCGCGGGAGCGGTCGCAAGGCCCGGGTGTGGCGTCTGGCGAGGTCGCTGGGGAGACCGAGCCCGCAGCCGTCGTCTGGGAGCCAGAGGCCGAGAAGGAGCTACGCAAGATCCCGTTTTTCGTCCGCGGTAAGGCCCGCCGCAATACCGAGCGCTTCGCCCAGGAGAGGGGCGTTGCGACGATTACCGTCGAGACACTCTACGATGCCAAAGCCCACTTCGGCCGCTGAAGCCACGTCTGCCGCTAAGGCACCCGTGCGCGTCGTCATCGTCACGCTGGACAGCCACCTCGCGAGCGCGACCGAGCGCGCTCGCCCGGCGCTGGAGAAGGAGATCCCGGGTCTGAAGCTCAGCCTGCACGCCGCTGCCGAATGGGAGGGTGTGCGCGGCGGGCTGCAGCGCTGCAATCAGAAGAACGCCAACGAGAACGTCTGCGAGCGTTGCTCCGAGGCCGGCTCCTGCGCCCTGATTCGCTGCCGCGCCGATATCGCCAAGGCCGACATCATCATCGCCACCATGCTGTTCATGGAGGATCACATCAAGGCCGTGCTGCCGGACCTGGAGGCCCGCCGCGACAAGTGCGACGCCATTGTCGGCTGCATGTCCGCCGGCGAGATCATGCGCCTGACGCGCATGGGCAAGTTCGACATGAGCGCGCCTCAGAGCGGTCCGATGGCGCTGCTGAAAAAGCTGCGCGGCGGTCGCAAGCGCGGCGAGGAGGGCAAGCAAAACAGCAGCAGCGGTGCGGGGCAGATGGCGATGCTGCGACGTATCCCGAAGCTGTTGCGCTTCATCCCCGGTACGGCCCAGGATGTGCGCGCCTACTTTCTGCTGCTGCAGTACTGGCTGGCGGGCTCCGAGCAGAACATCGCCAACATGGTCCGTATCCTCGTGGATCGCTACGCCGATGGGCCTCGCGCCGCGCTGCGCGGCAAGCTCAAGGTCGAGTCGCCGCTGGAGTACCCCGAGGTCGGCCTCTACCATCCGCGCATGAAGGCGCGCATCGCCGATAAGGCGACCAGGCTCCCGAAGCGCAAGACCGCCACCGGGACGGTCGGTCTGCTGGTCATGCGCTCCTACGTCCTGGCGGGCAATACCGGCCACTATGATGGCGTGATCAAGGCGCTCGAGGCCCGCGGCCTGCAGGTCATACCGGCCTTCGCCAGCGGGCTCGATGCCCGCCCGGCCGTCGAGCAGTTCTTTCTCAAGAACGGCCAGCCCGTTGTCGACGCCGTGGTCTCGCTGACCGGCTTCTCGCTGGTGGGCGGTCCGGCCTACAACGACGCCGCCGCCGCGCAAGAGGTCCTGGCCAAGCTTGACTGCCCGTACATCGCCGCCCACCCGGTGGAGTTCCAGACGCTGGAACAATGGCAGGCATCCGAGCGCGGCCTGATGCCGGTGGAGGCGACGATGATGGTCGCCATTCCCGAGCTCGACGGCTCCACCGGTCCGATGGTCTTCGGCGGTCGCTCCGCCGAGGCCTCGTCGGATCGCAGCCGCGACATGCAGGCCCATCCGGAGCGGGCCGAGACCCTGGCCGCCCGTGTCGATCGACTGATCCGCATGCGCCAGGCGCCGACGGCCGAGCGCAAGGTTGCCATCGTCCTGTTCAACTTCCCGCCGAATGCCGGTAATACCGGCACCGCCGCGTACCTCGGCGTCTTCGAGTCCCTGTTCCACACGCTCGGGGCGATGAAGCGCGACGGCTACCAGGTCGACGTACCGAAGTCGGTCGATGAGCTTCGCGAGCGGATCGTCAGCGGCAACGCCGGCCGCTACGGCGCACACGCCAACGTCTTCACCCGCATCCCGGCCGATGACTACGTCCGCCGCGAGCCTCATCTGGCCGAGATCGAGGCCCAGTGGGGGCCGGCCCCCGGCAAGCAGCAGAGCGACGGCTCGTCGATCTTCGTCCTCGGCGAGCAGTTCGGCAACGTCTTCGTCGGCATCCAGCCCGCCTTCGGCTACGAGGGCGACCCGATGCAGCTGCTGTTCGACCGCGGCTTCACACCGACCCACGCCTTCAGCGCCTTCTACCAGTTCTTGCGCGAGGACTTCGGCGCCCATGCCGTGCT
>Ga0316588_1000027_pt1 | contig 10874 bp, 9 predicted proteins | sample S0NA_3_FD_207780 | JGI IMG/M metagenome (GOLD analysis project Ga0316588, IMG submission 207780) | Metatranscriptome of rhizosphere microbial communities from salt marsh grasses in Alabama, United States - S0-2_050615r3r5 (Metagenome... | ecosystem: Host-associated > Plants > Roots > Rhizosphere ... | reverse complement strand
GGCGCATTGAATCGGCGCAGGTTGCGCAGCAGGCGCAAGCTGTGCTCGTCCACGGTATAGACATGATAGAGGTCATACTGCATCCGGCCGACGACGTTCGCGAATGCGGGGATGTATGCAGCAAGCACCCCATACTCGTTCATGCGCCGCAACGCATTGGTCAGCCCTTCCGGGTGACGCAGTATCTCCATGAACAGGCTGCGGGTGCGCAAGTCTTCCCGAAAGCCATCGTCGATCAGATGTCGGCTCTCGCGAATCAGCCGGATGGTGCTCGCACGGATGCCGCGAACGTCGGGGTTCAGCTGCAGCAGATGAAAGACTTCCAACAGCGCGAATGGTCGGCGTTGGAAGGTGTTCCGGCTGGCCACCTCGAGGAAGCCGCTGCAGGTCTGGAAGCGCTTGTTGAGCGGTTTCGCGGGGCCGATCCGGTCGTGGAGCAGGATGACCTCCTCGAAGAGCTGGAGCAGCATCTCGTTGAGGCGGTTCAATTCCATCACCGCCCGGTAGTACTGCTGCATGAACTGCTCGACCGCCAGCGAATGCTCGGTATCGCTGTAGCCAAACTGCCGGGCGAGGGTGCGCTGGTAGTCGAATAGCAGCCGGTCTTCACGCCGTGCCACGAGCCGGTGCAGCGCGAAGCGGATACGCCACAGCAGCGCCTGGCCATCGAGCAGCGCAAGCAGCTCGGTCTCGGTCAGGCAGCCATGGGCAATCAGGTCGCGGAGCGATGTGATCCCGAAGTGGCGACGCGCAACCCAACCGATCATCTGGATGTCGCGCAGCCCGCCCGGATTCTCCTTGATGTTCGGTTCTAGGTTGTACGCGGTCTCGCCATACTTGGACCAGCGTGCCGAGCGCTCCTCGATCTTGGCCTCGAAGAAGCGATCACTCGGCCAGATCATGCTCGGGCCAGTGGCCTCGCCCATGGCCGCATACAGCATGGTGTTGCCAAGAATGAGGCGCGACTCGAGCAGATTGGTCATCACCGAGACGTCTTTGGTCGCTTCCTCGACACACTGGTCGACGGTCCTGACGGAGTGGCCGAGCTCGAGGCCGATGTCCCACAGAAAGGTCACCAGAGCCGTCAGCGGCTCACGGATGTGCTCAAGCTCGGCGGGCTCGGTCAAGATCAGAATGTCGATGTCCGAGGCCGGATGCAGCTCGGCACGGCCATATCCGCCGACGGCCACGATCGCGACGCCCGCCGTCGACGGCAGAAAGCGGTGCACGGCGGCGGTGATGACCTGATCGACTAGATCGCTTCGCGCTGCGACCAGATCGGTCACGGGTACCCCGCGATCGAAACGCTCGTACAGCGCCTTGGTCCCGTCCTTGAGGGCGCGGCGAAAAGCGGGCAGTGCCTCGTCTTCGCTCACGGTCTGCAGCAGTCGAGGGAGAGACCCATCGTCCGCCGTCGACTGCGCGCGGGCCGAAATCAGACCGGTAGCATCCGTGCCGGTCGGCGACGCCACCTTTACGGTCGTCATCCGATACCCAGCTCGGTGCGCTCTTCGTCACGCAAGGTCAGGATCTCATGACCGTCCTCGGTCACGGCGATCGTATGCTCCCACTGAGCCGAAAGGCTGCGATCTTTGGTTACGACCGTCCAACCATCGGGGAGGAGCTTCACATAGCGCTTGCCGGCATTGACCATGGGCTCGATCGTGAAGCACATGCCCGGCTCCAGCACGAGCTGACCGTCGCCTGGCTTGTGGTAATGCAAGACCTGTGGCTCCTCGTGGAACTCGCGACCAATCCCGTGTCCACAGTACTCCTCGACGACGGAGAAGTTCTCGCGCTCGACGAAGCGCTGAATCGCGCGCCCGATGTCAGCCAACGTCGCCCCGGGCCGGACCTGCTCGATGCCGACAAACATCGCCTCGCGGGTTACCCGGACCAGCCGGCGCGCGAGCACGGACGGTTCACCGACGAAGAAGGTCTTGCTGGTATCGCCATGCCAGCCGTCTTTGATGACGGTGATGTCGATATTGACGATGTCGCCCTTCTTCAGCCGCTTGTTTCCCGGAATGCCATGGCACACCTGGTTGTTGACCGACGTGCAGATGGAGCGGGGAAACCCGCGGTAGTTCAACGGTGCAGGGATGGCGCGTTGCTGCTCGACGATGTAGCGATGACAGATACGGTCGAGCTCGCCGGTGGTGACGCCAGGTCGAACATGCTCACCAATCATCTCCAGCACTTCGGCGGCGAGCTGGCCGGCAACGCGCATCTTGGTGATCTCATCGGCCGTTTTCACGGCGACGGACTTCGGGGGGGCTGATGCATCCACGGTGGTTCAAGCCTGTCGAGGTCGCTCGCGGCCACCCACGGCGGACCAGCGAATTGATTGAAAAACACTAAAGATGGTATAAAACGCGGCGGATCGGGGCAACGTCAGATCGCTCGGTCGACAGCTCGGCCGGCTCTGGCGCTCGCAGGTCCTGGACCATCGTCATGTTGTTGGCGACCCTTCGCGGGTCCACCCGGTTGGTCGAGATGTTTGCCGGATCGAGTGGATTCAATGTCCGCGCCGCTTGATCGCGACTGAGCGCGGAGCTGGACCGGCCCCGTTCGTTTAATGGCTATCAGGCCTGCCGCCCCGCCACAGCGTGGCTCGGCGGGAGCCGACGATGGCCTCTCGTAACGCCGCACACGTATCGTCACATGCCGCTGGGTGCCCGATAGGGTCGCGGTCTGGGGTGCGTGGAGGTTCACAACCCACAAGCCAGAGGATTTCCCGATGACAGACGTGTCCATGCGTCAGATGCTGCAGGCCGGTGTTCACTTCGGCCACCAGACCCGCTACTGGAACCCGAAGATGGGTGCTTACATCTTCGGCCACCGAAACAAGATTCATATCGTCAATCTGGAGCGGACGCTCCCGATGTACCAGGAAGCGATGGGCTATCTGGGCAAGCTGGCATCGAACGGAGGTCGAGTGCTCTTCGTTGGCACAAAGCGGGCCGCTCACGACGCCATTCGGGAGCAAGCCACGCGCTGCGGTATGCCCTATGTCAACCACCGTTGGCTCGGCGGCATGCTGACGAACTTCAAGACCGTCAAGCAATCGATTCAGCGCCTCAAGGACCTCGAGCAGATGTTCGAGGACGGCAGCATCGAGCGCCGAGGTAAGAAAGAGGCCCTGACGCTGCGCCGGGAGCTCGACAAGCTCGACCGCAGCCTGGGAGGCATCAAGGACATGAATGGACTACCGGACGCCCTGTTCGTCATCGACGTGGGTCACGAAAAGATCGCGGTAACCGAGGCCAACAAGCTTGGAATCCCTGTCGTCGGCGTCGTCGACACCAACAATGACCCAAGCAATATCGACTACGTCATACCGGGCAATGACGATGCGATCCGCGCCGTGAGTCTCTACATCGAGGGTGCCGCGTCGGCGATACTCGATGGCCGACGCACCGCCGCGGCAATGGCCGGAGGAAGAGACATCGAAATGCCGGTGGATACCGCCGCCGACGACGTCGAGACCGTGACGCCCCCGACTGAGTAGCGCTTCGGCTTGTAGGGTCTTTTGCCCAGCCCAGGGACGCGCTGCTGGGCCGGCCCGCTTGTCCCAAGGTTTTTTTACTGTTTCCCAGCCTCAGATTTTTTGGAGATCCACATGGCAATCACCGCCTCATTGGTGAAAGAGCTTCGCGAGCGAACAGGCGCCGGCATGATGGAGTGCAAGAAGGCCCTCGTCGAGGCCGACGGCGATCTTGATGCGGCCATCGAGGCCATGCGCAAGTCGGGCCAGGCCAAGGCGGCCAAGAAGGCCGGTCGCATCGCGGCGGACGGCACCATCGAGCTTCGCTTGAGTGAGGACCGTCGTCGCGGCGTGATGGTCGAGATCAACAGCGAAACTGACTTCGTCGCCAAAGACGACAACTTCGCTGCCTTCGCGGCCGCCGTCGCCGACTGTGCGCTGGCCACTGAGGTTGGCGATGTCGAAACCCTGCTAGCCAAGGCTCTGCGCCCCGGTGAGGACATCTCCGTTGATGCCGCCCGCCAGGCCTTGATCAGCAAGCTTGGCGAGAACATTCAGGTTCGGCGGCTGGTGCGATTCGATGGTTGCCAGGGGGAGCTGCACAGCTATCGTCATGGGATGCGTATCGGTGTCGTGGTCGAGATCATCGGCGGCAACGAAGAGCTTGGAAAGGACATCGCGATGCACATCGCCGCTAGCAACCCGATCTGCGTATCTGCGGACGATGTGCCTCGCGACGCCCTCGATAAGGAGCGCGAGATCTTCCGTGCACAGGCCTTAGAGAGCGGAAAGCCGCCGCAGATCGTCGACAAGATCACCGAGGGCCGGATGCGGAAATATCTCGAGGAAGTCACGCTGCACGGCCAGGCATTTGTCAAGGATCCGGACCAAAGCGTGGCCAAGCTGCTCTCGCAGGCCGGCGCCAGCGTGGTACGATTCGCCCGCCTGGAAGTCGGCGAGGGCATCGAGAAAAAGACAGAGAACTTCGCCGAAGAGGTCGCCGCCCAGGCTCGCGGCGTTTGAATCCGGTGGCCCATGGCGCTCCTGCCTATAATCCGCGGCGCGCCGTGATGCTCGACGACCATCGGCGCGGGAGGCGTGGGTTGCAATCGGCCTGTCGGCCCCGGAGAACCGCCAAGTGAAGACGACGCCGCGACGTATCCTGCTCAAGCTCAGCGGTGAGGCGCTGCTCGGGAGCGGTGACCATGGCATAGACCCCGTGATCCTTCGGCGACTCGCTGAAGAAATCCGGCAGGTCGCCGCTACCGGCACGCAGCTCGCGCTGGTCGTGGGCGGCGGCAATATCTTTCGTGGCGCGGGGCTGGCGGCATCAGGGATGGATCGTGTTACCGGTGACCACATGGGCATGCTGGCTACCGTCATGAACGCGTTGGCCTTGCAGGACGCCTTGGAGAGCGTTGACGTGCCCACTCGGGTGATGTCGGCGTTGCGAATCAACCAGGTCTGTGAGGACTATATTCGCCGGCGGGCTGTCCGCCACCTCGACAAGGGGCGGGTGACCATCTTCGCCGCCGGTACCGGCAACCCGTTCTTTACGACCGACTCTGCTGCAAGCCTCCGTGCGATCGAGATCGGCGCGGATCTGTTAGTCAAGGCCACCAAGGTCGACGGGATCTACTCCGACGATCCGGTCACGAATCCTGAGGCACGGTTCTACAAGCGGCTAACTTATGATCAAGCCTTGCGCGAGAACCTCAAGGTGATGGACGCCACGGCCATCATCTTGTGCCGCGACAACGGCATGCCATTGCGTGTAATGAACATTTACGAAGCCAATGCCCTGGTCCGTGTCGCCGCGGGCGAAGATATCGGCTCCCTGGTCATGAGCACACCTTCAACATGATTGACGACATCAAGAAAGACGCGAGCGAGCGCATGGGCAAGAGTGTCGAGGCGTTGCGCCACGAGCTGGCGAAGATTCGTACCGGCCGTGCCCATCCTTCTCTGCTGGACCACATCAAGGTTTCGTATTACGGCTCGGATGTACCTGTGAACCAGGTTGCCAACGTGGCTGTCGAAGACGCCCGTACCCTGACGGTGACGCCTTGGGAGCGGAGCATGGTGACGGTGGTCGAAAAGGCGCTGATTCAATCGGACCTCGGTATCAATCCAAACACCGCCGGTACTGTCATCCGGGTCCCGATGCCGCCGTTGACCGAGGAGCGCCGGCGGGACCTCCAGCGCGTCGCGCGGCATGAGGCTGAGCAGGCCCGCGTCGCCGTGCGAAATATCCGTCGCGATGCCAATCAGCAGCTTAAGGAGCTGGTCAAAGAGAAGATGATCTCCGATGACGACGAGCGCCGCGGTCAGGACCTGGTTCAAAAGCTAACGGACCAGTTCGTCAAAGACATCGATCAAGTGCTCGAGGAAAAGGAATCCGACCTGATGGCGATCTGATACGAGACAACGGCCGGTTCTCGCCGGAACCTCGAACCGGATCAACATTCGTGTCCCGTCATACCCTCTCGGGAGATGTCGCTCACGTCGACAGCGTCCCCGTGCATATCGCCATCGTCATGGACGGCAACGGCCGCTGGGCGAGGCAGCGGGGCCTGCCTCGCACCGCCGGACACCGCGCGGGTGCCAAGAGCGTTCGCTCGGTGGTCGAGGAGGCCGTTCGGCGCGGGGTGCGTGTGCTCACCTTGTTCGCCTTCAGTAGCGAGAACTGGCGTCGGCCGCGCAGCGAGGTCAGTTTGCTGATGGAGCTCTTCATCAGCACGTTACGGGTTGAGGTCACCCGCCTCGTGGAGCACGACGTGCAGCTGAGGGTCATTGGCGAGCTGTCGGCCTTCTCGGAACAGCTCCAACGTCAGGTCCGCGATGCCGAGCGGGCGACGCGCGATAATCGGACGCTGATTTTGCAGATCGCGGCCAATTACGGCGGGCGCTGGGATGTCACCCAGGCTGTGCGCAGGGTTGTCAAGGATGTTACCGAAGGCATCCTCGACCCCGCTGAGATCAGTGAATCGACCATCGCCGCCCGACTCTCATTTCCTGACGTGCCCGATCCCGACCTCTTCGTTCGCACCGGGGGTGAGAAGCGTCTGAGCAATTTCTTGCTCTGGCAGTCAGCCTATGCCGAGCTGTATTTTTCTGATCTGATGTGGCCCGAGTTCGACGGAGACGCCTTGCTGGCGGCCATCAATGATTACGCCCGCCGTCAACGCCGATTCGGGCGCACCGGTGAGCAGATCGTTGCTGGCACCGCTAAATGATTGCTCCCCTAGCGCTTTGACCATCTCCTATCCACTACGTCAGCGCCTGCGCACGGCGGGTGTCCTGATCCCGGTCGCGGCGCTGGCAGTGCTCCTGCTCCCGACGGCCTGGCTGGGCTTGGTGCTGCTTGCTGTGGTTGCGGTGGCGGCGTGGGAATGGACCGGATTAGCCGGACTGAACGAGCTGCCGGCTCGATTAGGCTTCGCCGCTGTGACCTGCCTGCTGACCGTCATCGGCTGGGTGTTTGGACCTCCGGCTGGGTTCTTTATGCTGCTGTCGATGGCTGCTATCTGGTGGGTCGCCATTACGCCCGTGCTGTTTCGTATCCGCGTGATCGAGCCTGCGACCCGGCCGGATTTGATCCTGCTGCCCGTGGGTGTCGGGCTGCTTGGGGCGACTTGGGCGGCGATCATCGGTCTGCATGGCAGTGCACCCGAGGGCCCGCTGCTGGTCGGCTTCTTGGTCGTGCTGACAGGGCTCGCCGATACGGGGGCCTATTTTGCCGGTCGTCGTTTCGGACGTCGGAAGCTAGCGCCGGTGCTCAGCCCAGGCAAGACTGTCGAAGGCATGATCGGCGGCCTGGCTGCCGGCACGAGCTGGGGATTGGTCCTGGCCTGGCTGCTGGGTCTGTCCGTCGGTGAGACGCTGCTTCTGCTCGCCCTCTGTATCGTCGCCGTTTTCCTGTCAGTGGTTGGGGATCTCTACGAGAGCCTGCTCAAGCGTCGGCGCGGGCTCAAGGATGCGGGCTCGTTGCTGCCGGGACACGGCGGCGTGCTCGACCGGATCGACAGCATGACCGCCGCCGCGCCAGTCTTCGTGCTGGGCTTTTTCTGGTTGGAGGCCTCCCTATGATTGGCATCGCCGTACTTGGTTCCACCGGCTCCATCGGGGTCAGCACCCTCGATGTCGTCAGCCGACACCCGGACCGTTACCGAGTCGTCGCACTCGGCGCCCATCGCAACGTCGAGCGGATGGCCGAGCAGTGCCACGAGGTGCATCCGCGTTACGCGGTAATGGCGGACGCCGAGGCTGCGACCGAACTGGGTAAGCGTCTCGCCGATATGCCGGATGCGCCCGAGGTCCTTTCGGGCCCCGAGGGTCTTACGGCTGTTGCGGCGCTGCCTGAGGTCGACTATGTCATGGCGGCGATCGTTGGTGCCGCGGGATTGATGTCGACGATCACGGCGGCCCGGCACGGCAAGCGGGTGCTGCTGGCCAACAAAGAGGCCTTGGTCGTTGCCGGCGCGATCCTGATGCGCGCCGCCGCGGACAATGGTGCCCAGCTCTTGCCCATCGATAGCGAGCACAATGCCATCTTCCAATGCCTGCCGCCGGATCATCGTGATGGCCTGGCTCGGCTCGGTGTCGAGCGAATCCTGCTGACGGCATCCGGAGGACCTTTCCGCGACACCCCCTCCGATGCGTTGGAGAGAGTGACACCCGAGCAGGCCTGCGCTCACCCGAACTGGAGTATGGGCCGAAAAATCTCGGTCGATTCGGCCACGATGATGAACAAGGGACTCGAGATCATCGAGGCGAGCTGGTTGTTCTCGACGCCGGCGGAGCGTATCCAAGTCGTCGTGCATCCCCAGAGCGTCATTCACTCGATGGTACAGTACACGGACGGATCGGTCCTCGCACAGCTCGGCAATCCTGACATGCGTACCCCGATCGCCCATGCCCTGGCCTGGCCCGAGCGAATCGGCTCCGGGGTGGCGCCGCTGGACCTGTTCGAGATCGGCCGATTGGACTTCGAGTCACCGGCCCCCGAGCGTTTTCCCTGCCTGCGCCTCGCCTATCGGGCCGCGTCGGAGGGCGGCACCGCGCCCGTCGTGCTGAATGCCGCCAACGAGGTGGCGGTGGCCGCGTTCCTTCAGCGCCGAATCGGCTTCACGCAGATAGGCACTGTCGTCGAGCGGACCATGGACGCGCTGCCGACCGAGCCGGTTGATATCAGCGGCCTTGACCATGTCCTGGCGGTTGATACCGCTGCACGTCAGCAGGCGGAAGAAAGTGTTGGCCTTCTGGTCGCATAGCCGATGATGACCAGCCTTATTGCCACTATCGGCGCCTTTTTGTTCGCCATCCTGCTGCTTGTGACCGTTCATGAGTGGGGGCACTTTTGGGTCGCTCGCCGTCTCGGCGTCAGGGTTCAACGGTTCTCCATCGGGTTTGGCCAACCGCTGCTCAGCTGGCATCGTCGTAACGACCCTACCGAGTATGTCATTGCCGCCATTCCGCTGGGCGGCTACGTCAAGATGGTTGATGAGCGCGAGGGCGACGTCCCGGTTGAGGACCGACCATTCGCCTTCAACCGTCAGCGTCTATGGAAGCGTAGTGCGATCGTGCTCGCCGGACCGCTAGCGAATTTTCTGTTTGCGATTCTGCTGTATTGGGGCGTTCTGGTCGCCGGGGAGGAGGGCGTGCGGCCCGAGGTTGGTACGGTGACGCCTGCCTCCGTCGCTGCTGATGCAGGCTTTCAGCCCGGTGACCTCATCCAGCGTGTCGGCGAGCGCGATGCGCCTACCTGGAATGCGGTCTGGATGGCGACGCTGCTCGGAGCCGTTGGCGATAAAGATCTGGTCTACGTGGTCGAACGACCTTCTGGGGCGGTCCTGGAGCGCGTGATCGACGGCGACGACCTCGTTGCCCTGGATCCGAGTCGGGACTTCCTCAGCCAGGTTGGCTTGGGGGTTGCGCGTCCCTCCGTGCCGCCCGTGGTCGGTCAGCTCGTCCCCGGAGATCCCGCCGAGCGCGCCGGCATGCAGGTCGGTGACCGTGTCCTTTCGGTGGATGGTCAACCCATCAAAACCTGGCCAGCGCTGGTCGAGGCCATCCAGGCGCATCCCGACGACACGGTTGTTATCAGCCTTGAGCGCGATGGGCTTCTTGAGGAGGTCAGCGTCACTCCGGCATCGATCGAGAGTGACCACCGAGTGATCGGGCGCATCGGCGCCGGGACGGTCGTCCCCGATGATCTGTTCGACGCCTACCGTGTCGAGATCACCTACGGCCCCGTCAGCGCCCTCGACGAGGCCGTGGGTCGCGTGCTCGACACCTCGTACCTAACGCTTCGTATCATAGGAAGTATGCTCTCAGGACACGCGTCGGTCGAGAGTATCAGCAGCCCGATCGGCATCGCCGATACCGCCGGGAAAACGGCCAGTTTTGGCGTCGAGCCGTTCGTCAAGTTTCTTGCCTTGCTCAGCATCAGCCTAGGCTTGCTCAACCTGCTGCCAATACCCGTTCTCGACGGCGGCCACCTGTTGTATTTCCTGCTCGAGGCCGTGCGCGGGAAACCGTTGTCGGAGGAGGTCCAGGAGCAAGGGGCGAGACTCGGTATCGCCCTGCTCATTGCACTGATGTCGCTGGCGTTCTACAACGATATCGCGCGACTGCTGGGCTAGACTGTCTCGATCGCTTATACTACGAGACTTATCCTAATGCCGTCTGCACACGGCGCCGCTCCGGTGCGGGAGAGTCACGTGGCGAGCCTTTGGAAAATCTCCATTCGCAGACGAGCGCTCAATGCGAGCGCTCTGCGATCCATCCTTTTCACCTGCCTCTTGAGCCTGAGCCTGATTGCGCCGGTCCAGGCGGCCGATTTCCAGGTCGCAGACATTCGCATCGAGGGACTCCAACGGATCGCCGCTGGAACGGTGTTCAACTATCTTCCGGTCCAGGTGAATGACGTCGTCGGCGACGACATCACAAGCGACATCATCCGCTCGCTGTACAGCACCGGCTTCTTCAACGACGTCCGGGTCGAGCGCGAGGGCAATGTGCTCGTGATTCTGGTGCAGGAGCGACCCGCCGTTGCGCGCATCGACATCACTGGTAACAAGTCCATCAAAACCGAAGACCTCAAAGCCGGCCTCGGCGAGATCGGGATGGCCGAGGGCCGGGTCTTCAACAAGGCGGTGCTCGACCGTATCGAGCAAGAGCTCAAGCGACAGTATTTCGCCGCCGGTCGCTACGGTGTCGACGTCGAGTCCACCGTCTCGCCGCTCGAGCGCAACCGCGTCGCCGTGCGCATCGAGATCACCGAGGGTCTGACGGCCCGGATCAAACAGATCAACATTATCGGAAACGAAGCATTCACGGAGAAAGAGCTGCTCAAGCAGTTCGAGCTGGGCAAGACCAAATGGAG
>Ga0316588_1000024_pt1 | contig 11120 bp, 8 predicted proteins | sample S0NA_3_FD_207780 | JGI IMG/M metagenome (GOLD analysis project Ga0316588, IMG submission 207780) | Metatranscriptome of rhizosphere microbial communities from salt marsh grasses in Alabama, United States - S0-2_050615r3r5 (Metagenome... | ecosystem: Host-associated > Plants > Roots > Rhizosphere ... | reverse complement strand
TTGTTCTGACGGTTGCATGGGAATGATCGGTGCTATCCTGGTTTGTTGGTCGTAATCGTTATCGACGGAAAGAGGGCTGACGAGGTCTTTCAGTTGATGACATTTTTCAAATTAATCTCTAAAGGAGAAACGACAATGCCTGTATATGTTGTTGGACACAAAAATGCAGACACAGATTCTGTAACTTCTGCTATTGCCTACGCTGAATTGAAAAAAGCGATGGGAGTGGATGCAGTTGCTGTTTCACAGGGTGAAATGAATCCTGAGACCCAAATGGTTTTGGATAAGTTCGGTTTTGCTGCTCCTGCTCAATTTTCAGATGCATCTGGAAAACAAGTGATTCTGGTAGATCATAGTGACTTGGCGCAAGCTCCTGATAATCTAGCAGATGGCGAGGTTTTAGAAGTCATTGATCATCACAAAATTGGCGACGTTACAACAAATAGCCCGATCTTCTTTTATAATAAGCCAGTCGGTTGTACTGGTACCGTATTGAAAGAAGTCTTTGAAATGAACAAAGTTGCCATCCCAAAAGAAGTTGCTGCCATTATGGCTTGTGCAATTATTAGCGATACTGTGTTGTTCAAGTCACCGACAACAACTGAAGATGACAAGAAAGCTGTCGAAGAACTCGCAAAAATTGCTGGAATTAGCGATGTTGATGGCTTGGCTATGGAAATGTTTAAGGCAAAATCAGCTGTTGAAGGCGTACCTGCTAAAGATCTTCTGTTCAGAGACTATAAAGACTTTGATATGGCTGGAAACAAAGTTGGCGTAGGTCAGTTGGAACTTGTTGATCTTTCTTTAGTAGAAAATATTCGAGACGACCTCTATGCAGCCATGCAAGAAGTTAAAAATGAAGGAAGACATTCAGTATTGCTGATGTTGACTGACATCATGAAAGAAGGAACCGACCTGATGGTGATTACCGATGACGCTTCCAAAATCGATGCAGCGTATGGTGTAAAACTGGATGGTAAATGTGTTTGGGTAGATGGAATGATGAGTCGAAAGAAGCAGACCGTTCCACCTCTTCAGAAAGCATTTGGCGCGTAACAGCGTTATTAAAAGATTTATTATTGTGTGAATGGAATCAGGGGTCAGAAAAAGGATACTGACCTCTGAAACATAAAGAGATTTTGATCCTGCAGTGAATCAGGATTACAAGCAGTTAAAATACAGATAATTCTGCAAACGTTCCGAGGCCTTTGTAATATAGAATTTTCTTTATGTTTTATTGAGCATTTGTTATTGTTCTTTTTTGCTTGAAAAACTTACCGGTCAAATATTGAGAGCTTTTCGTATCTCATTAAAACGACCAAATATAATCTCCTAATAGAGATAAGTTTTTTGGATCCAATAATAATCTGGGAGGAAAAATGCAACTAACTGGATTGAAATACGGAAAAAGATTGATGGACATCGTCGATTTCCCAGTAGCAAAAACACTGACTGAGACGGCTACTAAAGAGGAAATCGAAGCAATGCTGAAGGAATCCGGGAAAGTCGTAGTCAAACCTTCTTTTATGGGAAGCGCCGGAAAGAAGGGAAAGGCGGGTTTGGTCAGAATTGTTGATAATTATGCCGATGCCGATGCCGCAAGGCAGGAACTATACTTTGCAAAATATAAGCAGGGAAATACGGAACATAAGGCAAAAGGAGTAACATTTGAAGAATTTGTAGAGTCTGATGCAGAACTCTATTTTAGTATAACAACGTCTACCCTCGACAGAAAACCAGTGATGATGCTGATTGTTGAAGGTGGTGTTGAAGTTGAAGAATTACCTCCTGAAAAGAAAGCCATCGTTCCATTTGATCCGTTTGAAGGATTGAAAGGATTTCATGTGAATGATGCTCTGTTAAAGCTGGGATGTCCTAAAGCATTCATTAGCCCTCTGGTACAGCAAATTCCAAAATTATGGGAACTGTATAACAATTATGGGCTGACCATGATCGAAATTAACCCGATTCGGATGAAAAAAGGAAAACGACCAATGCCAGTGGCTTGTGACGTCAAGGCTGCTTTCGATCAGGATGATCCTGCATTCACAAGAGCAGGAATGCCACCGGAGGTTTTTGCAACTGAACTGACCGATTTCGAAAGTGAAATTAACCAGCTTAGAACTTATCAAGGTCAGAGTGACGTTGTGGAAATTAATCCAAAGGGAACTGTACTACCCTTTATGTTTGGTGGTGGCGCTAACAGTGCGGCTACAGAAGTTCTCGGTGACAGGGCGATCTTTTCATCAGATTTTGGTGGAAACCCGCCATATCAAAAGATGAAAGAAATTGCCAGTATCTGTTACAAACATTTCTTGAAGCAAGCGAATGTCGTAACCATTATCGGTGGAAAAGCAAATAACACCGATATCTTTGTCACCATTAAAGCGATGCTTGATGCATTAAGAGAGAACATTAAGCTGAATCCAGATGTTCACGTTGTTATCGGACGTGGTGGACCAAATGTTGTTCAGGGTATGATCTACGCTCGCGATCTGCTGGACAGTTTGAAAATTCCATACAAGATGTTCGGTTTCGACAGTAGTATGATTGGTGTGTTGAATTACGTTTTGGAACTGGATGCCTGGTTAGAATCTAAGAAGAAATAATAGGCTAATCCAAGTGACATCCAAATTTTGACTTCGATTTTGATAAATCGACTTATGAAAATATATCAATCAGAAAAAACAAATTATACATTGGAGAAGCTATGAGCCAAACAAATCCGTTCCCATTTTATGTGGGTATTAACAGTTTAGAAGAGATAGCGAATAAGAACACTCGTTGTGTCGTGATGAACATTCTGGGTGGCGAAAGTAAAGGTGTTACACCAACTTCACATGAATTCAGTGGTGGAAACATCGTAGCTGGTGTTCAGTACGGTCGTTCTGGACAAAAAATGGAAACGAAGATTGGTGATATTCCAGTTTTCGGAAGTATTAAAGAGATTATTGATGCTGGGATTGAATTTGATACCGGTGTTATTTATCTGCCTCCAACAGCTGTAGCTGCAGCAGCAGACGAGCTTGTGACACACAACCCCAAACTGACAAAAATTGTAGTTCTGACAGAAAAAGTATCTGTTAAGGATTCACAGTTCATCAGAAATCTGGCCCAGAAAAACCAGATCGACGTCTTTGGTGGAAACTGTCTTGGTATTGGTAACTCATGGGAACAAGTTCGTGTGGGTGGCGCCCTTGGTGGCAAGGCCCCTGGCGAAAGTCTCGTGAAAGGAAGTGTTGCTGTATACAGTAACTCCGGTAACTTCAGCACAACTGTTCCTGAGTACCTGAAAACAGGTGGTTGGGGAACATCAACCGTTTTAAGTAGTGGAAAAGACCTTTATATTCAGTTTGCTTTTGCTGAGTTCCTCTATGCGGCTGAAAATGATTCAAGGACAAAAGCTGTTATGGCTTACATTGAACCCGGTGGCTATTATGAGAAGCAAGCACTGGATTGGATTGCTGAAGGGTTGTTTAAGTTCACAAAACCGATTGTTGTTTGTGTAACCGGTCGCTGGAAGGCAAACTTATCCCGTGCGGTTGGACATGCAGGTGCGATTGCAGGTGGTGGTGATGATGCTTTGGCAAAAGAGAAGTGGTTTGATTCCTATTTTGGTGTTGGTGAATTTGATCCGGCAAACCCAAAAGTATCAAAGAAAGGTGTAAGGATCGCTTCTATCCAGGACGCTCCTACAGCGATGTCAGCTGTCATGAAAGAAATTGGCGTTGAGCCGGATTTTCCACCTTCAGGAGACCTCAGTCTGAAGCCTTGGTTTGTAAATGATCAGGAAGCTGGTTATCCAGACGCTCTGAAAATGCAAGCCGTTGAAGCTATGGCGCCTTACAATGATACCATCAAAAAACTTGGTAATCAGGTTGGTGCTCAGTTGACCCGTGAGGCGATGCGGAATAAGTCCGGTGCCAGTATGATGAATCCAAAAACACAGATTACCGAAGTTCACGGTGTATCTGTTTTGGATCTGGTCACTGAAGAATTCGCAGGGACAAACCTGTTCGCATTGACAAAAGCACAGCCTTCAAAAGAAGAACTGCCACTGGTTCATGCCATCATGAACTACTTCACAGCTATTGGTGCCGAGTATTTTGATGTTGCAAAAGCAACAAGAGCTAACAATGCGTTACCAAATGGGTATCTGGGCGCTGCCGTTCTGATGAATGGTGACCGACAAGTCTTCAAAGATTATCGCGCGATTACCGATAAATTGATTGACCTGTTCTATACTCAAGTATGGACCGATAAATCGGTTAATGATGCTGTGATCGATAAAGCATTGGCTGAAAAAGGAGCGATGCCTGAAGGTGAGGCAACTGCACAAGAAGCTGCTGCATATGACTATTTTGTACAAAAGATTGCTGCAACCGGTCAGGAAAGCATCTTTACAAAATATGCTGTCAAATATGCTGAACAGAACAAGTGTAATAAAATGAATGTTCTGATGGCAGCTATGCTTCTTTCACTTTCCTGGAAAGCATTGACAGGTCGACAGATTCCAAAGGAAACGGCTTTGGATATCCCGAACTATCTCCACCTCAACGGTGTGATTGTGGCTTGTTCAGCTCCAGATCCTGACCACAATGATTTCTGGAAGAAGTTAACGTCTCAAGCAGATTTGTCATTATTAGATTTAACGTTCTCAGATATCTGTTTCAGGATCCTGTTTAACAGAGAACCCGCAGAGAAAGAACTGTTTGCTTTGAACGCTATGCTCAACCTGACGATTTCCAATGGTCCAGGTACAGTATCTGCGAAAGGATCAAAAGGTTCTGTCAGTGGTGGAAACCCAATTGCTTCCAGTTATGTGGGTTGGATGGTTCATACCGGTCGTGATCATGGTGGAAACGGTTTTGAAGCGATCAAGTATGTGAACGATTACATGGGAGATTTTGATCCTTATGGCGCATCATCCCCAGAAGAACTCAATGCCAAGTTGGAAGAGATCGCTAAGGTAGCAGCTGCTGATTATGCGAACCTGAAGAAAAAGGCGAAAGAAGAAGGCGACTTGAAATATTTTAAAGTGCCTTGTGTGAACCACCCGGTTTTCAAAAACAAACCGGTGAATTACGACCCACGTGAAACGCATATACGTGAAATCTTTAAAAACAGGGATGAGGTGAATCCGTTCCAGGAATTCTACCATCATTTAGTTCAACAGTTATTTAACGCAGGGGCAACAAAGAACGTATTCTGCGTGAATATTGATGCTGTGATTGCAACCATCTCTCTGGATCTGATTTGGAAAGATATCAAGAGTGGTAAGATGCCTGAGAAAGATATGCAGGACATCGCTTTTACCCTCTTCCAATTTGCCAGAATGGTTGGATGTTCTGCTGAGATTGCAGATCATAGAAGTCGCGGTAACCCAATTGACTGTCGAACACCAGCTAGCCAGTGTATTTGGGTTGGCTAAAACTTGATTGTTTGTGTAATCAAGAGGTTTTGTCTTAAAAGGTAACGCGGTCTTGATTGAAGATTAAGATCAAGACTGCGTCAAAATCGGGGTTTTCAATTTAAAATAAAACGTGATGTAATCATTACGTTTTAGCTAATTGAGGAACTAATCATCAACATGGAGAAATAACATGAGTTTTGAACTGAATGGCAAGACATATGAAACCGATGAAGATGGATATTTAATTGACATCGCCGGTTGGACTGAAGACGTAGCACATTTTCTTGCTGAACAGGAAGAAATTCCGGAATTGACAGAGAAGCATTGGCAGATCATCAACTTCTTGAGATCTTACTATCAAGAATATCAGATTGCTCCTATGATCAAGATTCTGATCAAAGAGATCATGAAAGTTATGGATCTTTCCAAGCGAGACGCTTCAAAAATGCTGTACGAATTATATCCTGCAGGACCTGCAAAACAGGCTTGTAAGATTGCTGGTCTGCCAAAACCGACAGGTTGTGTGTAGATTTGATTAGAATTGTTAAAATCCCTGGTTCAATAATTGATTACCAGGGAATTTTTTTTCTAACTATCACCAACGATAGATGTTTTAATTGACAGTGGCTATCTGAAACAGTCTGTGAGTTAAATTCATCATATAAATTGGAGAGGATTAATGTCAGATACACCGATGATTGACGAACTGGAAAAGGGCCCGTGGCCAAGTTTCGTCAGGGAAATTAGAAGAGCCGGAGAACAGAGTGCAACGGCTAGAGATCTTATCAATATTCTTGAGCTTTCTTACAAAGACAAAAAGACCCACTGGAAGCATGGTGGAGTTGTTGGTGTAAGAGGATACGGAGCTGGAGTTATTGGCCGCTATGTTGATATGCCGGAAAAATTCCCTGGAGTCGCTCATTTCCATACCGTTCGTGTTAACCAGACTTCAGGTTTCGTATACAATTCCAAAGGAATGGGCGAAATCATGGATATCTGGGACAAGCGTGGTTCAGGTATGACGAACCTGCATGGTTCTACAGGTGACTTGGTATTGTTGGGAACAAATACCGACGAACTCGAACCGATTTTTACCGAAATTGCAAAAAAAGGATGGGACTTGGGTGGATCAGGTTCAGACCTTAGAACACCTAGCTGTTGTATCGGTCCTGCACGATGTGAATTCTCAATGATAGACACACTGGAAATCACACGTGAATGCACAAACTACTATCAGGACGAACTGCATAGGCCTGCATTCCCATACAAGTTCAAGATTAAAGTTGCCGGTTGTCCAAATGACTGTGTAGCTTCGATTGCACGTTCAGACCTTTCTATTATCGGTACCTGGAAGGATGATATCCGAATTGACGATGCAGAAGTTGCTAAATATGTAAAAGGAAACGAAATCGATGTATTACGCGAAGTTGTGATGATGTGCCCAACCAAGTGTATGGATCTGGATGGCGAAAAACTGACCATTGACAACGGTAATTGTGTTCGTTGTATGCACTGTATCAACAAGATGACCAAAGCATTGAGACCAGGCGAAGAACAAGGCGCCACTATTTTATTAGGTGCTAAAGCTCCAATCGTTGAGGGTGCAATGCTCGCTTCTGTAATTGTTCCTTTTTTGGAATTGGAAGCACCTTTTGACAACTTGAAAGAACTCATCGAAGCCTTCTGGGAAGTTTGGGATGAAGATGGAAAGAACAAAGAAAGAATCGGTGAATTCATGGAAAGAATGGGTAAAGGTGAATTCGTCAAGGCTGTTGCCGGTGTTCTTGAAGATAACGATTCAGAAGTTGAACTGGATGTTATGCCAGAGCAACTTTTATATCCAAGGGATAACCCATATATCTTCTACGATGAATATCTTGAAGAAGTTGACGATTAGATCGATTTATCAAACAGTTTTATACGTTGACTGATTTTGAGCTTTCAAGTTTTCAATAACCTGAATTTTATAAAAGGATAAAATGGCAGAAGAAAGAATTACTGACCAGGGAGCGAAGGACTATAAAGAGTTCTTGCATCCAGTGATGTTGAAAAACTATGGTCAATGGAAATACCATGAAATTGTAAAGCCAGGTGTTTTGGTCCATGTTGCTGAATCCGGTGACAAGATTTATACCGTTAGAATTGGTTCTCCTCGACTTCTTAGTACCAAGTCAATCCGGTTCTTTATGGCAACTGCTGACAAATACTGCGATGGTTTCCTCCGCTGGACAACTCGAAACAATGTCGAGTTCATGACAGATAAAGAAGAAAACGTCGATAAAATTATCAAAGAAGTTGAAGCTGATGGTTGGCCAGTAGGTGGAACCGGTCGTACGGCTTCCAACATGGTTCATACGCAGGGTTGGGTACATTGCCATACATCTGCAACAGACGCTTCCGGTATCGTGAAGTCCATTATGGACTCTGTATTTGAAGATTTCACAAATGAAAATCTTCCTGGAAAACTCAAAATGGCTTTGGCTTGCTGCTTGAACATGTGTGGTGCTGTTCACGCATCTGATATCTCTGTACTGGGTATCCACAGAAGACCGCCTAAAGTTGATTACCATCTACTTGGTCAAATCTGTGAAATCCCGACAACGATTGCAGCTTGTCCTACCGGTGCTATCCGACAAGACATTGTTGACGGCGTTAAAGCGATGAAGATCGTTGAAGATCAATGTATGTTCTGTGGTGCTTGCTACACAGCCTGTCCAAACATGCCAATCGCTGATCCTCTAAATGACGGTGTTTCTGTCTGGGTTGGTGGAAAAATCTCTAATGCCAGATCAAAACCAACTATGACAAAACTCGTGGTTCCTTATCTTCCGAACAATCCACCGAGATGGCCGGAAGTTGTTGAAGCCGTGAATAAAATTATTTCGGTTTACAAAGAAAATGGAAAAAAATACGAGCGTTTAGGAGAGATGATTGAGCGTATTGGTTGGCCAAAATTCTTTAAACTGACAGGTTTTGAATTTACTAAGTATCACGTCGATGATTTTAAATTAGCATTCAAATCCTATAACACCTCTGCTCACCTCAGATTCTAGGAGTATACAAAATGGCAGTAGATTTAAATCAAGTGGCTGAAGAAATGTACCAAATGGTTGCCGAAGTCCACGGTGTAAAAAAGTATAAGCCAAGCGACGTATTCAAAGCCATGGTGAAGAAACATGGAGACGAAGGTCTGACCAAGAAGGATTGTAAAAGTGCCATGAGAATCCTGATTGACAGCGAAAGACTCGTCTACACGTATTTCAACGGATCATGGGTTGAATTACCGGGTGAAGAAGGCGCAGCCAAGGCTGCTAACGCAGCTGCAAAAAAGGAAGGTTAATTTGTTTTCACTCTCTACCTTGGTGATCTCAAGGTAGAGGAAAAATTTCCTTAAATGTAATATGTAATATGTTTGAAATTACAGACAGTGCTGCACAGCAGTTTCAAGCTTCTATCAAAGAAGTAGGCGATGACTCTTTATCGTTAAGGGTTGCGGCTGTTAAGTCTCCCGTATCCGGAATGATCTACAATTTGGGTTTTGATAAACCCAAAGAAGATGATGTTGCCTGCTCCATCAATGGGATCAACGTAATTGTTGCCCCTGATTCGGTGGACAACATAAAGGCGATGATTATCGATTTTCGAGATTTCGAGGGACAGGAACAGTTCGTATTTATCAACCCTAATGATAAAAAGGAAAGTTGTGAAACGTCTCCCGATGGATGTGATCCCGAAGGAAACCCTTCATGCAAATCCTGTAAGGACCTAGAGTAATAGTTGCTAAACAACATCGCTTTCGCGTAACCCGGAATCAAGGGATATTGTTCAAGGTCAGGGTTGTCACTTGAAAAATCGATTGCTATAGAATCGAGGTCATGTAGTTGGCAAGTTGTTGAACAATTGAAGACATCAAGCGCTGGAAACAGCCAGGATGTAACATTAATTTAATTCATGGTCGGTGGATACGGTAATACTTAATTGCCTGGAAACTGCCTATTTTCTTGGATGTTGAATAATTATACAGGAAGAAATATGGCTATCGTTGTAAGAAAAATCAAAAGACCGGTTAGAGCTCATATCGGTGGCGGGAAGAAGTCTCAATCTTCTCAACTGCCGCGATATATAACAAAGCGGCCGCCATGTACCGATACATGTCCTAGTAGCGAAGACATTAGAGGGTATCTAACCTACATTGCTCAAGCTGAAGAGTATGGAAGGTCTCATGAAGAATCTATGGCAGAAGCGTTCGCTATCCTTACGGATAAGAACCCAATACCAGCTGTCATGGGTCGTGTATGTCCTCATCCATGCGAGTCAGCATGTAACAGAAAAGAAAAAGACAAAGCCGTAAGCATCAATAAAGTTGAATTGTCTATTGGTGAATTCGGTCTAGCAAATAAACTGGCTCTCAATAAACTGACTGAAGAGAAAACTGGAAAGAAAGTTGCCGTTATCGGTAGTGGACCTTCTGGAATCTCTTGTGCTTACCAGTTGGTTCGTAGGGGTCATGATGTAACCATGTTCGAATCAAAATCAGAAGTTGGTGGTATGATTCGATTCGGTATCCCGGCGTATCGTTTGCCAAGGGATATCATCAAGTCTGAATATCAAAGAGTTTTCGATCTGGGTGTTGAGCTTAAGCTAAACACAAAGGTTGGACAAGATATTACTATGGATCAATTAAAGAGTGACTATGACGCTATTTACAGCGCGATTGGTGCTCAAGTCGGTTGGTCACTGGGACTTGAAGGTGAAGATTCATCAAACGTTTATACCGGTGTTGAATTCCTCTATAAGCATAACATGAAAGAGGATATGGAAATCGGTAACAAAGCAATCGTTGTTGGTGGTGGTGACACTGCAATGGACTGTGCTCGAAGTTTAAAGCGCATGGGCGTTGACGTTACTGTCGTTTATCGACGAAGCAGAAACGAAATGCCGGCGATTGAAGAAGATATTGCCGGTGCAGAAGAAGAAGGAGTAAAATTCGAATATCTTTGTACTCCTACAAAGCTTAAAGTTGAAGGTGGAAAAGTTACTGGAATGAGCCTTATCAGAATGGAACTGGGTGAGCCGGATGAAAGTGGCCGAGCTAGTTTCAAGCCGATTGACGGTTCCGATTTTGATATGGACATTACCTGCTTAATTCCTGCAATTAGTCAGGAAGCCGATTTTTCAGGAATGGAAGAACTCAAGAACGAAAAGAACTGGACAACAGTTGCAACAGATTTCGGTAGAGTGACTGAAGACGGAAAAATCTGGTCAGGTGGTGACATTACACGACGACTTGGTCTTGTTACAGAAGCTGTTGGTGACGGACGTGTGGCTGCTGAAGACATCGATCGATTCCTGATGGGTGTTGAATACAAGAAGCCGGAAGACATGCCTGTTATCTACGCTGCTAACATGAAACTTGGACATTATGACTCACTGGAGAGAAACTCCATTGGTGAAAAACCAGGTGCAGATAGAATTGCAAATTTTGATGAATACATCACTCCGTTTACGCTTGAGCAATTGCAAGCTGAAACCAAACGATGTATGAGTTGCGGTTCTTGTTTTGATTGTAGCAACTGTTTCAACTTCTGTGGAGACAGTGCGGTTAACAAGCTGCCGAAAGGGCAACACTTTGAATTCAATTGGGATAAATGTATTGGATGTGGCAAGTGTGCAGAAGAATGTCCTTGTGGCTTGATTGACATGGTAT
>Ga0316588_1000022_pt1 | contig 11194 bp, 22 predicted proteins | sample S0NA_3_FD_207780 | JGI IMG/M metagenome (GOLD analysis project Ga0316588, IMG submission 207780) | Metatranscriptome of rhizosphere microbial communities from salt marsh grasses in Alabama, United States - S0-2_050615r3r5 (Metagenome... | ecosystem: Host-associated > Plants > Roots > Rhizosphere... | reverse complement strand
CACTATCTTGCGCTTTAGAAGCCTGAGTGATGAGCTTCTCAACAATCCCTCGCAATTCCTTTGCTTTCGCCTGCGTCGTATCGATTTCCTCGTGCAGAATCAAAGCAGCTGCCAAGTTACGGAACATGGCTCTACGATGACTGGAATTACGACCTAATTTTCGTCCTGATTTACGATGTCTCATTTCATTTTCCTCATGAACTCTGTTGCTTCTTCCAACGCTCCAGCAGTTGCTCCCAATTATCCAGTTTAATTCCGAGTTGCAAGTCCATTTCAGCGAGAATATCACGAATTTCTTTCAGTGATTTACGACCAAAATTTTTCGTTTTCAACATCTCAGCCTCAGTGCGCTGTACGAGTTCACCGATAAGCTTAATGCCTGCATTCTGTAGACAATTGGAAGAACGTACAGACAACTCCAATTCGTCAACAGGCCTGAAGAGATTCTCATTAACCTGCTGTTCGGGTTCTTCTTCCTCGGGAAGTGGAAGCTCATCCTCTTCCTCGAAGTTGATGAAAATAATCAAATGCTCTTTGATAATCTTCGCGGCGTATGCAACGGCATCTTCCGGTCGAACGCTGCCATCCGTCCAAACTTCAAGCACCAATTTGTCATAATCCGTGATTTGTCCAACGCGAGCATTGGAAACGGAATAATTTACTTTGCGAACAGGAGAGTAGAGAGCATCAAGCTGAATCCAACCGATGTCAGATACTTGATTTTCTTCCAATGCAAGGCGCCTCTCTGCCGGCAAATATCCGCGACCGGGACCAACCAGAATCTCGAACGCAAGACGACCACCTTCAGAAACCGTTGCGATATGCTTGTCAGGATTCAAGACATCCACCAAACTATTTGTCTGAATGTCCTTTGCAGTGACAGCACACGGTCCTTCTACATCTACTCTCAGCGCGATTTCCTTGGGCTCATGAATCTTCAGAATCACTTCCTTGAGGTTAAGAATAATATCAGTGACATCTTCTACCACGTCAGGAATAGATGTGAATTCATGAGAAGCATCATCAAATTTCACAGCGATTATCGCAGTTCCCTGCAATGACGACAATAAAACCCGTCTCAAGGAATTGCCCAGCGTAATCCCGAAACCTCGTTCCAGGGGCTCACAACTGAAACGGCCATAAGTATCAGTAAGACTTTCCTGGTCTGCCACTAAATTTCTGGGTCGGATAAGTTCACGCCAATTGCGCTGATACATACCAATCTCCTCTTCCCTACTATCTCGAGTAGAATTCGACGATTAATTGGGGTTCTACCGGTAACTGCAACTCCTCCATGCCTGGAACTTCCTTAAACACACCGGCTACTTTTTTGGTATCAACTTCAATCCATGAATCGATTCCCTGGCGACCTCTCGCTTCCATCGCAGTTGCAATGGACTCAATTTTTTTCGATCGCTCCCTAATGGAAACCTCATCACCAGGTTTCACCAGATAGGATGGAATGTTGACTTTTTTACCATTCACCTGAATGTGACTATGGCTGACCAATTGTCGAGCAGCTTTCCGCGTGTTCGCAAATCCCATCCGGAAAACAACATTGTCCAGCCTTCTTTCCAGCAATTGGAAAAGATTTTCACCCGTAACACCCTTGGTCGCATCAGCTTTATCGAAGTACAATGCAAATTGTTTTTCAAGTACTCCATAAATACGCCGTGCTTTTTGCTTCTCTCTAAGATGACGCGAATATTCTGAAAATTTGGCGCGCCGCTGACCGTGCTGTCCGGGGGCGTACGGACGCCTGTCGAACGCACACTTATCAGAAAAGCACCTATCCCCTTTCAGGAATAACTTCAATCCCTCGCGCCTACACTGTTTACATACTGGGCCTGTATCACGTGCCACGATTGACTCCTCTTTACTTCACTAAACTCTACGCCGTTTAGAAGGTCTACAACCATTATGGGGGACCGGCGTAACGTCTCTGATATATGTAATTTTTAAACCTGAAGCCTGGATGGCGCGTAACGCGGACTCGCGACCCGACCCCGGTCCTTTCACCATCACAGCAACCTGACGCATACCATGATCCATCGCTTTTTTGGCTGCATCCTCTGCGGTAACCTGAGCGGCAAATGGTGTCGCTTTGCGAGACCCTTTGAAACCCATTGTTCCGGCGGTGCACCAGGAAACTGTGTTTCCGGCGGTATCCGTAATTGTCACTGTTGTATTGTTGAACGTAGACTGGACGTGTACCACGCCATTCGGTACGTTCTTCTTATCTTTTCTTTTTCCGCCTTTACTAGTAGCCATTTTTTATCCTGCTATGTTACGGTTTATCGTTTCACAGACGATCCGCGTTTGGGACCTTTTCGTGTCCGTGCGTTAGTGTGAGTTCTTTGACCGCGACAAGGCAGCCCTCGCCGATGACGAAGACCTCTAAAACAACCAAGGTCCATCAGGCGTTTGATATTGGCATTAATTTCCCGTCTCAAATCACCTTCCACCTTGTAGTCCTCGACCAGCAAGTCACGGATTGCCTTGACTTCGCCTTCGGTTAATTCCTCAGTTTTGGTCTCCGGTACGATATTCGCTTTTTTACAAATATCCAAAGCAGTAGTTGTCCCTACGCCATAAATATAAGTCAAAGCGATCTTAATATGCTTCTTTCGTGGAAGGTCCACACCAGCAATACGTGCCACTTTTGTCCTCCTAACCCTGTCTCTGCTTATGACGTGGGTTTTCACAGATGATGCGAACAACACCTTTTCTTCGCACCACTTTGCATTTATCACAAACTTTCTTCACCGAAGGTCTAACTTTCATGACTTCCTCCAGTAACTTGAGCCCTAAAGCCCAAGCGCCTTCTTTATCTGTTCAAAAACCTGTACAGGATTTTTTCCGTTTGCTTCAATTTCCTTGAGCACACCCTGCCGCTTATAATACCCAATCAGAGGCGCTGTTTGCTCGTGATACGCCAATAGTCTTTCTCTGACTGTTTTTTCATTATCGTCTTCGCGTTGAATCAATCCGCTGGCTCCGCATGAACATTGATCAGCCTGAGGAGGCGGACTATACAACAGATGATATATCGCGCCGCAATCCGGACAGGATCTCCGCCCGGTAATTCTGCCAATTAATTCTTCATCATCCACCATTATTGCGACAACTGAATCTATACTCATCCCCTGGGCATTGAGCCCACTGGCCAAAGATTCCGCCTGGGGCACAGTCCTTGGAAATCCATCGAGCATAAAACCGTTTCTGCAATCGTCCTGGGCCAACCGCTCTTTCACCAAACCAACAACGACTTCGTCCGGGACAAGTTGCCCCAAATCCATATATCTTTTCGCTTCTTTTCCAAGCGGTGTTCCCGCGGCCACAGCGCTTCTCAGCATATCTCCTGTAGATATCTGAGGCACTCGAAGCGACTCGACAAGTTGCTTTGCCTGTGTTCCTTTTCCTGCGCCGGGAGGTCCGAGAAGTATCAGTTTCATTATATTGTTACCTTGATCTGCGCCCGCGGATCCGAGCCCCTTTGGGTCCGGTAAATCCATCATAGTGCCGTGTAATAAGATGAGACTCGATCTGCTGCGCCGTATCCAGCGCCACGCCCACAACAATCATCAACCCTGTGCCACCCAGATAGAATGGAATATGAAATTCCGTAATCATAAATGATGGTAAAACACAAACCGCAGCAACATATAGCGCACCACCGAAAGTGATTCGATTCAAAACTCGATCGATGTATTGAGCAGTACGCTTACCCGGTCTAATTCCTGGAATGAAAGCGCCCTGCTTCTTCAAATTATCGGCAACATCCGTTGGTTGAAATGTAATCGCCGTATAAAAGTAACAGAAGAAGATGATCAACAGGGAGTAGATGGTGTTGTATTGCCATGTACCAAATGCAACAAGAGAATGCAACCAATCCTGAGAAGGAAAAAACCCAGCCAGAGTGTTGGGAAACATCAACAGAGTTGAAGCGAAAATGGGTGGAATAACCCCAGCCTGATTGACACGCAAGGGTAAGAATGTTGAATGCCCGCCATATACCTTGCGACCCACCATTCTTTTCGCATGTTGTATCTGAATCCGTCTCTGACCGCGTTCAAAAAAGACGATGGTAGCAACAACACCCAGCAATACCGCAGCAACAAACATCAATTGTATCGGCGTTAATTGTCCGACACTCGCAGATTTCAGGGTTTGCACAATCGCATCTGGCAAACTGGAAACAATTCCTGCGAAGATAATCAACGAAATGCCGTTTCCGATACCCCGCTCGGTAATCTGCTCGCCCAGCCACATGATGAACGCCGTTCCAGTCGTGAGTGTCAACATCGTCATGGCCTTAAACCCTAAACCGGTATTAATCACCACCATCCCCATTCCCTGATTATTCAAACTCTCAAGATATTGGGCCATGGCAAACGACTGAATAAACGCGATAATGACGGTGCCATATCGCGTGTATTGATTAATTTTCTGGCTACCGGCTTCCCCCTCTTTGCGCAATTCCGCAAGACGCGGAACAACAGATGAAAGAAGCTGCAAAATAATAGACGAACTGATATAAGGCATGATCCCAAGAGCGATAATGGAAAGACGCTGCAGCGCGCCCCCTGAGAACATATTGAAAAGCCCCATAAAAGTGCCGGAACTCTGCCGAACGAGTTCGCCCATTACTTCCCTATCCACCCCGGGTGTTGTCACAAATATACCGATACGATACACTGCCAACATCATCAGAGTAAAAAAGATTCTCTTTCTCAGTTCTGGTATTTTACCAATATTTGCTATTCCGCCAGCCACGTAATTCCTCTACGATTCTTTAATTCGAACTAATTTGCTCGAAACTACCGCCTGCATCCGTAATTTTTTTCAATGCTCCGGCAGAAACACTGTGAAGACGGACCGTAAGCTTTTTTGTCAATTCCCCTTTTCCCAATACTTTCACGCCGTCGGCGATTTTCGAAATCAATCCCTTCTTCCCGAGCGCTTCTACATCAATGATGTCTCCGTCGTTGAATACCTCAAGTCGCTCCACATTAATTTCGATAATTTCTTTTTTAAAAATATTGGTGAAACCTCTTTTGGGCATTCGCCGCTGTAAAGGCATCTGTCCACCTTCAAACCCACGAGCAATACCGCCGCCAGATCGGGCTTTCTGTCCGTTCATTCCTTTGCCAGCGGTCTTTCCCCAACCGGAACCTGGCCCCCTGCCTACTCTTTTTCTTTTTTTTCGTGCGCCTTCCGGTGGCGCTAATCTGCTCAGAATATCATTCATTGACTTCCTCAACTTTCACAAGGTGAATGACTTTTTTAATCATTCCACGAAAGGCGGGAGTGTTATCGACGACAACCGTTTTACCTATCTTTGTTAACCCAAGTCCTTTGGCCACGCGTCGATTTTTTTCGCATTGGCTGATAAGGCTCTTAACTTGTGTTACTTTTAATTTTACATTGGCCATAATGTGTTCCCTTAACTATTGAAACTTATACCAAATCTTCAACGCGTTTTCCGCGGCGCCGTGCGACCATCTGAGCGTCTTCAATATTTTTCAAACCATCGACTGTTGCGCGTACCACATTAATAGTGGTATTAGATCCGAGACATTTTGTTAGTACGTCGTGAATGCCTGCAGCCTCGACAACTGCTCTCACAGGACCACCGGCGATAACCCCGGTACCCGTACTGGCTGGTTTCAGAAGCACGGACCCGGCACCCGAACGCCCGATTATTTCATGAGGCAGCGTGCCATTCACAATTGGAACATCAAACATAGATGCTTTAGCTTTGGCTGTCCCTTTTCGAATCGCTTCTGGAACTTCATTCGCTTTACCGTATCCGATACCGACTTTACCAGCGCCATCACCAACGACAACAAGTGCTGAGAAATTGAATCTTCGGCCGCCTTTGACAACCTTTGCGACTCGGTTAATGTGAATCACCTTCTCAATCAGCTCATCGCCTTCTTCTTGAAGTTCTTGCTGTTTTTCGTCCTGTTGTGACATGTTCCTATGCTCCTAGAACTCTAACCCGGCTTCCCGAGCAGCATCGGCAAGCGCTTTGACTCGCCCGTGATACACAAAGCCGTTTCGATCGAAAACAACCTGTTTAATATTTTTCTCAAGACACTTCTGGGCGACTAAATTTCCGACCTTTTTAGCAATGTCAGTCTTGCTACCGGTTTCTCCCTTAAGTCCCGAAGACAACGAAGAAACCGCAAACAGCGTCTTGTGATCATCATCATTTACAATTTGCGCGTAAATATGAGAGGCACTTCGAAACACTGATAACCGAGGCCTTTCGCCTGTACCGGATACCTTTTTCCGAATTCTCTTTTTACGCCACTCTCTAATCTGTGCCTTTGTCTTCATTTCAAGTACCTCTACTTGACTCCCGCTTTTCCTGCTTTGCGGCGGATTGTTTCGTCAGCATATCGAATACCCTTCCCTTTGTAAGGTTCGGGGGCCCGCAGACTGCGAATGGTTGCAGCAGTCTGGCCGACGAGTTCTTTATCAATACCTTTAATGGAAAATTGTATACCTCGGTCTCCAACTTCCGCATCAATACCTTTGGGTAAATCAAACTCAACCGGGCTTGAATATCCCAAATGGAACACAAGTTTGCTTCCCTGCAGCGCTACTCTGTAACCAACACCCTCAATCTGCATTTTTTTCTCAAACCCAACAGAAACGCCATGAACCATATTTGCAATCAGAGATCTTGCCAAGCCGTGATAAGCCCCAAATCTCCGCTCATTTGAAACAGGCTGCACATTGAGCATTGATTCTGCGATCTCAACATTTACATAAGGGGGCATTGACCTGTCCAATGCGCCTTTAGGCCCTTTTACTGAAATGCTGTCTTTCCCCAGGTTAACAGTCACTCCATTGGGAATATTTATTGGCTGTTTGCCTATACGTGACATCTATCCACCTCAGCTAACCGCTTACTACCATATTTCGCAAAGGATTTCGCCGCCCACGTTCAGACGACGGGCTTCCTTATCAGTTATAATTCCTTTGGAAGTGGAAACAATCGCCACACCCAAACCTTGCTTAATCATAGGGATTTCTTTTACGCCAGCATACGACCGACAACCAGACTTACTGACTTTGCGCATACTGTTGATGGCAAGTCTGTGCTTGTCGTTGTATTTGAGATGAACAACGATTTCCTTTTTAGGAACCTCGCCACTGACTTCGAAATCCTGCACATATCCCTCATCCTTCAGAATCTGTGCGATCCGTTCCTTCATTTTAGAATGAGGAATTCTCGTTGAACTGTGCCGCGCCAAACCGGCGTTTCTTATTCGGGTCATCATGTCTGATACTGGATCCAGCATATTATACCTCTCTACCAACTCGCCTTAATAACGCCTGGAAGTTCACCTTTGCTTGCCAAAGTGCGCAGGCAAATTCGACACATATTGAATTTCCGATAATAACCGCGTGGTCTACCGCAAATGGGACAACGATTCCGAACTCTTACAGCAAACTTCGGAGTTTTATCCATCTTGGCCATCAAGCATTTTCTTGCCATGACAGTCTCCTCTACTTTGTAAAGGGCATACCCAATTGCCGAAGCAACGCACGCCCTTCTTCGTCCGTCTTCGCAGACGTAACAAATGTAATATTGAGGCCTTTAATTTTATCGACCTTGTCATAATTGACTTCAGGAAAAATAATCTGCTCTTTTATTCCGACAGAATAGTTTCCACGACCATCGAACCCTTTTTTGGATACACCCTTGAAGTCACGAACACGGGGAAGTGCATATGATATAAATCTATCGATAAATTCCCACATTCGATCTTGCCTCAATGTGACAGAACAACCAATGGGCATACCGGCGCGAAGTTTAAAGTTGGCAATTGCTCTTCTCGCCTTCCTGATTACTGGCTTCTGACCACTGATAGCTTCCAGTTCTGCAGCTGCGGAATCCAGAATCTTCGAATTCTGAATGGCCTCGCCAAGCCCCATGTTCAGAACCACCTTTCTCAGTTTGGGTATTTCCATTCGATTCTTATACCCAAAATCTTTAAAAAGCTGTTCCTGAACAGCGTCTTCGTATTTCTTTCGCATGCGCGGTAATACTTTTTCGCCCATCTTTTTATTCCTAATCAAAAACGGTTTCTGATTTGACGCTAACACGTACTTTAGCGCCATCTTTACCGGTTGAAATCCTTACTCTGGTCGGTTTGTTGGTTTTACCATCCAACAGCATGACATTTGAGGCATCCAGAGGCATCTCCACATCATCTATCCCCCCTGCAGGATTCGCCTGCGTGGGCTTACGGTGCTTTTTAACCATATTCACCCGTTCTACGATGACCTTATTGGAAGAAGCCAATACCTTTTTTACTTTGCCGGTTTTACCTTTGTCTTTTCCGGCAATAACTATTACTTCGTCGTTCCTCTTAATTCGCATAACAAACTCCTCGACCGCCGTTACAGCACTTCTGGAGCCAGCGAAACAATTTTCATGAACTTTTTCGCTCGAAGCTCTCTGGCAACCGGACCAAAGATACGAGTACCAATCATCTCATTCTGAGCGTTGACCAGCACCGCGGAATTTTCATCAAATCGAATATATGACCCATCAGGCCGCTTCAATTCTTTTTTTGTTCGAACAATGACAGCTTGCGCCACATCACCCTTTTTAACTTTTGAATTCGGGATTGTCTCCCGAATCGAAACGGTGATAACATCTCCGATAGTTGCATACTTGCGTTTCGAACCACCTTTAACTTTAATGCAAAGGAGTTTCTTCGCGCCGGAATTGTCAGCCACATTCAATTGTGTTTCCATCTGAATCATGACTAAACCTCCACTGACTTTCGCACTATCTCAACCAACATCCAGCTTTTCTCTTTTGAGATCGGCCGATGTTCTTTGATTTTTACGATGTCCCCCGGTTTACATTCATTATTTTCATCGTGCGCTTTGAACCGGCTTCGTCTGACAATTACCTTTTTGTATTTGGGATCCTGAACCCGTCGGGAAACCTCAACCACAATGGTTTTGTCCATGCTGGACTTGTAGACCTGGCCAGTCATGATTCTTTTTCGAGCTTCGGCCATGGCTTACTCCTGTTTTGCCGCTGAAATTTCGCGTTCTTTCAACAATGTCTGTATACGCGCAACTTCACGACGGTTTTTCTTCAGCAGACTGCTGTTTGTCAGCTGATGAGTGGCATTCTTAATTCGATCTCTGAAAAGACTATTTTTTGCTTCAACCAAAAGGTTCGTCAATTCCTCATCATTACGCTCGCGCAATTCTTTGGCTCTCATAGCGCACCCCCTCTTTTCAAAAATCTCGTTGCAATTCCCAACTTGTGAGATGCTGTTCGAAAAGCCTTCTGTGCATCCGCCTCAGAAACGCCACTGATTTCATATAAAACTCGTCCAGGCCGAATTACTGCAACCCATTCTTCTGGACTACCTTTACCTTTACCCATACGAGTTTCTGCGGCCGTTTTTGTAACAGGTTTGTGCGGAAAAAAGCGAATCCACATTTTACCTGTTTTTTTAACATGGCGACTGATAGCCATACGCGCTGCTTCGATTTGCCTTGAAGTTATCCAACCACTCTCCAAAGCCTGCATACCATAGTCTCCGAAGGACACATCCGATCCCCGGTATGATTTGCCACGAATCTTACCTTTTTGCTGTTTTCTATATTTAACTTTTGCTGGACTAAGCATGGTCCCACCTCTTAGCTGGCCTGTTTAGGTGCGGGTGCCTTCTTAAGCACTTCACCCTTAAAGATCCAGGTTTTCACGCCAATAATCCCGTACGTTGTTTTCGCTTCCGCAAATCCGTAGTCGATATCCGCACGCAATGTATGCAATGGAACCCGGCCTGCCCGATATTTCTCTCTTCTGGACATTTCAGCGCCACCAAGTCGTCCCGAACATTCAATTCGAATCCCTTTGGCGCCAAACTTCAAAGCAATAGAAAGCGACTTCTTCATTGCACGTCTGAACGCAACCCGTCGTTCCAACTGTGTCGCAATATTTTCAGCCACCAGCTGGGCATTTGTTTCAGCTTTGCGAACTTCCTGTATTTCAATGAACACTTCATTGGAAGTATATTTCTGCACTTCCTTTTTCAGTGTCTCTACACCCGCGCCGCGTTTACCGATAATAATGCCGGGGCGTGATGATTTTATGACTATCTTACATTTATTGGCTGCGCGCTCCAGCTCGATGTCAGCAATGCTGGCATGTCCAAGCGATTTCTTGATATACTTCCGTATTCTCAGATCCTCATGAAGCCATTTGGCATAGGATTTATCCTGATACCAGGTAGATTTCCAAGGTCTAATTATGCCCAGACGCAGTCCGTAGGGATGTACTTTCTGTCCCACTTTCGTCCTCCTAGCGGATATCCAAAACCACTTTTATGTGGCTCACACCCTTATTGATTCTTGTTGCCCGACCTTGAGCACGGGGTCTCCAGCGTCTCATATGCTTTGACGGGCCCATGTCTACCATTAACTCCCTAATAAAGAGAGCATCAACATCAACTGCGGAGTTTGCCTGTCTGGCATTGGCCACCGCTGACTCTAATACTTTCTTCAAAGGCTGTGCCGCCGCTCTATTAACAAAGGACAGGGTCCTGATAGCATCGCCAACACCCTTTCCTCTGACGAGGTTGGCAACAACCCTTACCTTTCTCGGCGAAATCTTCAAATAACGCGCGCTTGCCTTGGCTTCCATGTCTTACCTCGGTCTTTACCCTTTTGAAATTATTGCGTTTTCTCCGCTTAAGCTCACTCTCCGTGCCGAAGAACGGGCCTTCTTAGCATGTCCATCTTAGAAGGTCAAGAAGAGAATATATAATTTACATTGCAACAATTTTCGTTAAATCTACTATTTGCCTTTTCGGTCTCCGGCGTGTCCTCGGAACGTTCTGGTTGGTGCAAATTCTCCAAATTTATGACCAACCATATTTTCCGTCACGAACACAGCGATAAATTTCTTGCCGTTATGGACTGCGAAAGTCAAACCAACGGCCTCTGGAATAATCGTCGAACGCCTGGACCATGTACGAATTACTTTTTTATCTCCCGTTTTAGTCGCTATATCGATTTTCTTCAGGAGATGTCCGTCAATAAAAGGACCTTTTTTCAGCGATCTCGCCATTACTTGTGCCCCTTACTTCCTTTTCTTACGCCGTCTGACAATAAACTTATCAGTCTGACTATTGTTACGAGTTTT
>Ga0316588_1000021_pt1 | contig 11292 bp, 22 predicted proteins | sample S0NA_3_FD_207780 | JGI IMG/M metagenome (GOLD analysis project Ga0316588, IMG submission 207780) | Metatranscriptome of rhizosphere microbial communities from salt marsh grasses in Alabama, United States - S0-2_050615r3r5 (Metagenome... | ecosystem: Host-associated > Plants > Roots > Rhizosphere... | reverse complement strand
GCATACGATGACGTGGGAGATTGCTATCGACAGAGATAGGTAACTTCTACTGAGAATGTCCGATTCAAGAAACCGGGCGACAAGTCACTGTACATTTTGCGTTATATCATGTTGTGTAATATAATCGCTTTAAATGCCCAGGTTAAGTTTGTCCATTAGGATAAGAACGATCCTGGGTTTTTATATAAAACGTTATGAAACACCCGGCATAGTGTACAGACCAATACTTGTTGTACGTAACCAAATACAACGTACGAGGAGGTATATGTATGTCAAACAAACAGAAAATACGTATCAGATTGAAAGCGTTCGATCATCAGGTGTTAGATCAATCAGCAGAGAAGATTGTTGACACTGCAAAAAGGACAGGAGCAAAGGTTTCAGGACCTGTGCCGCTGCCAACTGAAAAAGAAGTAATTACAATCTTGAGAGCTCCGCATAAGTACAAGGACTCCAGAGAACAGTTCGAAATGAGAACTCACAAGAGATTGATTGATATTCTTCTTCCAACGCCGAAAACTGTTGACGCATTGATGAGACTGGATCTTCCAGCTGGCGTAGATATAGAGATTAAACTCTAATTTCTGGTCAGGGCAATAAAGGTCATGTTCATACCAAATATGAACCAATAACCATAGGAGGTAATACTAAATGAAGAAAGCAATGATAGGCAAGAAAATCGGAATGACTCAGATATTTGACGAAAAAGGCTTGGTTATACCTGTAACAGTTATCGAAGCTGGTCCTTTAACAGTAGTTCAGAAGAAGACTGTTGAAACTGACGGATATAATGCAATAAAAGTCGGATATGAAAAGGTTCAGGAGAAAAAGCTAACCAAACCTGAGTTGGGTCAGTTTACTAAAACAAAACTTGCTCCGATGAAGCATTTGAAAGAATTCAGATTCGAAGACATTTCAGGTTATGAAGTCGGACAGGAAATAAAAGCCGAGGACATGTTCCAATCAGGAGATAAGATAGATGTAAGCGGTGTCTCTAAAGGTAAGGGATTCCAGAGTACTATCAAAAGATTCGGACAAAAAGGTGGTCCAAAGACTCACGGTTCAATGTATCACAGAAGACCGGGTTCAATGGGTTCAAATACAAGTCCGGCAAGAGTATTTAAGGGCAAGAAGTTGCCGGGTCACATGGGTATGGACAACACTACAGTTCAGAATCTTGAGGTTGTTAGAGTTGATGCAGACAGAAACCTTATTCTTATAAGAGGTGCTGTTCCAGGACCTAAGGGCGGATTGCTTGTTATTAAAAATACGGTTAAGTCCGGTAAATAATAACTTGAAGGGAGGAAGTAACACATGCCAAAGGTTGATTTATATAACATGAAAGGTGAAGTAGTTGGAAACGTAGATCTTAACGATAGCGTTTTCGGCGTTGAAATAAACAAGTTAGCACTTCACACTGTAGTAGTTAATCAGTTAGCAAATAAGAGACAGGGAACTCAGTCTACTAAGACCAAGAGTGAAGTTAGAGGTGGCGGTAAGAAGCCATGGAGACAAAAGGGAACTGGTCGTGCAAGACAGGGTAGTATCCGTTCAGCTCAATGGATTAAGGGTGGTATTGTATTAGGACCTAAGCCACGTAGCTACAGATACACTCTTTCAAAGAAATTAAGACGTATTGCATTAAAATCTGCATTGACATCAAAAGTAGCAGGAAATGAGATAGTAGTTCTTGACAACCTGACACTTGATGCAATAAAGACAAAGTCAATGGTAGGAGTTCTCAGCAGCCTCAAAGTTGATTCAACAGCATTGGTTGTAATAGATTCCAAAAATGAAAATGTTGTAAAGTCTGCACAGAATATTCCTGGAGTTAAGACTGCATTTGTTAATACTCTTAATGTCTATGACATATTGAAATATGACAAATTCATCATAACTAAGGATGTTGTTGAAAAGGTTGAGGAGGTGTACGCATAATGAGATTACCACAGGATATTATCATAAAGCCATATATTACTGAAAAAAGTAATATGGAAATCGCTGAAGGTAAGTACACTTTTATCGTTGATGTAAAATCGACAAAGACTGAAGTTAAAAAAGCAGTTGAGGCACTTTTCAGTGTAAAGGTAATTCAGGTAAACACTATGAATTATGACGGAAAAGTAAAGCGCACAGGTGTTCATGTAGGTTCACGTTCAGCTTGGAAGAAGGCAATTGTTAAAATAGACACTGATCCTAAGCCGGTTGAATATCTGACTAAGGGCGGTAAAGCAGTAACAAACAATAAGAAATATAAAACTAGCATCGAAGAATTCGGCGTTGCTCAGTAATAAAGTCTCGTTACGAAGGAGTGAGAAGAAATGGCAGTAAAAAAGTATAGTCCTACTACCCCGGCGAGAAGGTTTATGACATCACTTGATTTTTCTGAGTTGTCAAAGGTTGAGCCTGAAAAGTCATTGTTAGAACCTATCAAGAAAAACGGCGGAAGAAACTCATATGGTAGGATTACTGTTCGTCATCAGGGCGGCGGTAATAGACAAAAATATAGAGTTATTGATTTTAAAAGAGATAAAGACGGAATCAAAGCTAAAGTAGCTACAATAGAGTACGATCCAAACAGGACTGCAAATATTGCACTTCTTAACTATGTCGATGGTGAAAAGAGATATATTCTTGCACCAGTTGGACTGAGTATAGGAGATACAGTTGAATCAGGAGCATCAGCTGATATTAGAGTAGGTAATGCACTTCCTCTTACAAGTATCCCTGTAGGTTCTTTGATTCACAATATAGAACTCAAGCCTGGCAAGGGTGGTCAGCTCGTAAGATCAGCAGGAAATTCTGCTCAGCTTATGGCAAAAGAGGGCGAATATGCTCAGGTAAGACTTCCTTCTGGTGAAGTTCGTATGATCAGAATCAGCTGCAAAGCTACTCTAGGTCAGGTTGGCAATATCGAGCATGAAAATGTTAAAGTCGGTAAAGCTGGAAGAAAAAGATGGATGGGAGTCAGACCTACTGTACGTGGTGTTGTTATGAATCCTTGTGATCACCCACACGGTGGTGGAGAAGGTAAATCACCAATCGGTAGACCAAGCCCAGTTACTCCTTGGGGTAAACCAACTCTTGGCTATAAGACAAGAAAGAAGAAAAACAAGTCAGATAAATTTATCGTTAAGAGAAGAAATCAAAAGTAATATATTAGGATATTTGGAAGTAAGAGCGGTGTAGCCGCTCCGCCAAATCCTTTTAGGTACTGGCGAAGGGAGGATTTATAAATGAGCAGATCAGTTAAAAAGGGACCTTACGTGTTAGATTCATTACTCAAGAAAATTGAAGAAATGAATAAAAATAACGAAAAGAAAGTTATAAAGACATGGTCAAGAGCTTCGACAATATTCCCTCAGATGGTTGGACATACAATAGCAGTTCACGATGGAAAGAAGCATGTACCGGTTTTTATGACTGAAGAAATGGTTGGTCACAAACTCGGAGAATTCGCACCAACCAGAACATATAAGGGACATGCTGGAAATGAAAAATCGTCATCATTGAGATAATTATGTCGGTTGTGAATACTTGAAGTTAAGTCTATGATTAGAACTGAAAGGAGGCTATTCAGTTGGAGAAAAAGGTTTTGTCCAAAGATGAGCTGTTAAAGAATAAAGATCAAATATTAGCTGAACAGAATGCTAAGCACAGAAAATCAAATAAGCCTGCGCTTCTTACAAAGAAAGAACGTAAAGTTCTCGGCATCGGTAAGGACGAAGGAAAAGCAATAGCAAAGTATGAGCGTATTTCATCCAGAAAGGTTAAAATCGTACTGGATTTAATAAAAGATAAAGGTATAGATGAGGCATATGCTATTTTGAAGTTTACTCCAAAAGCTGCTTCAGATGTATTGTTCAAGTTGCTTAAGTCAGCGGAGGCAAATGCTGTAAATAACAATGGCTTGAACTACGATGCGCTTTATGTTGCAGAAGGATATGCAACACAAGGACCTACATTGAAAAGAATAATGCCACGTGCACAAGGTAGAGCATTCAAAATCCAGAAGAGAACAAGTCACATTACTTTAGTAGTGAAGGAAAGATAATAAGTGAGAAGGAGGTTGAACGATGGGCCAGAAGGTAAATCCACATGGATTCAGAATCGGTGTAATTAAAGACTGGGACACAAAATGGTATGCTAACAAAAAAACTTTCAGCGAATATCTCGTTGAAGATGTTAAGATAAGAAAGTTTATAAAGAAGAAACTTTATATCTCAGGTATATCAAGAATCGAAATTGATCGTGCAGCAAATAAAATTAAAATCAACGTAAGTACTGCTAAGCCAGGTCTTGTAATAGGCAAGGGCGGACAGGGTATTGAAGAATTAAGAAAAGAAGTAGAAGCATTGACAGGCAAGAGTGTTCTTATAAATATTACAGAAATAAAAGTGCCTGAAATGGATGCTACTCTTGTTGCTGAAAATATAGCATCACAGCTCGAAAAGCGTATATCTTTCAGAAGAGCAATGAAGCAGTCTATGTCAAGAACAATGAAAACTGGTGCAAAAGGTATCAAAACTGCATGTGCTGGCAGACTTGGCGGAGCTGAAATTGCAAGAACTGAGCATTATCACGAAGGAACTATTCCTCTTCAGACACTTCGTGCAGATATCGACTATGGTTTTGCTGAAGCTAATACAACCTACGGTAAGATTGGCGTAAAGGTTTGGATATATAAAGGGGAAGTTCTTCCAGCTGCCAAGAAGGAGATAAAAGCGGAAGGAGGAGTTAAGTAATGTTAATGCCCAAAAGAGTAAAACGTAGAAGAGTTCATAGAGGCAGAATGACTGGTAAAGCCACCAGAGGTAATGTTGTATGCAATGGTGAGTTCGGTATTCAAGCTCTTGAGCCAGCTTGGATCACAAGCAACCAGATTGAAGCTGCCAGAATAGCAATGACTCGTTTTATCAAACGTGGTGGTAAAGTTTGGATAAAGATATTCCCAGATAAGCCGGTAACTAAAAAGCCTGCTGAAACTCGAATGGGTAGCGGTAAAGGTTCACCTGAGTACTGGGTAGCAGTAGTTAAGCCAGGAAGAGTATTATTTGAAATTGCGGGAGTACCTGAAGAAACTGCAAGAGAGGCATTGAGACTCGCTATGCACAAGCTTCCGGTAAAATGTAAATTTGTAACCCGCGAGACAGAAATGGGTGGTGAAGCAAATGAAAGCTAGTGAAATCAGAGAAAAAGATATGTTAGAGTTAAATAAAGAATTGGGCGATCTAAAATCTGAACTCTTTAAGCTTAGATTTCAGCTTGCTACAAATCAGCTTGAAAACCCAATGAAGCTAAAGGACGTTAAAAAGTCAATAGCAAGGGTTAAGACAATAATAAGAGAAAAAGAGCTTAGTGGTGCTGAAAAGTAATTGTTAATCACATTTGCTATAAGCTGTTAAAAAGCCTTAACGATAGAAATGTGTAAGTATTCGGAAGGAGGTAATTCCACTTGGTAGAAAGAGCGCTGAGAAAGACTAGAATTGGTAAGGTTGTAAGCAATAAAATGGATAAGACTATTGTTGTTGCAATCGAAACTAGCGTAAAGCATCCGTTGTACGGAAAAATTGTTAAGAGAACAACAAAACTTAAGGCACATGATGAAGAAAATCAGTGTCAAGTAGGCGATAAAGTAAAAGTTATGGAAACAAGACCATTGAGTAAAGAAAAAAGATGGAGACTTGTTGAAATCGTTGAAAAGGTACAATAAGAAGATATTGGTCATAAGCAGAATTATTGGAAGGAGGTACCATTATGATTCAAGTACAGTCTAGAATGAAAGTAGCCGATAATACTGGTGCTAAAGAGCTTATGTGCATAAAAGTTCTTGGCGGTTCATGGAGAAAGTACGCAAATATTGGAGATGTAGTAGTTGCTTCAGTTAAAAATGCAACACCCGGCGGTGTTGTAAAAAAGGGTGAAGTAGTTAAATGTGTAATAGTTCGTTCAAGAAAAGGTGTTAGAAGACCAGACGGCTCATACATCAAATTTGATGAGAATGCTGCGGTAATTATAAAAGAAGATAAGACACCAAAAGGAACTCGTATATTCGGACCTGTTGCGAGAGAATTAAGAGATAAGGAATTCATGAAAATAGTTTCTCTTGCACCAGAAGTATTGTAAGGAAGGAGGAGGCTTAATTTGGCAAAGAAAGTGCATGTAAAAAAGGAAGATACAGTACTTGTTCTTTCAGGTAAAGATAAAGGTAAAAAGGGCAAGGTGTTAAGCGTGAATCCTTCTACCAGTCAAGTAATTGTTGAAGGCGTAAACATGGCTACAAAGCATAAGAAGCCTAAAAGCAGATATGAGCAGGGTGGAATCATCCATCAAGAGGCATCAATTCATAGCTCAAATGTTATGTTGATTTGTAACAAGTGTGGCAAGCCTACAAAGGTGGCAAAGACAATTCTTGATAATGGCGAGAAGGCAAGAACCTGCAAACATTGCAATGAAATAATAGAAGTTACATTGACTAAAAAGGAAGTATAAAAGCTCTACTGAAAGGAGGTATTGTGGATGGCAAGATTGAAAGAAAAATATAAAGCGGAAGCAGCTCCTGCTTTGCAAGCTAAGTTTAACTATAGCAGCAGTATGCAGATACCAAAGCTCGAAAAAGTAGTTCTTAACATGGGAGTTGGAGAAGTTAAGGATAATCCTAAGGCTATGGACTCTGCAGTTAGCGATATGACCTTGATTACAGGACAGAAGCCTATAATCACAAAGGCTAAAAAGTCAGTTGCAGCATTCAAGTTGAGACAAGGAATGAACATTGGATGTAAAGTAACTTTAAGAGGAAAAAGAATGTATGAATTTGTTGACAAGCTTTTTAATGCCGCCTTACCTAGAGTAAGAGACTTTAGAGGTGTTTCAAACAATTCATTTGACGGAAGAGGAAATTATTCATTAGGAGTAAAGGATCAGCTTATATTCCCTGAAGTTGAGTATGATAAAGTTGATAAGCTCAGAGGAATGGATATTGTTTTTGTAACAACGGCTAAAAGTGATGAAGAGGCTAGAGAGCTTTTGAAATTGCTTGGTATGCCATTCAGCCAGAACTAAGGAGGGATTGAAGGCATGGCAAAGAAATCTATGGTTGTAAAACAACAGCGTACACCTAAGTTTAGTACTAGGGGTTACAATAGATGCAAATTGTGTGGAAGACCACATGCATACATTAGAAAATTTGGAATTTGCCGTTTGTGCTTTAGAGAATTAGCGTACAAGGGTCAAATACCTGGCGTTAAGAAGGCAAGCTGGTAATAATCTTTGGAAGGAGGTTTAAAATATGCAAATCACTGATGCTATCGCTGATATGTTAACCAGAATAAGAAACGCAGCTTCTGCTAAACATGAATCAGTTGATATACCCGCTTCCAACCTTAAGAGGTCGATAGCAAGCATATTGCTGGAAGAAGGTTATATTAAGAGTTTTGAAGAAATAAAAGATGGAAAGCAAGGCGTTATAAGAGTTAGCTTAAAATATACAAACAATAAGCAGAATATTATAACTGGAATCAAGAGAATAAGTAAGCCTGGTTTAAGAGTATATGCCGGAAAAGAAGAGCTTCCTAAGGTATTAGGAGGACTTGGAGTAGCTATCATTTCAACATCAAAAGGAATAATGACAGACAAAAAAGCTAGAGTTGAAGGCGTAGGCGGAGAAGTACTTGCATTTGTCTGGTAATATAACAGCAGGCAGATAGATAGAGTAAAAATCCTCAGGTAAAAGTATTTTTCAAATTTCGTGTTAAGAAACTAGCATGGTTTTCTTAAATTAATAAGAGATTTGAAAAATACTAAAGCTCTGAAAAGGGTGAAATCACTCATAATTTTAAGAACTGGAGGTATATGAAATGTCAAGAATAGGAAAGTTGCCGATAGCTGTCCCAAAGGGAGTTGATATAAAGCTTAGCGGTGACAATGTATTGACTGTAAAAGGATCAAAGGGAACTTTGGTAAAAGAGTTTCACAAAGATATGATTATCAAGGTTGAAGGCGAACAAATACTGGTTGAAAGACCTTCCGATTTAAAAATTCACAAGTCACTTCATGGTTTAACCAGAACTCTGGTTAACAATATGGTTGAAGGTGTTACTAATGGATACCAGAAGGCTCTTGATATAAACGGTGTTGGATACAGAGCTCAGAAGCAGGGTAAGAAGCTGGTATTGACATTAGGATATTCACATCCTGTAGAAATGGATGATCCGGACGGAATTACTACTGAAGTACCTGCACCTAACAAAATAATTGTTAAGGGAATTGACAAGCAGGTTGTTGGAGAATGGGCGGCAAAGATTCGTGGAAAAAGACCACCTGAGCCTTACAAGGGTAAAGGTATTAAATACGAAACTGAGGTTATCAGACGTAAAGAAGGTAAGACTGGCGGCAAGGGTAAAAAGTAGAAAGGAGATGAGAGTAAATGATAAAAAAACAAAATAGGAACGAAATAAGACTCAGAAAGCATGTAAGAGTACGTAAGAAAGTTAGTGGAACTCAAGAACGTCCTAGAATGAGCGTTTTTAGAAGTTTAAATAACATTTATGTTCAGATTATTGATGATACAACCGGAAATACTCTTGTATCCGCTTCAACCCTGGATGCTGCACTTAAAGGAAAAGTTGCTAACGGTGCAAACAAAGAAGCAGCTAAAGAAGTTGGAAAACTCGTAGCTTCTAAAGCTATTGATAAGGGTATAAAGCAAGTTGTTTTTGATAGAGGCGGTTACATCTATCATGGTAGAGTTAAAGAGCTTGCTGATGCAGCTAGAGAAGCAGGCTTGGATTTCTAAGAGAAGGAGGGGAATACAGTGCAACGAATTGATGCTAACAATTTGGGAGAGCTTAAGGAAAAAGTTGTTAATATAGGACGTGTAACAAAAGTTGTTAAAGGTGGTAGGAACTTCCGCTTTAGTGCGCTTGTTGTTGTCGGAGATGAAAATGGTCATGTAGGTTGTGGAATGGGTAAGGCAGCAGAAATACCTGAAGCTATTCGTAAGGGTATTGAAGATGCAAAGAAAAACCTCATTAAAGTTCCTTTAGTGGAAACAACAATTCCGCACGAGGCTTTGGGTGTTTTCGGAGCTGGTAAGGTATTGCTTAAGCCGGCAGCAGAAGGTACCGGTGTTATCGCTGGCGGACCTGTCAGAGCCGTGCTTGAACTAGCAGGAATACATGATATAAGAACAAAGTCATTAGGATCAAACAATCCTATAAATATGGTAAATGCTACAATTAAAGGTCTTGCGCAGCTTAAGACTTTGGAAGAAGTTGCAAGACTTCGTGGAAAGACTCCGGAAGAAATTCTGGGCTAGGGGGGATATTAATAATGGCTAAGTTAAAGATAACTCTCAAAAAGAGCACTAATAAAGTCGTAGAAGGTCAGCGCGCAACTGTTAAAGCTCTTGGTTTGAGAAAAATCAATACTTCTGTTGAGCACAATGATAACCCTCAAATCAGAGGTATGATTAATAAAGTTTCACATCTTGTGTGTGTAGAAGAAATTTAAGGGAGGTGTAGTCAATGAAATTATTTGAATTACAGCCTGCTCCTGGATCAAAAAAGCTACCTAATAGAAAAGGTAGAGGTATAGGCTCTGGTAATGGTAAGACTGCCGGCAAAGGTCACAAAGGACAAAATGCACGTGCTGGTGGTGGTGTTAGACCTGGTTTCGAAGGTGGTCAAATGCCTCTCTATATGAGAATACCTAAAAGAGGATTTAATAATTACGAATTTTCAACTAAGTATACAGAAGTCAATATTTCACAGTTAAATATATTTGATGATGGTACTGTTGTGACAGAGGAATTACTTAAGTCATCCGGCCTTGCTAAAAAGATTGTTGATGGAGTAGCTATTCTTGGTAACGGTGAGTTAACTAAAAAGTTAACAGTTCAGGCGGCTAAATTTACGAAGGCAGCTACAGCAAAAATAGAAGCTGCGGGAGGAAAGGTCGAGGTGGTATAACATGAGTGGTATGTTTGATACACTTAAGAATTCCTGGAAAATCCCTGATTTGAAGAAGAAAATACTAATGACAATAGGTCTGTTACTAATTTTTAGATTGGGATCAAGACTGCCGGTTCCCGGACTCGACCCTGAGTATTTTAAGAATTTGATTGGTAAAGGCGGACAGCTGTTCAGTTTTCTTGATGTAATTACAGGTGGTGCTTTTAAGAATGCAACAATTTTTGCAATGAGTATTACACCGTATATTAATGCTTCAATCATTATGCAGCTTTTGACAATAGCTATTCCTAAATTGGAACAGCTTTCAAGAGAAGGCGAAGAAGGCAGAAAAAAGATAGGTCAGTGGATTAGATATGCGACTGTTATACTGGCGTTTCTACAGGCGTCAGCTATTACGCTTGGTTTAAGGTCTTCACTTGTTTCAGGACTTAACGTTATGACATTCATTACTGTTACGCTTACACTCACGGCTGGTACTGCATTCTTGATGTGGCTTGGTGAGCAAATCACAGAGTACGGTATCGGAAACGGAATTTCAATGCTGATTTTTGCAGGTATCGTTTCAGCTGCGCCAAATGGAGTTTTCTATCTTGTACAGAATTACAAGGCTGGAAAACTTGGAGGAGGAGTTGTAGGAATATTTGCAATAGTTGGAATTATTGCTGTTTTTGTTGGAATAATAGCATGTGTTGTTTGGGTTAATCAGGCTGAACGCCGTATACCTGTACAATATGCTAAGAGAGTAGTTGGAAGAAAGGTATACGGAGGACAAAGCACACATTTACCTATTAAGGTTAACTGGGCTGGTGTTATTCCGATAATCTTTGCAATGTCTATTATGATGCTTCCTTCAACTATTGTTGGTTTTGTTAACCCCAATGCTACGACTGGTTTTGCTGGATTTATGAACAGATGGCAGACTCACTGGTCTTATGCATTGCTTTATGCGATTCTGATTATAGCTTTCACATTCTTCTACACATATGTTCAGTTTAATCCTATTGAATTGGCAAATAACATGAAGAAGAACGGCGGATTTATCCCAGGTATAAGACCTGGAAAGCCTACTTCAGATTATATTGCAAAAGTTCTTAACAGGATTACCTGGTTTGGTGCATTGTTCCTTGCTGTTATATCTATATTCCCATATATTATTGTATGGATTACTGGTGTAAATGGAGTTTGGTTTGCTGGGACAAGTGTTCTGATTCTTGTTGGTGTTGCTCTTGATACCGTAAGGCAAATCGAATCACAGATGCTCACAAGGCACTATAAGGGTTTCCTTGAATAAATTAATGTATAAGTATAATATTGTTTGGGG
>Ga0316588_1000019_pt1 | contig 11343 bp, 10 predicted proteins | sample S0NA_3_FD_207780 | JGI IMG/M metagenome (GOLD analysis project Ga0316588, IMG submission 207780) | Metatranscriptome of rhizosphere microbial communities from salt marsh grasses in Alabama, United States - S0-2_050615r3r5 (Metagenome... | ecosystem: Host-associated > Plants > Roots > Rhizosphere... | reverse complement strand
CGGGCAGGATGCCCGGCCATTTTTCAACTGCCTAAACAGTTGAAAAACGGAGCAAAGCGAAAATCGCAGTTTCGCTTTGCGAGCTGAAAAATGCCAGGAGGGCATTGTTTCAGCATCTCCCTAGGAGCCAATGTGAACACACAGGTATTTGATCTCCAGGTATTCGTCAATCCCGTATTTCGAGCCTTCTCGGCCCAAGCCGGATTGTTTAACGCCCCCGAAAGGGGCGACAGCGGTGGAAATCATGCCGGTGTTGATGCCAACCATGCCAAACTCCAGGGCCTCGCTGATCCGCCAGACACGGCCAAGATTGTTGGTGTACAGGTAGGCGGCCAGGCCCGACTCGGTGCTGTTGGCAAGCGCGATCGCCTCTCCTTCGGTATCAAATCGCAATAGCGGGGCCACGGGTCCGAACGTCTCTTCCGTTGCGACGCGCATCGTGGGCTTCACATCGCGGAGGATCGTTGGCTCGAAGAACCGCCCGCCGAGCCTATGCCGTTTGCCGCCGGTGACCACGCGGGCACCGCCCGTGACAGCATCGGCGATGTGGCCTTCAACCTTCGCCAATGCTGTCGTCGATCAACGGCCCTTGGGCGACGCCCTCTAGCACTCCAGGGCCGACCTTCAGGTCGCGGACGCGGTCAGCCAGACGCTCGGTGAAGGCGTCGTAGATGCCTGATTGGATAAGCAGCCTGTTGGCGCAGACGCATGTCTGACCGCTGTTTCGGTACTTAGATTGCAGGGCGCCGTCGACGGCGGACTCTAGGTCGGCATCATCGAACACGATGAACGGGGCGTTGCCGCCAAGCTCCAGCGAGATTCGTTTGACGGTGTCCGTGCACTGGCGCATCAACAACTTGCCGACTTCCGTCGATCCAGTGAAGCTGAGCTTGCGGACGACAGGGCTGGCGGTCAAAGCGGCGCCGATGGCCTCGGGCTCTCCGGTCAAGACGTTCAGAACGCCAGCGGGCAGACCGGCTCGCTCGGCGAGTAGGGAGAGCGCCAGCGCGGACAATGGCGTGGATTCCGCGGGCTTGATGATCATGGTGCACCCGGCAGCGAGGGCCGCGCCCGCCTTGCGGGTGATCATCGCGATGGGAAAGTTCCAAGGCGTAATTGCCGCGCAGACGCCCACTGGCTGTTTGAGCGTTAGGATGCGCTTGTCAGACTGGTGGGCTGGTATCAGGTCACCATAGACTCGCTTTCCCTCCTCCGCGAACCATTCGATGAACGACGCGCCGTAGGCAACTTCGCCGCGCGCCTCCGCCAGCGGCTTCCCCTGCTCGGCGGTCATCAGCCGCGCGAGGTCGTCCTGATTGGTCATGATGAGCTCGTGCCAACGCTTCAGCAAGGCGGCGCGCTCGCCGGCAGTTAGACCGGCCCATGCCGGGAATGCGGCGGCGGCTGCCCCGATTGCCCGGTTGGTCTCGGCTCGCCCCAGCGCCGGCACGTCGGCGATGTGGCGGTCGTCCGCCGGGTCGGTCACCGCGAGGGTCTCGCCATTGTCGGCAGGGCACCAGCGTCCGTCGATGTAGGCTCGATTGCATAGCAGCGTGGAATCGCGAAGTTGCACCATGGTCTCCGAGTTTGCTAGAGATGCCGTGTGGTCGAATGCGAGCCAATCGGCTCGGTCGTCCGCGCCGGCGGCGGTGGGGCAAGGTCGTTGGCTCGCGGTATGAGCCGTTGGTGACAACCGATGCGGCGCCTCGGCGGCTCGACAGCGGTCATTATCGCGCTGGGACCGGAAGGGAGAGAAGCCCCGGGCATCCTTGCCCGAGGCTGTCGCCTGGCTTGGTTGGCGGGGTCCTCGATGCTGCAAGTCCATCAGCACTGATGCGATCCGTCTGACGCTCCCTGCTGGCGACAGGTTAAGTGTGTCCGCAAAGCCCTGTTCTGTAGATGGGTAATCGGGCAATGTCCGTGTCAGAATCCGCTGATCGTCGTTTGCAGTCGAAAAAGGTGACTTCTCGTGTCCGATGCACTCTTTCCACCGATTGAGCCCTACGACGCCTTTCGCCTCCCGGTTGGCGATGGGCATGAGCTCTATGTCGAGCAGTGCGGAGACCCCGAGGGCGTGCCCGCCCTCTTTCTACACGGTGGACCCGGTGCCGGTTGCGAGCCCTCGCATCGTCGATTCTTCGACCCGCGGCGCTACCGGGTCATCCTGTTCGACCAGCGTGGTAGCGGGCGATCGACGCCCCATGCCGGGTTAGAGCACAATGGGACCTGGGACCTGGTCGCGGACATCGAGCGCATCCGCGAGAAGCTGGGCATCGATCGCTGGCTGGTCTTCGGTGGCTCCTGGGGCTCGACGTTGGCACTGGCCTATGCGGAAACCCATCCGCAACGGGTCACGGCGCTGATCGTGCGCGGCATATTCCTGTGTCGGCCCGAGGAGATCCACTGGTTCTACCAGGACGGCGCGAGCTGGGTCTTCCCCGATCACTGGCAGGCCTTCCTCGAGCCCATCCCCGTGCGGGAGCGGGGCAACCTGCTCCATGCCTATCACGCGCGGCTGACGAGCAGCGATCCCAGCACCGTGCTGCAGGCGGCCAAGGCCTGGTCGATCTGGGAGGGCCGCTGCGCGACGCTGCGGCCCGATTTGCGGCTGCGCAATGCCTTCGCCGATGATCACATGGCACTCAGCCTGGCGCGCATCGAGTGTCACTACTTCGTCAACCAGGCGTTCCTGGCGCCGAATCAGCTGCTGCGCGATGCCGTCAGACTGCGGGAGATTCCCGGCGTCATCATCCACGGCCGGTATGACCTGATCTGCCCGTTAAGGTCGGCCTGGGAGCTCCACCGCGCCTGGCCGGAGGCTGATTTCCATGTCATCGCGGATGCTGGCCACGCCGCCTTCGAGCCCGGTATCGCGTCCGCTCTCGTCGCGGCAACGAACCGTTTTGCCGATCTGCTGGCTTGAGCGTCAGCGCGGACCGCGGTCATCGGGAGGTTGACAGAAATCGCCTTAGCTCTCCATCAATGCCGCCAGCTGGTCGGCCTGATCCTCCAGCAGCAGCGGCTCGATCACCTGATCGAGGTTCCCGAGCATGATCTCGTCGAGCTTGTACAAGGTCAGGTTGACGCGATGGTCGGTCAGGCGGTTTTGCGGGAAGTTGTAGGTGCGGATCCGCTCGGAGCGGTCGCCGCTGCCGACCTGGAGGCGCCGCGAGCGGCTTTCCGCATCGGTTTGCGCCTGTTGCGCCTGGGCGAGCAACCGAGCCCGTAGCAGTGCCATGGCCCGAGCGCGATTCTTGTGCTGGGAGCGCTCGTCCTGGCACTCGACGACGATGCCGCTCGGCAGATGGGTAATGCGCACCGCCGAATCGGTCTTGTTGACGTGCTGGCCACCGGCGCCGGAGGCACGGTAGGTGTCGACGCGCAGATCGTTGCTCTCGATCGGGATCTCTTCCACCGCCTCGACCTCGGGAAGCACCGCGACGGTGCAGGCGGAGGTATGCACGCGGCCCTGGGACTCGGTCTCCGGCACGCGCTGAACGCGGTGGGTGCCCGCCTCGAAGCGCAGTCGGGAATAGACGCCTGGCCCACTGATGCGGACGACCGCTTCCTTGTAGCCGCCATGCTCACCTTCACTCGCGCTGACGGCTTCGTGGCGCCAGCCGCGTTGGTCCGCGTAGCGCAGATACATTCGCAGTAGATCCCCGGCGAACAGGGCTGCCTCGGCACCTCCTGTACCGGCCCGGACCTCGAGATAGCAATTGCGCTCCGCATTTGGGTCCGGCGGCAGCAGCAGTCGCAGCAGTTCCGGCTCCAACGCGTCTTGGGCCGCCTCGGCGCTGGCGATCTCGTCGCGGGCGAGATTTGCCATCTCGCCGTCGTTCAGCATCTCGCGTGCGGCCTCGACGTCGTCGTCAAGCGCGCGGAATCGGTTCCAGGTGGCGACCACCGGCTCGATCTGGGCGTATTCCTGACCCAGCGCGCGGAACTGATCCTGCTCAGCCTGAACGTCCGGGTCGGCCATCAGGGCCGTGATCTCGTCGAAGCGTTCGGCAAGCCGCTCGAGCTTAGCCCGGATAGAGGGCTTCATTTGTTGCCGGCTTCAGCATCCTGGCCGAGCTGGAACAGCTCGTTGGCGGCCTGCAGAAGATCCGATTGACCGTCGCGACCCGCCTCGCGCATACGCACGCTCGGCGTGTGCAGCAGCTTGTTGGTCAGCGTGTGGGCGAGGATGGTCACCACGTCCTCCGGCGGCTTGCCCGCGGCCAGGTGCCGCTGGGCCCGCGCGACCATCTTGTCACGGATGCACTCGGCACGCTGACGATAGTCCTGGATCAGTGTGACGGCATCGAGGGAGCGCACCCAGCCCATGAACTCTTCGGTGTGGAGATCGATGATCTCCAGGGCTTGCTCGGCAGCACGATGGCGTGAGCGCAGTCCTTCTTCCACGACCCCTTGCAGGTCATCCACCGTGTATAAGTAGACGTCGGAGAGCTGGTCGACTTCAGGCTCGATATCCCGCGGTACCGCGATGTCGACCATGAACATCGGCCGGTGCCGCCGCTTCTTCAGCGCGTTTTCCACCGCGCCCTTTCCAAGGACGGGCAGTGGGCTGGCGGTCGATGAGACGACGATATCCGCCTCCGGCAAGTGTGCGCTGAGCTCGGTCAGGCCGATCGCGAAGCCGTCGAACTGCGCGGCGACGCTGTGTGCGCGCTCGACCGTGCGGTTGGCGACGATGATTCGACCGACACCATGCTGGTGTAGGTGCCGAGCGGCGAGCTCGATGGTCTCACCGGCCCCGATCAGCAGCGCCGTCTGCTTGGACAGGTCGCTGAAGATCTGGCGTGCCAAGCTGACCGCCGCGAATGCGACCGAGACGGGGCTGCTGCCGATTGCGGTATCGGTGCGGACCTGCTTCGCGACCGAGAACGTGTGTTGGAACAGGCGGCCGAGCAGCCGTCCTGCCGAGGCCGCGTCGCAGGCGGTCTGAAAGGCACCTTTGACCTGGCCGAGGATTTGCGGCTCGCCGAGCACCATCGAGTCGAGGCCGCTGGCGACCTTGAGCAAGTGCTGCACGGCGGATCGGTCGATATGCACGTACAGATGCGGCGCGATCAGCTGGCCGTCCACGCCATGGAATCGGCCCAGCCAATTGCGCACCGGTGTCTCGGCATCGCACGTATCGACGGTGCAATACAGCTCGGTGCGATTGCACGTCGACACGATGACAGCCTCATTGGCGGGGGTCTGCTCGGTCAGGCTGCGGAGTGCGCCGACGATGACATCAGGGCCGAACGTCAGACGTTCCCGGATGTCGACCGGGGCCGTCTTGTGGTTGAGGCCGAGCGCGAGTAGGGTCATGACGAAGTTAGCCTGAAGTCGGGCGTTGCTGTCTTTTGGGGTGTCGGACTGGACGTTGAACCGCCCCGACCCGTCGCCGGGCCGCGGCCACGTCTGACTGGGTCAATCGTGCGCCGGCCAGGGTGCGCGGCAGCTTCCGAGCCGGTCTGCACATCGGACCGCACCGTGGAAGGTGGAACGTCCGAGAAATGGGGCCATTTTAGATGCAGGAACTGCGCTAGTATACTGCGTTCAAACGCGGATACGGCCAACTTGTGCCTAACCAGCGGTGCCCGGCGTGTTTGGAAGCGCATCGTCGCCACAGTCTAGACTGATCACAGCCGGCCAAGACGCTTATTTTTCTTTGCGAGTCATTCATGTCGAGAGTCTTTTGCTTAACCGCGCTTTGGCCCTGGCTCGTGTTGTTGCCCGTGGGCTCGCTGCTGGCCGATGCCGTTGCCCCCGCCGAGACCGGCGGTGAGGAATCTCCAGTCGTCCAGGTCCAGGCTGACCCGCCGGGCCCTGCCGACGCGGGCCCCGCCTTAGCGCCCTCGCCGCTGCAGGAGCTCGATGGCGATCTGCTCTACAGTATCCTTGTCGGCGAGATGGCCGCCAGGGAGCGTGATTACCGATTGGCCTTCACCCAGTATCTCCAGGCGGCGCACCTGTCGCGAGACCCGCGGCTCGCAGAGCTGGCCGCACGGGCGGCAGTCTCCCTCGGTGACCCGGAGGCTGGACGGCGCGCAACCGCATTCTGGATCACGCTGGCGCCGGATGCGTTGAAGGCTCGCCAGCTGGCCGCCTATGTGGCCGTCCGCTCCGGCGACCGCGACGCTGCGCTGCGACAGTTGCGCCGGGTGGTCGAGCTCTCGGACGGTCGTGGCGACGGCTACATGGCTGCCGCGCAGTTGGTGACGAGCACGGAGGACCCGAAGGAACGTCTGGCGCTGATGCAGGCGCTGGTCGGCGACGAGGTCGATGATGCCGATGCGCAGCTGGCTCTGGCGACCCTGGCGGCGGCGGCCGATGAAACCGATTTGGCGTTTCATGCGGCCCGGCGCGCCGCGGAGCTGAGGCCCGGTTGGGGTCGGCCTCGGTTATTGATTGCTCGGCTGTTGATCGACGCGGAACGGTTCGATGAAGCCCGGGCTGAGATGGAGTCTTCGCTCGAGGACTTGGCGCTCGATGAAGCGCAGCAGCTGCGGCTCGTCTACGCCCGGCTGTTATTGGACGCTGACGCCGAGGACGAGGCGCTGACCCTGTTCGAGGGGATTCTCGAGCTCGATCCAGATCAGACCGATGCCTTGTTCGCCGCATCGGTGCTTCATCTCCAACGCCAGGAGATCGCCGAAGCTCGGGAGCATCTGACACGCTTGCGAGCCCTTGGCAAACGCAGCGATGATGCGGCGTTTATGCTCGGGCAGCTCGAGGACGAGGCGGGCAACCCGGCACTGGCGCTCGAATGGTATCAGCAGGTTCGCGGCCCGAATGCCGCGGATGCCCAGCTTCGGATCGCTGGGATCTTTGCGGAACAGGGTGAGATGACGCGTGCGAGGGAGATCCTTCAACGGCTGCGTGATCAGTCCCCCGAGGACCAGCCGATGCTGTTCCTGATCGAGGCCGAGCTGCTGCGCGATCAAGACCTGAATGGAGAAGCCCTCGACGTCTATTCGGCCGCGCTGGAGCGCTACCCCGACTCCGGTGACCTGCTCTATGCGAGGGCATTGCACGCCGTCGAGCTCGGCCAGGTCGACATGCTGGAGCGTGACCTGCGGCATCTGCTCATCAAGGATCCGGACAATGTCGACGCCCTGAATGCCCTGGGCTACACACTCGCCGATCGCACCGATCGTCTGGCGGAGGCCTACAGCTTCATCGAGCGGGCGCTGCAGCTTCGTCCCGAAGAACCGGCAATCCTCGATAGCATGGGCTGGGTGCTCTACCGCATGGGCCGGCTCGAGCAGGCGGAGCCCTACTTGCGGCGTGCGTTGGATATGGTCTTCGATGCCGAGATCGCCGCGCATCTCGGCGAGGTATTGTGGGCAATGGGTCGTCGGGACGAGGCACGAAACGTCTGGGAAAAGGCCATGGACGAGGACCCGGAGCACGAGTACCTGTTGCGGGTCATCGGCCGCCACCGGGTGTCGCATAACGGGCCTGACCAGTAGTGACCCCAGCCATTGCCGCCGATGGCGTCTGGCTGGCGCCGGCGAAGCTCAACCTGATGCTGCGGGTCTTGGGCCGCCGATCGGACGGCTACCATCGACTGCAGACGATCTTCCAGTTCATCGACCGTTGCGACCGCATTCGAATCAGGGCGCGGCCAGACGGGCGGATCGTCCGCGTTCGCGGTGCCGCCAATGTGGTCGCCGATGATGACTTGGCCGTTCGAGCTGCACGGCTTCTTCAGCGAGCCACCACCTGTCGTGATGGCGCCGACATCGATCTAGAAAAGGTGCTGCCGATGGGCGGAGGGCTCGGTGGCGGTAGCTCCGATGCGGCGACGACACTGGTCGCGTTGAATCACGTCTGGGGCCTTGGCCTGGATGAGGATAGGCTCGCCGCTCTCGGGCTCGAGCTTGGCGCCGATGTTCCGGTGTTCGTTCGTGGAAGGGCGGGCTGGGCCGAGGGTGTCGGCGAGCATCTGACCCCAATGTCGCTGCCAGAACCCTGGTTCGTCGTACTGAGGCCGCCTTGCCACATCTCGACGGCGGCCATTTTCGGAGATCCGGATTTGACACGCGATTCAAGTCCGCTGACAATATCCGGCTTTCTCGAAGGGGATGATAGGAACGACTGTCTGCCGGTCGTCCTGCGACGGTTTCCGCTCGTCAAGGAGGCACTCGACTGGCTGAACCGACGAGGACGGGCACGGCTGACTGGCACCGGTAGCTGTATCTTCGCCGCCTTCGCCGAGCGTTCAGAGGCGGAGATGGTCCGGTCGGAAGCGCCCGCGCACTGGGATGCCTTTGTCGCCAGAGGCATCAATCGGTCCCCTTTGTTCGCACCCATCGGCGCGGCAGGCTAATCGCCAAGATCGATTGCATCGCAACGATCGAGCTCGCGGCTGATCGTTCGCACTTTTCTTTGGGGCGTCGCCAAGCGGTAAGGCACTGGGTTTTGATCCCAGCATTCCCAGGTTCGAATCCTGGCGCCCCAGCCATTTGACGCCAGCTTGGTCATGTCTAGCGTAGAGGTTCGATGGTGCCAGCGAATCAGATGATGGTTTTCTCCGGCAATGCGAACCCGGTGCTGTCCGCAGAGATCGCGGCTCATCTGAGCATCCCGCTTGGTAAGGCGGTCGTTGGCCAGTTCAGCGATGGTGAGGTCATGACCGAGATCCAGGAGAACGTCCGCGGTCGGGACGTTTTCGTGGTCCAGCCGACCTGTGCTCCGACTAATGACCACCTGCTCGAGCTGCTGGTGATGATCGATGCGCTGCGTTGGGCGTCGGCGAAGCGTATCACGGCCGTTATCCCGTACTTCGGCTATGCTCGTCAGGATCGTCGACCGCGGTCGGCGCGCGTTCCCATTACAGCGCGACTCGTGGCGAAGATGATCGGCTCTGCCGGTGCTGACCGCGTATTGACGATGGATCTGCACGCGGACCAGATTCAGGGATTCTTCGATATCCCCGTCGACAATGTCTATGCCTCGCCGATCTTGCTCGGCGACATCTGGCGCCAAAAGGAGCCTCGGCTCATGGTCGTATCGCCCGATGTCGGAGGTGTTGTACGGGCGCGGGCGCTGGCGAAGCGGCTTGACGATGCCGATCTCGCAATCATCGACAAGCGTCGTCCGCGCGCGAACGAGGCCAAGGTGATGAACATCATCGGCGACGTACGCGATCGGTGCTGCGTCCTGATCGACGATCTGGTCGATACGGCCGGAACCCTCTGCCAGGCCGCGGCGGCGTTGAAGAAGCACGGCGCTGCCAAGGTCCAGGCTTACTGTACCCATCCGGTGCTATCGGGGCCGGCAATCGAAAACATCGCCGCGTCCGAGCTCGACGAGCTCGTGGTGACCAATACCATTCCATTACGAGAGGACGCCGAGCAATGTCGGAAGATTCGCCAGCTGAGTATCGGCGAGCTGCTGGCGGAGACCATGCGCCGCGTCTCGAACGAGGAATCGGTCAGTTCACTGTTTATCGATTAGACCAATGTCACTGCCTTTGAGACGATCGTTTCGCGCGATCGTTGTCCACGGCGCCGGTATCCTGGTCGCGGGGTCCGGCGTCTTTTCTTGATAAGCAACTGGAGAATCAACCTGCAATGAGCGAAAGCATGCAAGTCAATGCCATGGCCCGAGACGACCGGGGTAAGGGTGCGAGCCGCCGCCTGCGTCGTCAGGGTCTGGTCCCTGGGATCGTCTACGGTGGTCATGAGGAGCCCCAGGCGATCAGCGTCAAGCACAACGAGCTGATCCAGCAGCTTGGCAAGGAAGCCTTTTATTCAAGTCTGCTCGACCTCGACATCGATGGTGCCGTAGCCAAGGTCGTCCTGAAGGATCTTCAGCGCCACCCGGCGAAGCCGTTCATCCTTCATGTGGACTTCCTGCGAGTCAGCAGTGGAGACAAGCTACGCATGCTGGTGCCGCTGCATTTCGAGAACGAGGCGGCCAGCGTCGGTGTCAAGATGGGCGGCCAGGTCTCGCACAACGTGACCGAGATCGAGGTCAGCTGTCTACCGGCCGATCTGCCAGAGTTTATCGTCGTCGACATGGGCCAGATGGACGTCGGCGATATCCTCCACGCTTCTGAGCTCGCGCTGCCCGAGGGGGTCGAGCTGACCAACGCGCTTGATCCGGATACCCCCGTCGTCATGATCCACAGCGCGCATACTGGCGAGCTCGAGAGCAGCAGCGGGGAAGCAGAGGGCGAAGACACGGACGAAAGCTGATCCACCGCTCCCTGTCCCCCCTGGTGGTCCGTGGTCACCGCTTTCGTGACGACGGACCGCCAGCCGGTCTTGGAATTTCAGGAGTGTCGACGTGGCCGCTGATCGAGACGGTATTCGCCTGATCGTCGGGCTCGGCAACCCGGGTCCGCAATACGAGGCGACCCGCCACAACGCGGGCTTCTGGTTCGTTGACCGCATCGCGGATCGGCATAATGGACAATTCCGCACCGACGGCAAGTTCTACGGAGAGGTCTGTCGCATCGACCTGGATGGCGCTGATGTGCGGCTACTCAAGCCGACCACGTTCATGAACCACAGTGGTCAAGCAGTTTCCGCGGTCGCCCGTTACTTCGACATTCCCTACGAACAGATTTTGCTCGCCTACGATGAGCTCGACCTGCCGCCGGGGCGGGTACGCTTGAAGCGTGGCGGCGGCCATGCTGGCCACAATGGCATGCGGCACACGATCGCATCACTGGGCTCTGCCGACTTCTGGCGTTTGCGGATCGGGATCGGCCACCCTGGAAGCAAGCACCAAGTCGTCGGCTATGTCCTCAGTCGGGCCTCGAGAGACGACGAGGCGGCGATCCGTCGCGGCATCGACGACGTGGATCCCGTGCTGCCCCTGCTGGTCTCCGGCGGCTATCAGCTTGCGATGAACCGGCTCCACGGTTCCAACTGACTCGCCTGCGTTGGTGTGGGTCGTTCGGCGACCGACCGATTGGGGTCTGCGGCTTAGCTCGACAGCGATAGATAACGCCGGTGCAGGGCGTCGACCTGGGGGATGAGCTCCGAGGGCGTCCCGTCGTTATCGATCAGATCATCCGCGGCCGCCCGCCGTTCGGTCCGGGTTGCCTGGCTCGCGATGATTCGCTGGATTTCGTCGCGGCCGAGGCCGCTGCGGCGATGGACCCGCTCGATCTGGATGGGCTCCGAGACGTCGACGACGAGGATCCGATCTGCATGGTACTGGCGGCCAGTCTCGATCAGCAGCGGGATCACGAGCATACAGTAGGGGCCTTTGGCCGTGTCACGGCGTCGTTGAACCTCATCGCGGATCGGCGGATGCAGGATGGCTTCGAGGCGACGGCGCTTGCTGGGGTCGGTGAACACCATCCTGCGAATGGCGTCGCGGTCGAGG
>Ga0316588_1000018_pt1 | contig 11367 bp, 7 predicted proteins | sample S0NA_3_FD_207780 | JGI IMG/M metagenome (GOLD analysis project Ga0316588, IMG submission 207780) | Metatranscriptome of rhizosphere microbial communities from salt marsh grasses in Alabama, United States - S0-2_050615r3r5 (Metagenome... | ecosystem: Host-associated > Plants > Roots > Rhizosphere ... | reverse complement strand
CGCGAGGCGGTGGGCTGACATCGGCGCGGGCACGCCCTTGGCCTGCCTGCCCAAGTTGGCGGGCAGGGTCGACATGTTGGCCTAGCAAGCGGCACCGAGGATGTGGGCGCAGCAAACATGCAACCAGGGATCAACCTAGAACGGCTGCGCACGCCAAGACCGCCTTCCAAAGCTTCCATGGACGGTCTTCGTGTCGCCATGCGCCGGAGCATTTTGCAGCGCCGCGTGCCGATCTTGGTGAGCGTGCTGTCCGCCGGCCTCGCTCTGATGCCGCTGGCGCGGGTCCGCGGAAAGGCCGACAGCGAGCCGCAGACGCCCACGGCCCTGGCGATGCTTTGGGGGCTGTGCGGCCCGGCAGATCGGCGCGCCGCCCCTGCCAAGTTTCGGGTGCCGGCGCGCCATGGCTGGTGCCGGATGGCTCGGAGGGGAGTCTCACGATAAACTCCGAGGGTAACCGCTGCGCTCTGTTCGCCACCGGCTCTGCTCCATGCCGCTTCGACACCTGCCACTCGTACTTGGCGCCGTGCTTCTGGTCGCCTGCCGATCGGTGCCGGAATTGCTGCCCGAGAGCCGGCTAGAGCCGGCCCCAGGTTCGCCCTCGTCAGTCTCGGCGGTTGCTGCTGAGCCTGATGGGCCCGGCACGCCCGATGCCATATCGCCGAGTCGCGCGCCCGATGGCAGCGCGCCCTCGGAGCTCGACGACGGGGATGCTCCCAGTGCTCCCGCCGGCAGTTGTTCTCCCGGCGATGCGGCCTGGGTCTGGGCGATGCCCATGACCCCACGGCCGGGGGAGCCGATGCGCCTGGTCGCGGTCGCAACCGACGGCGCGCTCGACGCGGTCGTGCTGACCGATCCCGGAGGCGGGCGCCGTTCGCTGCCCGCGAGCCCCGGTGGAGGACCGCCGTGGAGTCTGCTCGGCACGGTCGTGCCCGCGGCCGCGGGCATCTATCATGTCGAGGCGATTCGGGGCGGCCGGCCCGTCGCTTGCGACGAGATCCCGGTCGGCGGTGGACTGGCGGAGCGGGTTAGCGGGGACTGGGATGGCGCCGCGGAGGCCCTGTATGCGGTCTGGGTGGAGTGGTTGTTCGACGCCCCTACGGAGCAGTCGCTGAGCTTCCCGTCCCTGGCGCCGGTGCTGGCCGATCCGGGGCGCAATCTGCTGTACAACTACCTGGGCGCCAACGAGGACAAGGGTCTGGTGCTGGAGCCCGACTGCGCGGACCTGCCTTATATCCTTCGCGCCTACTTCGCCTGGAAGCTCGGTCTGCCGGTTGCCTACCGAGCCTGCAGCCGGGGAACCGCGAGCGGTCCACCTCGCTGCCAGGCGGCGACGGTCGATACCGCTGTCGCCGGGACGCCCGCCCCGGCGGCCGCCTTTCGGGGCTTGAGCCGCCGCATCATGGATCGGGTCCACTCCGGGAGTGGGCGCACCGCCCTCGCGGACGACGCGACGGACTTCTATCCGGTGCCCCTCGAGCGTGAGGCCCTATGGCCCGGCACCCTCTATGCCGATCCCTACGGCCACACCCTCGTGGTGGTGAAGTGGGTCCCGCAGACCGGGAGTCGTGGCGGGATGTTGTTGGCGGTCGACGCCCAGCCGGACAACTCGGTCGGCCGCAAGCGCTTCTGGGAGGGAACCTTCCTGTTCGCCGATACGCCGAGCGCCGGCGCCGGCTTCAAGGCGATGCGACCCTTGCGACGTGCTGGTGGTACCTGGCAGCCGCTCAGCAATGCGGCCCTGCGGGCCGAGGAGGGTTTGCGGCCCTATTCCACCGAGCAAGCGAGCCTGTCACCGGATGCCTTCTATGCCCGGATGGAACGGCTCATCAATCCCGCGGGGCTGGACCCGATGATGGCCTATGAGGACACCCTGGCCGCGCTGATGGAGCAGTTGCAGACCCGCGTGGCCTCGGTGGAGCGGGGCGAGGCCTACATGCGCACTCATCGCGGCCAAGTCGTGCCCATGCCGACGGGTGCGGCCATCTTCGAGACCACGGGTCCCTGGGAGGACTATGCGACGCCGTCGAGGGACATGCGCTTGCTCATCGCCATGAAGGTCCTTGAGCGGCTGCCCGAGCGCATCCGCCGCTTTCCGCAGCTATATCGACTGGGCGGTGAGGCGCCGGAGCAGGCGGCTGCCCGCATCGCGGCGCTGCACGCGGCCCGGATTGAGGCGCGCGGCATCGAGTACAAGCGCTCGGACGGCAGCCCCTGGCGGCTTACCGTTGCCGAGCTGTATGCGCGCCGTCCGGCCCTGGAGTGGGCGTACAACCCGAACGACTGTGTCGAATGGCGCTGGGGTGCGTCTGCCGCCAGTCCGGAATATGCGACCTGCACCCGGCGTGCCCCGCGGGATCAGCAGACGCGCATGGCGCAGTATCGCCCCTGGTTCCGCGACACGCGCCGGCCGCCACGCTAGGTTGGCCGCCGCTGCTTGCCGCCTGTGGGGTGCTCACCTGCTCACGCTGAAACAGGTCGGTCGCGGACGGCCAATCGAGCCGGCTACCAGGCCATCAGCGCCAACATGCCTGCCAGGTAGAACAGGAGCACGGCTGCGCTTTCGAAGCCGATATTGGCCACACCACGCCGCTCTCGGCGGATTAGCCCCAGCAGCAGAAAGGCCGTCAGCAGGATGGTCAGTGCAATCAGGAACAGCGGCTGTGGGCCGATGGCGTGATAGATCGAGCCTTCCCGATAGGCCACGTCCGAGAACACCAGGAACAGCACGTCAAAGGTGTTGCCGCCGATGATGCCCCCCACCGCGAGGGTTAGCGCGCCCTGACGGACCGCCGCGAGGGTCGTTACCAGCTCCGGCAGGGACGTGGCCACCGCCGTGAACAGGGTTCCTACGAGGGTCTCCGACAACCCTGTGTGCTGCACCAGCGCGATCCCCGAGACCCCAACCAACCAGCCGGCGACGCCCACCGCGGCGGCGCTCAACAGGAAGGCGCTCCACACCCGCCAGGGCCGCACGCCGTCGGCCGCCGTGGCGTCGGGTTGGTCCTCGCGAGTCTCAATGGTGCGCACCGGGAGCCAGCCGGGGGAATCTCGGGTCTGCGCCGCGAGCCGCAGGCCGAAGGCATACATCGCGAGGATCAGCAGCGATGCCGGATGCACGCCGAACAGGGTTATGGGCGGCCCGGTAGCGGCGAGCACCGGCAGCGCCAGCAGCGCCACCAGTAGCGCGCTGCTGATCATGTTGGTGATCGACGCCGCGGCGTGCTCTAGGTTGGCCTGCCGGTAGGTCAGATCGGCCACCGCCAGGAAGGCCGTCTGCGCCGCAATGCCGCCGATACCGTTGCTCACCGCCAGCTCTGCGCGGCCGGCCGCGGCGGCGGTGATCGAGGCGATGCTGCCCGGCAGCGAGGTCATGGCCCCTAGCAACACCGCGCCGAACACCGCCTCGCCGAGCCCCGAGAGGTCCGCAAGCCGATCCGCCAGCCGGGTCATGTGTACGCCCACCAGGGCGATCACCAGCGTGCCGCCGCCGAAGAGCAGTAGGGTCAGTGGTAACGAGATTTCGACCTGCTGCATGATCTACTGAGGGGCGCGCAGGAATTTGGTCAATCGAACGGTAGGCGCCCGCCCAGACGCGACAAGCGACAGGGCCGCAATCGATCGGGGTGAAATCGATCCCGATCCCGATCCCGACTTGGATTTCGTCGTTGGTTGCAGTCGGGCTAGCCGCCATCCTCCAATAGGAAGCCCACGCCAACTCGGTTCACGGAGTGGTCGTAATCGATCAGACTCTCGCCGTAGCCGTTGAAGTACTGCGCGTAAATGCGCACGCGATCGCCGAGGGGATAGCTCCAGTCGAGCTGCACGGTGGGATGCTCGAGGCTCCGCAGCATGAGCCCGAGGCGATGCCGACCAAGGGCGTAGCCGGCGCGGAGCTCTCCGAAACCCAGGTAGTCTTCGATATCCGGATTGTCCGGCGGGTTGCTGTCGAGCTGCGCCCAGAGGCGCAGCGCCAGGGACAGGTCGCCTCGTTCCACGCTCGTCTCGGCGGTGATCCGGTTCCAGCTGCGCGACAGGGGCTCGGATCGACCGTTGGACTGATGGTCCGCCGCTACCCGCATCGAAGCGAGGCGCCAGCGGGACGCCCTCGGGCCGATCCGCAGGTTGGGTTGCCAGTGTAGACCCAGCTCCGGCTCGTAGTTGGTCTCGCGGAACGGTGATGAGTATTCCCGGTTGTAGGCCTGGAAGAAGGCGAGCTGGGTGTACGCGAAGTACACATCCAGGTTGCGGTTCAGAATACGCGTCCACAGCGGTACCTCGAAGCTGATCTGGAACTTCATCTCGACATTGTCGAATACATCCTCACCGAGCAGGGGCAGCTCGATGGAGGGCTCCTGCGCCAGGTTCCGGTTGACGTTGTCGTTGTAGGTTACTGGCAGTGCATAGTTCTTCCGGTAGGGCAAGATGCCGAGCGAGCGACGCGCTTGCCGCTGGGGGTCTGCAGAGGCAGCCGTAGCGGCCGCCCCGTGATCGGTCCGAGTGGTTCCGCCGTGGGTGGTTTCGGTTGCAGACCGTGGCTTTAACGCGGCGGTGGTAACGCCCGCGGAGCGGGCCGCGAGCATATCGAAACATCGTAGCCGTGCGTCGTCGTCGCCGATTTCTGCACAGCGCGCTAGGCCAGCGGCGGCGTCTGCGGCGAGCGTCGTTCCCGTGGCCGAGAAGAACAGCAACGCGACCGTGCCGACAAGAGGCGTCACGGCGGTTTGTCGCCAGCGCCGGCAGGCGGGAGATACCAGATTGTCCGAGCATCGGGAATGCCCCTTTGCGCCGGTGTTTTCCGGCTGCTTGCCAGGCGCGTTCCGGTTGCGACGCCTAAGCCCGCCAGGGGCGTGTCCCGCGGCTCCGGAGACGCTGGGTGTTGCTGGTACCATCGTTTAAGCGTCACTTGTTAGCAGGTGTGTGGAAATCGGGTCGTGGCTGTTCCCGGGGTGCGCAACGCCGGGGTCAACCGTGACTTATCAGCGGCGTCCTGATGGACGCCGTGCGGTGCGTCCTCATCTGCCACATCCCAAACTGGGATGAGCTTGTACGCGATCGCACAGCATACGTCATCGGACAGAGCCGCCCTGTGGCCTCTCCAGATGTCTCCGGCGATCGAGAGCCGACGATGTACGAATCGGCCGATCGTCTCCATATCCCCCCAGAGGACGATCAAGGGACATGCCGGCGCAAGAGACCGTCACGGACGGTGCAGGCCGGGCTAGGGCAACGCCACATCAACCGGCAGCTGTCTCGGTAAGTGCGCGGCGAATGCCGTAGCGGAGAGAACGCAATGAAGAGACCTGACCAAGCACGTCACGTGTCGCCGATTCCCGGCTGGCGGAAGCTCCCCTGGTGGCGCAAGGCCCGCATCTGCTGCGGCCAGCCAACCTTCGCTTACAGCCTCCTGTTCGCGCTGGTGGGTGGCGCCTTCCTGATTGCCGCGCCGCTACTGGACGCGGATCTGGCGGTGATTGGCCTGATCCTGTTGGCCGTGGCGCTGTTGATGCTCGTCACCTTCTGGCTTTTGGCCTATCGCGCCTTCGGGCGCAATGAGGACCGATACGGGTCGCACCAGCGGGATTGAGCCTAGTGCAAGGCCGCGGAACTTCGGAGACCATTCGATGCCGTGCCTGCACCGGACTGAAGTCCGCATCCCCCGGGGTGCCGACTGAAGTCGGCGTATCCAGGAACGGCCCCGCCACTTCCGCAGTGGTGCACGCGTGGCACTGAGTCGTGTAAATCGACCACCGCCCGGTTGATTGGCTCGGGGCCGCACCGAGGAGTCCACCGTGCGCCCGACCGCCGAGAAGCGCGCAGCTCGCAGAGATGCGAGCGCTGTTGCATGCTGCGCCCATCGGCACCTTCACCGCCTCGCGGGAGACCGCGCGCGAGTATCGGTAGACTCTGGAGCGCCTCGAGCTGCACCTGGACAACACCCCGTCGGCGGCGCTGGAATGGCACGCGGACAAGCGCATCCTGCGCTGGTCGCCGACCGGGGGGCGCATTGTGCTGGCGGACGATAACTGGGACGTACGGAAGTCGTTGATAGTCTTCATTCCAGGCGCTGGGCCACAAGGTCTGGGACCTGCCCGACGGCGAGGGCGTCGCCCTGCTCGTCGAGCAGGTCCGGCCGGTCGCCACTGTCCTCGACATCGCTAGAGACATTTCGACACTGGCGCCCTATGCCGACCACTCGATCTCATGGCCGCTCATGCATGATATGGATGCCGTAGACTTCGGCATCCGCCCACGGGTGCTTTGCATCCACGTTCCGTAGGGAAAGGAGTCTCTCTTCCATCCATGTCCATCGAGCATGCCTTCAACGTCCCCTTCGTTGCCGCCCTGGCGCTGAAGGAGAAGCAGATCCAGCAGAACTACCGGCCCATCATCGCCGTGCACAAGTGGTTTGCACGTCGGCCGGGTACGCTTTTCCGTGCGCTGCTGTTGTCGGAGTTGGGGCAGGAGCGGCTCGCGGACGCCTTCTACCGCCCGCAGGACTTTCCCGGCGTCCAGATTGCAGACCCTTTCATGGGCGGCGGCACGCCACTGATCGAGGCCAACCGGATCGGCTGCGACGTGCAGGGCTTCGACATCAACCCGATGTCCGCATGGATCGTCCGCGAGGAAATCGAGCACCTGGACCTGGATGCCTATGCAGCCGCGTCGCAGGCGCTGATGGGCGCGCTGACGGCGAGCGTCGGCGACCTCTACCGCACGGATTGTCCGCTCTACGGCGACCACGATGTGCCCGTTAAGTACTTCTTTTGGGTCAAGACGCTGGACTGCGCGTGCTGCAGCCGGAGCCTGGACCTGTTTCCTGGCTACCTGCTGGCGGAGGACAAGCGTCATCCGAAGAACGTCGTCGTTTGCCCCCGCTGCGGCGACCTGAGCGAGGTGGACGACCGCAAGCACCCCGGTGCCTGCAAAGGCTGCGGCGCTGTCCTCGCCACCACCGGCCCCGCGCGCCGCAACCGCATCGACTGCCCTGCGTGCGGGCACAGCAACAGCTATCCGCGGCCGGAGGCCGGCCCGCCGCGTCATCGGCTGTTCGCGATCGAGTACTACAACACGGCACGCAAGGCTCAGCACCGAGGTCGTTTCTTCAAGAAGCCGGACGAGCGCGATCTGGCGCGGGTGGCCGAGGCCACGGCGCGGCTCGATTCGCTCTCGCTGGCGTTCGCGCCCACGCAACCCATCCCGCCAGGGGACGAAACCGATCGCCTGCACCGCTGGGGTTATCGGCACTACCGCGAGTTGTTCAGTCCGCGCCAACTGCTGGCGCTGGAGCTGAGCTGCCGGGAGATCGCCGCCGTCGGCGACGAGCGTGTCCGCCATGCGCTGGCGACCAATCTGTCCGACCTGTTGCGGTACCAGAACATGCTTTGCCGGTATGACACCATGGCGCTGAAGTCGCTCGATATCTTCTCGGTGCACGGCTTCCCGGTGGGATTGGTGCAGTGCGAGTCCAACGTGCCGGGCATCCGCAACGGTCATGGGCGCGCTCAGCAGGCCGCGGCGTCCGCGGTCGGGTCCGGTGGTTGGATCAACATCGTCGACAAGTACACCAAAGCAAAGCGGTGGTGTGATGCCCCCTTCGAGATTCGCCAAAACGGCAGCCGCAAGATCCAGGTGCCCATAACCGGCGAATGGATCGGCGAGCAGCGCAATGGCGGACGGCGCCGCGCCGTGCGTCTGCGCTGTGCCAGCGCGACCATCACCGAGTTGGAGCCGGCCAGTCTCGATGCGGTGTTCACCGATCCGCCGTACTTCGGCAACGTCCAGTACGCCGAGCTCATGGATTTCTGCTATGTGTGGCTGCGGCGACTCGTTGGGCATGAGGTGGAAGGCTTCGACCGCCCATCCACCCATTCCCCGCTGGAGCTGACCGGCAATGTCACCCAGCAGCGCGACCTTGCCGGCTTCGCGGAGGGCCTGGCCAGTGTCTACTCTCGCATGGCCGAAGCCCTAAAGCCCGGCGCACCCCTTGCCTTCACCTACCACCACAATCGCATCGAGTCCTACTACGCGGTCGGCGTGGCAATCCTCGATGCCGGCCTGGTGTGCTCGGCCTCACTGCCTTGTCCGGCCGAGATGAGCGGTTCCATCCACATCCATGGCACCGGCTCGTCCATCATCGACACCGTGTTCGTCTGCCGCACCAGCGGCAGCACCCGCCGGCGCTGGTTGTTCGAGACCTCGTCCGAGCTTAGCAAGGTAATCGCAGCGGACATTGCCCACCTCACGGAAGCGGGCCGTACGCCGACCCTTGGCGACAGCCGGTGCATCGCTTTCGGCCATCTGACCCGCATGGCCATCTGGCACCTGCGGCACGGCTGGGATCGCAAGCTTCCGATGACCGACAAGCTCGCCCGTGTCGCCGAGGAAACCGCCCGTTGGGGTGCGTTGGATGAGATGGTCGCGAGCCTGAAATCCCAAGCCATTGCCGAGCCATCGCCCTTGCCTTACCCGCTGGCGAGCGATGCAGAGTCGGAAGCTGACGATGTCGTATCCTTTTGAGGCCAGCTTCGACGAGATCCAGGCTAACCTGGACTTCTATGTGGATCAGGTCTTCGCATGCCTGACGTCCGAGTTCCTGGTCATGCCCAAAGGGCCTGGCTTCGTCGAGTTTCCGGTGTTCGATCAGGCGCCCGACTTCGTCATCCCGAATGAGATCAACCCGCGGGTTGTCATCGAGGCCAAGCTCACCGAAGACGACGGCACAGCGCGGGACAAGGTCACTCGCGTGCAGCACCTGGGCTCCCTCAGCCTACTCGGTCAACCGCCAGATCGGCCCAAGTTCGAGGTGGTCGCCTGCATTGCCGGTCGAGGCTTCGGTGTCCGGCGGGAGGATATGAAAAAGCTGCTCCTAGCCACCCGTGGAAAGGTGTTCACGCTTCAGAACATGGACCAACTGGCGGGGATGACGCGGCTGCGGGAGTATCGAGCCCGGTAACTCGCAACGGGTACGCCATCGCCTCTGTCGACGCCGGAGCAGTCGTATCTGACTTCAGGTGAGACATAGCGCTGAAGCTCAACCTTGTGGGGCTGCTTGGGCCAATCGCGGGCCGTGCAGGGGGATGCTATGCCGCTGGTATCATCGCGAAGTCCCCAGCCGCCGGCGTTCCAACATGGTCACAAGCAAGACGAGCCCCCCCTGCCGTTTGGCCGCGCTCGGCTTGGCGAGCGAGGGTGCCGTGCGCATGGCGCCGATTCTGGGCCTGCCGCAGTTGCTGCGTGACCACGGCTTGGACCCCGATGCCTTCATTCGTGAGCACGGCTGCGACCCGGCGCTGTTCTCGGACCCGGACAACACCATTGCCTTCGACGCCGTTGGGTGCTTGTTGGCGCACACGGCGGCGGTCTCGGGGTGCAGCCTTCCGGGGCTGGAGCTTGGCCGGAATCAAGGGGTAGCCGTGCTGGGTGCGGTGGGGCGGGCGATGCGGTTGGCACCGAACCTCGGCGCCGCACTGCACTGCATGATTCTGCATATGCATCTCCACGACCGTGGCTCGGTTCCCTGCCTCTGGACGAACGATGACCAGGCATTGTTCGGCTACACTCTTTACTGCTCGGACGTCGCCGGCACCAAGCACATTTACGACGGCGCCATGGCCATTGCCTACAACATCATCCGCGAGCTCGCCGGTCCAAGGTGGCGCGCCGCCGAGGTGAGGTTTTTCCGCGACCGTCCGGACGACATCGCACCGTTCCGCGACCACTTCAAAGCGCTGCTGCGATTCGGGGAGCAGCATGCCGCGATCGTTTTCCCTAAGGACGATCTTTGTCGACCATGCATTACAGCCGATCCGGACCGGTACCATGCGGCGCTTCGTGATCTCGAGTCGCTCGATGCCGCGACGGGTGGCGGACTCGCCGATAAGGTGCGCCGTCTGCTGCTGAGCCTCTTCGTGAGCGGGGCGGTTATCACCGGCAGAGCGCCCGACCGTGCCGCGGTTGCAAGCCTGCTTGCGCTGCACCCGCGCACCCTGAACCGTCGCCTGCGGGCCGAGGGTACGAGCTTTGCAGACCTGTTGGCCGACGCCCGCTACGACATCGCACGTCAAGTGCTGCGCGATACCCAGTTCCCTGTTGATGACATAGGCTACCTGCTCGGCTACGCCGAGACGGCGTCCTTCATTCATGCCTTCCGCCGCTGGTCGGGAACGACCGCCACGCGCTGGCGCGAGCAGCACGCAGAGAAATGAGCACCCGCAGCGGCTGGGCCGGGCGCGCTGGCTGGCTCCGTCCCGATTCTCGACCACGCCTGTCCTTCTGCTGTCCGGCCAAGTACCGGCCCGAAATGGCCAACTTTCGGCGCGTGAGGTTTGTCGCGAAAGATCAATTAGGTTTCGCGGCCCTGTACTATATTCCTGAGCTGTCGGGAGGGTTGTGGTTGCCCGGATGACTGGGCGCGCCTATCCGCGGCAACGCAGGGATACCGGCACCTTCCGTCCCGATGCAGATCAGAGCCTCTTCAGAGCCGGCAGCGCGCGCGACATCCGGTTATGGCGGTCCAACAAGCCCCCTCCGCGGGAGAAGGCCAATGTCCAAACGTCACGTGCGGGCCCTTTGGGTTGTTCTGACCATCGCTACCGGCGTCGGTGTCGCTCCAGCGGCCGCAACGGCGGCGGACAGCGACGACGGCCGCTGGCATTTTCACGTGGTGCCCTACCTCTGGCTGCCCGCTCTCGATGCCAATGCAGACTTGACCCTGTCCAGGCTGAGTACCGTCGAAGGTACCGAGGTGGGTCCGGTCAGTCTCAGCGTGGAATCGAATCCGGATGACTACCTGAGCAGCCTGAATATGGCGTTCATGGGCATGGGCGAGGCGCGCAAGGGGCACTGGTCCATCTATACCGACCTGATCTACACCAGCTTTGGCAACGAGAGCAGCCGGGTCCGCGGCGTGAGCGGTCCCGCCGGCTTTCTGCGGACCGAGATCGCCAGCAAAGCGAAGATCGACCTCAGTACCACGGTCTGGACCCTGGCCGGGGGATACCGGGCCGTCGAGCGCGGTAACTTCGAGCTCGACCTGATGGGCGGCTTCCGCTACCTCACTATGGACAGCGATCTCAAGCTCACGCTGCAGGGCGCCGATGGCCGCTTCTACCGTCAGCGCAAGGTCTCGCTGGATCAGGATGCCTGGGACGGTATCGTCGGCCTGCGCGGCCAGGTCCTGTTCCCCGGCACGGAGTGGTTCGTGCCTTTCTACGCCGATGTCGGCACTGGCGACTCGAACTTGACCTGGCAGGCCATGCTCGGTGTCGGCTACCGCTTCAACTGGGGCGAGATCACCTTGGCCTACCGGGCCCTTGGCTACGACTTCGACAAGAACGACGCGGATCTGACGCTCTACGGCCCCGGTCT
>Ga0316588_1000017_pt1 | contig 11463 bp, 8 predicted proteins | sample S0NA_3_FD_207780 | JGI IMG/M metagenome (GOLD analysis project Ga0316588, IMG submission 207780) | Metatranscriptome of rhizosphere microbial communities from salt marsh grasses in Alabama, United States - S0-2_050615r3r5 (Metagenome... | ecosystem: Host-associated > Plants > Roots > Rhizosphere ... | reverse complement strand
GGCGCCGCGAGAAGCAAGAACAGCGCGGGCGATGCCGGCGGCCGCAAAAATGTATGGCTCAACCACCGAATCTTTCGTGCCCAATCGCAACGTCTTCGATACCTGAGATCGGGTTGGTGCGGGGCAAGCTTGTGAGGCCGTGCATGACACCGCTAACGTTCGGGTCGATCGCGGGCGTGCCGCAGACGGCGTCGTCGTTAAGTGGAGTTGAGCAACCCGGCGGCGTTATACTGCAACGCTTTTGCGATCGATTCCGCACTGGGGAGACAGACTAGATGCAAGTATCCGTGGAGGCCGGCGACGGCCTGGTGCGCCGGATGAGGGTCGAGCTACCCGCCGCCGAGCTTGAGCAGGAGGTGGAGAAGCGCCTGCAAGATTTCCGTCGATCCGCTCGACTGCCGGGCTTTCGACCGGGTAAGGTGCCGTTGAAGCTGCTGCGACAGCGGTTCGGCGAAAGCGTCCGCAGCGAGGTGCTCGGCGAGCAGATCAAGTCCAGCTTTCCGCGGGCCGTCGAGCAGGAGAGGCTGCGTCCAGCTGGTCGTCCCCAGATCGAGCCTGTCGTCGGAGCCGAGGATGGAGCGCCTACCTACGCCTACCACGCCGAGTTCGAGATCCTGCCCGAGATCCAGCCTGCCAGCCTGGCCGGCCGCAAGCTGACCCGTCCCGTCGCCGCGGTGACCGATGCCGATGTCGACCAGATGATCGAGCGTCTTCGCCGGCAGCGGCAGAGCTGGGAGCCCGCAGATCGCGCGGCAGCCGATGGCGATCGGCTGACGGTCTCCTTCCAGGGCACCGTCGACGGCGAGCCGGTCCCGAACGCCAATGCCGAGGATTTGAAGGTCGAGCTTGGTGCCGCGCGACTCTTCCCTGGCTTTGACAGCCAGCTCGTCGGGGCCGCTGCGGGTGACGAGCGTGAAGTGCTGGTCGATGTGCCAGAGGGCAGCGGTGACGAAAAGCTTGCCGGTAAGCAGATCACGTTTGCCGTCCAAGTCAAGGGCGTCGAAGCCCCAGTGCTGCCCGATGTCGATGCCGAATTCGTTCGCGGCTTCGGGGTCGACGATGGTGACATCGAGCGCTTCCGGTCCGATGTCCGCAACAACATGAGCCGCGAGCTCAACCAGCGGATCAAGGCCAAGGTCAAGGACCAGGCCATGGATCTGTTATTCGAGGCCAATCCCATCGATTTGCCGCAGACCATGGTCAATGAAGAGATCAACGCCCTGCGCGAGCAGACCAGCGAGGGCGGTGGAAAGTTTCAGCTCCCCGACGAGCTGTTCGCGCAGGCGGCGCGGCGTCGTGTCGCCCTGGGCTTGATCGTCGCCGAGCTGGTCAAGCAGCACGCGCTGCATCCGGATAGGGATCGGATTCGTGCGGCCGTCGAGGAGATCGCCGCAACCTACGAGGACCCGGAGTCGGTGATACGCTACTACTTCGCTGACGAAAGCCGCCTCGAGTCCGTCCGGTCGCTGGTCATGGAGGATATGGTCGTCGAGCACATACTGAACGAGGCCGATGTCGAGGATGAGCCGAGCACCTTTTTCGCGTTGACCGGCGCGGATGAGGTCCAAGCCGCGTCCGCGGCGTCCTGAGCCGACCGATGCTGAAGAGGTGATACAGCGATGAGCGCTCCAATCTCAGAAGGTTCCTGGAACCCCCAAGGCCTCGGCCTCGTGCCGATCGTCATCGAGCAGTCCGCGCGGGGCGAGCGCTCGTTCGATATCTTTTCGCGGCTGTTGAAGGAGCGGGTCGTGTTTCTGGTCGGGCCGGTGGATGATCATGTCGCCAACCTGATCGTCGCCCAGCTCCTGTTCCTGGAATCCGACAACCCGGACAAGGACATCCATTTCTACATCAACTCGCCTGGGGGCGCGGTGACCGCCGGGTTGGCCATTTACGACACCATGCGCTTCATTCGCCCCGACGTCAGCACCATGTGTGTCGGGCAGGCTGCCAGCATGGGCGCGTTGCTGCTGGCCGGCGGTACGCAGGGGAAGCGCTTCTGTTTGCCGCACTCGCGCATGATGATTCATCAGCCCTTGGGTGGCTTCCAGGGCCAGGCGACGGATATCGATATCCACGCGCGCGAGATCTTGCACATCCGCGATCAGCTCAACCACATCCTGTCTCGTCATACAGGTCAGCCAATCGAGAAGGTCGCTGAAGATACCGAGCGCGATCGCTTCATGGGGGGCGAGGATGCGGTAGCCTACGGTCTGATCGACAAGGTGCTGGTCCAGCGCACTGCCCCGGAGCCAGCCGCTTCTGGAAGCTGACGGTTATGCCTGCCTGCGCGGGGGTTGTCGGCGGTCTTGCGCAAAGCCACACTGACCACAACCTTTCCAACAGCTGATCGCGGTCATCGTCATCGGGGCGTCTTCTTGCGATCCTGTTGCAAACGGTTATGATGTTGGGCCTTATCGAACAACGCAGCGTGTCTGCGGATGGGCTGGCCAGCCTACCCGCGCGGCGCGCGCGGGGCCGACGGCACACCCGCGGCTCGACCGCGGCGCGTCAACTCAAGTGAGCGGTGATCAATGAGCGGCAACTCCCACGGAAAGCACGACGAAGGCAAACTCCTCTACTGCTCCTTCTGCGGCAAAAGCCAGCATGAGGTGCGGAAGCTGATCGCCGGTCCGTCCGTGTTCATCTGCGACGAATGCGTGGAGCTGTGCAACGACATCATTCGTGAAGAGATGCAAGAGGGGGTCGGTGAAGCGACGAGCCGCTTGCCCAAGCCCCGCGAGATTCGTGAGAATCTAGATCAGTACGTGATCGGTCAGGAGCATGCGAAGAAGGTGCTCTCGGTCGCCGTCTACAATCACTATAAGCGCATGGAAGCCGCCGAGGCGAAGGAAGACATCGAGATCGCGAAGAGCAACATCCTGCTGATCGGGCCGACGGGCTCTGGCAAGACGCTGCTCGCCGAGACGCTCGCGCGGCTGCTGAACGTGCCGTTTACGATCGCCGATGCCACGACGCTGACCGAGGCGGGGTACGTCGGCGAGGACGTCGAGAATATCATTCAGAAGCTGCTTCAGAAATGTGACTACGACGTCGAGAAGGCGCAAACCGGGATCGTCTACATCGACGAAATCGACAAGATCTCGCGCAAGTCGGATAACCCATCGATCACCCGCGACGTCTCGGGCGAGGGTGTCCAGCAGGCGTTACTGAAGCTGGTCGAAGGCACCATCGCGTCAGTACCTCCCCAGGGGGGGCGCAAGCACCCGCAGCAAGAATTCCTGCAGGTCGACACGTCAAACATCTTGTTCATCGTCGGCGGCGCCTTCGCCGGGCTCGACAAGGTCATCTTGAACCGGTCGAAGAAGGGTGGTATCGGCTTTTCGGCGGAGGTGCACAGCAAGGATGACGACCGACAGATCGGTGAGCTGCTGAGTCACGTTGAGCCGGAAGACCTCATTCGATATGGTCTGATCCCCGAGTTTGTCGGTCGACTGCCCGTGATGGCCACCCTCGATGAGCTCGACGAGGAAGCGCTGATGCGTATCCTGACCGAGCCGAAGCACGCTTTGAATAAGCAATATGCCCGACTCTTCGAGATGGAAGGCGTCGACTTGGAGCTGCGCGACGACGCGCTGCGTTCGATCTCCCGCAAAGCGATGGAGCGCAAGACCGGCGCCCGAGGCCTCCGCACGATCATGGAGCAGGTGCTGCTCGACATCATGTACGACCTGCCCTCGATGGAGAATGTAAGCAAGGTCGTCGTCGATGCCTCGGTGATTAATGGCGAGAATCCGCCGTTCATCATTTACGACGGCGTCGAGCCCCAGCTGGCCGCGGCAGCCTCGGAATAAGCGCGACGCGCCTCGCTCGGCGCTGTCCGACCACAGCTCGTCATCCGTCCCGCGTCCGAGGACCTCTGACGCCGTGCTCGTTGTTCAGCGATCGGGGAATCTCGGCGCGACGAGCCCCTCGAACGCGAGCTTCCCGACGCCAGCTGTCGGTCAGATCGGACCATCGGTGGTGCTTCTCGTCGATGGCCGAGTCGAGATCGCGTACGCTGTCGCCGACACCGGACCCTCGTCACCTCCACCGCTCACCTGCGAGCGCTGACCGAACCTCCACGCCGTTTGTATTGCGGGCCCGGTCGCGGTCCTGGTCGTTCGCGAGGAGGCTGCTCGGCGTGCCCACCTCGGCGACCTCACCGAAGCGAGCCCGGGGGTCGCGTCGATTGAACAAGCGAGGCTCTGCCCAAACTTCCTTGTCGGTATAGCAGGTAACAAGTTTCTGATTTTTCCATTCCGGTCCACATGACTGCTGGCGACCGCTGATCGCTGGGAGTGAGACCTTCGGAGCATGCATCCTATGGCCAAAAGTGAACTACCGTCGCGAAGCGACGACGCGCCGAGCATCGAGGTGCCGGTATTGCCCCTGCGCGACGTGGTCGTGTACCCGCACATGGTGATACCGCTCTTCGTTGGCCGGGACAAATCGATCCGAGCACTCGATGCCGCGATGAAGAGCGACAAGCAGATCCTGCTCGTCGCCCAAAAGAATGCCGATGTGGACGAGCCATCGATTGGCGACCTCTACGACGTCGGCACACTGGCCAATATCCTACAGCTGCTGAAGCTGCCCGACGGAACTGTGAAGGTTCTGGTCGAAGGCCAGGAGCGCGCGAAGGTCAACAGCTTCATCTCGAGCGAGCAGACGTTCGCGGCAAGCATTCAGGCCCTCGGTGAGGCGTTGGATGCGGACGAGCGGGAGCAAGAGGTGCTGATGCGATCGGCGGTGTCCTTGTTCGACCAGTACGTCAAGCTGAATAAGAAGGTACCGCCGGAGGTGCTGACCTCGCTGGCGAGCATCGACGAGGCAGGGCGGTTGGCCGACACGATGGCCGCGCACATGTCACTCAAGCTGGATGAGAAGCAACGTGTATTGGAGATGGTCGACGTGCAAGAACGACTCGAGCACCTGATGGGGCTCATGGAGTCGGAGAACGACATCCTGCAGATGGAGAAGCGCATTCGCGGGCGTGTCAAGCGGCAGATGGAGAAGAACCAGCGCGAGTATTATCTCAATGAGCAGATGAAGGCGATCCAAAAGGAGCTCGGTGAGCTGGAGGACGCCCCCAATGAGCTCGAGGATCTCGGCCGAAAGATCGAAGAAGCGGGGATGCCCAAGGATACGAAGGCGAAGGCGACCGCGGAGCTGAACAAGCTCAAGCTGATGTCGCCGATGTCCGCTGAAGCCACCGTGGTGCGGAATTACATCGACACGCTAGTGTCGGTTCCTTGGAAGAAGCGTACCCGCATTCGCAACGATATCCGCGTTGCCGAAAAGGTCCTCGACACCGACCACTACGGGTTGGAAAAGGTCAAAGAGCGAATCCTCGAATACCTGGCCGTTCAGCAGCGCGTGAAGAAGCTGAAGGGGCCCATCCTCTGCTTGGTCGGACCTCCGGGCGTCGGCAAGACCTCCCTCGGGCAGTCTATCGCCCGGGCGACGAATCGCAAGTTCGTGCGGATGTCGCTTGGCGGGGTCCGCGACGAGGCCGAGATCCGTGGCCATCGTCGAACCTACATCGGTGCCCTGCCCGGCAAGATCATCCAGAACCTGTCAAAGGCCGGGTCCCGCAACCCACTGTTCTTGCTCGATGAGATCGACAAGATGGCGATGGATTTCCGTGGCGACCCGGCGTCGGCGCTGTTGGAGGTCCTCGACCCCGAGCAAAACCATACCTTCAACGATCATTACCTCGAGGTCGATTTCGACCTGTCGGAGGTCATGTTCGTCGGCACGGCCAACACACTGAATATCCCGCCGGCGCTGCTTGATCGTATGGAGGTGATCCGCCTCGCCGGCTACACGGAGGATGAGAAAGTCAATATCGCGGAGCGGTATCTGATCCCGAAACAAATGAAGCATAATGGACTGAACAAGGGCGAGCTGGCAATTCGGGAGGTGGCGCTGCGTGACGTCATCCGCCATTACACCCGCGAGGCGGGTGTGCGGAATCTGGAGCGTGAGATCTCGAAGATCTGCCGCAAGGTCGTCAAGGAGGTCTTGTTGAAAAAGCGCGAGCGGGCGGTCGTGATCACATCGCGAAACCTGGACAAGTACCTCGGTGTCCAGCGCTTTCGGTTCGGTCGTGCTGATGATCGTGACCAGATCGGGCAGGTCACCGGCCTGGCCTGGACCGAGGTCGGCGGTGAGCTACTTCGGATCGAATCGGCCTTGGTGCCGGGCAAGGGCAAGGCGACCTATACCGGACAACTCGGTGACGTGATGCAGGAGTCGATCCAGGCGGCCTTGACCGTGGTCCGAAGCCGGGCCGATGCCCTCGGCATCCCACACGATTTCCACCAGAAGCACGACCTTCACATCCATGTGCCAGAGGGCGCCACGCCGAAGGACGGTCCCAGTGCCGGTGTCGCCATGTGCACGGCCCTGGTCTCGGCACTGACCGGCATCGCTGTGCGATCCAGCGTCGCGATGACGGGAGAGATCACGTTGCGCGGCGAGGTACTGCCGATCGGTGGGCTCAAGGAAAAGCTGCTCGCCGCGCATCGCGGTGGCATCGAGCGCGTCTTGATCCCGAAGGAGAATGAGCGCGACCTGGTCGACATCCCGAAGAATATCAAGCAGAGCTTGGACATTCGTCCGGTGCGCTGGATCGATGAGGTTCTTGAGCTAGCGCTTGTCGAGAGTCCGGCCGCGGTGAAGGCGCCGGCCGACGAGGGCGACAGCGCCGGGGAGGGCGATCCGCCGCCTGAATCGAAGGATAAGGATGTTCCCGGTGTGAGGACGCACCACTAGCGTGTCGTCCGGCAAGGGCTTGCCACTTTGAGTCGATAAACCGCGATCTAATGCTGATCGCTCCTTGACAGTCTGAAGACCACTCGACACAATCACCGGCGTCCAGAGTGGTAGGTAAGGGGCTCGGGCTTCGGCGGCGAGTGGAGACACATCTCGCCGCTGCAGTCCATCGTCATCCACATAGGGGGAAGAATGAACAAATCGGATCTGATCGACGCTATGGCTGAGGCAGCTGACGTCTCGAAATCTGCGGCTGGGCGTGCGCTCGATGCATTGACTGACGCAATCGCGGTGGCGCTCAAGAACGGTGAGACGGTGTCGATCCTCGGCTTTGGAACGTTCTCTATCAAGGAACGGGCCGCGCGCATGGGTCGCAACCCGCAAACGGGGGCCACGATCGAGATTGCCGCGTCGAAGACGCCATCCTTCAAGGCTGGTAAAGCGCTCAAGGATGCGGTACAGTAGTCGCTTGGCTTGGAAACGCCTAATCGGACTCCCTGCCCATTTTGCGTCACCGAGGCGTGAATGAGGCAAACGCACGGCGCGACCTGCTCGCGATCAGCGCGACCTTGGCCACCCGCGATCGTGATTCGGGTGCTTAGCTCAGCTGGGAGAGCATCGCCCTTACAAGGCGAGGGTCGCAGGTTCGAGCCCTGCAGCACCCACCATTGCGGCATCCTCCGCGCGGCGCGCCGCCCGTAGTCTACGGCGGATACCTCGGCTATTTGATGGGTCTCTCTTCCGGGAGCAGGAACCAGTTACGGAGCTCGACGGCGGTTGCCAGGCTTCGAATGACAATTTCGGAGTGGTAGTTCAGTTGGTTAGAATACCGGCCTGTCACGCCGGGGGTCGCGGGTTCGAGTCCCGTCCACTCCGCCAACAGTAAAAAAAGCGGGGTGTCCATCAGTGGACACCCCGTTTTTTGTTGCCATGATTGCCAGGTCGTCGCGTGAGCCCATGGGCCACGATCAGCTCAGTCGCACCCTGGCCCTGTTCACGAAGCACCTAGACCGCGCTGCAAGGCCTAACTATGTTGCAGGAAATCAGAGAACGCGCTCAGGGTTGGGTCGCATGGGCGATCGTAATCCTGATCAGTGTCCCTTTCGCGTTATGGGGTATCCAGTCTTACCTGGGTGTCGGCGGCGAGCCGGTGGTCGCCAAAGTGGACGGCACGGAGATCACCGAACGTCAGTTCGAGCAGAACGTCCAGCGGACTCGCATGCAGCTCCGAGAGCGTCTCGGGGCGAGCTATGACCCGGAATTGTTCGGCGGACAGCGTCTGCGCCAGGAGGTGCTGGACGGGATGGTTCGCGACCTGGTGCTCTTGGAGACGTCTGCCGATATGGGCTTGCATGTGGCAGACCAGACCCTGCGCGCGGCTATCCTGGCCGAGCCCGCATTCCAGCGTGATGGTCAATTCGACAAATCGACCTATGAGCGCGTGCTGGAGCTCCAAGGTCTGACGCCCGCAGCCTACGAAGATGATCTCCGCCGCCGCCTGCTCTCGAGCCAGCTCCAACGTGCCGTTTTTGCCACCGCGATCGTGACCGATGCGGAAGTCGCGCGCATGGCCAGGTTATCCGGCCAGAAGCGCGAGGTGGCCTATGTGCACCTGCCGGGCGAGTCGTTTCGCTCCGATGAGCAGCCGACGGACGCCGCGATACAAGCCTTCTACGACGAGCACCCCGACCGGTTCATGACGCCCGAGCAGGTCCGCCTCGAGTACCTTCTGCTCGATGCGAAGGACCTGGTCAGCGATCAGGCGGTCGATGATGCCGATCTGCGCGAGGCCTATCAGGCGCGGTTGGACGAATTCCGCGAGCCCGAGCGGCGGCGGCTAAGGCACATCCTCCTAGCCGTGCCCGTGGACGCCGACGACGCCGTCGCGCAGGACGCAAAGACCCGGCTGAACGCAATTCGAGACCGGATCCTCGGCGGTGAGTCGTTTTCGGCAGTCGCCGAAGAGATTTCGGAAGACCCAGTGAGCGCGGCGGCTGGAGGAGATTTGGGTCTGGTCGAGCGTGGAATGATGGATCCGGCATTCGAGCAGGCCGCATTCGCGTTAGAAGAGGGGGTGGTCAGCGAGCCGGTACGCAGCCAGTTCGGCTATCACCTGATCGAGGTCTCCGACATCGAGGGCGGTGAGCCCAGACCGTTCGAGGATGTGCGCGACGAGCTCGCCGCTGAGCTCAATGGCAGCGGCTCCGAGAGCGCCTATTTCGACCTGGCGGAGCGGCTGGCCAATCTGACGTTCGAGACGCCCGACAGCCTGGTGCCCGCGGCCGAAGAGCTGGGCCTCACGCTGCAGACGACGGATTGGCTCGGCCGCGATGGGGCAGAGGACGGGCCTTTCCGAAGCCAACGACTGGTTGGGGCGGCCTTCAGCGAAGATGTCCTCGTCATGGGCAACAACAGTGAGGTGATCGAGCCCGAGCCTGACGTCCTGCAGGCCGTGGTCCTCCGGGTTGCCGAGCATCGGGAGTCGCAGGCACAACCCCTCGAAGAGGTTCGCGACGAGATTGTGGACATCTTGCAAGCCCGGGCGGCGTCAGAGGCTGCGGAGGCGGCGGCCGAACAGATGGCTGCTCGTATCAATGGCGGTGCATCGCTGGAGACGGTCGCCGACGGGCATACTGTAGAACAGCCTGGATTGGTCGAGCGCAACGATCCAAATGTGCCGGCGGCGGCGCGGGCGCTGGCGTTTCGGTTGCCACGACCGGATGACGAAGGCGTCAGCGCCAGCAGTGTTCCAGACGATGCCGGTGGGGCCTTCGTCGTCGCAATTAGCGCCGTGGAAGACGGTGATCCAGCGGCCTTGTCGGAACCGATGCGCGTTGCCGAGTCCCGCTCACTCACCAGCATGTGGGCGCGCAGCAGCTACGAGCATCTGGTGGATGACTTCGAGGCGCGAGCCGACATCGAGCGCGAACTGCCGCCGAGCGATGAGGAGGACGGCTGAGGCGCTCAGCGCCGGGTTCCGATGATCTGACGGGAACGGCGTCGACGGCGCGTTGCATGCCCCCGACGAGGCGGGCCCGCGCCGTCGTTTACGGGCGCGGTCAGCCCAGTCCCAGGATGTGATACCCGGTGTCAACGTACAGGACGTCACCGGTGATACCCGACGCCAGGTCCGAGCACAGGAAGGCGGCCGCGTTGCCGACCTCGTCGATGGTGACGTTGCGCCGCAGTGGCGTGCGCTCCTCGACCTGCTTCAGCATCGAGCGAAAATCCGAGATGCCGGCGGCCGCCAGGGTGCGGATCGGTCCTGCCGAGACCGCGTTGACGCGGGTGCCTTCCGGTCCGAGGGAGGCGGCCAGATAGCGAACGTTCGCCTCCAGGCTGGCCTTTGCAACCCCCATGACATTGTAGTGCGGCACTGCCCGGACCGCGCCAAGGTAGGTCATCGTGACCAGGGCGCCATTGCGGCCCTGCATCATTCCGCGGCCCGCCTTGGCCAGTGCCGCGAGGCTGTAGGCGCTGATGTCATGGGCGATGCTGAAGCCGTCCCGAGTGACCGCATCGATGTAGTCGCCTTCGAGCTGCTCTCGCGGTGCGTATGCGATGGAGTGGACGATGCCGTCGAGGCCGTCCCAGTGTGACGCGAGCGTCTCGAAGCACCCGGTGATCTGGTCGTCGTCGGCGACGTCGAGTGGAAGCACGATGCTCGAACCGCACCGCTCCGCCAACTTCTCCACCCGTCCCTTGAGCTTATCGCCCTGGTAGCTGAACGCCAACTCGGCCCCTTGGTGGTGCATGGCCTGGGCGACACCCCAGGCGATCGAGCGGTCACTGGCGACCCCGGTGATCAAGATGCGCTTGTCGGTCAGAAAACCCATTTGTTTATACCTGGTCACTTGTCATCGATTGGCGCTGGCAACCCATGGGTCGGGATGCGATCATGCGCGGCGTGAAAACGGCCCGACACCTTACCGAAAGACTTGGCGCCGCGAAAGTACAACCGTCTCTTCGTCGGCCGACGGTGGCCTGGCTCTTGGCCTGCGGCTGCCTGGTGCTATCGAGCTGCACCGACGGGCCCTGGAACGATCCCTATCCCGCCCAGCACCAGGGTGCTGCAATCCTGTACGGCGCCTTCACGGAACGACCCAAGCACCTCGATCCGGTCCGCTCCTATAGCTCGAACGAATATGTCTTCATTGCCCAGATCTACGAGCCGCCGCTGCAGTATCACCTGCTGAAACGGCCCTATGCCTTGGTGCCGCTGACCGCGACCGAGGTCCCCGAGCCCGCGCTCTATGATGCTGCAGGGAACCGACTGCCCGCGGAAGCGCCGGCCGGCGCGGTCGCCTACAGCGAATATCTTGTCCACATCCAGCCCGGGATTCGCTACCAGCCGCACCCCGCATTTGCCGCCGCGCCCGACGGTGAGCTGCTCTACCATGATCTGACGCCGGGACAGGCGAGCCGCGCCAATACGCTGGCGGATTTTCCCCAGACGGGCACGCGCGAGCTGGTGGCCGCGGACTACGTCTATCAGATCAAGCGACTAGCCGCCCCCTGGCTGCACTCGCCGATCGCCGGCCTGATGGGCAAGCATATCGAGGGCTTCGCGGAGCTCAGCGAACAGCTCGCCCGGATGCCGGCGCAATCGGATACTAAGCCGGATCTGCGCGATGTGTCTTTCAGCGGTGCCGAGGTCGTGGACCGCTACAGCTACCGTATCCG
>Ga0316588_1000015_pt1 | contig 11890 bp, 9 predicted proteins | sample S0NA_3_FD_207780 | JGI IMG/M metagenome (GOLD analysis project Ga0316588, IMG submission 207780) | Metatranscriptome of rhizosphere microbial communities from salt marsh grasses in Alabama, United States - S0-2_050615r3r5 (Metagenome... | ecosystem: Host-associated > Plants > Roots > Rhizosphere ... | reverse complement strand
GTTGTGACAATCGGCTCGGTGGACAAGGGTCCTTCGGAGACTGGGGGCAGTCCGAAGCCTGATGTAGGCGGGGCACGGACGACGGATAAGCGGCGACTCGAGGGCAACCTTAACGGACAGTTTACGTTTGACACCTTTGTTGAGGGGAAATCCAACCAGGTTGCAAAAGCGGCATCGATTCAGATCGGAAACAATCCTGGGGTAGCTTATAACCCTCTATTCATCTATGGCGGCGTCGGCCTTGGGAAGACGCACCTAATGCACGCTGTGGGCAACACGATCGTAGATGAGAACGCAACGGCGCGCGTTGTCTATGTTCATGCCGAGCGCTTCGTCTCCGAGATGATAAAGGCGCTACAGCACAACGGGATGGATCAGTTCAAGCAGCGGTACCGCGGCGTCAATGCACTGTTGATAGACGATGTACAGTTCTTTGCGGGTAAAGAGCGTTCTCAGGAGGAGTTTTTTCACACGTTTAATGCGTTGTTCGAGTCCGGGCAGCAGATCGTGCTGTCTAGCGACCGGTTCCCAAAGGAAGTATCGGGGCTCGAGGAGAGGCTGACATCGCGGTTCGGCTGGGGCTTGACGGTTGCGATCGAGCCCCCGGACTTGGAGACGAGGGTCGCGATTCTGAATAGCAAGGCGGCGATGCTGGGTGTCGAGCTGCCTGAAGACGTGGCATTTTTCGTTGCGAAGCGCATCCGGTCGAACATTCGGGAACTGGAGGGGGCTTTGCGGCGGCTCGTCGCCAACTCGCAGTTCACGGGCGTTTCGGTCAGCCTGGAGTTCGCCAAGCTGGCATTGCGGGACATGCTGGTAGCACAGGACAAGCAGGTGACCATCGACAATATTCAGAAGGTGGTCGCCGGTTATTTTCGGATCCGAGTAAACGACTTGTCATCGGCCAAACGCACACGAACGGTGGCTAGACCGCGGCAGGTTGCGATGGCCCTGGCGAAGGAACTGACGAAGCACAGCCTTCCGGAGATTGGCAGAGCGTTCGGCGGTCGCGATCACAGTACGGTTATTCACGCGACGAAGCGGGTGGCGGCGCTGCGAGAGAGTGATCCGATCATGGAGGAGGACTATCGCAATCTGCTCAGGCAATTGACGAGCTGAGCACTGATCGGTCCGTGTGGTGCCGGGGGGCGGCAGGCTCTTCGGTGTTTGTCGTCGAACGGGTGCCGAGCGTTATTTTTGGGGGTGAGCATGCAGATTGAGATCGATCGGGCGTCCTTGTTGCCGGCGTTGATTGTCGTCAGCGGAGTTGTGGATCGGCGGCAGACGTTGCCGATTCTGGGCAATCTGCTCGTTGATTGTGCGGACGGAAAAGTGACCTTGTCGGCGACAGACCTGGAGCTCCAGGTGGTCACGAAGGTGGATGCGCTGAGAGCGGATGATGGAAGGGTAACGTTGCCCGCGAGGAAGGTGGTGGATATTTGCAGGGCGTTGCCAGAGGGCGTTCGGGTGGTGCTCGATGTCACAGGGGAGCGAGCGACGCTGGTAGCAGGGCGGAGTCGGTTCTTGTTGAGCACCATGCCAGCAGAGGATTTTCCGACGCTGACCGACGATGCGGATGGGATGAGGTTCAAGGTGTCGCAGGCCGTGCTTCGGCGACTGTTGGACAAGGCCGCTATATCAATGGCGGTGCAAGACGTTCGGTATTACCTGAATGGCGTGCTGTTGCACGTGGACGGGGAGCAGATCCTGGCGGTCGCGACAGACGGTCACCGGCTGAGCAAGATCGAGGGGATGGTGCAGGATGTGAACGGAGGGGTGACACAGGTCATCGTGCCAGGAAAATCCGTGATGGAGCTGAAGCGGTTGTTGGAGCCAACAGGAAGGGATGATGTCATGGTCAGGTGCTCCGGGCGTACGTTGACCGCTACGCTGGACGGAACGGAGGTGACAACGAAATTGGTAGATGGTCGGTATCCGGAGTTCGAACGGGTGATTCCGAAGGATCTGAGTCGGCGAGCCTTGATCGACCGGGCCGCGCTTCTGGGGGCGCTACATAGGACCGCCATTTTGTCGAACGAGAAGTTCAAGGGTGTCCGGATGACTTTCAGTGAGGGGATGTTGAGGTTGGAGGCCGACAACCCCGAGAGGGAGGCGGCGGAGGAAGAGCTGGAGGTCGACTACTCGGGTGACGAGGTCGTAATTGCCTTCAATGTGGGCTATGTTCTCGACGTGCTCGGTGCCGTGGATGCCGAGCGGATCGATGTCGCATTTTCTGGTCCAAAAGGCAGTGCGGTTTGGAAGGGTGAAGGCAGGGAAGATGAGACTTTCGTGGTTATGCCGATGCAGCTATAGGGGCCTGTGTGGTCGAGAAGGTCGTATTTGAATGTCTGCAAGGACGGGGGCTGCGTGCGCTAAAGGGTTTCGGGCTGGAGCCAGGACCTGGTTGTAACTGGATTATTGGAGAGAATGGCGTTGGTAAGACGACAGTATTAGAGGCGTTTTATCTGCTTGCCCGGGGGCGTTCGTTCCGCGGGCGGCGACTTGGCCCGTTAGTCGGTTGGTCGGAGCGGTCCGCGGAGCTCGAGGCGAGGGTTAGGCTGGGTGCGCGCGGGATGCGGCGACGCTGGAAATCAGGAACGGGCTTGGAGGGTAGCGCGGAGGTCGGGCGCGCGCTGGTGAGAATGATCGGTGATCGAGCATACGAGCTCATCGAAGGTGGGCCGGTCCTGAGACGGCGGTTCGTGGACTGGAATATTCTGCAGGTAGCACCGGGTTACCTTGAACAATGGAGACGTTTTAGAAGGGTCTCGGCCCAACGGAATGCCTGGTTGAGGGGCGGTGGGAGAGGTGTAAGGGTGTGGGATCAAGGGTATGCAGAGCTCCATGAAGCGATCGATGGGGCACGGGCGGCATGGATTGATCGCTTGCAGTTGGAGTTGCGTCCGCTTGTAGAGCGGCTGCCCGCGCTGAACGGGATCGGGCTTCGCTGGAGATCAAGCCTGGGGTCGGCGAAGACGGCACTGGAGGCTTTGGAGGCAAATCTGGCCTTGGATGTACAGCGGGGCTTTTCCGGGTCAGGACCCTCGAGGGGGGATTTTTCTCTGGAGAGGGGAGGCCGAAGTTGGACGGGGTCGAGGGGGGAGAACAAGGCATTGGTCGTTTTGATGCAGATCGGCGCCGGAAGGTTGATGGAGCAGGATACCGGGATTCGCTCTGCGTGGTTGATCGACGATCTACGCTCGGAGCTAAGCCAGAGTTACAGTAGCGAGCTGCTCGCCTTAGTGCTGCGACTGGGGTGCCAGACGGTTGTCACCGCGTTGGAGGCTCCAGCAGGCGGCTCAGCGGTGGTCGACGCTGCGAGGTTGTTCCACGTGGAACAAAACGGCGCGTTAGTTCGACGCGGCTAGCCACGTTCGGATCTCAGGGTCCGCTACTCCCCCTCCATAGCCGCTTATAATGCACGGTGCGGAATCGACTCGCCGATCGGAATCGAGTGCCGCCCGCCGCTCGACAGATCGTCCCCAGACCCTTCCGATCGGCCTCCAGCCATATTGCGCTTTCGTTATTGGTGGCCCCGTTTGCGGGCGCACCATGAACCCCGAACAGTGACGACAACCGACGACGCAGCCCCGACACGCGCTCCGCCCGCACTGGACGACAACAAAGGTCTATTTGATGAGCTATGACTCTTCCAACATAAAGGTGTTACGCGGACTGGATGCTGTCCGGAAGCGCCCCGGTATGTACATCGGCGACACAGACGACGGTACGGGGCTGCACCACATGGTCTTCGAGGTCGTCGATAACTCCATCGACGAGGCGCTCGCCGGCTACTGTAACGAGATTCGAGTCACTATCCATTCCGACGCCTCCGTAACGGTCGAAGATAACGGCCGTGGGATTCCTGTCGATATTCACCCAGAGGAGCAACGTTCGGCGGCAGAGGTCATCATGACCGTCCTCCACGCGGGCGGTAAGTTCGATGACAACTCCTACAAGGTCTCGGGCGGGCTCCACGGTGTCGGCGTGTCGGTCGTCAACGCCTTGTCAGAGCACCTGCATCTCGAGATCTCCCGGGGCGGAATGCTCCATGAACAGGAATTCTCACTCGGTCGGCCGCTGTATCCACTCCGCACGGTGCGCGAAACCGCGCAGACGGGGACGCGTGTCCGGTTCAGACCCTCGCGAGACATCTTCTCCGATACCGAGTTTCACTACGAGATCTTAACGAAGCGGCTTCGAGAGCTTTCATTTTTGAACTCTGGTGTCCGGATCGTGCTCCGTGACGAGCGGACCGATCGAGAAGCAACCTTCGAGTATCAAGGAGGCATCCGTGCTTTCGTCCAGTATCTCAATGCGAAGAAGTCACCCACACATCCGACCGTGTTCTACTTCTGCGATACGCGAAACGCCCTCACCGTGGAGATCGCGTTTCAATGGAACGACTCGTACCAGGAAAGCATCTTCTGCTTTACAAACAACATCCCCCAGAAGGACGGCGGCACCCATTTAGCCGGCTTCCGTTCCGGCTTGACTCGAACGCTGAACACCTATATCGAACGGGAGTCGTTGGACCGGAACCAAAAGACCCGGCCCATCGGGGATGACGCTCGCGAGGGCCTGACCGCGGTGGTATCGGTGAAGGTCCCGGACCCGAAGTTCTCGTCGCAAACCAAGGATAAGCTCGTCTCTTCCGAGGTTAAGACGGTCGTCGAGTCCTTGCTCGTCCAACACTTCGACGCCTTCCTCGAAGAGCATCCCCAAGAGGCCCATACCATCGCAAACAAGATGCTCGAGGCCGCCCGAGCGCGCGAAGCAGCCCGAAAGGCGAGGGAGATGACCCGTCGAAAAGGTGTCCTCGACGTTGCAGGGCTTCCCGGAAAGCTTGCTGACTGCCAGGAGAAGGACCCCTCGAAATCCGAGCTCTTTATCGTCGAGGGTGACTCCGCGGGAGGCTCCGCGAAACAGGGCCGGGACCGTGCGTTCCAAGCCATCCTCCCGCTGAAGGGAAAGATCCTCAACGTGGAGAAGGCCCGGTTCGACAAGATGCTGTCATCTGCCGAGGTCGGGACGCTGATCACCGCCCTGGGGTGCGGAATCGGCCGGCAGGACTACAACCCGGATCGGCTCCGTTATCATCGAATCATCGTGATGACCGACGCAGATGTCGACGGTGCGCATATTCGGACGTTGCTGCTCACGTTCTTCTACAGGCAGATGCCTGAGCTGGTTGACCGCGGTCACGTCTTTATCGCACAACCGCCGCTGTACAAGGTCAAGCGGGGTAAGACCGAAGACTATCTCTTGGACGACGCGGAGCTCGGTGAGTCGCTGATCCGCGCAGCCCTCGATAAAGCATCTCTCTATCCCGCGGAAAACGGCGATCCGCTTCCACAGATCGCTTTCGAAGAACTGCTCCGCAACTACCATCTATATCGTGCAATTGTCGCGCGCCTCGCTAACCGCTACAACACGCTGTTTTTGTCAGAGCTCCTCAACGTCCCCGTTTTCCCGACGCAAGACCCACCAGAGCCGACGCAGATCGCCCAGTGGTGCGATCTGATGATGAATCGACTCGTGGGCCTTGCCCCGCCAGCTGTCTCCTATCAGCTTCGTCTCGTAGAAGAGGTGGATCGAATGGTGATTGAGCTGACTCACCTCGTTCACGGCGTGCCCGAGATCAAGACTGTCGCCCTGGAGTTTTTCGACTCAGCGGACTACAAGCAGATTGCCAATACGGGCGAAACGCTCAGAGGACTCATCCAGCCCGGTGCGCGGGCTCAACGCGGGGAACGCGTTGCGCCAGTTATCAGCTTCGATGAGGCCTACGACTGGCTGATCGGCGAGGCGAAGCGTGGCGTGCAGATCCAGCGCTACAAAGGCCTGGGAGAAATGAACCCGGGCCAGCTGTGGGAAACGACCATGGATCCAACGACCCGACGACTTCTCCGAGTGACGATTGAAGATGCTGTGGCCGCGGATCAAATCTTCACAACCCTCATGGGAGACCAGGTCGAGCCGCGCCGAGACTTCATCGAACGTCACGCCTTGGACGCCGAGAACATCGACATCTAACCGAAAACCGATGACGGTCCGAACGATCTTGCCCTTCGCGGCGGCGCTACTTACCTTTCACAACGCCGCTGCTGACGACCGCCTACCTGTCTGGGAGCTCGGGCTGGGCGGCGGATTCATTCGCATCCCGGATTACCGTGGTTCGGACGAGGCACAGGTCTATCCATATCCGTTCGTGATGCCCATCTACAGAGGCCGGCACCTGCAGGCTGACGAGGAAGGCATCAAAGGCGTGCTGGGTGAGACGAGCCGCCTCCGCTTCGATATCAGTCTCGACGGCAATGTGCCGGTCACAAATGACAACGATGCGCGGCGCGGAATGGATGACCTCGACCCGGTGCTGCAGATTGGTCCCATGCTCAGGTACAAGCCCTGGACGTCACCGGTCCAGCAACGCTCGCTCATCCTCGACCTTCCGTTCCGCGCCGCCCTTGCGCTGGGTAATGGCGTCGACTACGTCGGCTATGCGATCACGCCCCGTCTGTCCTATCGACAACGATTGGACCTTCCCGGGGGGCCATGGAAATGGTCGACCGGCATCTCCGCGTTTTACGGCTCCGAAGACCTCCACCGGTACTATTACGAGGTCGATCCGATCGATGCCACGTCATGGCGACCCGCGTACAAAGCGAGCGCGGGTTATGGTGGCTGGCGCTTACAGACCAATCTCTATCGTCGAGATCCAAAGAAGCTGGTTAGCGTCTACGCGCTCTACGACGACGTTCGTGACGCCACGTTCGCGGATAGCCCACTCGTCCGCAGTAATGGCGGGTTTACAGTCGGGGTCCTTGTCACCTGGTTCTTCATCCAATCGAAGGATCTGGTCGAGGTCAAGCAATGGGAATGGGACAGCCGCTGACAACTGGCCCAAAGCTGTCGTGTCAGACCCATCGATGGCGGCACCTTTTGATTGGAAACGTCCCATAGTTGAAGGAGACCGGCAGTGACGCCGCGACACCACACGACCACTCAACAGACGGGCCACGGATCATCGGGTCCGAGAGGGCTTGCCGGCGCGGCTGATCTCCCAGACGCCGCCAAGCCCCGACCAGACTGGGTACCTGAAACCGCCTTCGGCCGTTGGTTCCTCAGCACGACGATATGGCGAGACTATGTGCTCAATCCCGCTGTGCAACAGCTTGCGATGCTGGCTGGAGCGCGATTTCCGCTCGAAGCCCATCTACTTGACCTCGGCTGTGGGGCAGCAGCATCCATTCCCCTGCTCGTAAAAACGTTCCGCCCCGACCACATCACCGCCTTGGATATCGATCCCGCCGCGCTCGAAACTGCTCGCAGAAAACACGGAGCCGCGAGCGACGCCCTAGGCGTTCGGACAACGTTCACCCAAGCGTCAGCGACCCGCCTTCCGCTGTCGGACGCCTCTATCGATGCGGTGTTCTGTCACCAGCTGCTTCATCATCTCTATCGTCAACGCGCCGCGTTGCGGGAGATCCGCCGTGTCCTCCGACCCGGTGGTCTACTGATGCTCGCGGAATCCTGCCGCCCGTTCATCGAGACACTGCCGGTTCGCCTGTTGTTCCGCCATCCCAAAGGCGTGCAGCGCGAGGCGACGGACTATGCCCGGGCAGTCAGTCAGGCTGGCCTATCCGTGCAGGAGGACGATGTGCTGACGACGAGGCCCTGGTGGTCGACATACGACCTCGGCGTCACCGAGCGTGTCGTTTCCTTTCACGATTACCGTCCGATCAAAGCCCGTCCGACCGAGCTGCTGCTGGTTGCACAGCGGCCGCCGAATTAGCAGCCCAAAAGGCGCTCGATCCCCGAATGACCCCGTTCTTACTCCCCTCGCCAAGGAGTAGACTTCCCCCGCGATTTCGCGCAACTGACCAGCGACACTGCGGATACTGCAATGACAGACCCGACTTCAACCGACCACCTCCCGCCACATCCTGTGCTGCCCCGGCACTACGCCACCGAAGGCCACCGCGTCCCCTATATCCGGGATCTCTTTGACTCCACGGCTGACGGCTATGACCGAATCAACGCCTGGATGAGTCTCAACCAAGGGGAGAAATACCGTCGCGACATGCTCATCAAAGCCGGATTGACAAAGGGCCAAACGGTCCTGGACATCGCGAGTGGAACCGGCGTGCTCGCTGCCCATGCGCAGGACCTCGTCGGTCCGCAGGGACTCGTCATCGCTACCGACCCAAGTATTCCAATGCTCCAAGTCGCGTCGCACCGCGGCGTCCAACACCGCGTTGCCGGCGTTGCAGAACGCCTCCCAGTGGCTGATTCCAGTGTAGACCTCGTCTCGATGGGCTATGCGCTCAGGCATGTGAACGACTTGATGGCGACGTTCAGAGAGTATCGCCGCGTTCTGCGCGCCGGGGGTCAACTGATGATCTTGGAGATGGTTCCGCCCGCGTCGAGGATCGGATATGGACTCACCAAGGTCTACCTGAAGTATTTGGTGCCCACCCTGGCAGCCATCGTGACCAGAGGCGCGAAAGGCCACCGTTTGATGAGCTACTATTGGGACACCATTGCTGGATGCGTCCCAGCCGAGACGGTCCTCCAGGCTCTGCGCGAGGCGGGGTTCTCGGAGGTGTCTCGCGCTACCCAGCTAGGTATCCTAACCGAGTATCGCGCAAGGAGCTCATAACGCAAAACCTGTGTCGAGGGCTGTAACCCGATCAGGACCAACCATATCCCGATCGCCCTACAGGTTTTCTTCGTGCTCGACCGATGGCGGTTAGACCGGCACCTTCGACCATCTAATCCGATTTCCCTGCCGGCGACCTAGACCCGCCGGGGCGCGATGACCGCACCTCCTCCCCTGACTCTACGCTGCTGAGCCGCTCCGTGATGAACTCGATTGTGCGAGTGTCATGCAACGCGAGGCCCTGCTCGCTCTCAAAACCCCTAAGCACAGACGCCTCGGCCTGCACCCACAGTGGAATCTGACTCGACAGCGGTACGACGCCATCGCCACTGGAGCCAGTCCGATAGGTAAACACCAGAAAATACGGAACGTCTTTGGGCTGAGTCCAACGCGACAGGCGGTCCAGATAGTCGCTGCCCGCGGCAAGTGCTCTCCAGCTCGGAATAACGATCGGTGCTCGGGCGACGCCGGTTCTCGCAGACTGCAAGCCCCCCATGGGACTATTGATCGTGGTCAGCGACCGGACCCGAAGCCCCTGCTGTCGCTCGATCAACGCCTCCGTCAACGAACGGGCGATCAGACCTCCCATGCTGTGACCAACGACATGTAATGAGTCCAACCCCCAGCGAGTCCTCAGCTCGAGGATACCCTCGGCCAGCCAGTCCCGCACCACGTCGAGATCCACGCCCGATGGATAGTAGGCAATCAGCACCTGCATACCTTTCCTGCGCAGAGCCGAGGCCAGCGTAGACCAATCCCGAGGTCCGCCCCCTTGTCCATGCACCAGCAGGACCGTCGGGCGGTTGGGATCATATCGCTGCAGCAGGAAAAGACCAGACCCGACACGCTCCATGAAATCCAGCGGTCGCCAAATCCCCAACTGATAATATCCCCGGGAAAACATCTCGTGATTCAACGACACGATGCGCCCGACGTTCTCGCGCGACGCCCGTTTGCGGTGCTCAAGCACCCCGGCATCAGCAAACGCCAGCATCTGTGCGACCTCGATCGATGGTGCCGTGATTCGCTCGCTTGCTCTGACACGCAACGCCTTCGGCTCTGCCTCACCGGCGAAAGCTACCGCCTCGTTCTCATCCAGCTCACGATTTCCGTTGTCGTCCGAAAACGCGATCAGGAAATAGCTCCCAGGTTGCACCCGAAACTGGAAGCTACCGTCATCGTTCGGCATCAGCCAGTCCTCCCGTCGAAACCGACCGGGACCGCGTTTCGTCAGCAGCGCGACGATCAACTCACCGAATTGGCGACTGTCTCCATCCACCTGCCCGTCAATGGCGGCCATTGCCTCCAGCTGGGCTACCTGTGCGCGTACCCGGAGTACCTGGCCACAGCCACTGATCAGCACCAGGACGGCCAGCAACGAGAGCCACGGAAGTCCGAGCTTACGACACATGAGCGACCGTCCCCTCGATGGCGGTCGGCCTGTATATGCGGCCCAATAGGCCGGACCTGCCGGGGATTGCGCGCGATGGTGCCCGCCGGATCGCGCACGACCCTGCCCGGTGGACCCACGATGACCAGTTTACGGATGTCATGTAAACTTCGCTCGACAGCGAAGCTCCTCCTTGCGGAATGTTTCGCATGCTTCAACGTGAACTTCAGATGTTCGAGCGTCGCCTAAAACAGGTCGGTTGCGGTCAGCTAATTTTCTGTCGGCCGAAGAAGACATCGCCCCAGCGTGGGGTTTTGCTGGCGTGCTTAGGTCCCACAGATTGCTGAAGCAGGGCACGCGGACAGCGGGCAAACCCTCGACCGCGGCCAGACCGCCGACTCTCCGATTCCGATAATTACTTGTACACCATGAATGACTTGACCTCTGAGGCCAGCCCCAGCCTCGCCGAGATCGAGCGCCTCATCATCGAGACGCTTCACTTGGACGAGGTGGGCATTGAACAGATCGATCCAGACGCGGCCTTGTTTCGGGAGGGCTTGGGGCTTGACTCCATAGACGCTTTGGAACTCTCTCTGGCGATCTCCAGGACCTTCGGCGTTGCCATCAGCGCTGATGATCCGAACATCCGAGAAATATTCTCCTCCCTGACAAACCTAACGAATCACATCCAACGCCAGCGGTCGTCATGAAGGTTGCCCGGGGCGTCACCGCGGCGGCGGCCCTCGCCTACCCTTTTGTCAGCCATTTCGGCACCACTTCCGCAAAGCCCACCTTGCCTTTACTCTGGCTAGCGGCGCTCTTCCTCATGTCGTATTTGGCCAATCCCCGGTCGCTCGGATGGCTCGCACTATCTGCTGGCACGCTCGGAGCGGTGACTTTCAGCCTGCTTTACGGCTACGAGGCAACCATTTTAAGGCTGCCCCCCATCCTGATTTGCGGCGCTTTCGCGCTGCTGTTCGGTAGAACACTGCTTCCGGGTCGCCGCCCCCTCATCTCCCATATCGGCGCGCAGCTACGCGGCCAGCTCCCACCAGCTGCCGATCGCTACGGTCGCCTCCTGACCTGGATATGGACCCTATTTTTCATCGGCATGGGGCTGGAAAGCCTGTTGCTGGCTATTTTTGCTTCGCCGTATTGGTGGTCCTTGTTCACCAACTTTCTGAATTACGGATTCATAGCCTTGCTGTTCGTCGCTGAATATCCTATTCGCCGCATCATCCTCCGAGACATGGAGCATACGTCCTTTATCGACTCGTTGCGCGGCAGTCTAAGTGTTCGACTGCGCTGATCGCGGCTACTTCCGTACCCTTCTCGACGCCCTTGACCCAGTCGATCCCACTGTTCTCGACCTGCGACGGCAATGCGCCCCGATTCCGACGTCAGGGCCAAGACATCGATTGCTCGTCCTTCCTTCTCAGACTTCACGCCCTCGCCGTTGAGCTCCCCGAAGCGCCCCACCTGATCAATCTCTGCGACGATCGCTTCAACTTCACGCTCGTGCTCGGCGTCGCCTTGTCACGCAACACCCCCTGCCTGCTTCCGCCGGATCGCCTCGAACAGACCCACCGAGCCATTTTGAGAGCCTTTCCGCGGGCGCTCTATCTGACCGATGCAGACCTGGCTGACGCGGGACAGACGCCAAGGAGTAATGACGCGACGATGCCATCGAAGGCGCCCCCACGAATACCTTCAATCCACGCGGACGTGACAGCGGCCCTCGCCTTCGCGCCGCTGCTCGGCGCCCCGGATGCGCATCCGAAGCCCTGGGGCCAGCTCGTCTCGACCGCGCAGGCGCTCGCCCGACGATTCGACCTTGG
>Ga0316588_1000012_pt1 | contig 12341 bp, 12 predicted proteins | sample S0NA_3_FD_207780 | JGI IMG/M metagenome (GOLD analysis project Ga0316588, IMG submission 207780) | Metatranscriptome of rhizosphere microbial communities from salt marsh grasses in Alabama, United States - S0-2_050615r3r5 (Metagenome... | ecosystem: Host-associated > Plants > Roots > Rhizosphere... | reverse complement strand
GCAACGGGCGAGCGCGTCCGCCATCGGCACCCAGTGCACCTCGATGACCTCGTCGGACTCGTGGCCGAGGTCTACCTCGCTCAGGCCTCGGGCGAGGAAGAGATGGATGACTTCGGCGAAAACGCCAGGCGACGAGTGGATGCGCCCGAGCGAGTCCCAGCTCGCGGCAACCACGCCGGCCTCCTCCGCCAACTCACGCTCGGCGGTGACCGCCGGTGGCTCGCCTGGATCGATCTTGCCCGCCGGCAGCTCCCAGAGCCAGCCGCCGGCGACGTGGCGATACTGGCGTAGCAGGCAGACGCGGCTGCGGTCGTCGATTGCCACCGCGGCGGCTCCACCGGGATGGCGGATGACTTCCAGCTCCACGTCGCGCCCGGTGGGCAACCGGACCCGCTCCAGGCCCACGTCCACGACCTTTCCCTGGAACACTGTGCGCCGCCCCTCGTCGGCGGCGACCGGGTTGTCGATGAGTGCCATGCGCACCTCCGAAGCCCCAACCGACAGAACCTTCAGGTGAGTGCACATGCTACCAGCCGACTGCATCCGGTAGCGCGTCCGGCTGTGCGGCCGTGGGCTCGCCGATGGCTTGAATCGCCGGCAGGGCGCTCATGCGCGACGGTCGGCGCTCCAGCGCATAGCGCTGGCCGGGCGCGGCGATGCGCAGCCCCTGGGCCGCAAGCGCGGCACCTGCCTCGGCCGATTCGTAGTGGTAGAGCACCATCCGCACGAGCTGCTCCGGGGTGTACTCGCGGCGCAGGTCATCGACGCCGGTGTGGGAGGGATTCCCTCGCAGTGCACAGTCGTGAAAGATCCACTCCCCGCGAGTGGCATAGCGGTTCACCACCTCCGGAATCGGCCGGGTGTCGCCGGTGTACAGGAAAACACCCTCCAGCGCGAGGCCGAATGCGGACAGGTACTCGTGGTGGCGCGCGGGAAACACGCTGAAGGCCATCTCTCCGTGCCAGAAGCGCTCCGATACTGGCACCAGCTGGAAGACGTCCCAGAAATTGCTGCCGCCTTCCGCGAGCAGGTTCGGATAGTCCGCGAGGCGGCGCTGCAGGGTTGGGATCAGCGATACCGGAACGTAGAGCTTAACCGGAGGCGCAGGCGAAGCACGCGTGGCGAGCTTGTAGTAGAGCCCCTCCAGCCCGCCGATATGGTCCAGGTGTGGGTGTGTGATGAACAGCGCCGGCGGCAGCCGGCCATAGGCGGCGAGGTAGGTATCGAGCGTCGCCGGACCGCAGTCGATGAGCAACAGCGGCTCGCCGCCGACCTCCAGCACGGCAGCCGAGGAGCCGAGCGTCAGCGCGCGGGCGTTGCCGACGCCGAGAAAATGCAATGTCAGATCGGTCATGGATCGGATGTCGTCTCGGCCGCGGGATAGCGCGCCGCCTGCAAGCGAGGGCGCGGCGACACGGCCGACACGGCTGTCTACCTGATTCTCTACTTTGCCCATCGAGCGATTAGATTGGGGCACCGAGCCCGGATTACGCGCCGCTACCTCGGAAGGCGCCGCTGGCTTTCTGTCAAGTCCCCGATGGTCCCCGTGCGCCGAACGGGGATAAACGCATGGTGCCGGGATCAAGATCCAAATCGGGACCGGGATCGATCCCGATGCGCTCGCCGCGGACAGGAGGGGACTTTGGGGCGGAAGCACTAGCATAACCGTCCCGGATGACGAGAAGATTGCGCCCCGACGCGGTGTGGCGGGTAACCTATCCGTAACGGTTCGGCAATAGAATCCTCGGGCTAGCCGGAAAAAGCTTGCACGGGAGAGACATGGCCACTGTACTCATCGTTGACGACGAGCCGGACATCCGCGAGGTGATTCGCTTCGCGCTGGAGGAAAGCGGCTTTCGCGCGCTCGAAGCGGGCCACGCGGACGAGGCGCGCAAACTGCTGAGCGAGAATCCCGACCTGGTCCTGCTGGACTGGATGTTGCCGGGCCGCTCCGGGTTGGAGCTGGCCGAGCAGCTCAAACAAAGTCCCAAGACTCGCAGCATGCCCATCATCATGATCAGCGCACGGGGCGAAGAAGAGGACCGGGTCAAGGGCCTCGACACGGGCGCCGATGACTACATCACCAAGCCCTTCTCGCCGCGCGAGATGGTAGCGCGCGTCAACGCCGTGCTGCGCCGTGCTAGGCCTGGCGAGATCGCCGACGAAATCGAGATCGGCGGGCTCACCATCGACAACGTGAGCCACCGTGTCAGCGCCAACGGTAAATCCATCGACATTGCGCCCACCGAGTACCGGCTGCTGCACTTCTTCATGACCCACGCCGACCGCGCCTTCAGCCGCTCACAGCTGCTAGACCAGGTCTGGGGCGACCGGGTGTATGTGGAGGAGCGCACCGTGGATGTGCACGTGCGCCGGTTGCGCAAGGCATTGGCGCAGACCGGACACGAGCACCTGCTGCAAACTGTACGCGGTGTCGGCTACCGGCTCTCGGGCAAATGAGCAGCATGGGAGACGTCAGCGGGCAGGCGGGCCAGCCGCGGCGGCGTTGACGTGCGCGCCGGTGCCATCGGCTTCGAGCTCGGGCTGCTGCTGGCCGTCACGCTCGCGACCGGCCTCCTTTGGCTGGCGGCGGATCTGCCGCTCACCGGCGCGCTGCTGCTGGTGCTGAGCCTCTACCTACTGCGCCAGATCTACTTCCTGTGGCGGCTCGTGCGCTTCATCCGGCGCCGGCATCGCCTGGCGCCGCCCTTCCCGGCTGGGCTCTGGGGCGAGGTCTACCGTGCCGTGGGCCGCTACCAGCAGCGCGCACGGAAGGGCCGCAAGCGTCAGCTGCGCTTCCAGCGTCGTTTTCGCGAGGCCGCCAATTCGGTGCCTGATGCCCTGGTGGTACTGAACAAGAGCCAGGAGGTGGAGTGGGCCAATCCGGCGGCCGCGGCGCTCCTGGGCGTGCACTGGCCGGCTCAGGATGGGCGGCTGCTGACCGAGGTATGTGCACAACGCCGGCTTGCCGAGTACCTTGATGAAGGCGATTACAGCCGCCCACTGGAGATCGCCGCCGAGCAGAACCAGTCCATCATGCTATCCATCCGCGTCGCACCCTTCGGCGAGCGCAAGCGCCAGCGGCTGGTGGTGGGCCGTGACATCACCAAGATCTACCACCTGAACATGATCCGGCGCGATTTCGTCGCCAACGCCTCCCACGAGCTGCGGACTCCGTTGACCGTGATCGCGGGCTTTGTCGAGAACCTATTGGGCTCCATACTGACACCGGAGTCCCACCGTCGGCCACTGTCGCTGATGGAGCGGCAAACGAACCGCATGCGCTCGATCATCGAAGACCTGCTGACGCTATCGCGGCTGGAAATGGACGACACAGCCAGCAACCTGGCAGCGGTCAACCTGCCACAGGAGATCGAGCAGGTAGTAGCCGACGCCCGTACCCTGAGCGACGGGAACCACGACATCGATGTGGATGCAGACGTCGACCTGATGCTGATCGGCAACCAGTCGGAGCTACGCAGCGCTGTCTCCAATCTGGTATTCAACGCCATCAAGCACACACCCACCGGCAGCCGCGTGCGAGTTACCTGGCGCGACGAGCCCAGCGGCCCGGTGCTGCAGGTCAGCGACAACGGCCCGGGCATTGCATCGGAGCACATTCCCCGCATCACCGAGCGCTTCTACCGCATCGACAAAGCCCGCTCGCGAGCCTCTGGCGGCACGGGGCTAGGGCTCGCCATCGTCAAGCACGTCCTGAACCGCCACGACGCCGAGCTCAGCATCGCCAGCGATCCGGGGCGGGGCACCAGCTTCACCTGTCGCTTCCCGGCGGCCAGTCGCTTGTGGCAGTCGGACCGCGAGGCGCGGGCGCTGGGCTCCGACTGAGACGCGTTCGTTGAGGTCGGGGCTGGAGACGCCCCCGCGTGGCGTCAGCCGGCCGCCGCCTGCGCTGGCGTCAGCGTCTTGACTGACAGCGCATGCAGCTCGCCGCTGGCAATCTGCGCCCTGACGGTGTCGATGACGAGGCGCTGCTTCTTGAGGGGCGTCAGATCGGCGAAGACGTCACTGACAACGACGGCCTCGAAGTGAGCACCGTCACCGGTGACCGTCACCTGTGCATCGGGCAGGCCGGCCCGGATCAGGGCTGCAATAGCTTCTGGCTCCATGGGATTTGTCTGGTTGTCGTTGCGTATCGCACGCTAGCCCCAGGGACACCGTCTCGGTGGGAGCCGAGGTCGGCACGCCGAGGACCGCCATCAGCGAAGCTGGGCTGTAGCGCCACACGCGGGCGACAAGGCCCGCGCCCGCACAGCGGAAGCGTCATTCCGTGACGGCCTGCAGATAATTGGCCTTGAACGCTTCGCGATCGTCGCGAACGGATGGATCGTAGCCTTGTGCAGCCATCTTCTCCTTCATCCACTTCGGCAGCACCCCACGCACATAGACGTTATCCGCATTCTCCGGATCGACGTAGCGGGTATAGCTGCGATTGCCCTTCTTCATCGCAGCCCCGCGACGGCGCTTCGGCGTCACCAGATCCAAAATCTCGTCCAGGTCGTATCCGCGGGTCGTGATCAACTCGCGGATCTCCTGCGCCAGCTCCGCCTTGGCTTCATGCCAGCGCTGATACAGAGCCTTCTCCAGATCGGCCTTGCTCTGCTCGATCTGCTGCAACTGGGCCTGCAGCTCATCGACACTCAGTGACTTGTAATCCAAGGATAACCTCCAGTTTTCAAGGTTTAGGGTTTCAGCAAGCCGGGACAGCTCACTTGCGCGGGGAGTCCCGGCATCAAATCGCCAAATCGTCGCTACAGGAGCGATGCGCCATCGGCACCAGCAGCCGCCAGCGTGCGCACTCGTTCGAGGTCCCGGTCGGCGTTGTCGTACGAGTAACGGCGACGCCGCTCAGCAAGGCGGCAGGCTGTTGTATGGCTCGGGACAGAGCCGCCTTGAGGGGCAGCACCGCTTTCCATTTCCGGGGCCGTTGCCTTCCACTCACGCAGCCGTGTTGAGGTGGTACAAGTGCGAACAACCCGCGCCCTTCCCCGAACTTTATAGGAGCAGAGATAAAAGTCAATAGGCTTCGCCAAATTCCCATTGAGCGGCCTGCGCAAGCAGGCTGCCGATCGGACGAGCGTCACGCTTACAGACCGGTTGTGCGGCAATCAAGCGAGCGGTTTTCGTCAGTCCGCGGCCAGCCTAATACTCATCAATGCACAGGCTGAGGCACCGCGCTTCAGGGCCGGATCCTCCGAACAATGACACCTGTCTCGCACGGCATTACCAGGGGTCCACGCTCCAGCTTCAGTAATGCCGAAACCATCCGCTTCCACGCCCAGTTCCTGGAGGGATAGCCCGTCTGCACTGGCGAGCAAACTCTCGCCCTACACAAGGAAGAGGGTCGCCAAGCCTAGAAAGGCGAGGAACCCCACGACATCCGTGACGGTGGTCAGGATGACGCCGCCGGCAAGTGCAGGGTCGATGCCGAGGCGTTCCAGGAAAAGCGGCAGCAGGGCACCGGACAGCGTCGCAGTGAGCAGATTGATGGTGATGGCCGCCGCAATGATCGCAGCGATATCGGCACTGCCGAACCACAGCCATGCAATGACCGCCACCACCAGTGCCCACACGGAGCTGTTGATGACGGAAACGGCCATCTCCTTGCTCACCAGCCAGCGTATGTTCTTGGCGCTGAGATGGCCCGTGGCGATGCCGCGGATGGCGAGCGTCAGCGTCTGTGTACCCGCGATGCCGCCCATACTGGCCACCACCGGCATCAGCACCGCCAGCGCCACCACCTGCTGAATAGTCGCCTCAAAACGCCCGATGACCCAGGCGGCTAGAAACGCTGTCAAGAGATTCACACCGAGCCAGAGGGCGCGGCGCCGCGCGCTGAGCAGCACGGGCGCGAACATGTCTTCGGTCTCGCTTAGACCAGCCTGCCCCATGAACTGGTGCTCCGCCTCCTCGCGAATCAGGTCCATGACGTCATCAACCGTGACACGGCCCAGCACGTGCCCGTCTTCATCCACCACCGGAGCGGAGACGAGGTCCAGCTGCTCGAAGCGATTCGCAACATCGCGGGCATCGAGGATTGCGAGCATGGGCTGCACCTGAAGGGTCATCACCTCAGCGACAGAATCGTCTGGATCATTGGTGAGCAGGTCGGTGAGGTAAAGCACGCCCAGGTAACGACCCTCGCGGTTCACCACGATGAGGTTATCGGTGAGGTCGGGCAACCCCTCTTTGAGGCGACGCAAGTAGCGCATGACGACATCCAGGGTCACCTCCGGGCGCACCGTCACCATATCGGTGTTCATCAGACCGCCGGCGGTGTCCTCCGGAAAAGCCAGCGCCGTCTCCAGCCGCTCGCGGCGCTGCTCGTCCAGCGAGTTGAGCACCTCTCGGGTGATGGTGGCCGGCAGATCCTGCACCAGGTCGGCGAGGTCGTCCGTCTCGAGCCCCTCCGCGGCGGCCAGGATGCGGCTTGGCGCCATGTCCCGCAGCAGCTCATCGCGGAGGTCGTCGTTTAGATACAGCAGCACCTCACCTTCGGTATCATCGTCCACCATGCTCCAGACGAGCTTGCGCTGCTGCGGCGGCAGCGATTGCAGCACATGGGCCATCTCCGCCGGGTGCAGCGCGTTGAGCATGCGCTTGGCCTTTACCACGGAGCCGGATTCCAGCACCGCATGCAGGGCAACGAGGCGATCAGCCTCCGGGGCGGAAGCGACTTCGGCGTTCATCAGGGCTCCGAGGGCTGCGGCGGAAGGAGCGCGGGCAGGCCAAGGGAGCCGCCGCGGGCGACCGCTCAGTGTAGCAGCCAAGGGCTGATGGCCACAGCCATTCGGCAATACCGGCTCAACCGGTAAGCTCGGGTATAGGTTGGGGCAATGCCGAATCGTTCGGCCTTGGACTCAGACCCTTACGCTGCAGGTCTTCGACAGCGCATGGAAGACCTTTCGTTGTCGTAATCGGAGTCGCGCGCCTACTCGGTTACGACAATCACAGCGAGCACAATTCTCGCGTCTACTTCGTTTGGCTTCGAATCTGCCAGATTAGCCCTCGACGCAGGCTTCCAGCTTGTCGAGCAGTGTCTGCGCGGGCATCTCGTCGATGTGGTCGACGAGGTCGGAGACGACGCCAGTCAGCGCGCCAATGTCGCAGCGGCGCGCACGGTCCTTGACTTCCAGCAGAGAGCCTGGCTGCATACTCAGCTCGCGCAGGCCAAGCCCCAGAAGCAACGGCGTGTAGCGCGGATCGCCGGCCATCTCGCCGCACATGCTGACGCGGGTACGCGTGGTAGCGGCGGCATCGATGACGTGCTTGATGAGTCGGAGCACCGCCGGATGCAGGGGATCGTAGAGGTAGCTCACAGTGTCATCGACACGGTCGATGGCGAGGGTGTACTGGATCAGGTCGTTGGTGCCGATGGACAGGAAGTCGAGCCGCCGCGCCAGCGCGCCGGCCATAAGCGCTGCAGCGGGCACCTCGATCATGCCGCCAACGGGCATCAGCGGGTCGAAGGCCACGCCCTCACGGCGCATGTCCCGACGCGCCTCGGCGATGAGCTCGAGCACCGCCCTCACCTCCGCCATGCCGGAGATCATCGGGATCATGAGCTGCACTGGCCCATGGGCCGACGCGCGCAGGATTGCCCGCAACTGCGGCAAGAACAGCGCTGGCTCCTGTAGGCAGAGCCGGATGGCGCGCAGACCCAGCGCGGGATTGGTGCGCGCCGGGTGAAAGCTGGTGTCTGGGATCTGCTTGTCCGCGCCGAGGTCGAGCGTGCGGATGGTGAGCGGAATGCCGTCGAGACCGCGGATGATGCGAAGGTAGGTCTCGAGATGCTCCTCCTCATCGGGCAGCGCACCGCGGTTCATGTACAGGAACTCGGTGCGGTATAGGCCGACGCCGGCGGCACCGTTGTCCCGGGCGGCAGCAACGTCTTCGGGAAGCTCCAAGTTCGCGAGCAGGACGACGGGCACCCCGTCGCGGCTCGCCGAGGGCTCGCGCACGAGCCGGCGCAGCTCACGGCGGTGGGCATCGAAGCTGGCCAGCCGTGCCCGATAGTGCTCCAGGATCGCCGGCTCCAGCTCGGTGAGCACCGTGCCGGTCTCGGCATCCACAACCAGGAGCTCGCCCTGGCGCAGCCTTTGCCCGGCGTGATGAACGCCCATGACGGCGGGGATGTCGAGGCTGCGGGCAAGAATGGCGCTGTGGGACATCGGCCCGCCGTGCTCGACGACGAAGGCGGCTACGCCCCGGTGGCGGAGCAGGATGGTATCCGCAGGGGTGAGGTCCTCCGCAACAATGACGCGTCCGGCCACGTCGGCGTTGGCGAGCACGTCGGTGTTGGCTTCGGCATCGAGGAACAACTGGATTTGCCGCACAACATGGTCGATATCGTCGCGCCGGGTGCGCAGATAGGCGTCATCCATGCGGTCGAAGATCTCCACCAGCGTGTCCCGCTGCGACTGCAGCGCCCAACTGGCGTTCACGGATCGCTCCCGGATCAGGTCCCGCACGGCGTCCACCAACGCGGAATCAGTCAGCATCAGCAGGTGCGTGTCGATGAACTCCGCGATGTGCTTGGGCGTCCCTGCTGGAATCTGTCCGCGCACCTCCTCCAGGTGGTGCCGGGCGCAGGCCAGCGCGGCATCGAGCCGATCGAGCTCCACCGAAACCTCGTGGGCGGGGATCTGCGCCGGCACCAGCGACGGCTTGCGGTTGAGCATGTAGGCCTCGCCGATGGCCACCGGCCGCGAGCCGTCGATGCCGACGCCATGCAGCGAAAGCGTCATTCTGCTTCACCGAAGCGATCGGCGACGAGCTCCGCCAGCGCGTCCATCGCGGCCTCCTCATCGTCGCCGCGCACTTCCAGGTGGATACTGGTGCCGCGAGCGGCGGCGAGCGTCATGATGCCCATGATGCTCTTGCCGTTGACCCGCCGGCCGTTGCGCTCGACAAAGACGTCGCTCGCGAAGCCGCTGGCACAGGTGACGAACTTCGCTGCGGCCCGTGCATGCAAGCCGAGTCGATTGACGATGTCGAGCTCTCTGGTCAGCATGCCCGGCTGGGTCGTGGTGGATAGCTTTGGGGCCAGTGGATCAGCGGCGCGAGCCGTGGCCGGCACGAGGTGCCGCCACGCAGCCGACGCCGGGACACAGCAGCACGCCTTCTCGAGCGCCACTCAATGCCTTGTCCACCATGTCGTCGAGCGGCAGTTGCGGGTAGTTCAGGACCCGCACCAGCATCGGTAGATTGACCCCGCTGAGAATGCGCGTATCACGCAGCTCGCACAAGCCGGAGGCGATATTCGCTGGCGTCGAGCCGAACAGGTCGGTCAGCACCAAAACGCCATCGCCGACATCGAGCTCCTGCGCACAGGCGCGTGCACGCTGTTCCATCAGCTCTGGATCATCGCCGTTTTCCACCGACAGCGCCTTAGCCTCCAGCGGGCAGGCCCCGAGCATACCTGTGGCGGCCTCCAGCAGCTCCGCGCCGATGCCAGCGTGGGTGATGAGCAGCAGTCCGACGCTCACGGCAGCTCCCGATGGCGCAGCAGCACGCGATGGCCCTTGTCGCCCAGATGCCGGGCAAGGGCCTCCACTAAGTACACTGAGCGGTGCCGCCCGCCAGTGCAGCCGACGGCAATGGTCAAGTAGCTGCGCCCATCGGTCTCGAAGCGCGGAATCCAGCGCCCGAGGAACTGCTTCAGGTCCGCGCACATCTGTGCCACCTCCGGCGAGCGCTCCAGGAACTCGATGACCGGCGCATCGCGGCCCGTGAGCGGGCGCAGCTCCTCGCGCCAGTGCGGATTCGGCAGGCAACGCACGTCGAAGATAAAGTCCACGCCTTCGGGGACACCGTTCTTGAAGCCGAAGGACTGCAGCAGCACGGATGCCTGCACCGTGCCGGCGAGACGCTCGCGGATCAGGTCGCGCAGCTCGTGCACATTCGTGTGCGTTGTGTCGATGCGGATCTCGGCGACCTTTCCCAGCGGCTCCAGCAGCTCGTACTCGCTTACGATGGCCTCCGCGAGAGAGAGACCAGCGCCGGTGAGCGGGTGCTTGCGGCGCGTCTCGCTGAAGCGGCGGATCAGGGTATGCGTGTCGGCGTGCAGAAAGATGACGCGGCACTCGATGCCCTGATCGCGCAGCTCCTCTATGAGTCTCGGCAGGTTGGCGAGAAACTCCGGCTGGTTGCGGGCGTCGATACCGACCGCCGCACCGTTACGCGTCTCCCCGGCCCGACCCAGGGGCGTGCGCTGGAGCCCGAGCGCGAGCTCGCGCAGCAGGAACAGCGGCAGATTATCGATGCAGTAATAACCGATGTCCTCGAGCGTTCGCAGTGCAACGCTCTTGCCGGCGCCGGACAGACCACTGACGATGAGGATGTGCATAGACCTGTCGGTGGAATGCGGCTGGCTCATCGGTGGCGACTGGCAGTGATGGCACGGTAGCCCGGGCGCCGAGCTCAGCGCCCGCCGCCGGCGATCGCCCGCGCCTGGCGGTCTTCGAGATCCACCCCCGCATCATAGCCACGGATCCGCAGGATCTGGTTGCGCACCGCCGTCTCCAACAGTACGGCGAGGTTGCGTCCAGGGGCCACCGGCAGGGTGATCTCGGGCACTGCGATGCCGAGGATGGTGCGTGTGGACAGACTGCCGCGCAACCGATCGATACTCGCCAGGCCCTCGTTGTCGAAGCAGCGCATGTGAACGATCAGGTTTAGCGCCTCGTGCTGGCGCACGGCGCCCTCGCCGAACATGGCGCGCACGTTGAGCACGCCCAACCCGCGCACCTCCAGAAAATCCCGCAGCAGCGCTGGACAACTGCCCTCCAAAACCTCCGGGGCGATGCGCGCGAGCTCCGGAGCGTCGTCTGCGATGAGCCGGTGGCCGCGGGCGATCATCTCCAGCGCGAGCTCGCTCTTGCCGACGCCGGGGTCACCGGTGAGCAGCACGCCCAGGCCCAGTACCTCCAGCAGGACGCCATGCACCGTCGTGCGCTCCGCCAGCGCATGGGTCAGAAAGTATTGCAGGCGGTCGACGATCTCCGCATCGCGCGCTGAGGAGCCCAACAGCGGGGTGCCGGTACGCTCGGCGTAGTCGAAAAACACCGGGTCGGGGGTGATGTCGGAGGCGAAGATCACGGCCGCGGGGCACGCAGCGAACAGCCGGTCGATCGTTTCACTGTAGGCCGGGGCGCTGAGGTCGGCCAAGTGCTCGATCTCCGCCTGGCCCAGCACCTGCAGGCGGTTCGGATGGATGCAGTTGAGCGACCCCACCAGGCTCTGCGCCGTCCTCTGGCCGCCAACGTCTTTGAGCAGGGGGCTGCATTGCACCGGCGGTGGCGTCAGCCAGCGCAGCTTGAGGCGCGGGCCGATATGCTCCACGAGACCCTGCAGCGAATGCACGGGATTCATGCCACCGCTCTCCTCGACACCGCCAGGTCACGCAGGGACGAGGATACGGTCGCGAAACACCGTCAGCAACTGGGTGCTGCCCTCGGCTGCGCGCAGGGCCTCGCGCACGGCGGCATCGTCGAAGGCCGCGGCTAGAGTGGCCAGCAATTGCAGGTGCTGCTCGTCGGTGGCATCCGGCACCAAAAGTCCGAACGCGAGGTCCACGGGTCGGTCGTCGATGGCATCGAAAGCGACCGGGCCCCGCAGCTGCACGAAGGCGCCGATGGGTGAGCGGATTCCACGCACCCGCGCGTGAGGGAGCGCAATCCCCTGCCCCAGCCCAGTGCTGCCGAGCCGCTCGCGCTCGAGCAGCCGGTCGAACACGGCGGTGCTGGAGAGCATGCTGTCCCCGTCGGCCAGCAGCTCGGCCAAGGTCTCCAGCAGGCGCTTCTTGCTCGCCGCCTCACAGCGGCTCAGCACCCTTGATTCCGTAATCAGGTCAGGACGAACCATGGCCCTAGAACCCCATGCGTGCTCATTGTCTGTATGCTGCTGATGGCCGGGCCAGCCCGCTCAGGCTTACGGCCCGATGTTGCCGATCGAATAGCCGGGGCAAGGTGGAAACCGGAGCAGGCCCTGCCGGGCTCCGGTGTGGGTGCCCACCCTGCCAGGTGCCGTAACGAACTGGTCAGGACGGCTGCTCCTCGTCGGGTGGCGGCTCGATGGTCGCTTTGGCGGCCCCGTTGCCACGGTGGCTCTGACGCTTCTCCTTGTACTTGATCACCTGTCGGTCGAGCTTGTCGATCAATCCGTCGATAGCGGCATACATGTCCTCGTGCACCGCATCGGCGAACACGTTGGCGCCGTTGACGTGTATGGTCGCCTCCGCCTTCTGCCGCAGCTTCTCGACGCTGAGGATGACGTGGACATTGATCACGTCGTCGAAATGGCGCGCTAGGCGATCGAACTTG
>Ga0316588_1000011_pt1 | contig 12383 bp, 7 predicted proteins | sample S0NA_3_FD_207780 | JGI IMG/M metagenome (GOLD analysis project Ga0316588, IMG submission 207780) | Metatranscriptome of rhizosphere microbial communities from salt marsh grasses in Alabama, United States - S0-2_050615r3r5 (Metagenome... | ecosystem: Host-associated > Plants > Roots > Rhizosphere ... | reverse complement strand
TTATAAACTAAAATAATAATATGTTATAAAATTTAAAATAATCAACAAAAATATTAAATGAAAAATAATTTTGGGACCCAACTTAATCGATGTCACAGGCCAGCTATCTAAGCTGGTTGAAACAAACTGATGTATGTTCTGTAACTGTTACTTATTTGAAGCTTGAAGCCTTATCAACAGCGAAGTGCACGTTGTTCTTCAAACATCTCAATAACACGAAGTGATTAAGATGGGCCGAGTATGGAAAATCCACACCCAATAAGAATATTATAAATTTATTTTGATATTTTATCTTCAGTAGAAATACATACTAAATATTTCGATTTTCTGAAAAATACGATCCTGGGAATACCAGTCGCTGGCTTAATATTAACTGTTAGTTTTTTGTCTAGTTACGATAAAAATCGCCTTCGCTAACGTACTACTAACAAACGGTCCAGGTTATAGGCTGGGTCCTTATATAAAACAAACTTGCAAGGATAAACCTAATTTAATTTAATAAGATAGGAACGAAGGATTCTAACCTTCACCAGAGTTGTTTTGTAGTTAATATTACAGGGATTAGATATGATTTAGGGTTATTATAGTAAAAATCTAGACAAGAACTTAAAATCTATAAATGGAGATTAGTATATAGGAAAAACAACCTACATCACCACGTAATCAAGATCAATATCTTCAACCTGGGGCGTGCTAGAATAAAAAGCACGTCTCTCTTCTGCCATGTTATGATAAATCAATTCACGGCGTCCTTCGTAGCTCAGAGTATCCACATAATTCATTTTGAGACGTTGACAAGCCATATTAATGGTGTCTCTTATGCGGTTGTACTCTTCTGGACCTCGTTGCCAAGCGAGGTTCAGAGCATCATTCAAATTACTGGCTATTTGCTGTTCTTTATTAAGTGCTGATTCAGTTGAATACCAATTAACAAGTTGATAAATAATAGACAGATTTGGAGAACATTTGTATTCAGGAGGACATTCAATACAATGTTGGGGAATTCGGACAAAATGATGTTTAAGGAATTGGACTTCTTCAATTGACTTAGGCAAAATTTCTGTTCCTTTGTCTGCTGCAGTGACTTCAAAACCTATTTCATTATAAGCCTTAACAAGCTCTGCAACAGTAATGTATTTTCTCGCAACTGGGGAAATCGCAATAACAACATCATCAGCTGCGAGAATAAAGCGGACATGTTCAATGATAAAAGGGATTGAAGCTAATTGAGGATTTTTGCGCAAAAGAATCTTACGAGCTGCTAAACCAATAATCATCGTATGAATAGCAGAATTGCGCATAAACGTACCAGGATGTCCGGAGAGCAAACCACTCGGTTTCTCATAAATAAAATCTTCAAATGCCACATCACTTTGAGTGTAATCAGCTGACAAACCATAAGCGATATTGAAGACTTCAGAAGGAAATTCTTCATTTCGAAATTTGTAGGAATTTTGTATAATTTTGAGTTCAACTTCGTCACACATAAACAGCAATCTTTGTGATATCTTCTCTTCCCACGCCTTAACATCCATATCAACCATATAGTCCGTATATTTAAGATGAGTTGCTATTTGATTCCAATGTTCAGAATTTGGATTTACACCTAGAGCAAAAGGCATACTTCCTCCATCGGCCCAGACCTTCTTAATCAGAGTGTGTAAATCTTTGAAAATTTTCATAAAGATGATTTGATGAATCATATTACCCATTCCGACAGTTCGAGTTTTTGGGGATAAAATTTTATTTGGACCAACTAGTTCCTTCTTTCTGAACTCAAGTTTTACATTTTGTGGGACAATTCCTGAAATATACGCAGACTCATATCTTGAGACTTCATGAAAAACAATTTCCTGAATATTCCATGTTCCTTTATAATCTTTGCTCATAAATGGGGTTTTTCCTACAACTCCTCGATTTAATTTATACGGAAGACCAGCACAAGTACTCAAATCCATAGATGTGGAGCCAGGTATGCGAACGCCCATTATAGCTTGTTGTGTTGAATACAGCATAACCTTATCCAAATTCGGAATATATGTAAGCAAAACCGCCTCATAAAAATCTTTCATCCACTTTTCCTCAATTAAATCAAATTTTGCGAAATGAGCACCTGAAGTCTTATTAAGGGAGACTTCCAAAAAATGACGAGTCTTATTCCAACGCGGATCTGCTTCATCTTGGATTGCTGGTTCTGATTCAACAGAAAAAATACCATGCAGGGGAGTTGGACGATAGCCTTTAGTTTTTGAAATAGACTGGGAGGGGTATGGAGACTTTTTAATTACCTGATTATATTTAAAAATTGTATGGGCTGTATGTTCAGGATCAAGGGTTGTTTCAATAGGGTTAACTATAATTTTGTCTCGCATTTCGAACTTTCTGAGAGTGTGTTCAATTTCCTCACGAGAAATAATACCAATAAAAGCTTGATTAGTCAAAATGTTTCGGGATGTTAATAAACCTAATATGTGTCCACTTAGCATAGTATTATCATGAGTGAAGAGAGATCCAGACTCTCCTAAATTAACATGCAAATTAACAGCCATCAATCGTTCTTGTTCTATTATCTCGAGATTAGGAGCTACCGGAATTAGAGGAAGAAAATCTCTGTCAATAAACTTTTCATCTCTATAAATAACAGGCATGGCTCGTGACGTTCTTAAATTAGACATTTTATTTTGGATATCCATTTCACTCATAAATCTGTTTACAATAGTTCGACGAGTTCTAACGGAATTAAAATTAATCAAAGCTGCATCAGTTTTTGAATGCATCTCGATCCTGTGATAATTAGATGGACCCACATATTGTTCAGTTGTAATTTGAGTGACAGGGTCAAACAATTCAACCTTTGTGTTCTTTTTAATTAAAGCTGTACAATGATGGTTTATCATAAAAATATTACCTTGAATTCCATTAGCTATGAATCTAGATTCGCCAATTTTTACAACAAGAAGCTGCCTTTGCAATCCTTCCGCATGATTTTGATAGTGTTTGTCAACTTCTTCCTTTTCAAGATATGTATGTTGAGTACCAGTTCCGAAGATTTTAAGAGGTTTTTGACCTGGAGCGTACATAGTAGGAGAAGGAGCTAAGGCTTGACCAATTAAAGAACAAGAAAAGAATAAACCCAACAATGCAACTGTAACACACATACCAGTTATTAATGGTTTTCCTATATAATCACAAACCTTTTCCATAATAAACCTTGAAGCTTCGCCGGAAATCTGCTTTGTAATAGCCCATCGATAATTTGCTTCCACTCTCAACCTCTCAAGAATCGGACTTGTCTCTACTTGTTTAACTAGCCTAGCTTTACGAAGATATGCATCCGCACTACTTTTAGATAAAGCATTGAGGAAACGAAGATTTATAGCAACCTTATTTATATAATTTTGACCTTTTCTTTCCAAATCCTCCTCACTTAGTCTACATACAAATCTTGTCCTGTGCTGACAATACGCAATATGCTCTACCGCATCATCATGAGGATCAAAAGAATAATCTTCTAAGTCTTCAATCACCTCATAGCTATCATATTCATTTCTCGTTAGATTCTTTAGCATTGTTTCTTGTGTTAGCATATTAAGTCTAGCATCCTCAATCTCAGACAAAAGTTCATCGATGTCAGAATTATACACTGAATGTGCCATTGAAGCAACTGTAGCTGTCAAATCATTTCTAACGCTTTCATCATCAGGAACTGGTCTCGCGGCTCTCACAAAACAGGAACCTTCCTTTACTTTTTCAGATTGCAGTTTCCTTCTACACAAAATCTTTTCAACAATAAGTTTAATTTGTCTGTTAAACTCTTCACGAGTTTTGGGAGCTTGACGATCAACATCATTTTCAAGAAGATTTATTAAAGTATTGAACTTGATTTTGATAGCAGCAGCATATGGATCTTTCTCAAATCCTCGACGCCACTCTCTGGCATAATGATTCTTAGCCTTAGCATTAATATATCGAAGAGCTTGATTTACATCCATATTTGTCAAAACTCTATGAAGAGGAGAATAAGTGTCATCAGTTGGATTTAAAACAGTTAAACGGAGATGATCACCTTTGGTTCGATTTAAACCTAATTCTTCAAACTTCTTTGTTAAATCTGGCTCTGGTAACAGATTTCCTTTACCATCTTTAAATTCTTTTGCGACTCCTACATACATCAAAATTCTACGACGCCATAAAGCCGTATAAGTAGGCATATTATCAGGTTTCAAGAAAGGGTTGTTAGTTGCTGAAACCTGAGCTTTGGCCTGTATGGTCATTCCTTTGTCATTTAAATTAGCCTTATTAGCAATGGTTGCAGTTCCTGAAAGCATTAAAATCTGTGTTGTTATAGCATCCGGATCAGGATTATTGAACAAGTTGCAATCATCTACACGAATGAAATTCTGGCCTTCATAGGCGTCCATATGTTTTAGAGTTTCGTTCATATTATAAATGTCTCCAAATCCATGGCCAGCTTGTTGAAATTTGTTCATTATATCGATAGCCGATCCTTGAGCTGCCTGCCCAAAATCTAAAGAGGAAGTGGCATACGCGTCTTTTAGAACACGGAGAAGAGAATCACATAAATCAGTCTTACCGACACCAGGTTCGCCACAAACTTGGACATGAAACATCTCTTCCAAATTGAAATTCTGATGCATGACGGTTTTAACTGTTTCAAAAAATGGTTCAAACTGTTTAACTCGAGCTGCAAATAAAACAGCAGTTCTTCCTGTAAACTTAATATCATGACGTTTCAAAAACAACATGTCATTGTATAGATTCAAATAATTTATACATAGTTCTGGAGCCCTAACTAATCTAGAAGCCAAATTTCCTGAATAAGTAGAAGTTGCTTTTATCCATTCTTCAGCCTTCTTATTTACCTGATACTGAGTGAGATGATCGCTTTTAACAATAGCCTCAACTTGATCAACTACCCATTTGAAAGCCGCTACAAAGTGAGTATAAATTTTTGGAGCAGCTGCTACGCCAGCCCCCAAGAAACTAAGATTTCGAGCAGATTTAATAATCTCATTTCCATAGGCCATGAAATTATATTTTTTAGGATCTAAAATGGGAGTTGAGGTTGCGAAAGACATCAAAAGTAAAGTTGCCGCTGCTCCCAAGAAATAAGGAGAGCCTTTTTCAAGATAACCAAGAATTGTTTCAATAAAGGAAGTATTTGTACAGATGTCTTCTTCTGGCTCATCAGTAGTCCCGAAAAGATCTCCGGCGATCTCATTTGATCTCTCAGTATCTTTTGAGATTTCCTGAATATAAGCTTCAAATTCTTCTTCTTCAGCTTGAGTTTGCATACAACTCTGAAAAACTTTATTTCCCATTTTCTTAATCAACAGCCACAATTTATGGAGGTAAGAAGTGAATTTGTCAATGATTTTGAGGGAGCTTAGCACTTCAACAATTATCATGATTTTAATTCCAATATTAGTTGTATCTTTCCAAATTAAATAATAAAAGAAAAATGTAGTTACGTCTATATCAGGTTTATATTTGGCATAATCTATACCAAGCCACTTTGTAACTGTAGCCAGCAATGAATGAAACAAGTCATTAACTATCTTCTTGGTTGAAGCTAAAGAACTTGAGAATGTTGAAAAATCACACTCAACTAACTTAGGAAGATATGGAGAATCTAATTTCTCAAGCATAGCCATTAATTTTGGACGATTCTCAACCCAAATTCTGTTCCCTTCCGCAGCATTTGAAATGCTTTCTTTCATGATATCTTTGGCTTTAACAAGATTATTCAGAGTGCTCTTAAACCAATTGCTACGTGTTGTCTTTTCAGCTGAGGTTGAAGCAGTTGGATCATACATAGTAAATTCGATTTTGGATATTTTGTGAAGAGCCATTTGTTTGATAAAAGAGTAATTATTAAATATTTGTCGAGGAAAATCAAGACCTAAAATTCTAGACCAAACTTGAGCTTCTAGTTGGCATCTTCTGGAAAAGTTCTTATAGGATGGATACCTTATAACGACTAGCTCAACTAGCTTGACTTTATCCTCTGGTATTTCTTCTATTGCAGACAACTTTGAAAACATATTCGAGAGACGTTCGTCTAAAAATCCCCCAAGAGAGAACTTAACCAAACGGGCCATAATCTTACTAAACAACTCATTTGAGACTAATGGCAAAGTAGCTTTTAAAACTGAAATAATAGACGGATCAAAAATATGATGATACACTAATTTAAACAAAAACTCCTCTTGCTCTGATAATTCATAATCCTGAAGACAAATATTATTTGGGACTGCTTGCTTTTCTCGGTTGAAATCGAAAACTGGGGTATTTATCTCATCAGCTTGAATTTCGAGTCCACCAGCGATGAAAAGACTGGTAATCTCTTCTCGAGACATATTTTCAATGTCATCTTTTAAAACTTGAACATTCCTGAATAAAAATTCAGTTGTTGGCCATTCGTGAGAGTCAGGATAATCATAAGAATTCGAGGGAGATAAAACCTCCAAAATATTACCATAGTGGCATGTTTCGGTTGGAATCTTAATATTTTGCGATGAAATAAATTGCCAGGCTTCTTCCAAGTCTACAGGAATTTGTCTACCAAAATTAAGTTCAGATATATGAAGATTGTACAGACGCCAAAAAAGAGAAATTGTTTCCTTGAAACCTTTATATTGCAAATTGAACATCCTGAGAATTGAAAGTTGAGCTGAAGAAAGATATAATTGTTCTCTAGTCATCGATTGTTTCTTAATCGATGACACAACCGATGGGTAAAGGCTGGTAGGAACTGAAGATCCAAAATACCACCTTCGTTCAAAGTTTACCCTCATTAAATTCTTAGGGGCAAAAGTGACATTTCCAACCTTTCCTACTCGACCTTCGGTAGTTTCAGTCGTCAATCTAATATCAGAATGGAGTTCTACAATTAAACGAAGCATAGGGTCGAAATTTCTGTGATTACTGTAGCTGAATTTTTTATTTGACTCATTTAAAAATGATCTTGTCTTTATAGGAAGAAAACCAGTTGTATTTATGTTTGAAATTGTTTGACGAGTAATTTGATTAGTAAACTCATCATAAAGCCGGCGAGAACTGAATGTTATTGTAAAATTATTGTCAGTAATCTTTATGTCCGAGGGAGCAAATTCGTAACGTTTTCTATTAAATTCAAATATAATTGAATCATCTGATCTTTTAATTACAGTTACATCTCCACAAGGTATGGACTTAGAAAGAATGTTTCCATTGCCAGAATGCATCTCGGTATTACGAGCTCTCTTCTGAGCAAGTGAATATCCATTTTCTGTTATTAGGATATCAACCCAAGAAGGCAATTCCAAAACATCAGGAATCTGCAAATATTTTTCAAACCAAATCTTTGAAAGCTTTTCATGAACTCCTATCTTCGTCTGAGCTTGGGCTACAATGGGGTCAATTGGAAATTCGGCAGTGTACAACGTAGCAGAAAATTTAGGATCATGATCGGGAGTGCCTAAAATTCTTCGCGGTCTTGAAAATATGAACTGAATTGAATTTTTCATGGATATCTCATTTAGTAGTGATCTAAAATTCCTTGAAGCATAATAAACGTTTGATCGATCGATATTACCATTTAATACGTGCATATACTGATTGTGAGTTTTAGCTAATACAGAACCATAAGAAGAAGCGGTCATCATTAATTTGTCATTTGTTTTTGCATTATTACCAAGAGTTTTAATCATTTGTTGTGATTGCATCTTTACTTTACTTTAACATCTCGTCCCCTTAAAGAGGAGTCCTAGCAGAAGTTATATAACATAAGTCTAGATTGTCAAGAGTCATTAATTATTTTTAGCGTAGAACGCACACTTTCCATTTAAACCTGTAGTGAATCATGCTCATTCACTACCGCATTCAGTAATACATACAACAGTAGCTGCACAATTGCAGTGCCCTCAATTGTTTATCACTGGGCCATTTTTCCGCCTACTTTGAACATTGTATATAGAATGTAATTAGCTTGGGACTAATTGCGAAAGGTTTAAACTTTATCCAGAAAGCACTACAACCTTATAGTTCTACGCGTATTATAACTGCATAAGCCGGTAAGGATAATCAGTGTGCAACCATGCACTTTTAGAAGCTAAAGTCTTCATAAGTCATAATTAAACTTAGGAGAAATATCATTAAGTGGAATTTCCTCAGATAAATCACTATAAACATCTGAATTTTTCTTTTTATTACAGACAGGTTTAGGAATCAATAAAAAGAAAGATATTATTAATAAAACAAGAGTAAATAAGATACGTAGACAATTATTTTGGATATAAAAATCAGAAATTTTAAATGACATCATTGTTTCTCTGTTGTTGAAGCTGTAATTGACGTTGGTGTTCACGACGTTTCTGCTCTTGTAAATAACGTTGTCTTTCATCCGAGTTCAAGTTGCGAGAAGAAGATGAACCATGTAAAAACTTATATTCATGAATAGGTAAATCAGAATACTTATCTTTGAAAGTAGCAGTAAAGTCAAATATTTCACGACGATTTGCAGGATCAGTAGAATCATTCTGAGGGGGGAAGGGCATCATAGCCAACATCGGAGTGTAAAAATTGCAACCAGAATAATCAAAATAAAATGTGAAAGATAATTGATTAGCAGCTATCCCGGCAAAATCAGAGACTGGAGTAAACAACAACCAATCTTCAACAAACTGGGAGGCTTGGATATTATAATCTACAACTTGCATTTTGTTTTGTTTTAAATTTGATGTGCAAATGAAATTAAATTTACGGGGAAGATCAGTTTTCTGAGTTACATCACGACGTATAGGAGTTATTGATAAATTTCTATTTAATGAAACATCTAAATTGGTAAAAGAACCTGGTGCGTAATCTATACCAGAGTCAGAAGAGTTTAGAAATCTTAAGCCTCTATATGGAACAGCATTAGTCTCGCCTTGGCCATTAGTGTAAAAATCTCTAACCATACCGGACCCTTGAGTTACAATAAAGTTACCAGTTAGGGCTGTATTGGAAGAAACTCTGACAGCTATTTTAATATTTCCAGAAATAAAACGATGGGAAAGAAAATTAATTATAGGTGGTAATTGTGACATTTCTTGAACAATAATTAAATTTAAACGTAAGCCATCTTCCGTGGGTTGAATAGGAAATAGGTTCATAAAAATAGGAGTTGGTGAGCCTGCTTTAGTGGATCGTATATTATATGGTGGAATAAATCCATCGACATTTACGCCAAACAGCGCAGAAGTTGAAATTTTTGTAAAAGGTGTTGGAATTTTAACCGTTATACCAGTACTAATAAAGTTTCTTAAATCAGCATCTGAGATAGTTTCAATTTCAGGGCAAGGAGTTAAAGGAGATGTTTTTAATAAAGCCGTAGTTGGGTTTGGGGCAATTCCGAATCTAGTTTCATTCATTTAAAGTTCATGAAATAAGGAGTTAAAAAATCATTACGATTAGCTACACCGGGACGAATAACAGTATGGGATCTCTTTCCAGCCATTCCTAACATCATGGTTGACCGAGGATATAAAACAACATGAACAGAAAATTCTTCCATCTGCATTGCATTATGTTGGTATTTAGAAGCAACGTAAACTTTAGTCTGAGTAGTTGGCAGAAAAGCTGAAGGTAGATTTATATCGTAAGTAGTAGAGCCTTCTCTATACTTAGTCAATGTCATATCGGTAGCCACATTATTGCTAACCCAATAAGTTGGTATAGGAATAATTAATTGTTCATCCGGATCATCTAGATGAAATCTTGCATTATAATTAGCAAGTAATCTACTACCATACTTGTCAGCTACAGAAAGTTCGTTGAACTTATGAATAACATCAACACGAGCACGAGAATCAGCAATTTTGACAGGAATAAATTGAAGAGTGTATTCCATCTTAACTTGTTTCGAAAGAGAAGGTAAAACTAAATCCCAAGGAGTAAAAGGAGAAACCTGAAAAGTATTAGTTCCTACAGTTCTTTTGTAAGGTTGAGTCAAAGGGTACTGATAGTCAAATTCATACAAGAGTTTTCCTATTGCATCGTTGTCAGTAAACTGAAATTTTCCAAGGTAAATACCATGAACGGATTCGTAAACAGATGTCGGTAAAACAGGAACATTAACGGGTTGAGGTGTTTCTGAGACAGAAGAAGTGATTCCTAAAGGTACAGACGTATTTGTTAACCCAGATGGAGGGAGAGGATTGGTTTTTGAAACAGCTTCCATTACGAAGTCAATTGATCAGCGGATATATTTTCGCCGGTATCCGTAGGAACTTCAACAGGAGATGAAATATCAACAGAAGAAACGATAGCTCCAGCTGCCAATCCCGCAACAAGACCTTCAGGACCAAACATAGCTCCGGCTCCAACTAAAGTAGAGGCTATATTATTTTGTAACTGGTGTTGATTTAGATTTTGAGCGGCTTGTAAAGGTGCAAGATAAGAATGTCCAGCAACAGAATTTCCTTGTAAATCTGACTGATACTGTGACTGGGCTCCAGAATCTAGAATTGAATGAGCTATGAAAGCTGCGGGAGCAGCCATTCCTTCACCCATTGCAAAACCTTCAGCTGAAGCTGCCTCACCCATCTCAAAGTCAGAAAGAGTTGGTAACATCGGACCTTGAAACCCAGGCAGTTCTATACCTCGCAACTGAGAGTCAGGTACGTCTTGGGAAAAATTATACATCTCAGTACGATCAAAATCATAAAATTGCTGAAAGCTATTAATTGGACCTTGTACTGTAAAACTAGGAGCTGGATCTTCTGAAGAAAAGACATTTGTAGCAGGTTCGTATGAATTAGAAGGGAATAGTTTAGAAGACATTAGGATATAGGATCGTCAAATTTTAAACCAGACGTTGATAAATTAACAACCTGAGCTTGAATGGCATAACTTAAAGACTGGGTAGGGGATTTAGTAGCCAAAGTTTCCATAACATAAAAGCGCAAACGACCAAAAGAATAACTAGGTAAAAATTCTGAATTTAAATTAAACATTTCAAAAGGCATATTTATAGGAATCATTAAGTTGATATCACCTGAAGTTTTTGGATTTAGTAGAACTTTCCCAAATTGCCAAATTTGAGGAAGTGCTATTGTGGTGTCAAAAAATTCCTCATAATATCCTTTAAAGGGAGCTGGATCAAAAGCTATAACTACGGCTCCCTGATAAAAAGCATTATCAGTCTTCTTAATTGAAATCAAAATAGTATCTAAATTTGCATAAGAATTGACTTCTAATCCAACGGGAATCAATTTTTTAATTGCATTAAAAGAAAACTCTATAGTTTTAATTTCACCAGCACTGCTAGTATTCCAAACGAAATCGTCAAAATACTTCTCAGTAGCTGAGACAGCAATCCAATTAGTTTGAGGAATATTAAAAGAAGTAACATGACGTGAAAGGGGGTTGTAATCTGAAAAATCATGAATCTGAACGACAGGGAGAGATTCAACTACTTGATTAGGATTTTTAGTTAGAATCGTATCATTAATAAGCGGATTGGTTTCTACTTGAGACATTACCTCTTAAAAGCACTTAAAATCGTAGAAGTAACAGAAGGGATTGGATTTATGATGGAAACTTGACCTGTGACGGGAATTGGGTTCGTGGTATCCAATTGTATAGTATCAGAAGAAAAACTAATTGAAATCAATATATGAAATTTACCTGGACCAGAAGGTGTAAATGTAAGAGTAAAAGAAGAAGAAATTGGTCCAATTTCCATAGGTTGGGATATAAACATACCTCCAATTTGAGGTTCAAAATTGAAAAACATGCCTGGAGCTGTTGACGTTATAGTTAAAGCTTGATTGTTACTATATTCAACAGACATGGAAAATGCAATTTTTACAGAGTTATATGTTGAATCTACGGGAATTGTTAAATTTCGTTCTACACCATCGATTACCATCGATCTCATAAAGGCAAAGGGACCAGGATTTAAATGAACGTCTGCAGATAAAAGTAAAAGTAATAAGATTAAGCTTCGTAGATGTGTAAGAGAAGAAGTTGATTTGAACATTATTTCACAAAATTCGGAATAGACGTGACATATATGAGGAAATTAACATAAACTTAAAACTAATACTCGTTTTACAGACGAGGGTAACTGTTGTGGAAAGCAATAATTTTAGAACTCTTCGGACAAAGTACTCATGGAGAAAACTTCGTACAAAGCACTAAAACCTCATTAGGCATTAACCGCTCCATAATGAGAAATAAGGACGGGTTGAAGGGGCCGCCCTTATTTTATTAAAATTAATTATATATTTTTATAATTTTTTAATAAAATCAAAATTATTAAAAATAAACCAATTAAAATTTTATATATTTAATTAATTTAATAAATTATTTTTCTTTTTAAAATCCTATGCTTTATT
>Ga0316588_1000010_pt1 | contig 12850 bp, 8 predicted proteins | sample S0NA_3_FD_207780 | JGI IMG/M metagenome (GOLD analysis project Ga0316588, IMG submission 207780) | Metatranscriptome of rhizosphere microbial communities from salt marsh grasses in Alabama, United States - S0-2_050615r3r5 (Metagenome... | ecosystem: Host-associated > Plants > Roots > Rhizosphere ... | reverse complement strand
TTCCGCTTTTTATAATTTATCATTTTTTTCTGATTTCAGGATTAGAAGCTGTATGTGGCACTTACTCTGTTGAACAGATGATGTTGTGGATGGCTTACAAGATTTGTAAACGTGTAAGCAATATCCTCTGCTGCAACAAAATCAATTCTCAGTCTGTTATCAATATTAATTCCAAATCCCAGACCAACAAGGTCATTATCGGAACCATCAGCAGGAACGTTTTCCTGCCAATAGCCATTATCGGTACCATCTGATACATAACGAATCTCTTTCTGGCCACCAACTCTTATTACAAACCAGTCGGTAAGAATATTTCTTTCAATACCAAAACTTATCCTTCCGCCTACATTTTCCTTTGATATAGTTTTGATACTGTCATGCTGTCCATACAGAAATTCAAGACCAGCCCAGAAAAAACCTTTATCGATATTAATATTTAATCCGATACCTGCAGCAAGATCGAATTTTGAAATATCCAGTTTTCCAAGATTAATATAGTCAAATTTCACATGTGGAACAAAATCACCATTCAGAACAGCAAGTGCTGTAAACATACGAGCCTCAGCTCTTAAAAATACATCATTTTTGGCAAGACGAACATACTGAGAATCTGCCGGAGAATTTGAAATGGGATCATCTTGTTTTGCAACAGCATTTATCAGACCACCACCAGCAGATATTTCAAGATCAATAGATTTAGTAAGCGGCCAGTTTATTCCAAGATTACCTTTATAAAGAGAAGCAATCGCTTCCTCACCACTTTCTTTTTTCTTTTGAATGGCAGCATACCCACCACCACCAAGCATGGCTCCATTTGGAAGTACATAACCCAGTAAGAGGTCAATTTTTCCAACCGGTTCTGGTAATGCCTGCCCTTTTGACCCGATATAATTTTTGGAACCAGGGGTCAAATAACCAAGCATTTCATCATGGCGATTAAATACTGCGCCAATTGATAACATAGGATACTGACTGCCGTTATCAGTATTCTGATTAAGTGAATAACTCATAATGGCACCGAAAAATGGATCAACCGGATCACGGTTTGATGCATTCATTGCGCCAAACTCACCATTTGCACCTGCAGAGTCAAGTTTTGAATCGTAGGTATAGACACCATATGAACCATATACCATATTGGGATAGATACTGACATTAGCCGGATTTTTGAAAACGCTGATTTCATCCATGAAGAAAGCATCATGCCTTCCCATAGAAACAACACGTGCATCCGTTGCAAAACTACTGCTGACATAGCATCCTAAAGCCATTACTACAAGCAGTGATTTTTTCATTGTAATCCTCCCATCATATGGTAATTATACATCGTAAGATCTGTATTTTAGTTTGAAAGATAACGGATGTGCCTTTACATAAAGGCACATCCGCTTCTTTATTGCTATTATCAGAATCTTATCATTCGATTAATTCGAATGCAAGATAATTTTTAATACAGCTTACTAATTAGAGAATACGAATGGGTAGACACATTCGGTAACATCACCAGGCTTGTCAATTTTCTCAAAAACCCAGCGCATGATCTTTTCTTTTACAACTATTTCCAGTTCAGAATCGTTGATCGTTGACTCAACAACCTGCGCAAATAGTACTTTACCGAATTCATCAATTGCCCATTTCACAGTGATCTTACCAGTAAGACCAGGCTTATCACGAAGTCGCTTATTATAAGCATAGCGCAATGCAGCCATATTCTGCATAACAACACGCTGAATACTTGCCCTGCTTCTTCCACCAGTCAGAGATCCGCCTTTGATAAAATCAGGTGCTTTAAGTTTAAGCGCGCCTTTTTTCTTCAGATTCAGCCCGCCGCCATTACCACCCATGAGATTACCAATGAGATCATCAACACCGCCTGATCCGCTACCACCAAAACCGCTTCCGTATCCGGCGCCATAACCGATACCAGCAACACCTCTACGCCCGGTTCCACCACTTCCACCGGATTTCAAACCACCGGTTCCTGAAATGATCGCATCAATACCTGTAGCGAAACCACCTTTACCGAAGATATCCGCAGACGCAACAGTTTTACCTTTTACAGCACCTGAGACAATACCAAGAACACCTTTTTGTGTAACACGTGCACGTGGATCACCACCTCCGCCAGATGTACCACCACCACCTTTGGTCGGTTTTGGTTTGAGGCGTTTTTTATCTTCAGTCTGAATATCAGCTTCTTTCTTCTTTTCCTCTTTCTTCTCTGCTTCAAGAGTTTTTGGAAGTTCTGCTGCTGTAACAAACTTTGCGGTACGTTCTTCTGGAAGCTTCTCGTAGAAGTCAGTAGCTATATTAACAAATTCCACATGTGTCATCCAGAACCCGAACCCCATACCTAAAAGTACAGAGATAAGCGTCATATTTCTAAGACGTGAACTGGTGTCAAAATAGAAAATGTCCGGCCTTCTTTTTAACAGTTCTGTGAACTCTTCATCAGTCAGCAGACGTCCCTCTTCTTCTTCTTCATCATCATCCCATGAAGAATTCTGAGCCTGTACGGGCTGCTGAACTCTTTTCTGTGGCATAGGTGAAGAATAATACTGAGTCGGTGCAGCAGCTCTTGCCGCAACTGGCGCAGCTACCGTGGCAGTAGGAGGTAAACTTGACAAAGCAAACTCTTCCTCCTGAAGAGGAATGAGATCGACTTCCGCGCCGTATGCCTCAAACTGCGACTTTATTCGAAGAGCTTCTTCTTCCTCTGCTTCGCGCTTAATACAGACAGGTTTCTCAACGATTACCTTCAAAACCACGTCCGGAGAGCTACCGGACCATTTCGCGATCCCGAGAGCAATCTCCTGTGCGCGACCAGGATCAGCACACTTTCGAATGGTTATTTTGTATTTCATTATTTGTTCCTTTACTCTTCGGACCTGGACATAACGGCAAAGTTCATTTTATTATAACCAACACTACCGCATGTGTTCATGATTTTAAACAAAACATCAAAGTCGACATTTTTATCAACCTGAATTGTGATGTCTCCTTCAATCTTGTTTAGTGCCCCAAGACGTACCATTTCCTCTTCAGCAGCATAGCATGATTTGAGTTTTTCCTCGAGTTTCTTAATGATCGGATTTGGATCCGTCTGAGGTATTTTGCGTACATCATCGGTTGGCACAACAGGCACGTTATCAACAAGGATCATATCATTCGCTGCAGCCACCTGAACGTGAATCTCTTTCGGTTTGGTGATCGAGTTAGAGTTCGGAAGCACCAAATTGTCTGCATTGGTCAGAATACTACCCTCAGATGAGTAACTTTTCATCAGATAGATAACAACCACTGAGAAGAAGTCAATGAGTGATGTAATGATAAGACCAGTTGACTTAGTGGTCAGGAACTTATTTCTTCCATGTGATGCCATAATTTAACCCCTAAGTTTTGCGATTGATAAGTTTGGAAAACCAGACTCTTTTGCGACATCCATAAGCTGAACGATTTTATCGTAAGCAACCGTATTTTCAGCAGCGAGAATAATATCCTCTCTGTCGGGTGCTTCCTTGTACCGTTCAGATATCTTAAGCAGCCTGTTTTTCATTTCATCGTAAGCTGACAACGGCCGTAATTCAAATTCATCCGGATTTGATACGATAAGCATCTTGCGAGGATTCTGTGTGGTATACACAGTATCACCCGGTTTAATACTCTGCATCGGGGATCCTTCAGCAGTTGTCAACATGATGTTTTCTTTTTTTGTATACATGCACTTTACAACATTCTTGTTTTCATCACATACATACAACAAAATTTCCTGTCGTTCACTAACTTCGTATGGTTTTCCGTTTTCAAGGTTTATGACTTCTTTAGTTGGATTAGTCGGATCCACTTCAACTGTTGTATCAACATTTCTGTTGGTACGTGAAACATATTTGTGGTATTCCTTGTAAAACATTGAAGGCATAAAACCGTTTTTCGCACCAAGAGTAACAACAGAGTCTGTGATAATCATTGTCAGCAAAAGCTTATCTTCTTCTTCCGGCGGCTGTGTCTTGGATGCAGTCTCAGTCTGAGAGCCACGACCAGCAGGCAGCTTAAGGTTGATTACAGATATTTTAGCAAATTCAGCTGACAACATCAACACAGGAATGAGCACAACGAGGAAGTTAATAAACGGTTTGAGATCTATATCTCCTCCGTGACCTCCACTTGCGTCAACCATTGGTTTTCTTGCCATTTGCCCCATATTTATTTATCCTTGGATATCATTTCTGGATATCAATAAAAAGTGTTAATAAATCTTATCTTTGCTTCGATCTTGTTAATTCAACGTTTGTTGAATCAGTTTCGTTACATAAAAATTATTCTTCAACTGCATTAATAAGTTTTGTTGTCTTTTCATCGAGATCTTCAACGATTTTGTCTGCTTTTCCACTGAGTATACCATGTGTAAGAACAGAAGGAACAGCAACAAACAAACCGAACAATGTAGCAGACATTGTAACAGAGATACCGGAGGCGAGCTGCTGAGCACGTTGTGCAGCAGGCGCATTAGCGATAGCATCGAAACACTCCATTGTACCAAAGATCGTACCTGTAAGACCGATAAGTGTTGCAAGGTTTGCAAGCATATTCAAAAAGTGAACATTACGTTTGATTTTCGGACCTTCTGTGAGGAACACTTCATCAACAGCTTTTTTAATAGCCTTTGGTCCTTTTGTACGGTTAGCCAAAATTGAAACAATACCTTTTGCAAGTGGTGTACCAACTCCGGATGCGTGCTTAATTGCTTTTTCGTATTCACCAGTCTTGAGATACTTGGAAACAACATTTAAAAGAGAACGGTTACCACTATCGCATTTAAAATAGAGGAAGTAAGCTCTCTCTGCAGCAAGTGCCAACATTACAAACAAACAGAGTAGAATGATCCACATAATTAGACCTGCTGATGACTGGAAACCAAGAAGCAAAAAGTGTATCAGTTGCATTTTAAAACCTCCTAAAGATTTTATGACAGTTATGAGTATTTAATATATGAACAAATTTATACAAAAAATCCGGTAAATGCACCTCCTTTTTTACCGCATTTAATTTTTCTTCATCTTTATTTCTTCAATTTTCTGTTCTTCAAGAACCATATTCCGCTTAGCATCCATTTCTATTCTGTTAAGCTGTCTGATTTTGTCTCCAACAGGAATCTCCATACTCATAATATTCTGAATACGACGCATACTTCTGTCATATTCATCATCACGTCCGCTCCTGCGTACTGCACCTGTTGTCTGAGTGGAAGACTTTCCATCAGCTTGTTTTACAGCAGCAGTACCAGCCAGTTCTTCAGGAGCGATTTCCGGCTGTACATATTCTGTTATCTCTTCGTTGAGCAATGGATCTGTAGGACTGATTTCCCGAATAACATCTTTGATTTTCTGTACCCAGGGAGAACCTGCAAGACCTAGCTCCTTTGCAGCTTTAAAGGCTTCCTGAAATTTAGGTAATGCAGCGTCATCAGCCTGAAGTTTCTTCTCCATAAGAAGATCCCTATATGCCTGTTTTTCATCTGCAGATAACCCACGAGGAATTGGCGCACTACTAAATGCCTCACCGACCTGGCGAAGAATTTTACCTTTCAAGTAAAGCATTTCCAGGAATTTGTCATTTGATTGCTGTACGACTTCACCTTTCAATCCCTGAGAACGTGACCACTCAATATTCTTGTAGAAGTACTCCTGTGCTTTACCATAATATTTTTCAAGTCCTGAAAGAATCTGGATTTTCGCAGCAATTTTCTGTTCAGCATTTCCAAACAGCGTCTGACCCTCAATTGCTCTTGCCATATCAACGAAACCCATACCGATCTTGTATGTTGCTTTCAATGTCCATTCTGCAATACCAAGCTCAATAACTTTTGCGTAGTACTTCGCAGGCTCTTCAAGTGCTTTCGTTTTTTTCCTTATAAGTTCCTTAATTGCTTTTTCTGATGATGCTTTAAGCGCGATTTTAAGGAAACGATTATAGTACACCTCACCTGCTTTAAAGTAAGCCTGTGCAATGCTCTCTATATCAATATCGCTTTCTTTATTGAACTTTTCGTAAATTGACACAGCCATCATGTAATTCTTGAGTGCATCGTCATCACGTTTCATATTGAGATATGCATCTCCCGCTTTAACAAGTGCCTGAACCTGTTTCAAACGGTCTCCAGCATATTTTGTTGCGTATTTTGTAAACACATTTGCCATTTCAAGGTTTTGGCCCATCTTCTCGTAACATAGACCAATTGAAAAGAACGCTTCTGCAGCATACTCAGATTGAGGAAACTTTGCCGCAAGTGCATCATAAACCTTGATCGCATTAGGATACAACTTTCCTTTTTCGAATATCAGTCCGGCATTGTAGAGTGCCATTGGAGTCTTAGGATCAGTTGCATAGCGTTCGTAAATCAATTCAAACATTTTACCAGCCATATCAAACTGATTGAGTTTCTGATAACATTCCGATGCCGACGATAATGATGGAATTGCGAATTCTGCTTTTGTTATGTTATTAGCAGCTACCTGATAAACTTGAGCAGCTTTATCGATCTGCTTGTTCTTTTTGTAATTCTCAGCAGCACGGATAAATGCATTTTCACGAAGTGGCGATTTAGGAAACTTGGTTGTCAGCATTTCAAATGTCTGTGCTGCAAGTTCAAGATTATTTGCCTCCTCATAGCACACACCGGCATCAAACCATCCCCGATCAGCAACTTTACTTGTCGGAAATTCCCTTGCAATTGCCTTGAATGCCTCAACAGCACCTGATGTATTGCCACTTTTCTTGATACCTTCAGCTCTTTTATACATTGAACCTGCTGCCAGGTCCATTATTTCTACATATTCAGGAGTATCAACCTTCTGATTTCTGATAAGTTTCTTGTAGATACCCATCGCCATATCATACTGACCAGCAGAAGAATAGCTGTTAGCCAGCATTCTGACTGCTTTTTCTCCAATTTTTGCTGTTGGATAGGACTCACCAATCTGCTTGAACACTCTGATTGCAGCATCGTAGTTTTTAGCTGCAAAGTGAATTGTTCCGGCAAGATAGAGAACTTCTGCGGCATTCTGACTTTTTGGATACTTTGCCTGAAACTTTTCTGAGAATTCGAGCAGTCGTTTAGTTTCAGGAAGGTTGTATGCATTGTCTTCAGAAATACCTTCTGCCGCCATCTTCTTTTTGCGACACTTGTCAAGCGCTACAACAACATTATATCCGGCATCTTCCTGGGATATATTTGATGTAGCCTTATCAGCACTTTGTTTCATTCTCTCGGCTTCATCATGGTCCATCCCAAGTGTATCGAGATCTGCCTGATAGGGCGGGTACGATGCTAAGTTCTCCATTGCGACAAAGTTGAAATTTTCTGCTGCTTTTTCGCAATCACCAAGTGAGCTATAAATTTCTGCAACGTTATATCTGAACTCAAAGACTTTCCATTTATCATCAGGAAACTTCCTAAAGAATTCCTCATACCGTTTAAGCGCTTTCTGGTATGCATCTTTATCTTTCTTTTTCTGTGCAATTACATGATAGTAAAGTGCTATGTTTCCAAGGGCCCTTTTTACTTCAGATTTTGCAGCATCAATAGCTCTCGCATTATTTGAGTTCTTTTTATACCATTCACTGCCAGGACCGTAATCATCAACCAGATGTTCACGTTCCAGATTTGCCTTTTCATGATCCTTTTTAACGACATAACATTCAACCAACGCCTGTCGTGCTTCAGGTGCTTTTTCATAATAGGGGAACTGTTTGAGCGCTATCATAAGCGCCTCAATTGCAGGATCAAACTGACCATGCGAACGGTTCTTCAGACCAATCGTGTAAAGTACCATAGCCTCGTATGGTTTATGACCATTTTTCTTGAAGAAACTGACAGCTTCCTGAGCACCCTTTTCCATATCTGAAAATGAGATTGCCATAAACTCAAGCGCCATCTCACGAAACTCTCTTTTCTGGTAAAGCCCGGCATCGCACTTTTCTACATAAGTATAGAACAGATTGATCGCTTTATCAAAATCACCCATATTGTAATAGATTTCACCTTTACGATAGTGAACCATTTCCCAGGATGTCAGATCAATTTCGTTTTCTTTTATCTTTTCAAGGTGTTTAATCGCATTAACATTGTCATGATCAAGGTAGTAAAGGTCTGAAAGTCTGAAATGTGCAGGTGACGAACGTGGACTGTTAGGGAACTTATCCACAATCGACTGAAAAACCCCTCTGGCATTATCGAGATCCCCCATTAGAAGATAAATATTACCCATCTGGTAATATGCTTCGCTTAATTTGGGAAAATCAGGATATTCCCTGGCAAGACGTTCATAATAACCAAGTGCATGATCATAGCTGGGAATAGGGTTAATCGGTTCAGGCCCCCTGGGGTTCCTTTCGTATGCATCCATTTTCTTTTCATAATCTTCTTTAGCCATAATGAATGCTTCGCGGTCAAGCTCATAGTACATGCCACCAAGTGTGTAGATGACATCTGCGCAACGTTCTGACTTTTTTGAGTTACAGTTTTCCAGCAATTTCAGATACCGGTCAACAATTTCCTGAAGATTTTTGCCTTCAGGCTTGTTTCTCTCAAGAGCAGCAGCACGTTCCTGAGCAATTGCCTGCTTTTTTCTCTCCAGTTCCTGAATTTTTCGTAACAGCTCTTCTTTCTTTGTATCCTGAGCATTGGTTGACAGAACAATGCTCAGTAGAAACGATGTCAGCGCTGCAAGCACCAACAATACCCGCGATCTTTGCTTTGACATGCTGGAAACACTCCTTTTATGTGCAACTATCAGACTTATTTACTGTATGTTTTCGAGCTCTTTCTTAAGTTTATCAAGCTCAGTATCAATCTTTTCTTCTTTTTTCTTTCCTGCAGCAGGAATACGAGATTTCATCATCCTGGTTGCTTTAGCAAGAGCATACTCTGCATCTGTTACAATCTGTTCCTTCATCATGAAGAAACGTTTGTGCGATTTTGCATCCAGAGTATATTTAAAAAAGTCGTACGACTCTTTTGAATATTTTTCAAACTCCCTCTGCAGTTCAGGACGTTCCTCAAGCGTTTTATTTGTCGGCTTTCTAAACGCATTTTTCTTAATTTTCTCTGAGATCGCTGAAAAATCAGCAACCGTTTTGTCAAAATTCGAAGAACGAGCTTTTAAATCCTGATCTGTAATGAACTGTCGCTTCGATGTTGCAAGACACTGTTCAAGTGCGGCAACAGCCTCCGGATAACGCTTTAACAGCATTAATGCGTACCCCTTTACTAAAAACGATTCAGGTATCAAAGATGATTCAGGATAAGTACCAATCAACCGTTCGATTGTTGAAAGGGCCGCATTGGGCTGATTTACTTTAATCCAGGCCCAGGCTGTTCCAAGCAGTGCTTCATCACCGTAGCTGGATCCCTCACTCACCCGCTGATATGCTTCAACCGCAAGCTTCAGCTTATCACCCATCTCGAAATAGAGATGTCCCATCTTTAAATTTGCTGCATCCTGCAAAGACTGGTCAGATGCCTCCTGAGTGGTATCCTTTATAATATTACTTAAATTTGTCAGCGCCGCTTGTTCTTTGTTGTTTTCGATGTTAATAATTGATAAGGTATACTGTGCGTACAAATAAGATGGTTCACCGGGTTTGATTCCGCTGAGCAGCTGTTCCGCAACGTTGTAATTCTTTCTCTGGAAATGTATTTCACCTGCTAAATAATCTGCATCGGTCTTAATATCACTATCACTGTACAGGTTTGTAATGAACGCATGATTTTTCAGCGCATCATCATACTTTCCCTCTCTGTAATCAAGAGCCTGAAAACCATAGATGTACTTAGCGCGCATATCAGACGTTGTATACTCTTCCAGCGCTTCTTTATATACCTGACGCGCAATATCGTTCATATAGAGAAAACGATAGCAGTTTCCAAGATACCAGGTTGCTTTATCATTCAAATGAAAGTTCGGGAAAAGTGATATCACTTTACCAAATGCATAGGAAGCTTCCCAATACTTACCGGCAAGATACAATCGCATAGCTTCACTGTAAGCATCATTAGGAGCAAGAACAAGCTGATCATACATTCTTTTCGAAAGCCGTTGTTCACGGGTAGGACCAAAGTCTGTTGAAATTTTCAGCATACCGGAAAAAGACCGCTCATCCCTGTTGTCCAGGCTTTCTTCAAAGTTTTCAATAAAACTATATCCCAGATGAGCATCAACATTGATATAATTGATCATTTCCGGAAGGGTATAAATAATGTTGTAGTTGAAACCGACATAGGGAATATTATTATTTGTCCATCCGAGTTTGAGCCATATACTTGGAACAAACATGTATTTTACATGAACACCAAAGTGATGCGCTGCAATATTTTCTCCTATCTCATTACCAAGCGAATCCAGCCCTCTCATCATATCTGCATAATCATCCCATCCTTCATACAAGGGGCCAAGAAGGTTATCTGATATATATTCAACATCTCCAACAAGATTATCGTTGAATGCTGCGTACCTGATTCCTGCACGGAAACGGTTCGATGTTACTTCTGAATATTCACCCCATTTAATCTGTGACGGCAACAGGTCCTGAAAACAAAGGCTGAATCCAAGATCACCAAACCGGTAATGATCAAGTGGATTGAGATAGATACCAAGATCAACACCAGGACTGTTTGCCCAATGAATATCCCCGAACTGGTTCTGAATACGATATTTCAGGTTTGTACCAAGCATAAGCCATGGAAGGACGCGGATACTGTAATGTCCCATGATCCAGTAATCCTGAAAACGGGCGTCACCGTCAGGTACAACTTTGTAACCGGAAGTTTGAGTACCTTCAACTCTCCTTTTCTGTACCGTTTCACCACCCCAGAGCAGTGTTGCCCCAATGGAATGATTTCTTAAAATCGGAAACAACATTCCAAGGTGCTGGTATCCAAGTGGCCCAAGATCATCGCCATCAAACATCGACCACCGATAAGAACCAAACTCCAGATGAAGCTGATTCACTCTGTAAAGCAGAGCCGGATTCACTAATGCCGATGACCAGTCTGTCAGATCCTGTGTAAAATCTGCCTGAAAATAGGGGGCATCATATCCGCCCTCTGCGTGAGATTTCGATTCTGTCCCTGCCAACAGCAACACCAACAGAACCAATTTTAACAACATTGGTGCATTTTTGTAATGAGACATCAGCTACCAGCCTTCCAAAGGGTTTATTTGTTCAATGGGACTACTTCGACCCGTCTGTTTTTCGCTCTGCCTTCTGCTGTGGTATTCGGAGCTATCGGACGGTCTTCTCCATAGCCGCGTGCCACAATTCTATCCTGACTAATACCCCTCATGACAAAGTATTCCATAACCGCTTTTGCTCTGTCGTATGAAAGTTGAAGGTTGTAATCAGATGAACCCTGATTATCAGTATGTCCTGCAATTTCAACCCGGATATTAGGATACGCCTCAAGACTATTAAACACCGTCTCAAGAACATAGTAGGATTCTTCAAGAAGTTCAGAACTTGCAGTTTTGAAGTTAACACCTTTAAGTATAAGAGTCTGCTTGATTTCCTGTGGTTTTTCATCCGGACATCCGTCAGAATCTTTAAATCCGTTGACTGTTTCAGGATTATTAATGCAGGCATCAACAGAATCCGGTATTCCGTCTTTATCATTATCATAATCCGGGCAGCCATCAGTATCCATGAAACCATCACGATCTTCCGGAACAAGAGGACACTGATCCTGAGCATCGTAGATACCATCTTTATCATTATCAAAATCCGGACAACCATCAAGATCCTCGAAGCCATCAAGATCCTCAGGAACATCGATACACTGATCAACTTCATCAGGAATTCCATCACCGTCCTGATCTGTATTCTGTACCTGAATCAATCGTACGGTTACAAGACCAATATCAGTACCGTTCTCACCGGTTGATTTACATGAGGACGTTGGTTTTACGAAGTAATTATAGTCTGGATGACCTGGAGCTATAAAATCCGGCTCCTTTGAAATATTGGTTTGATTAACCACTGCCAGAGCGTTGAACGATAATCTGTTTTTATAAATATTGTTATTTATTATGCGTGACTTTCTGGCCTCAGGTGCAACAAATACACCATACTGCTTATTATCATAGAGAACATTGTTACGTATAAGAACCTCTGATCTGTGCGCGCAAAAAATTCCACAATAACCATTTTCAAGAATTACGTTATGATCGATACTTGTCCGGGTACCTCTGGCACCCTCAACGAAAATTCCGGTCCACTCATTTCTGTAAATGACATTATTATTGATATCCGGCAAAGAGATCAATACATGTATACCCGCACCTTTGTTATCCACAATCAGATTTCGTTCAATTATTGGTCGTGTATTTTTACAAAGAATACCGGTAGTACCATTTTTAATAGTAAAGTTGGTAATCACAGCACCATCAGCACCAAGAACAACAGGACCGAGTCGGCGACCATCGATAATGGTTGACACCATATCCTGTCCCTGGAGAACAACATTATCAGACAGTGCTATATTCTCGTAGTAAATACCTTTACTTACGTAAACCGTATCACCTTCGTTTGCCTCTCCCAGCGCGGCATGAATTGTTGGAAAATCCATCGGGACGACAATTTTCTTACCCGCAAATGACATACTTACACATACTGCGAGCAGCAACATTACGATCTGATTTTTTTTTCTCATTTTCATTGATGCCTGGATTAAATTAAGGGCTTAAATTTTTATTGTTCAGTTGTTACCTGCAAAATACAACCAACCGTCGTTATATCAAAAATAGTTTGAATCGATAATCTTGTCAACTCACACCCTCCTGAAAATACCGCTATT
>Ga0316588_1000009_pt1 | contig 13170 bp, 10 predicted proteins | sample S0NA_3_FD_207780 | JGI IMG/M metagenome (GOLD analysis project Ga0316588, IMG submission 207780) | Metatranscriptome of rhizosphere microbial communities from salt marsh grasses in Alabama, United States - S0-2_050615r3r5 (Metagenome... | ecosystem: Host-associated > Plants > Roots > Rhizosphere... | reverse complement strand
GTGACTTCGATCCCGGCGGCGGGACCGACGCAGGCTTGCAGCGTGCCCTGCAGCAACTCGCCGTCGTCCTGAAACTTCTGCAGTGCCCGGTGCGCGAATTCCCACGAGCGCGGCGACGGGAAGGCGATCGGATTATGGGCCGGATCGAAGTCGAACAGCAGCTCCGGTCGGAAGCGAAGGAAACCGATGATGCGCTCGTCGATGCCCTGGTCGTAGGCCCAGGCCACCCAGTCGTCCAGGTGCGTATCCACTTCGAAGTGGGAGAAGCGGTTGGCCAGCGGGGCCGGCATGCTGTAGGTCACGCCGCGATCGCCCTGGCGGTTGCCCGCGGCGAAGATGGCCCAGCGCTCCGGCACCTCGTACTCGCCCAGGCGCCGGTCGAGGATGAGCTGGTAGGCGGCTGCCGAGACGGCCGGCGGCGCGGAGGTGATCTCGTCGAGGAACAGTACTCCGGCGGGGCCGTGACGCTCGCTGTCCGGCAGGATGGCCGGGATGGCCCATTCGACATGCTCGCCGGCCCGAAACGGGATGCCGCGCAGATCACTGGGCTCCATCTGCGACAGGCGGATGTCGATGACCGGCACCTGATGCCGGCCGGCGATCTGGGCAACCATCTGCGACTTGCCCACGCCGGGAGGCCCCCACAGCATGACCGGCGTGTGATGGCCGTCGGCGGCGCTGGCGAACTCGCGGTCCAGGACACGTAACAACTGGGCTGGGCGCATCGGCGGTCGGGCTCCTCGTGCTTTGCTCCGCGCTGTCGCGGCGACGTGTATGGGCGATGCGACGACCGGCGCTGCGTCAGGCCGCCGCCCGGGCCGGCGTCTCGGGTCCGGCCGGCGCTGAAGGGGCGTGGAGATGCAGGAATCGCCGCGACCTCGATGAAACTGGGGACTCTCGGGCGGGTTTCCCATGGGGCGACCGGCAATACCGCAGTGTGGTGGTACGCATTAGAAAAAAGCGGTATTCTTATGCGTTCCGTCTGCCAGCGTCGCAGAACGGTCGGACGGCCGACGGAGCGCCTGCCGGGACGCTGCCGCGTCCGGCAGCCGAACGCAGCGGCAGGCGCCAGAGCAACCCACAAGCGCAATACAGCGAGATCGAGACGGAGAGCGGATATGAACCAGTTCTACTATGACGCCGTCACCAAGATGGAGCAGCTCGGCGTCGACGACGAGTATATACAGGGCTGGCAATGCGGATTCCTGAAGAATCCCAAGCGCGAGGAGCAGCGTGTGACCGAGGCCTACGAGGCCGGCTACGCCGACGGCGAGGAGAAGAACACCGACAACTTCGGCAACTGGGCCAAGGGCTGAGCCCCGAAGCGGCCGCCGTCATCGCGCGGTCCGGACGGGGCTCGTCCCGGCCCGACCGCCGCGCCACCGGGCGGTTCCGGCGAAACGGGCGGGGCATCCCCGCCTTTTTTTGTGTCCGCTACAATGGAGCGAACCGACGCAACAGGGGGTTAGCGAGCATGTCCTCCGACGATCCGTCCGCTCCCGGTGCGTCGCCCGCCGCGCGCCTGCGTGCGCTCCTCCACGCGGGCGACGACTGCCTGCTCATGCCCTGTTGCTTCGACGCGCTGTCGGCGCGCCTGGTTGAACAGGCCGGTTTTCCGTTGACCTTCATGAGCGGCTTTGCTGTCTCGGCGGTGCGGGCCGCGCTGCCCGACACGGGCCTGTTGTCCGTAAGCGAGATGCTCGACCAGGGACGCAGCATTTGCGATGCCGTGAGCATCCCGGTCATCGGCGACGGCGATGCCGGGCACGGCAACCCGATCAACGTCCGGCGCACCGTCGCCCAATTCGCCCGCGCCGGCCTTGCCGGCGTCATGATCGAGGACCAGGTCATCCCCAAGCGCTGCGGCCACACCGGCGTGCGCGAGGTCGTCGATCGCGCTGAGGCGCAGCGGCGCATCCGCGCCGCCGTGGATGCACGCGACGACGGTGCCGACCTGGTGATCGTCGCGCGCACCGATGCGCGCAGTGCGCTGGAGTCCGAGCTCGGGCCCGAGGGCGCGCTGGACGAGGCGCTGTGGCGCCTGCGCAGCTTTGCCGATCTCGGTGCCGATGTGCTGTTCCTGGAGGCCCCGCGCAGCGAGGCGGAGATGGCGCGGTTCCGGGACGAGGTGCCGGGCCTGCGCATGGCGAATATGCTCGAGGGCGGCATCACGCCCGTGCTGTCGCCGTCGCGGCTGGCCGAGTTGGGCTATCGCATCGCCGCTTATCCGCTCACCCTGCTCGCCTGCGCCGTGCATGCGATGCAGGTGGCGCTGGCGGAGCTGGCGGCCGGCCAGACGCCGCGCTACCGGGTCGACTTCGCAACCCTGCGCGAGCTGGTGGGCTTCGACGCCTATGATGCCCTGCTGGACCACTACCGCGACGCGCCGTGCTGAGCCTGCGCGTCGCGGGCAAAGGCCGGGATCGGCCCAAATGAATAGCCGCGAGGCCCGTCATGTCCGACAACAGCTATCACAAGCATCTGATCTTGCTGCGCAATGATCCGTCCAAGGTGCCCATCGTCCGCGCCGCGGCGCTGCGCGGCGAGATGGACGCCCAGTATGCGATGGGGCTGATCTATGCCGAGGGTCGCGGCGTGCCGGAGGACCTGGCCCAGGCCCACTACTGGCTGAGCCTCGCGATCGACCAGGGCGACCGCGACGCCGAGCTGCTGCGCAACATCGTCGGCAGCCGCATGACCGACGAGGAATTCGCAGCGGCCAAGCGCCTGCGCGTCGGCGGTGTCCTGAGCCTGGCCGGTGACGACGGGCGGCCGCACTGAGTCCTTCCGTTACTTGTTCCCGCAGCGGCCCGCGCGGCCGGTTCGTCACCCGTTGGTCGCACGGCCGGGTTGATGGTATCGTTGCGGGCTTTTCACTCGCGTGCAGCGTCACGACAGGAGAATCCAGATGCAAGTGTCCGTGGAGGCCGGGGACGGTCTCGTGCGCCAGATCCGGGTCGAGCTGCCCGCCGACCAGATCGAACAGGAGATCGACAACCGTCTGCGCGAGCTCGCCCGCTCCGCGCGTCTGCCCGGCTTCCGCCCCGGCAAAGTGCCAATGAAGATCCTGCGCCAGCGCTTCGGCGACAGCGTGCGCGGCGAGGTGTTCAGCGAGCAGGTCCAGTCCAGCTTTCCACGGGCCGTGGTCGAGGCCGAGCTGCGTCCTGCCGGCATGCCTGAGATCGAGGCCGACATCGACCAGGCCACCCGCCGGTATGGATACGTCGCCAAGTTCGAGGTCCTGCCCGAGATCGAGCTGGGATCGCTGGCCGGCAAGTCCGTCACCCGCCCGGTGGCCGAGGTCAACGACGCCGACGTGGACAAGATGATCGAGCGCTTGCGCGAGCAACGGAAGACCTGGGAGACCGTGGAACGGGCGGCCGCGGAGGGTGACCAGGTGAAGATCTCGTTTCAGGGGACCCTCGACGGCGAGCCCTTCCCCGGCGGCAGCGCCGAGGACGTCACGCTGGAGTTCGGCAGTGGGCGTATGATCCCCGGCTTCGAGGAGCAGCTTACCGGGGCGTCCGCCGGCGACGAGCGCGTCGTCGAGGTGACCTTCCCGGAGCAGTACCAGAACCGGGACTTGGCGGGCAAGCCCGCCCGCTTCGAGGTCCAGGTCAAAGAGGTCCAAGAGGCGCTGCTGCCCCAGGTGGATGCCGACTTCGTCAGTGCCTTCGGGATCGCAGATGGCGATCTCGACCGCTTCCGCGCAGACGTGCGCGGCAACATGGAGCGGGAGCTCCGGGAGCGGATCAAGGCCAAGGTCAAGAATCAGGTCATGGACGTGCTGATCGAGGCCAACCCGGTCGATCTGCCCGATGCGCTGATCAGCCAGGAGATCGAGGTTCTCAAGGAGCAGACCCGCCAAAGCGTCGGCGGCGGTGCCTTCGAACTTCCTGACGAATTGTTCGCCGATTCGGCGCGGCGGCGCGTCGCGCTCGGCCTGATCGTTGCGGAAGTGGTCAAGCGCCACAATCTGAAGGCCGACGAGGATAAGGTGCGCGCCGCCGTGCAGGAGCTGGCATCCACCTACGACGATCCGCAGGCTGTCGTCGACTACTACTACGGCGACCGGCAGCGGCTGAGCTCGGTGGAATCGCTGGTCCTCGAGGACGAGGTCGTGGATCATGTGCTCGGGGAAGTCGAGGTGGTGGAGCAGCCGTCCGCCTTCGACGAGCTCACCGAGACATCCTGATCCGCTCTATGATGCGGCCTGGCGCGGACGGCTGCGGACGCGCCGAACGCCGCCACGCCGGCGGTATTCGCCAGACTGAACCTGACACGAGTGATCCATGAGCCCAGACATTGCCGGTAATGCTTGGAATCCGCAGGCCCTCGGGCTGGTACCGATGGTCATCGAGCAGACCGCCCGCGGTGAGCGGTCGTTCGACATCTTCTCCCGCCTGCTCAAGGAGCGGGTGGTATTCATGGTCGGGCCGGTCGAGGACCACGTCGCCAACCTCGTCGTGGCTCAGCTGCTGTTCCTGGAGTCGGAAAATCCGGACAAGGACATCCATCTCTACATCAACTCGCCCGGCGGGTCAGTCACCGCGGGCCTGGCCATCTACGACACCATGCGCTTCGTCAAGCCCGAGGTCAGCACCATGTGCGTCGGCCAGGCCGCGAGCATGGGCGCCTTGCTGCTCGCCGGCGGCGCCCCCGGCAAGCGCTACTGCCTGCCGCACTCGCGAATGATGATCCATCAGCCCCTCGGCGGTTTCCAGGGCCAGGCCACCGACTTCGACATCCATGCCCGGGAGATCCTGAACATCCGCGACCAGCTCAACCAGATTCTGGCCCATCACACCGGGCAGCCGGTGGAGAAGGTGGCCGAGGACACCGAACGGGATCGCTTCATGAGCCCCGAGGTGGCCGTCGAATACGGGCTGATCGACAAGGTCCTCGACGCACGTGCAGGCGCCCCCGGTCTCTGAGCCGTTTCGCCGTTTCCCGCGCGGGACCGCGTCACCGGCCGCCGGACGTTCGGCGGCCGGTGTTGGCGCGCGTATTGCGATATCGCGGCAAACCGTTATGATTAAGGCCAGCCCGTGCCGACGCCGGCGGCCCCGGTTCGTGGCGGAATGCCGCATGCGCACCATGGCCGTCGCCAGGTGCATCGTCCCCAGAGAGCACACCTCATGAGCGGAAACACCCACGGAAAGAACGACGACGGAAAGTTGCTGTACTGCTCCTTCTGCGGCAAGAGCCAGCACGAGGTGCGCAAGCTCATCGCCGGGCCGTCCGTGTTCATCTGCGACGAATGCGTCGAGCTCTGCAACGACATCATCCGCGAGGAGATGCAGGAGGGCATCGGCGAGGCCACCAGCCGCCTGCCGAAGCCCCGCGAGATCAAGGATTCCCTCGATCAGTTCGTGATCGGCCAGGAACAGGCCAAGAAGGTCCTGTCCGTCGCCGTCTACAACCATTACAAGCGCCTGGAGGCCGCCGACGCCAAGGAAGACGTGGAGATCTCCAAGAGCAACATCCTGCTGATCGGCCCCACAGGCTCCGGCAAGACGCTGCTCGCCGAGACCCTGGCCCGTCTGCTCAACGTCCCGTTCACGATCGCCGATGCCACCACGCTGACCGAGGCCGGCTATGTCGGCGAGGACGTCGAGAACATCATCCAGAAGCTTCTCCAGAAGTGCGACTACGACGTCGAGAAGGCGCAGACCGGCATCGTCTACATCGACGAGATCGACAAGATCTCGCGGAAATCCGACAACCCGTCGATCACCCGGGACGTCTCCGGCGAGGGGGTGCAGCAGGCCCTGCTCAAGCTCATCGAAGGGACCATCGCATCGGTGCCGCCCCAGGGTGGACGCAAACACCCGCAGCAGGAGTTCCTGCAGGTCGATACCAGCAACATCCTGTTCATCGTCGGCGGCGCCTTCGCAGGTCTCGATCGGATCATCCAGAACCGCTCGCGCAAGGGCGGGATCGGTTTCTCGGCCGAGGTGCACAGTGTCAACGACGAGAAGCGCATTGGCGAGCTTCTGAGCCACGTGGAGCCCGAGGACCTGATCCGCTATGGGCTGATTCCCGAGTTCGTCGGCCGTCTGCCGGTGATGGCCACGCTGGACGAGCTCGACGAGGACGCCTTGGTGCGGATCCTCACCGAGCCCAAGCATGCGCTCTACAAGCAGTATGCGCGCCTGTTCGAAATGGAGGGCTGCGAGCTGGAGCTGCGCGAGGACGCGCTGCGTGCCATCGCCAAGCGGGCCATGGAACGCAAGACCGGTGCCCGCGGCCTTCGCACCATCATGGAGCAGGTGCTGCTCGACGTCATGTACGACCTGCCCTCGATGGACCACGTCAGCAAGGTCGTCGTCGACTCCTCGGTCATCGCCGGCGAGAATAAGCCTTTCGTCATCTATGACGGTGGCGAGCAGCAGCGCGTCGCGTCTTCCGATTGACCCGTCGGCGCGGATGCCCTGCGGTGCCCGTCTCGGGCACCGCCGCCGTTGACGCCTATTGCTTCCCTGCGCGGCGTTCCCGTGCGCCGCGGTTCTGCGTCCGTACCGGACGTTCGGCAATGGATCGCCGGCGATTGAACACCCCCACCGGCGCCCAAACCTGATTCTCAGCAGGCCATTCGCCACCACCATCGCCGATCATGCCGGCCGCCGTCCGCGTCTACACGGGCCGCACCGACGAGCGATTTGAACGAGCACAGTTTTTATGGGCAAGAGCGTAACCGATACGACCAACGAAGCCACCGTCACCCATGACGTCCCGGTGTTGCCGCTGCGCGACGTCGTCGTCTACCCGCACATGGTCATCCCGCTGTTCGTCGGCCGCGACAAGTCCATCCGCGCCTTGGATGCGGCGATGAACGGCGACAAGCAGATCCTTCTGGTCGCACAAAAGAACGCCGATGTCGATGATCCGGCGGTCAAGGACCTGCATCAGGTGGGCACGCTCGCCAACGTCCTGCAGCTCCTCAAGCTCCCGGACGGTACCGTCAAGGTCCTGGTCGAGGGCCAGCAGCGCGCCCGCGCCCGCACGATCGGCACCGGTGACGAGCACTTCGTTGCCACCGTCGAGCCGCTGGCCGAGGAGATCGCGGCCGACGAGCGCGAGCAGGAAGTGCTGATGCGCTCGGCGGTGACGCTGTTCGACCAGTACGTGAAGCTCAACAAGAAGGTCCCGCCGGAGGTCCTGACGTCGCTGTCCAGCATCGACGAGGCCAGCCGCCTGGCCGACACCATGGCCGCGCACATGTCGCTCAAGCTCGACGAGAAGCAGCGCGTGCTGGAGATGGTGGACGCCCAGCAGCGCCTCGAGCACCTGATGGGCCTGATGGAGTCGGAGAACGACATCCTCCAGATGGAGAAGCGCATCCGCGGCCGCGTCAAGCGCCAGATGGAGAAGAATCAGCGCGAGTACTATCTGAACGAGCAGATGAAGGCGATCCAGAAAGAGCTCGGCGAGCTCGAGGATGCCCCCAATGAGCTCGAGGAATTGGGCAAGCGCATCGAAGATGCGGGGATGCCCAAGGACGTGAAGGAGAAGGCCACCGCGGAATTGAACAAGCTGAAGCTGATGTCGCCGATGTCGGCCGAGGCCACCGTCGTGCGCAACTACATCGACACCCTGGTGTCGGTGCCGTGGAAGAAGCGCACCCGCATTCGCAACGACATCCGTGTTGCCGAGAAGGTCCTCGATACCGACCACTACGGTCTGGAAAAGGTCAAGGAGCGCATCCTCGAATACCTGGCCGTGCAGCAGCGCGTGCGCAAGCTCAAGGGCCCAATCCTCTGTCTGGTGGGACCGCCCGGCGTCGGCAAGACCTCGCTGGGTCAGTCCATCGCTCGTGCCACGAACCGCAAGTTCGTGCGCATGTCCCTGGGCGGCGTGCGCGACGAGGCCGAGATCCGGGGCCACCGGCGCACCTACATCGGGGCACTGCCGGGCAAGATCATCCAGCTGCTGTCCAAGGCCGGCTCCCGCAACGCCTTCTTCCTGCTCGACGAGATCGACAAGATGGCGATGGACTTCCGCGGCGATCCCGCCTCGGCGCTGCTGGAGGTGCTGGACCCGGAGCAGAACCACACCTTCAACGACCACTACCTGGAAGTCGACTTCGACTTGTCCGAGGTCATGTTCGTCGGCACCGCCAACACGCTGAACATCCCGCCGGCGCTGCTCGACCGCATGGAGGTGATCCGCCTGTCCGGTTACACCGAGGACGAGAAGGTCAACATCGCCGAGCGCTACCTCGTCCCCAAGCAGATGAAGAACAACGGCCTCAAGCGGGGTGAGCTGGTGCTGCGCGAGGCGGCGATCCGCGACATCATCCGCTACTACACGCGCGAGGCCGGGGTCCGCAACCTCGAGCGCGAGATCTCCAAGACCTGCCGCAAGGTGGTCAAGGAGGTCCTTATGAAGAAGCGCACCGGCGCCGTGACCGTCACGCCGAAGTCGCTGGAGAAGTACCTGGGCGTGCGCCGCTTCCGCTTCGGCCGTGCCGATGAGCACGACCAAGTGGGCCAGGTCACGGGTCTCGCGTGGACCGAGGTCGGCGGCGAGCTGCTGCGCATCGAATCGGCACTGGTGCCGGGCAAGGGCAAGTTCACCTACACCGGCCAGCTCGGCGATGTGATGCAGGAGTCCATCCAGGCGGCCCTTACCGTGGTGCGCAGCCGCGCGCAGGCGCTTGGCATCGAGCCCGACTTCCACCAGAAGTACGACCTGCATATCCACGTGCCCGAGGGTGCGACCCCGAAGGACGGCCCCAGCGCGGGTGTCGCCATGTGCACGGCCCTGGTGTCGGCGCTGACCAAGATTCCGGTGCGCTCCAGCGTCGCGATGACCGGCGAGATCACGTTGCGCGGCGAGGTGCTGCCAATCGGCGGCCTCAAGGAGAAGCTGCTGGCCGCTCACCGCGGCGGCATCGAGACCGTATTGATCCCGTCGGAGAACGAGCGTGACTTGGTGGAGATCCCGAAGAACATCAAACAGAGCCTGGAGATCCGGCCCGTGCGATGGATCGACGAGGTGCTCGAATACGCGCTCACGGAGCATCCGATGACGACGGGTCCGAAAGAGGAGCCCGAGACTTCCGAGACCGCACCGCCCCCCGAGGAAGAAAAAAGGGAGCCAGGGGCACGCACGCACCACTGAGCGCCCCCGGCGTGCGGCAACGCGCGCCGGGCGGCCGTCGTCGCTGCTCTTTCGGTCTTATCCGGACGTTCCGGTCCGGGGCGCGCCCGCCAGTCGGTGAATGCCGTCGCAGAGCGGGCTCAGGTGGCGCCCTGTTGCTTGACACTGGCAGGGGACTCCACAACAATCCATCGCTCGTGCCTGCACGGGCCGGCACCCAGGCGACGGCGAGGTCTGGCGGCTCAGGGGTACGTGGTAACTTTTGTTTCGACTGGGCTCACACGGGCAAACCAGGGGGGAGAATGAATAAGTCGGATCTCATCGATGCCATGGCCGAAGCGGCTGACATTTCCAAGTCGGCGGCCGGCCGGGCCTTGGACGCCTTGACCGATTCCATCGCTGTGACGCTGAAGCAGGGTGGGACCGTATCCATCATTGGCTTCGGCACCTTCTCCGTGAAGGAGCGGGCGGCACGCACCGGGCGCAACCCGCAGACCGGCGCCAGCATCGAAATCGCAGCGTCGAAGACGCCGTCATTCAAGGCTGGCAAAGCCCTGAAGGACGCGATACAATAGTCGCTTGCTGTCGGGGCGAAGTGACCCATCCGGGCGCCCAACCGACGGTTCGGGTAGAGGGCGCCTGCTCGCACCACGGCAGCGCCTCCTGCTGACCGATCAGGGTGCTTAGCTCAGCTGGGAGAGCATCGCCCTTACAAGGCGAGGGTCGCAGGTTCGAGCCCTGCAGCACCCACCAGTCAGGGACAGATTGGAGGGCCCCAGAAGCCTCAATCTCGCAGGAGTGGTAGTTCAGTTGGTTAGAATACCGGCCTGTCACGCCGGGGGTCGCGGGTTCGAGTCCCGTCCACTCCGCCATCTTCAAGATACGGGGTACCCGCAACGGGTACCCCGTTTTCATTTCCGTCATCCACAAATTTCAGTGCAAGCCGGATAAGCCATGTTGCAGGAGATTCGAGAGCGTGCGCAGGGCTGGGTCGCCTGGGCAATCGTCATCCTGATCACCATTCCCTTCGCGTTCTGGGGCATCGATTCCTATCTCGGCGGCGGGGGTTCGCAGGTCGTCGCCAAGGTCAACGGTACCGAGATCACCGAGCGCGCGTTCAGCCAGAACGTGCAGCGCGCGCGCATCGAGCTGCGCGACCGCCTCGGCGATGCCTATGATCCTGAGCTGTTCGGCGGCGACCGCCTGCGCCAGCAGGTCCTAGAGCGCATGATCCGCGATACGGTGCTGCTCGACGCCTCCGCCGACATGGGCCTGCGGGTCTCCGATCAGGCAGTGCGCGCCGCGATCCTCGCCGAGCCCTACTTCCAGGTCGACGGCGAGTTCTCCAAGGATGCCTATGAACGGGCGCTCCAGCTGCAGGGCCTAACGTCCACCGGCTACGAGGAGAGCCTGCGCAGCCGCCTGTTGTCGACGCAACTGCCCCGTGCCGTCGCCGAAACGGAGTTCGTGACCGATGCCTCTGTCGCCGATGCCGTGCGTTTGCTGCGGCAGCAGCGCGAGGTGGCCTACGTCACGCTGCCTAACAAAGATTTCGCTCCGTCCGGGCCCCCGACGGACGAGCAGATCGATGCCTACTACAAAGACCACCAGCAGGAGTTCGAAACGCCGGAACAGGCGCGGATCAGTTACCTGTTGCTCGACGCCGAGGCGCTGGCGGCCAAGCAGGAGGGCGACTTGGACGAGGCGGATCTGCGTGCCCGCTACGAGGCGCGGATCAAAGAGTTCACCGAACCGGAAGAGCGCCATATCCGGCACATCCTGCTCAGCCTGCCCGCGGATGCCGATGAGCAACAGGCGGCCGAGGCCCGCGACCGGCTGGAAGCGATCCGCGCGCGCATCGAGGGCGGCGAGGACTTTGCCAAGGTCGCCGAAGAGGTCTCCCAGGACCCGGCCAGCGCCGGACAGGGGGGCGATCTGGGCATGGTGCGCCGCGGTCTGCTGGACCCGGCATTCGAGCAGGTGGCCTTCTCGATCGAGCCCGACACCCTGAGCGAGCCGGTGCGCAGCCGGTTCGGCTACCACCTGATCGAAGTGACCGAGGTCAAGGGGGGCGAGCCCAAGCCCTTCGAGGAGGTCCGTGACCAGCTCGCCGCCGAGGCCGGGTCCAACCGTGCCGAGTCGGTGTTCTTCGACCAGGCCGAGCAGCTCGCGACACTGACCTACGAGTCGCCGGATAGCCTGATTCCGGCCGCCGAAGCGCTGGGCCTCGAGGTGAAGACCACCGACTGGCTCGACCGCCAGGGTACCGACGAGGGCCCGTTTTCAAATCCCAAGGTCCTGAATGCGGCCTTCAGCGCCGACGTGCTGGAGCTGGGCAACAACAGCGAGCTGCTGGAGCCGGACCCGGACCGGCTCCAGGCCCTGGTCCTGCGGGTGGACGAGCATCGGCCCGCGGCGGTGCAGCCCCTGGACGAGGTCCGCGAACAGATCGTCGACCGCCTCGACGAGCAGCGCGCCGCCGACGCGGCGCTGGCTCGCGCGGACGCCATCGCGAAAGAGCTGCGCCAGGGCGTCGCACTGGACGAAGCCGCCGGCGACTACGAGGTGCAGCAGGCCGGGCTGGTGGAGCGCACCGCAGCCGGCATCCCGGCCGACGTGCTGAGGCTGGCCTTCACCGCGCCGCGCCCCCAGGCCGACGGCGGGCCCAGCTATGTCACTGGAGAGGCGGCCGGCGGCGATGCGTTGATCGTCGCCGTCTCCAAGGTCGAGGACGGCAAGGAGGAGGCCGAGGACAAGCCCCAGATGCAGGCGGAGGCGCAGGTCCTGAGCCAGGCCCTGGGCCGCGGCGACGTCAGCGCCATGCTGGCGGACATGGAGAGCCGGGCGAAGATCGAGCGCCAGCCGCTGGAGTCGGGTGAGGAGCCCTGAGCAATCTGCGAGGGCCGCCTGGTGACCCGGTACCCATCACCGGCCGGTCGCGGAAGGAAAGATCGAGACCTCCGCGTCTGCTGCGCGTCGGGCTGCCCGCGGCAGACGCCGGCCCGGCGGGGCCGGGACGGCTAGGCTCTTAGCCCAGCCCCAGGATGTGGTAGCCGGTGTCGACGTAGACCACGTCGCCGGTGATGCCGGAGGCGAGGTCGGAGCACAGGAAGGCGGCGGCATTGCCGACCTCCTCGATGGTCACGTTGCGTCGCAGCGGCGTGCGCTCCTCCACCTGCTTCAGCATCGAGCGGAAATCGGCGATGCCCGCCGCCGCCAGGGTGCGGATCGGTCCGGCCGAGACCGCGTTGACGCGGGTGCCCTCCGGACCCAGAGACGCGGCCAGATAGCGTACGTTGGCCTCCAGGCTGGCCTTGGCGACGCCCATGACGTTGTAGTTGGGCACCGCTCGCACCGCGCCCAGGTAGCTCATCGTCAGCAGTGCGCCATTGCGGCCGGCCATCATCGGCCGGCCCGCCTTGGCCAGCGCCGCGAAACTGTAGGAACTGATGTCGTGGGCGGTGGCGAATCCCTCGCGGGTCACGGCGTCGATGTACTCGCCCTCCAGCTCGGATTTGGGCGCGAAGGCGATGGAGTGGACGATGCCGTCGAGCCCGTCCCAGCGCTCGCCCAGCGCGGAGAAGCAGGTGTCGATTTCGGCGTCGCTGGAAACATCCAGCGGGAGCACCATGTCTGAGCCGCATTGCCCGGCGAGGTCCGCGACCCGGTCACGGAGCTTCTCGCCCTGATAGGTGAAGGCCAGCTCGGCGCCTTCCCGGTGCATGGCCTGGGCGACGCCCCAGGCGATGGACCGGTTGCTGGCGACGCCGGTAATGAGAATGCGTTTGTCGGTCAGGAATCCCATGCAGTGATCTCCGGATATCGGTCGGGGTCGGCTCTGGCAAGCGGCGCGTGCGGATGCCATCATGCGCCGGTGAATCAGGCACGCAACCTTACAGAAAGCGGGCGTTTCGGGAAAGCGGGCACGGCGGCCGTGATGCCGCGTCTGCTGGCGGCGCTGGCCGTGGCATTGCTGCTGGCCGGCTGCGGCGAACCGCCCTGGAACAATCCCTATCCGGCTTCCACGGCCGGCGAGAACATCCTCTATGGCGCCTTCAGCGAGCG
>Ga0316588_1000006_pt1 | contig 13811 bp, 7 predicted proteins | sample S0NA_3_FD_207780 | JGI IMG/M metagenome (GOLD analysis project Ga0316588, IMG submission 207780) | Metatranscriptome of rhizosphere microbial communities from salt marsh grasses in Alabama, United States - S0-2_050615r3r5 (Metagenome... | ecosystem: Host-associated > Plants > Roots > Rhizosphere ... | reverse complement strand
GCGCCGCCCGCCCCGCCGACCCAATCTGCACCGAGCGGTACCGAGGGTTGGCCGTCGGCACCGGCGTTCCGGCCGATGGACCAGTACTGAGCTCCGGCGGCCGCAGCACACCGGACCAACCGGCGGCGCGCCGCGCCGCCGCACCACCAGGTTCCTTCGATCAGGGGAGAGTCCTCCATGCTGCCGAACGCTTCGCTTAGAACGCTCCTGCACGCGCTAGCATTAGTGGCGGCGGCTCTCCCTGGCGCACTACCGGCAGCCGGGGACGGCACACCAGCTGACGGATACGCCGTGTATGAGAGCGACAGCCGCTTTGAAGACGTCATCGACGGGCTCAAGCTCGCCATCCAGGAGCGCGGCATGTATATCAACAATGTCATGCACATGGACGAGATGCTCTCACGCACCGGGAAGGACCTGGGCATGGATGAGACGCTCTACACCAACGCCCAATCCATCGAGTTCTGCAGCGCCGTCCTGTCGCGCAAGATGGCCGCCGAAAACCCGGCGCGCATCGTCAACTGCCCCTTCATCATCGCGGTCTACACCCTCCCCAAGGTCCCCGACACCACCTACGTCGTCCATCGCCGCATTCCCACCGCCGAAACCGAGTCCAGCGCCGTGATGCGCGAGATCGCCGACATGCTGGAGGGCGTCGCAAGCAGCGCCGTCAGCTGGTAGCCGTCGCTCCGACCAGCTGCTCGCTCCGTCGATCAACGGACGCGGACCCACGCTACGCCGATCCCGATAAGTCAGGTCACACTTCTCCCCGATCCCGATCCCGATCCCGATCCCGATCCCGATTGACTCAGATCTATACATGCCGCCCCTCTGCGAGTTCGCGGTGGGCTATATTCCCTTGACAGGTGGCGAATCACCTGTTCCGCAATGTGCCAATATTCTAATAAATCGATCAATTCGGCTGCTGCGCCATCACTGGCGCGCATCGACCACCTCCGGGTGGAGGAGACACTGCATGACCGCCGTACAAATCGCCGGGCGCGACGTCCAATTCAACAAGAAGGGGCACCTAGCAAGCTTCGGAGACTGGGACAACGAGCTCGCAGAGGCACTGGCCGCCGAGGACGGACTCAGACTCACCGACTGCCACTGGACGGTGATCAACTTCCTGCGCGACTACTATGCCTTCCACGAGATGCCGCCGTCGCCGAAGGTGATCATCCGTGAGATCGGCCACCAGATATCGCGCCACACGCCCTGCACACGCAAGGGGCTGGAGGGCCTGTTCCCATCCGGCGGCTGCAAGCAGGCCTGCCGCATCGCCGGCCTGCCGAGCTACTACTGTCACTCCTGCTGAGTGACAGCGGTCGGGAATAGGCACGATTCCGAAACAAGGTGGACGTCAATTCGCGGCGACCGGCACCAGCCGCAGCTCGCTCAGCGCCGCCCCCGCGGGCGGGCCGTTCCAGGGCCAGGGGTGGGAATCCACCGCAAGCCAATCCTTGAGCTGATCGGTCCGGAACCGGGAGAACCTGTGCCCGGATTGCCCCAGCGGTAGGGTGCCGGAGGTTCGGGACCAGTCCGTCGGCGTGTAGACGACGCGCATGGACGGGATGTAGCCGATGCGCCGGGGCGCCAGCATCGAGGCGTTGGCCACATTGACCGTGGAATTGTCGCCGCCGATGCCCACTGGGCCGACGCTGAACCAGCGCCCGATCCAGGGCTGGCCGGCAAAGGCGTGCCGAAAGGTCACCGCCCGCAGTCGGTCCAACCGTTGCGGGCCTTGCGGCAGCAGCTCGTCCAGGCGCGCGCGCGCGGACACCAGGGCTGCACGCCAGACGTGCGCCGGGCCTTCCTGCACCGCCGGTGTATGAACATTGTCCCAGAAGCCGGATCGGCCGCTGCGCAGAGCCTCGTCCAGCGGGCCATAGGTGCTGGTATCCAACGTCATCAGCGCCGGCAGGTCGGCACCCAGCTCGTCACCGTACAGGGCCTGGCTCAGCGCCGGCACCAACAGGCCGAACAGTGCCGCGGCATGGCTCCGCGGCGGAAAGTCCCGATCCCAATGCAACAGGTCCTGCTCGGCAACACGGGCGGCAGCAGGGTCCAGTGAACGGATCTCCGGCAGCGACCTGCGCAGCGAGGCCATGAATACCCGCGCCCGGATGCTGTCTCGGTCTGCTTGCATGTGCGCGAGGTCCGCGGCGGTGAGCCCGCCATCCCCGTCGAGCATTTCCAGGATACGCTCCGCCCGATACGGCGGCAGCCAACTGTGGCCGACGATGCCGGCCCGATCCAGCGGCACGCTGCGGTCGTTGGCGTTCACCAAGCGCCCATCCGGCGGGTTGGTCACGCCCGGGTTGACGGCGAAAGGCTGCCACCCCAGCCAACCATAGCCCGCCTCCCAGCCCGGCGACGGCAGCATGCCGCTGCCGCGCCCGCGTCGCGGCAGCGTCCCGGTGATCTGCCAGCCGATGCCGCCGTCACGGTGCGCGATGACCAGGTTCTGGGACACGTGCCGCAGGTCCTCCCCCGCGGCGCGGGCGGCCGCGAGGCTGGTGGCGGTGTTGAGCCGCCAGAGGCCCGCGACGGCGCGCTCCGGCAGGTCCAGATTGCGCCTGAGCGCCAGCGCATGACCGATGCGCACCGTCGGCAGCCCCTCGGGATTGTCCGGGCCGATGACGTCGTCGATGAGCACACCGTGGCTCGTGGAGCGGATGAGCAGTGTCTCGGGCTCGGCGTCCTTCACCGGGATCTGCTCGATGCGCGTGCTGACCGCCTCCCAGCCGCCGTCTGCGCGCAGCGCCGCGTCGCCGGCCTGGCTCAGCCGCTCGACGAAGATGTCCTGGGTGTCCGCCGTCACCGTGGTCATGCCCCAGGCGAGGTGCTCGTTGTGGCCGAGCAGCACCAGCGGCACGCCGGGCAGCGCGAGCCCGGCCACGTGCAGGTCCGGCGCAATAAGCTCCAGCTCGTACCAGATGGCCGGCGCCGAGGGGCCGAGATGCGGGTCGTTGGCCAGCAACGACTTGCCATCGGCCACGCCCGACCCGTTCACGGCCCAGACGTTGCTAGCGCCACCTTGCAGTACTGGAGCAATGAACGCCCGGCCGGCGACCGCTGGCGGCGGCTCCGCAGCGGCCACCGGTGACTGTGCCAGCTTGCGGTAGTCCGGCAGCTCTGCCACATCTGCCGGCGCCGGAACGCCAACGTCCACTGGAAAAAGCTCCAGCACTCGGGCATTACCGAGACGGGTGGCGAGCTTGAGGAAGGTGAGCTCCTCACGGAGGTTGACGCTGTTGATCCAGGCCATGTACTCGCCGATGACCAGGCTATCCTCCGGCTGCCAGGGTACGGGCCTGAAACCGGCGACGCGGTATTCCAGCGGCAGGCGCCCACCGGCGTGGCGCAGATAGGCGTTGACGCCGTCGGCGTAGCACTCCAGCAATCGCCGATACTCGGGCTCCAGCGCCGCCAGAGCGTCGCGGGCGGCCTGCGGCAAGCCCATCGTGCGGTAGAAGCGGTCCGCCGGCAGCGCCCCGGCACCGAATACCTCTGCCAGGCGTCCACCAGCCAGGCGCCGCAGGATGTCCATCTGCCACATGCGCTCGGCGGCGACCATATAGCCTTGCGCGAAGAGCGCGTCGTCCACCGACGCCGCCTCGATGGTGGGCACGGCATGGGGGCCGAAGCGCAACGCCACTGGCGCCGCGAGCCCGGCCAGCGCAATCTCGCCCTGGTAAACCGGCTCCGCGCGCTTGCCTAGCCACAGCAGGCCGCCCGCCGCTGCCGCGACGAGCAGGACCAGGGCGACAAGCGCGACGAGCAGCCAGCGCAGCACGTCAGCCGGCGTGGCGGAAAATGTCGCGGTAGCCCGTGTACTGGGAGATGGCGGCCACCGCGGCGAAGGCGACGATCACCGGAATCACCAGCAATGCGCCCACAAGGCTCAGGTACGGCGCCACCGGGCCGAGCATCGGTGTCGCTAACCCGGCAACGAGGCCCACCGCGAGCGCAAAGCCCATGCCGATGCCAAGCATCGCCAGGCCGTATACGAGAAATGGCATGATGTTCATCCAACAGCCGCGAAAGCTCGCCTGCATTGCCTGCACGGCGCCCATACCTTCCAACATGACCAGCGCGGGGGCGAACCAATAGGCCATCAACAGGGGCACAACCAGCGCCATCACGATGAGCATCATCAGCAACAGCGCCATCGGCGCCATGGCCGTGGCGATGGACTCCGGATCATTGGACGACATAGCCTCCAGGCTGGCGGGCGAGACCGCTCCGATCGCCACCGTGATGATACCGGCTGCCAGCACCACCAGCAGGAAACCGGCAAGGTAGAGCAGGCCCACCAGCGCCAGCTGCAGTGCAGGGCCGGAGAACCCGTCGAACACCATGCCGGTGCGCGCCACGCCGCGCCGATCCAGCTCCCGAGCGCCTGACATCAGGCCGCCGGCGAACACCGGTCCCAGCACGAAGCCCACCAGCCCACCCACCAGCGGAACCAAGCTGAGGACGATATTCAGGAAATAGATCAGCACGATAGCCCCGAGCCAAGTACCGGGCCTGGCGCGGAAGAGGGCATAGGCGTCCTTGAGCCAAAGCCAACCATGACCGGCCGGCAACGCGTGCGGCCCCGTCATGGCACCTTCTGCGTCTGGGCGCGACGGCGTGCGATCCGCGCGCGGCGGCGCATATGGATTGCTCGGATCGGCCCCGGCGGCAGCGCCGGCTGCAGCGGCCGATCCAGTCAACGCTTGGTCTTGAGGTCCAAGCTGGTCGAGGCTGGGAGCCACGCCAGCAGCGCATTCACCGCCCGGCGGCGTGCCGGCGGGCTCGATGCGCACCTCGAGGCCGATCTCCTCCAGCACCTCGCGATAGCGCTCGGCGTTGGCGTCGTCCACCTCGCGCTTGAGTACGTGCTCTCGCTTGTCCTGGATCAATCCCGAGGCCTTCTCCTGCGGGATCTTGAACACGGCGGCAAACTCCCGCGCCGCCTGCTCGGCGTTGACGCCGGGCTTCAGCTCGCCGGTGAAGACCACCTGATGAAATCCGCTCATGTCTCGTTATCTCCAGTGTCGGCGGACCTTTCCAAGCTGTTAGGCCGTGAGCTTCTTCATCCACGCCAGAAGCCCGGGCTCCGCCGCCCAGACATCGCGCATGGCCTGGCGATAGAGCCAGGCCTGGTCGTCGCCGCCGGCGACGAAGCCACCCTGGTGCAGATTGGGCCGCCGTACCCGCTTGCGCAGCAGAAAACGCGGTACCCGTGGCAGCCGCCCCACCGCCTCGTGCAGCACCAATGCGGCGCGCTCCTGGTGGCCCAGCCGGTACAGCGCCAGCACCTCGCCATAGGCCATGTCGGCCAGGACATCCGTGGGGAAGCGCCGCGCGAGGGCGAGCGCCTTCTCGTCCTCATGCGCGCGCAGGTAGTGGTTCATCAGCTCCGCGCGCACGCCGTGGTTGTCGCGTGGGTTCAGCGCCAGCAGCAGCTCCATCACCCCGGCGGCCGCGGCATCTTCGCCGGCCTCCGCGTGGCGGCGGTAGCAGCGGAACAACAGCCGCAGCGCCGGTCGGTTGCGCGGATCGATCCAGGGTAGTGCGCCCGGCTGCCGCTCACCGATGTTGTGGCGCAGCATGGCCTCGGCACGCGCCAGCACCGGGTCGAGCATCACCCGCGATACCCAGGGCAGACTGCTCTCGGGGTGGGCGTAGAGCGCGGTGGCAAGGTCGTCGAGCACGTCCAGGCTGTCCGCGGCCATGGGGTTGGCCTCCAAATAGTCGAGCCACTCGTCACGCAGCCAGACGTGCTCGTGCTCCGGGCCAGAGAGCAACGTGGAAAGGGGCTTGTCCGCCAGAAACACCCGGTGCCAAGCGCGCTCCACAGTGGCCAGCGCGCGTGTCGGCGTGACGGCGCAGCAGCCGCCGCCGCCCCTGGCCGCCGGCGGCAGCGGCAGGAGCTCCGGGTCGAACAGCGGCAGTTGGCGCTCATCGGCGCAGGTGAGTGGGTCCTCGATCGCCTCCAACGAGAGGGTCGGCAGCGGGCGCTCCGCGAGGGCGCTCAGCCACTCGCGCACGCGCAGCAGCGCCGGGTCCATGGCCGACGCCTGGCTCATCATCAGGGCCTGCTGCGGGTCCTCGCGGGCGCGTGCCAGAAAATCGTAGATGCCGCTCCCCTCGTGCCCGGCGCGGCGCAGCTTGTGCTGCCAGAAATGCGCACGGGCGCGGGCGTGGTCATCACGGTGGCGGGCGGCGAGTAACGTAATCTCCAACAGCGCGGTGCCGGGATGCTCGGGGCCGTGGCGCTGCGCTTGGGAGAAGGCTTCGGTGGCGAAGTCGAAATCGCCCTCGTCGATGAACATAACGCTCAGGCGTTGCCAGGCCGCGGACTTGAGCGTCGCGCTGGCCTCTTCGGTGACACGCAGCAGAAAAGCCTGCTTCTTCTTCCAATGGTCGAGGGCATCGTAGGCGTCGCAGAGCACGTCCAGCGCCGGCTCGAACAGCTCATCCAAACCGGCGATATCGCCGTTGAAAAGCGGCTCCAGCAGCGCCGCGGCACGGCCAGGGCGCTCCAGCTCGAGCCAGCGGTCCGCCACCTTGGCGAGCAGCGGCCGGGGCACCGCACCGCTTTGCACCGCGCCCTGCAGCTGTGTCTCGCTAAGCTGATCCAGCAGCGGGTCCCAGAGGATCTCCGCCGGCAGCTCGGGCACCTCGCCGGCGGCTTGGCAGCAATCGCCATAGGCCGCGCCAGAGCCGCAACGGCAGGGATCGGAGGGCGCGGGCTCCGGCATGGGCTGGGTGCGGAAGCCGAGATCCGGCCGCGGCATGGCGTTCCAGATGGCCTGGGCCAGCAGAGCGGCGAGGCGACGCTCGTCGTCGGCGTCCAGGGCATCGACGCCGGCCAGCACGTGCGGAATACGGGCGCGGCCCCAGCCCAGGAAATGCTCCAGGTCGGGATCGCGGAGGATGGTGCCGACCGCTTCGCTCAGCAGCTCGTCCATGCTGACGGATTCCGACTGCGTCTGCTCTCTCATAGCACCCCCTCGTCGCGCCCGCACCCGGCGGGCCTGCCGCATCGGCCGATGCCCCGATTGTATCGCGTCGGCGCGTGCTGCTGTCGAGCGCGGACCGCCGGCGTGCTGCGCAGCAACAAACCCGGCGCACCGGTATGATGCGCCGAGCTACGTTTCCCCCCTACGGGCACCATCTGGATGAACCCACGAGCCCGCGACGCGCGCGTCAAGATCTTCGTCTCCTCACCGTCCGACGTGGAGCACGAGCGCGCCGCGGTGAAGGACATCATCGAGCGGCTCGGGAACGAGTACCTGCCGTACTTCCAGCTCCAGGCGGTGCTCTGGGAAGAAGAGGCACTGACTGCCGACCGGACCTTTCAGGCCGGCCTGACCCAGCCCGAGGACTGCGACATCGTGCTGGTGATCCTCTGGACGCGGCTTGGCTCGCCGCTGCCGGACGAGCCCTACCGGGGCATGACCGGCACCGAGTGGGAGTTCATCAACGCGGTCGAAGCGTCGGCGCGTGTCGGGACCCCGGAGGTACTGGTCTACAAGAAGACCGCGCCCAAGCTGGTGGACATTACAGACGCCGCCACGGCGCGCGAGGCGGTGGAGGACCGGCGCCGCCTGGATGAGTTCTTCCGCACCCACTTCTTCAACGAGAACAATACCTTCAGGCGTGCATTCCGCATCTTCGACAGCGACGCCGCGTTCCGCGAGCTGGTCGAGACGCAGCTGCGGAAGCTGCTCAACCGGCGCATCAGCGCCGAGCGGCGCGCCGCCGCGGGTTTCGCCGAGTGGCGGGGCAGCCCGTTCCGGGCCGACCGACCATTCGACATCGGCGACGAGCGGGTGTTCACCGGCCGTGAGCAGGAGACCCGCGCCCTCCTCAAGCGCCTGGAGGAGCGCCCGGCCGGCAGCCGGGGGCTGCTGCTGCTCAGCGGCCCGAGCGGGAGCGGCAAGACCTCGCTGCTCCGCGCCGGGCTGGTGCCGCGCTTGACCCGGCCCTTCCTGTTCGAGGACATCGCCACGGTGCGCTGCGCGCTGGTGGACCCGGGAGCCGACGGGCCAACACCGTTGGCGGCCTTGGCGACCCGCCTCTACGCGCCGGACGTGCTGGGCACACCGCTCGCCGAGCTCGGGCTCGCCCTGGCGGGACTCGAGCGCCTGCTCGCCAGCGAGCCCGAGCTCGCCGCCGGTCAGCTCGCCAGCGCGCTCGCCCAGCTGGCCAAGGGCAACGACGCCAAGGCGCAGGCGCGGCTCGCCATCATCGTCGACCCGCTCGACTCGGCGCTAGCGGGGTCAGCGACCGACCGTGACGCCCTGCTCCAGGCGCTGCACGGCCTGGCCGGCCACCCGGCCATCTGGGTCGTGGCGGCGCTGCGCAGCGACGCGCTACGCCACCTGACGCCGCTCGCCGAGCGACTGCTGGACCAGGTCCAGCCGGTCGCGGAGCAATGGCTGGTGCTGGAGCCACCGCCGACAGCGCGCATTCGCCAAGTGATCGAAATCCCCGCGCGCGTGGCCGGCATCGAGCTCGACGCGGGCACCGTCGGCGAGGGCCGTAGCCTGGTGGAGCGCCTGGAATCGGAGGCTGCCGCGCTGCGCGACTGGGCACCGCCGGTGCAGGCACTGCTTCAAGCCGCCTACGAGCACGCGGAGGCCGCGGCTGCGCAAACCGGCGAGATCCGCCTCACGGCGGAGCATCTCCACGCGGCGGGCGGACTTACCGGCAGCGTGCTCGCGCGGGCGGACGCGCTCTGGGCGGACTTGGATCCCGCCGCAAGCGCCGCACTGCCCCGGCTGTGTCGCGCCCTCATCAATGTGGACAGCGCCCAAGGAGCGCGCCCGGAGCCCCGCCAGGGCGATCTCGACGTGCTGCGCGCCGAACCCGACTGCAGGCGCCTCGTGGATGCGCTGGTGGCTGCGCGACTGGTGGTCACCGAGGGCATCGAGGACCCGGCGCAGCTGACCCGCTGTGGCGTTCCGGACCTGCGACTCGTGACCGCGCTGCGCGCCGTCTGGCGCCAGGGCTTGGAAGAGTGGCGACTGCGCAGACAGCGATGGCGGCGTGAGGGCGACGTCGACCTGCTCGCCGACACGGCATCGGCGGCCGACGAGCTGGCCCAGACCAACGCGGCGGGCGATGGCGGCGACACAACTGGCCCCAACGCCCCGCCGACACACCTCGATCCGCACTGGCAAGCGCTGCGCCCAGTAGCGAGCTTCGCCCACCCGGCGCTCCTCACCGACTGGACGCCGGTGCGCAACTGGGTGGCCGCGCCGGACAATCACCGGGGGCTGGCGCTTCGCACCCAGCTCAGCCGCCAGGCCAGGCTGTGGAAGCGCACCGACTGCAACCGAGAATACCTCTATCGCGAGACCGGCTTTGCCGCCGCAAAGACCTTTGCCGAAGCCTACCCAGACGAGCTGGAGCCGCTGGAGCGGGAGTTCCTCGACGCCTCCGCCGCCAACCTCGCCTTCCTGCGCCGGCGCAACCGGCTGGTGCGCCTAACCGGGCTGATGCTGGTAGCGCTGATGCTCGGCGCTGTACTCGCCGCCGGACTCGCCTGGCAGGCGTCGCGCACGGCGCGTGTCAACCTGAACAAGAGCCTGCTCAAGGAGGCGGAGCTGCACATCGCCCGCGGCAACACGCCCCAGGCCATCATCAACGCCATCGATGCGAGCCGCGACCTGCCGAAGCCCGCGGTGCGTAAGCTCGGCCTCGCCTTCGCCGGCAATCGTCTGCTGGCCATGGCACCGTCGGCAGGCCCCAATCCCGACGACGTACGCATCCCCGCCATCGCCGCGGACGGCAAACAGCTGGCCACCGTCACGCCCGACCGGGGGCCGGTGCTATGGCGCCTTGACCGTGGGCGCTACTTACCTGACCGCGACCTGGGCGGCGATGGGCTCGGTATACACAGCCTGGTTATCGGGGACGACGACCAGATCCTGGGCATCGGCACCGACGGCGTCTGGCGCCTGCCCGCGGCCGCGGACGCCAAGCCTCTGTATCCCTGCGGCACCCATGCCGGCAACACCTTCACGCTGAGCCGGGACCGTAGCCGGCTCGCCATCGCGGTGGCCGACACCCACGGCGACGACAGCGTCTGCGTGCTGGACCTGACACTACCAGGTAAGGTGCTGCTCCACCGGACGCTGAGCGAGGGCGAGATTCGCGGCCTCGCCTTCGCGCCGGACGGCGATCGGCTCATCACCGCCTCCGCCGGCGGGCGCAGCCAGGTGTTCGACCTCACCAACGGACGGCACCTGCTGTCGCTGCCGGTGGACGCACCGCTGGGCCGTCCGTTCAACGCCGCCGTGTTCGACGCCGCCGGCGAGCGCATTGCCATCGCCTGCGCGGACGAGCGGGTGCGCCTGTTCCAGGCCGACGGCACACCGCTCGGCGAGCTATCCGAGAGCCGCATCGGCGGGTCGGTGATCAAGGTACATCGCACCGCCGTGCGCGACGTCGCTTTCGCACCGCGAGGGGACTTTTTGGTAGCGGTGGACGACGAGGGCCAGGTGGTGCGCTGGACGCTGACGGGCGACAGGCAGGCGATGGTGCTGGGGAGTCACCAGCTCAGCGTCAGCGACGTCGATATCGCCCCCCAGCCGGCGCATCATCTCCAGGACCAGTACCTGGTGCTGACCGGCTCGTTGGACGAGACGGCCCGACTGTGGAGCCTGGAGACCGGAAAGCCGGTGGCGGTCCTGGGCCACGACGGCGCCGTGACGGCGGTGCGCTTCGACACCGCCGGCCGGCGGCTCGCGACCTTCTCCGTCCGCGACGGCACGGTTCGGTTGTGGAGCGTGGACCCGGTGACGCGGCTCGGCTTCGAGCTGCGCCACCCCGACCACGTGTGGGACATCGCCATGGCCGCGGCGCCGCAGGAGCTCGCGCCCAACGGCAACGCCCTGCTGCTGGCCACCGCGGGCTTCGACGGTGGCGTGCGCGTTTGGCGCTACCAGCGCACGCTGGAGCGCCCGGAGCCAGAGCCGCTGCGTCTGCTCACAGGCCATGCGTCGCGCGTGCGCCAGGTGAGCTTCAGCGCATCAGGCCGGCGTCTGGCGTCCGCCGCCTTCGACGGCAGCGCGCGGCTGTACAACCTGGTCACGGAGCAGGGCTGCCCGCTCCAGGCAGCGGAATCAGCCGAAGGCGAGGTCTACAACGCCCTATTCGGGCCGGATGAGACCTGGCTCATTACCACCTCCAACGACCCCGTACGGCCGGTACGGCTGTTCTCGGTTTCGGAGTGCGCGCCGCTGGCGGCCACCCCGGTCCTAAACCACGGCAAGGCGCCGGTCCAGGCGACGGCACTGCGGGCGCTCGGCAGCCGCACGCTGCTGGCCACCGGCGACGATGCCGGGACTTTTCGGCTGTTCTCGCGCGATCCCGACGGCAGCTGGCACAAGGCCTGCGAGCTGTCCACCGGGGTAGGTGCCATCGGCGATATCGCGCTCGATGCGGAGGGCCAGCTCGCCGCAGTTGCCGGCACGGCCGCCACCGCCGAGCTGCTAGACCTGGGCCCCGAGACGGGCAGCTGCGCGCCGCCCCGGCAGCTCATTGGCCACACCGGCCGCGTCTACAGCGTGGCCATTGCGCCAACAGGCGAGCAGGTGCTCACCGCATCGCTGGACAAGACCGCGCGGGTTTGGAGCCGAGACGGCGCGCCGCTGGCCATCCTCGCCGGCCACCAGGACCGCATTTACCGCGCCGCCTACAGCCCGGACGAACGCTGGATGCTCACCGCCTCGCGCGATGGCAGCATCCGGCTCTGGCGCAGCCCCGAGGCGCGGCCCGGCGGCCATGGCGAAGCCGTGGTCCAGGAGGAGTTCCTACCCCTGCAAGCGAGCCTCGGCGGTGTCGCCGCGGCGGCCTTCAGCCCAGACGGACACTACATCGCCGGTGCCTACTGGGAGAACGCCGCGATGCTCTGGCGCATCTGGCGCGACGGCGGCGAGCCACCAAAGGCGCTCCGGCGGCGCTGGGGCGAGGACCGCGCGCGGCTCGCGCTGATCCGCGAGGCTTATCGCTTCCGCGCCGACAACGCCATCGTCGACAACGCCGCAGTACAGCGTGCCGAGACCCCGCCCTAGTTTCGACATCGAAATCGGGATCGAGATCGGCACGGCGTCACCCCACTCCCAAAGGACCATTTGCCCGTGTCGACCGGCATGCACCGCAAGCGTCCCAGCAACTCGAGCCTGCAGTGGCACACTCGCCGATCCGAGTGGGCCGCGCTCGTCGCGGCGCTCGCGCTGTTCACCACCATCGCGTCGCAGCTGGAGCCGCGAGAGCTGGACTTGGCTGTCTACTGGCAGGCGGCGCAGCGGATCTTTGTGGACGGCATCGAGCCCTACACGCGTCCGGACGACCGCGGCCTGCCCTTCACCTACCCGCCCACGGCCTTCTTCCTGCTCTGGCCCCTAGCCGGCCGCACGCTGGAACAGGCGGCAGCGTTGATGTGGCCGCTGAACCTCGCGTTGGCAGTCGCTGTCATCTGGCTCCTACCGCGGGACCTCGCGCGCCAGGCCGAGGTCCCCGGGATAGCGGCGTCCCCGTCCCTACTGCCGCTAGCCGCCAGGAACATGGCCAGTCGTCGGCTGCTGATCTGTGGCCCCGTCTACATCGCCTCCTTCGGCGGACTCTATCTCACGCTCTACTTCCAGCAGGTGAACCTGTTACTGCTGGTGTGCCTGTGGGGCTTCTGGCGGGTGCTGCGCCAGGCAGGGGCGACGCCCGCAGCGACGCTGCCACGGGACCCGCTCGGCCTGCTCACCGCCGGCGCATCGCTGGCACTCGGCAGCATCGCCAAGCCGCACTTCGGCCTGCTGGGCCTCGGCGCCCTGGGTTGCCTGCGGCACGGCCGGCGGCCTGGGCCCGGCGCAGGGCTGGTGCTGGGAGCCGCTATCGGCGGCGCCGCGCTGCTCTGGCTCAGCCTCGCCCTGGCGCCCGCCGGGAGCTGGCAAGCCTGGGTCGACCAGATCCTCGCCAACACCAGCCTCACGACCCTGCCCCCAGGGCACAGCAGCATCGCCGCACCCTGGAATCGCAGCATCGCCGGCGAGGTAGCCCGCTGGCTAGTGCCGAACAAGTTCACCGACATCGTCGCCGCGAGCCCGGCGGCGGCCGGGTGGATCACCACCGCACTGGTCCTGACGCTCACACTGGCGACGGCCTTCGCACTGCTAGGCTCGTTGCGGTTGCGGGCGCGACGATGCCGGACCGGTCTGGGGGCCGCGGCCCCCGTGGCCGTCGACCTGGAGCTATCGCTCCTGTCTACGTGGGTGTTCCTCGCCGCACCGGCCAGCTGGACCCATCACCTGGTGCTGCTGCTCCCGGCGGCCCTGGTGCTGCTGCGCGACGCCGTGCTCAACCCCCGCGCCCGCGGCTTCACAAAGCTCGCGGCCGGGCTCGTGCTCGCCGTGCTGGCGCTCACCCTGGATGATCTGATCCCGCGCGAGATCCGCACCGCCTCACATGCCCTCATGTCCCTGATGACCGTCGCCGTCATCGGCCTCTGGGCCCTGCTGCTGGAGCAACTGCTGGCGCACAACGCCAGCGCCCGCCGTGCACGACCGTGATCCCCATGTCGAAAGGCAGCGAGCCATGGCTCAGGAGCCAGACAGCCCGCAGCAAACCTGAAAGGTGCAGTCGAACCGCAGGGTCCGCCGGTCAGAAAGTCGGCGACCCAGGTACGCAACAGTGCCTGGGAACCTGGCCCGACCCATCCGTTTTCGTCTATGCTCAGCCGGAAAGCTAGAAACTCAGAGACGAAGGTGCCAGAAGCCACTCTAGATCTGCTCATGCAGATGGTGCAACAGGTG
>Ga0316588_1000005_pt1 | contig 13840 bp, 26 predicted proteins | sample S0NA_3_FD_207780 | JGI IMG/M metagenome (GOLD analysis project Ga0316588, IMG submission 207780) | Metatranscriptome of rhizosphere microbial communities from salt marsh grasses in Alabama, United States - S0-2_050615r3r5 (Metagenome... | ecosystem: Host-associated > Plants > Roots > Rhizosphere... | reverse complement strand
ATAGCGCGAATGATATTCTCCCCGTCTCCACAGGTCAAATCACTATAGCTTCCAGATTCGTAGGAAACTTCAGCAAAAAAAATACTTTTTAGGAAATCAGTTCGATACGAGAGATGGGGGACGCGTCGCCTCTTCGAGGACCAATCTTGGTCACACGGGTATATCCGCCGGGACGCTCTTTAAACCGAGGTGCGAATACGAAAAACAGCTTGTGCATCAAATCGACCATCTCGCCGTTTCCGTCGTCGTAGTACCGAGGAAGAAACTTCCCGATCAATCGACGCAAGTGCACCTGCCGTGCCCGCTCATCCGCGCTGAGCTCATCAAGAGGTTTTCCCACCGAATCGCCGGCTTTCGCAGCTTTGGTGATAATCCGCTCGACGATACCGCGCAGCTCAAGCGCCTTTGCGTGAGTTGTTTCAATACCCTCGTGAACAAACAACGCAGCCGCCATGTTTCGGAACATTGCCCTCCGATGGCTGGACGTACGTCCCAACTTTCTTCCTTTATTTCGGTGTCTCATTTCGTCCTCTAAACCGAGCTACTGCTTCCAGCGCGCGAGAAGCGCTTCCCAATTGTCGATGCGCATACCGAGCTGAAGATCCATTTCCGAAAGCAGATCCCGGATCTCTTTTAGTGATTTACGACCGAAGTTCTTCGTCTTGAGCATTTCGGCCTCTGTTTTCTGCACGAGCTCGCCGATATAGGTAATTCCGGCGTTCTGCAGACAGTTGGCCGAACGAACCGAGAGCTCCAGCTCTTCCACCGTGCGAAATAGATTCTCGTTTACAGGTTGTTCCTGCTTCTCCGGCACGCCGACAGCAATCTCTTCCTCTTCTTCGAAATTGATGAAGATATTCAGTTGCTCTTTCAAAATCTTTGCGGCGTAGGCGACCGCATCTTCCGGAGTAACGCTGCCGTCTGTCCATACTTCCATGGACAATTTGTCGTAGTCGGTAATCTGTCCAACACGAGCGTTGCTGACGTTGTAGTTAACTTTTCTAATAGGCGAAAACAGCGCGTCGACCTGTATCCAGCCGATTTCCACGCCCTCTTCCATCATACGACGATCAGTCGGCTCGTATCCACGCCCGGGACAGACAAGTATTTCCGCTGCCAGACGACCGCCCTCGGTAACCGTGGCGATATGTTGGTCGGGATTGAGAATCTCAATCTGGTCAGATACTTGAATATCTTTCGCCGTAACATCAGCCGGCCCCTCCACATCCAGGCGGAGGGTGAACTTCTTCGGCTCATGCAGCCGGAAAACCATCTCTTTGAGGTTGAGTATAATATCCGTTACATCTTCTACAACATCCGGAATCGAGGTGAATTCGTGAGAAACTGCGTCGAATTTCACCGCAGTTACAGCGGCGCCCTGCAGAGACGAAAGCAGCACCCGTCGGAGTGAGTTTCCCAGGGTGATCCCGAAGCCCCGCTCCAGCGGCTCACAAATAAACCGATCATACGTTTCCTTGTTTTCGCCGCCAACCGAAACCAATCCCTTCGGCCGAATGAGCTCACGCCAGTTGCGTCTGTACATGCAGACCTCCTCTATCCAATTTACCTCGAGTAAAACTCAACAATCAGTTGGTCTTCGATCGGGAGCTGGAGATCCTGAACATCGGGAATCTCTTTGAAGACGCCTTTGAGCGCTTTCGCATCCATCTCAATCCAAGCATCCCAACCATGCCGTCCCTTGATCTCCAGCGACTCTTGAATCGCCTGGATCTTTTTAGAGCGCTCTCTCAAAGTGATTTCGTCGCCCTTGTTGACGAGGTATGACGGAACGTTGACCCGCTTTCCGTTCACCAACACGTGGTTGTGCCGAACGAGCTGCCGACTACCCCGACGGGTATTCGCGAATCCCATCCGAAAGACCACGTTGTCAATGCGGCGCTCCAAAAGGCGCAGGAGGTTCTGCCCCGTAATGCCTTTGGTTCGATCGGCCTTTTCGAAGTACAGTGCAAACTGTTTCTCCAAAACGCCGTAAATGCGACGAACTTTCTGCTTCTCGCGAAGATGACGCGCGTACTCAGAGGTTTTGGCTCTGCGCTGTCCATGCTGCCCGGGAGCATAGGGTCGTCGATCAAAGGAGCACTTGTCGGAGAAACAACGTTCCCCCTTCAAAAACAATTTCAACCCCTCGCGCCTGCAAAGCTTACAAGAGGGTCCAGTATAACGTGCCACGTCTCAAATCCTCCTACTATCAGACTCTACGTCTTTTCGACGGACGACAGCCGTTGTGCGGAATGGGCGTCACGTCGCGAATCATCGTTACTTTCAATCCCGCAATTTGAAGCGCGCGAAGAGCGGATTCACGTCCGGCGCCGGGGCCCTTTACCAAAACGGAAACTTGCCGCATTCCGTTTTCCACTGCCTTTTTTGCTGCTTTCTCAGCGGCGATTTGGGCAGCGAACGGAGTACTTTTCCGTGATCCCTTAAAGCCGATGGACCCGGATGTCGCCCAACTGACAGCGTTGCCGACGGGATCCGTAATGGTAATAATGGTATTGTTGAACGTCGATTGGATGTGCGCAACACCAATCGGGATGTTCTTCTTTACCTTTTTGACTTTTCCGCCTTTAGTTGCTCTTGCCATGATTTACTTCTTCTTCTTAATCGCCTGACCGCGCTTCGGTCCTTTGCGAGTCCGTGCGTTGGTATGTGTACGTTGCCCGCGCGCCGGCAGGCCTCTTCGATGACGCAATCCACGATAGCAGCCCAAGTCCATCAGGCGCTTGATATTCATAGCGATTTCACGTCGCAGGTCGCCTTCCGTCTTGTATTCCTCGTTGAGGAGATCGCGAATGGACTTGATTTCATTCTCATCCAAATCGTCAGAGCTCTTGGCCGGATCGAGGTTGACCTTTTTGCAGATTTCCTCAGCAGTGGTCCGACCAATCCCATAGATATAGGTCAGCGCAATTTTGATCTGTTTCTTGCGCGGTAAGTCTACACCTGCAATACGTGGCACCGTGTCCTCCTAGCCCTGCCGTTGCTTGTGGCGCGGGTTTTCACAGATAACGCGAACAATTCCTTTGCGTCGCACTATCTTGCATTTTTCACAAATTTTCTTCACCGAAGGTCTAACTTTCATCACATCCTCCAAACTGGATGATTTATTCGGAAAATCGTCCCAATTCTTCACGCACTTTGTTGAATACTTGGTCCGGCGTCAACCCCGTACTTTCAACATGGGACAACAAATTCTTGTCTTCGTACACTTTCACCAGAACAGCCGAGCTTTCATGATAGTTTTTCAGCCGGTTGCGTACCGTCTCCTCGTTGTCATCAGCTCGAACCCGAAGGTCTTCAGAGCCGCAGACACATTTGCCGCCCGGAGCAGGAGAGAACTCCGTGTTGTATATCGCGCCGCAGCTTCCGCAAGTCTGCCGCTTCGTAATTCGAGCAACGAGCTCTTCCTCTGATACATCCAAAGAAACAACCCGACGAATCGATCTACCCAACTTATCGAGAATTCTGTCCAAGGCCTGCGCCTGGGACTCGGTTCTCGGAAAGCCGTCTAGGATAAATCCTTTTTCACAATCCTTTTCCGACAAGCGAAGCTGGATCATCTCCACAACCAGCTCATCACTGACCAGGTTGCCGGCATCCAAGACAGCCTTCACCTTCTTCCCGACATCGGACCCCTTCTGAATCTCTGCGCGCAATATATCGCCCGTAGAAATTTGAGGAATCTCAAGCCACGAAGCAATCTTCTTGGCCTGCGTGCCTTTTCCCGAACCGGGTGCTCCGAAAAGAATCAGTTCCATAACTACCCTACGCCTTGGATCTTCTGCCGCGGATTTTGGACCCTTTCGGCCCGGTAAATCCGTCGTAGTGTCTGGTTATCAAGTGAGACTCAATCTGCTGTGCCGTATCGAGAGCCACACCGACCACGATCATCAAGCCGGTGCCGCCGAGATAAAACGGAACGTTCAGTTTTGTTATCAGAATCGTAGGCAACACGCACACCGCGGCGACGTACATTGCACCGCCGAAGGTGATGCGATTGAGTACCTTATCTATATACTCAGCGGTTCTTTTTCCCGGACGAATTCCAGGAATAAAAGCACCTTGCTTTTTCAAATTGTCGGCAACATCTGCCGGCTGAAAAGTAATCGCCGTGTAGAAGTAGCAGAAGAATATCACCAACAATGCATAGATCGTGTTGTACTGCCAATTGCCGAAAGCGAACAAATTATTGAGAAAGTCCCAGCCGGTAAAGCTGGCAATCTGTCCGGGAAACATAAGCAGCGTCGAAGCGAAAATCGGCGGGATAACACCGGCCGAATTGACGCGAAGCGGCAAGAAAGTCGAATGCCCTCCGTATACTTTCCTACCCACCATTCTCTTGGCGTGCTGAACAGGAATTCTCCTCTGCCCCCGCTCGAAAAAGATGATGGTACCGACTACCACAATCAACACAGCGCCGATGAAGAGCAACGTGATCGGACTCAGCTCTCCGATACCGGCCTGTCGAATGGTCTGAATAATCGCATCCGGAAGCCGAGAAACGATGCCGGCAAAAATGATAAGAGAGATACCGTTACCGATACCCCTCTCGGTGATTTGCTCTCCCAGCCACATAATAAATGCGGTACCGGTAGTGAGGGTTATCATCGTCAGCAAACGGAACCCCCACCCCGGGTGCGCAACCACCGCCCCGAGATTGCTCGATTGATTCAAACTCTCAAGATAGGTCGCGATACCGAAAGACTGAACGAAGCTCAACACCACTGTGCCGTATCGAGTCCATTGATTTATCTTCCGTTGCCCGGCCTCGCCCTCTTTTCTCAGCTCGGCCAAACGCGGTACCACGGAAGATAACAACGTCAGGATGATGGAGGCAGAAACATACGGCATAATACCGAGAGCCATGATGGACAGTTGCTCCAACGCGCCGCCGGAGAACATGTTGAACATAGCGAGGAAACCGCCGCTCTGTCCGACCAACTGCCGCATAACACCGCGATCTACCATCGGCACTGAAACAAAAATCCCGATTCGATAAACGGCCAAAAGACTCAGAGTGAAGAAAATCCTTTTTCTCAACTCCGGGATTTTGCCGATATTTGCAATTCCGCTAGCCACGATGAGCCTTCTCTTTTTTCCTAGTCGCCGATTCAGGAATCAACGAGTTAGTTATTCCGCCTTCTCAAACGTCCCGCCGGCTTTCTCGATTTTCTCTACAGCGGACTTCGAAGCAGCCTGGGTCTTGACCGTCAGCTTCTTCTTCAACTCGCCGTTTCCGAGGATCTTCACGTTCTCCTGCGCAGATTTTACAATTCCGCAGGCGACGAGGGCAGCGACATCAACCGTTGCACCGTCATCGAATACATCCAGACGGTCCAGATTCACGGGAACATACGCCGTGCGGAAGGGGTTTTTAAAACCACGCTTCGGAAGCCGACGTTGAATCGGCATCTGGCCGCCTTCAAATCCGCGCGCATTTCCCCCACCGGACCGCGCACGCTGTCCTTTATGCCCTTTTCCGGATGTTTTTCCGAGTCCGGAACCGGGTCCGCGTCCCAATCTTTTGCGGCTCTGTCTAGAACCTTCCGGCGGACTTAGCCTGCTCAATATATCAGACATCGACTTCCTCAACATCTACCAGGTGAATCACCTTTTTGATCATTCCCCGAAACGCGGGCGTGTTTTCCACGACCACAACGTTTCCAATTCTCCGAAGCCCCAACCCGGCAACCACAGAGCGATTGCGCTTGCACTGCCCGATGAGGCTCTTCTTCTGAGTGACTTTCAACTTGGAAATCGCCATCGTACTTCCTCAATCCGTTATGGGCTCTAGGCCGCCCCGCTACCGGAGGTCCTCCACCCGTTTGGCCCTTCGACCGGCGACCATGGCCGCATCTTCCAAGCCGAGCAACGCAGCTCTGGTTGCATTGACGACATTCCTCGGGGTGTTCGTTCCGATGCTCTTGGTCAACACATCTTTGATGCCGGCAGCCTCGACCACAGCACGAACCGCACCACCGGCGATAACACCGGTACCGGCGCTTGCCGGTTTCAGCAATACCCGTCCGGCGCCGTCGACACCAAGCGACTCATGAGGAATGGTATGACCATCCAGCGGAACGGTAAACATCGCCACTCTCGCCTTTTCGGTGCCCTTGCGAATCGCTTCAGGAACCTCATTGGCCTTACCGTAACCGATGCCCACTTTCCCTTTGCCGTCACCGACAACAACCAATGCAGAAAAATTGAATCGTCGACCGCCTTTGACAACTTTCGCGACTCGATTAATGTGCACAACTTTTTCGATCAGCTCGTCGCCGTCTGCAACTTGAAGATCTTGTTGATTTTCTTCACGTGCCATCACAGTGCTCCTAGAACTCTAAGCCCGCTTCCCTCGCGCCTTCTGCGAGGGCCTTAATCCGGCCGTGATACACAAAACCGTTTCTGTCGAAAACGACCTTGCTGATGTTTCTCTCTTTGCAAGCCTCGGCCACCAGAACGCCGACCTTTTTCGCCACATCAGATTTGCTTCCCTCTTTCGCGACATCCTTCGACAGAGACGAGGTTGCGAAAATGGTCTGATGGGTTTCATCGTCGATTACCTGGGCGTAAATATGCGTTGTGCTCCGAAATACCGAGAGTCTCGGCTTCTCTGCACAGCCGTGCATTTTTTTGCGAATTCGCAGCTTGCGCCACACTCTTCTTTCGGACTTTGTCTTCTTCATGAAAGCCCTCTATTTAGATCCCGCTTTACCGGCTTTTTGTCGGACGGTTTCGTTTGCGTAGCGAATCCCTTTGCCCTTGTAGGGCTCAGGCGGCCGAAAGCCGCGAATCGTCGCACACGTTTGTCCGAGAAGTTTCTTATCTGCGCCCATCACCGTGAAGTTGAGCCCCTTGTCTCCGACTTCCGCTGAAATTCCATCCGGAAGGGGGAACTCAACAGGGTGAGAGAAGCCCAAATTGAAAACAAGTTTCTTGCCCTCCAGCGACACTCGATATCCGACGCCGACAATGGAGAGGCCTTTCTTGAATCCCTCGGTAACCCCTGTCACCATATTGGAGACCAACGCGCGGGTAGTTCCCTGAAACGCAGCAGCCTCACGAGTCTCGTCCTGCGGTGAAATCCGAATCTCTTTTTCGTCCATGTCAACTTTGACACAGGACATCAGTTTTTCGGACAGCGTGCCCTTGGGCCCCTTCACCACAATCGAGTCGCCGCTCACGTTCACGGTAACGCCCTTGGGAATCTCAATCGGTTTTTTACCTATTCGCGACATGTTTCCCTCGATACTACCAAATCTCGCAAATAACCTCGCCGCCGACATTGAGGCGCCGAGCGTCGCGATCTGTCATCACACCTTTAGAGGTTGTCAATATTGCCACGCCGAGTCCGGATTTCACCTGGGGAATCTCGCCGGCATTGCAATACCACCTACGTCCGGGCTTGCTGATGCGTCGCATCCTGTTAATCGCGGTTCTTGAGTCGTCGATATACCGAATCTGAACCACAATCTCTTTGTGCCCGTCGCTACCGACTTTCTCTTCAAATCCTTCGACATATCCGCATTGCTGCATGATTTCGAGAATTTTCACCTTAATGTTGGAATGAGGTACGCGCGTACTTGCATGCTGAGCCATGCCGGCATTCCGAATTCTATTCAACAGATCTGTAATTGGATCTACCATCGGCCTCACCAACTCGACTTAATCACACCGGGAACTTCTCCACGATGAGCCAATGTGCGCAGACAAATGCGGCACATGTTGAACTTGCGATAGACGGCGCGGGGACGCCCGCAGACAAGACATCTGTTACGATGCCGAATCTTAAATTTCGGCGTCTTTTTTAACTTCGCAAAAGAGCACTTTCTCGCCACGGTGTTCTCCTTCCAAGCCTACTTACGAAACGGCATACCAAGGAGTTCGAGCAGCGCTAGGCTCTCATCATCTCTTTTTGCCGTCGTGACAAAAGTCACATTGAGTCCCTTGATTTTATCGATTTTATCGTAATCGATCTCAGGGAAAATAATTTGCTCCCTGATACCCATGGAATAGTTCCCGCGACCATCGAACCCCTTGCGGGAGATCCCTTTGAAGTCACGCACGCGGGGAAGGGCAAACGTAATGAGCTTGTCCATGAACTCCCACATCCGCTCCCGTCGAAGCGTCACACTGCAGCCGATGGGCACACCTTCACGAAGTTTGAAATTCGCGATGGACTTTCTCGCACGGCGAACCGTTGCCTTCTGGCCTGCAATGAGACTCAGTTCTTCTTGAGCAGAGTCGAGAATCTTGGGATTTTGAATTGCTTCGCCCAATCCCATATTAAGCACGATTTTGGAGAGTTTCGGCACCATCATCGGATTTTCGTATCCGAATTTGGCCTTCAGCCCTGCGACGACATCTCCCTCGTACTTGGCGCGCAATCTTGTTTTTGCTTTTTCTTGCATCGTCTAATCCTAATCGAAAACGGTTCCCGATTGGCCCGCAGCGACCCGAACCTTGTTTCCGTTTTTATCCGTGGAAATACGGAACCGTGTGCCGTTTCCGGTCTTTCCATCGACCAACATCACGTTGGAGATGCTGAGGGGCGCCTCCATTTCCACGATCCCGCCGGTTGGATTCTTCTGCGTCGGCTTCTGATGTTTCTTTACGATGTTCGCCTGTTCCACGATCACAGCATTCTTCTCGGGAAGGACACGTATAACGCGCCCCTTTTTCCCCTTGTCCTTGCCGGCCGTGATAACCACCATGTCGTCTTTGCGAATGCGTCGCATCTTACTTCTCCAAATTTCCTAAAGGACCTCGGGGGCGAGAGAAACAATCTTCATGAATTTCTTTCCCCGAAGCTCTCTAGCGACCGGTCCGAAAATACGCGTTCCGATAGGCTCGTTTTGAGTATTGATAAGCACGGCGGAGTTGTTATCGAAGCGAATATAGCTTCCATCCGGACGCGCAATCTCTTTGGCAGTACGCACAACCACAGCACGCGCGACATCGCCCTTTTTAACTTTGGAATTCGGCATCGCCTCTTTAATGGAGACGATAACGACATCGCCGATGGTTGCATATTTTCGTTTGGAGCCGCCGAGAACTTTGATACACATCAACTTCTTGGCGCCCGAATTGTCCGCGACGTTTAAAGTGGTTTGCATCTGGATCATGGCTACACCTCCACCGCTTTCTCCATGACCTTAGTCACGACCCAATGCTTATTCTTCGACAGCGGCCGAGACTCAATAATCTCCACCTTGTCGCCAATTTTGCATTCGTTGTTCGCATCGTGCGCAGCATACCGCGATCGCCGTTTCACGAACTTCTTGTACCGAGGATCCTGTACACGCCGAGTTACTTCAACGACGACGGTTTTGTCCATCTTGTCGCTATGAACTCGTCCTACCATGGTTCGCTTCTTTCCGCTGCCCATAACTTACTCCTCGGATTTCGCCGACGAAAGAGAACCTTTTCTTTCGTTCAAGATTGTGCGGATCCTGGCAATCTCTCGACGACCGGTGCGAATTTCGCCGGTTTTGTCAAGCTGATGCGTTGCGTTCTTCAGTCTCTTTCGAAAGAGCTCTTCCTGCGTATCCGCAAGCATCTTCAGCAGCTCTTCTTCCGTTCTTTCGCGCATTTCTTTAGCTCTCACAGCGCACCTCCGCGAGTGATGAACTTGGTGGGAACGCCCAGCTTATGCGCCGCGAGATAAAATGCTCGGCGTGCCACATCCTCCGGCACCCCGGAAATCTCGTACAGCACGCGCCCCGGCCTTACCAACGCCACCCACTCTTCCGGACTTCCCTTACCTTTACCCATTCGAGTTTCAGCCGGCTTTTTTGTAACCGGACAATCAGGGAAGATTCGAATCCAAAGTTTTCCAGTTCTTTTCACATGGCGATTCACCGCCATACGAGCCGCTTCGATCTGTCGCGCCGTAATTCTGGCCGGGCCGACTGCCTGCAGACCGAAATCGCCGAACGCGACGTAGTTACCGCGCTGGGCTTTGCCCTGGATACGACCTTTTTGTCGCTTTCGATGTTTAACTCTCTTGGGACTCAGCATCAGGTCACCCTATTTCATCGTAGGTGCTTTCTTGAGTATTTCGCCTTTGAATACCCAAGCTTTCACCCCAATTATTCCGTAGGTTGTTTTTGCCTCTGCAAAACCATATTCAATATCCGCACGGAGCGTATGCAGCGGAACACGCCCGGCGCGATACTGCTCACGCCGCGACATTTCCGCACCGCCCAAACGGCCGGAGCATTCGACTTTAATTCCCTTTGCACCGAATTTCATTGCGGTGGTCAGGGCTTTTTTCATCGCGCGACGGAATGCTACGCGGCGCTCCAGCTGTGTTGCGATGTTCTCGGCAACCAGTTGGGCGTTGGTTTCAGCTTTCCGCACCTCTTGAATATCAATGAAGACTTCATTACCGGTCAGCGCCTGAATTTCCGCTTTCAAGGTTTCCACACCGGCACCGCGTTTTCCGATGATGATGCCGGGACGGGCCGAACGAACGATAACCTTACACTTGCTCGCCGCACGCTCGATCTCGATTTCCGCAACGCTTGCGTGTTTCAACTTGTCCCGGACGTATTTGCGAATGGCGATATCTTCATGCAGCCACTTGGCATAGGTCTTGTCCTGATACCACTTGGAAGTCCACGTACGAATAACGCCGAGTCTCAGGCCGAAAGGATGTACTTTTTGACCCACTTGAGTCCTCCTGCTCTACCGAATAGACAGAACCACGTTGATGTGGCTCATTCCTTTGACGATTCTAGTCGCTCGCCCCATGGCGCGCGGCCGCCATCTCCGCATGTGACGTGTGGGCCCCATATCGACGAAAATCGTCTTAATGTACAGGGCGTCAACATCAACTGCCGAAGATGCCTGCTTAGCATTCGCCACCGCGGATTCGACCAATTTCTTGATCGGCTTCGCAGCAGAACGTGTCGTAAACGTCAATATATTGAGCGCCTCGCCCACGTCTTTTCCGCGTACCAGATCCGCCACCACTCTCACTTTACGCGGCGAAATCTTTACAAAACTTGCCTTTGCCTTGGCTTCCATTACTTTCCTCTACCAAACAACAGCAAAACGCTCTGTTTCTGCGAATCCGGGTCCGAAAACCCCGCAACCTTGTTAACCGCCGAAATCATTCACTAAAATCAAACAACTTTCGCCGTCGACAAGGACGAGCGTAGTTAGCACAATCATCGAATAAGGTCAAGCGTTTCATAACATTAAAATTACAAACGATTTCAGACCCTTATTACTTCTTACCCGCTTTTCCCTTCCGGTCTCCGGCGTGGCCGTGGAAGGTTCTCGTCGGAGCGAACTCACCGAACTTGTGCCCGACCATGTTCTCCGACACATACACTGCGATAAACTTCTTACCGTTGTGCACTGCAAACGTGAGACCGATGGCATCGGGCGTGATGGTGGACCGACGAGACCAGGTCTTGATCACTTTCTTGCTCTTGTTTTTGACAGCATCGTCGATCTTATCTGCGAGATGCTTATCAACAAACGGTCCCTTTTTAATCGATCTGCTCATAGCCTATCCTTTTTTCTTATTCGAAGCGCGACGCTTCACAATGAACCTGTCACCGGCACGATTCTTTCGTGTCTTGTATCCCTTGGTCGGTTTTCCCCAAGGAGTACAGGGGTGACGCCCACCGGAAGAACGGCCTTCACCACCGCCCATCGGATGGTCGACCGGGTTCATGGCCACACCGCGAACACTCGGACGTTTTCCAAGCCAACGGGTTCGGCCGGCTTTCCCGATAGAAATATGCGCATGATCGATATTCGATACTTGTCCGATGGTGGCACGACAATCGATGTTCACGAGGCGAACCTCCCCGGAGGGAAGACGCACGTGCGCGTAGCTGTCGTCTTTAGCCATCAGCTGTGCAGCCGCCCCTGCGGAGCGCACCATCTGACCGCCCTTCCCTCTCTTGAACTCGATATTGTGAATCACAGTACCGAGAGGAATGAAGCGAAGCGGCAGCGAGTTACCCGGCTTGATATCAGCGTGTCGGCTGGAAATCACTTCGTCCCCGACCTTGAGCTGATCCGGAGCCAAGATATAGGATTTCACCCCATCAGTATAAAACAGAAGGGCCAGACGGGCGGATCGATTGGGATCGTACTCAATCGCTTTCACCACAGCGGGGATACCGATTCGATTTCTTTTGAAATCGATAATGCGATAATGCCGTTTGTGCCCACCGCCGCGGTGCCGACAGGTAATCCGTCCGGTATTGTTGCGTCCGCCGCTTTTACGAAGCGGTTGAAGCAGCGCGGACTCCGGTGAGCCCTTTGTAATTTCCTTGAAATCAGCGACCGACATCCCGCGACGCCCTGCAGAAGTCGGTTTATATTGCTTAACGCCCATTGGATCACACTCCTTCGAAGAACTCGATCGTATCGCCCTCTTTCAGGGTCACAACCGCCTTCTTCCAATTGGGACGTTTCGTGGTTCTGCGGCCTACGCGTCCGGGCTTCCCACGAACTACCATTGTGTTGACATCAGCGACCTTCACACTGAACAGCTTTTCCACGGCCTGCTTCACCTGCACCTTGTTGGCGCGCATAGCAACCTCGAAGAAAAACTTGTTGAGCTCTTCCTTCTGGGATTCGCCCTTTTCCGTAAGAATCAGCGGCCGCAAGATTATTTCGTGCAAAGACTTCATTTCGAAACCTCTTTCGAACGACTCGGACGGTCGAGCTTGCTCTGAATCTCGAGCACGGCGCGCTTGGAAACCACCAATTGATTGTGTCGAAGAAGGTCGTACACATTCAATCCCGCGGGAGAGAGGAACTGATGTCCTTCGAGATTTCTCGCGCTGAGCTTCAGATTCTCGTTTTCCGTGAGGTCCACGAGGAGGCCGCTGTCAATCCCGAGTCCGTTCAGGACATCACAGAGCCCCTTGGTTTTAATTTCGGGCAATTCGAAATCATCCACCACTGTCACTCGGTTCTCGTTAACGAACAAGGAGAGCGCGCTGCACATCGCACCGCGACGGACCTTCTTCGGAGGAGAAAAGTCGTATGACCGGGGACGCGGTCCGAAAACGACCCCGCCGCCTACGTGATTCGGCGCGCGGGAAGTACCCTGACGTGCCCGCCCTGTACCTTTTTGGCGATAGGGCTTGGCGCCGCCGCCTGCAACCGCAGCGCGCTCTTTGGCGCAAGCCGTTCCACTTCTTTTGCGGTTCAGCTGCATCCGAACGATTTCATGAAGAAGATGCTCTTTGACTTCAGCGCCGAACACGCCTTCGCTCAAATCAATCTCACCCACTTCTTCGTTTCGCAGATTTTTTACCTTCAACTTGGGCATAGCCGCCTCTTCAATCGATCCATTCCCCCCTCGCATAAACCGAGGGGTTCAAAGTTTCTTGTCTATTCGCCGCGCTTCAGCTTTTGATTTCCACATCGACACCGGCGCTCAGATCCAATTTCATCAAAGCATCCAGGGTCTGCTGCGTCGGCTCCAAAATGTCAATCAGACGCTTGTGGGTCCGAATTTCAAACTGCTCCCGGGACTTTTTGTCCACGTGAGGTCCACGCAAAACCGTGTATTTGTTGATGCGCGTCGGCAGCGGAATCGGCCCGGCAACGCGAGCGCCGGTCCGTTTCGCTGTGTTCACAATCTCAAACGTTGACTGGTCCAACAGTTTGTAATCGTACGCTTTTAACCGAATTCTGATCTTTGTTGCCATTTCGGCTTGCTCCTACTCAATAATGTTGGCGACGACGCCTGCGCCCACGGTACGGCCGCCTTCGCGAATCGCGAAGCGCATGCCGGCCTCCATGGCCACCGGATCAATCAGCGACACCGTCATCGTCACGTTAT
>Ga0316588_1000002_pt1 | contig 21428 bp, 15 predicted proteins | sample S0NA_3_FD_207780 | JGI IMG/M metagenome (GOLD analysis project Ga0316588, IMG submission 207780) | Metatranscriptome of rhizosphere microbial communities from salt marsh grasses in Alabama, United States - S0-2_050615r3r5 (Metagenome... | ecosystem: Host-associated > Plants > Roots > Rhizosphere... | reverse complement strand
CCCACAATAAGCTTACTACTTAATCATCTAAAATGCAATTGTGCCTTTTTGAACAATCACCACAAAATCATGATTTTTAGTAAAAAAGGCGATCAATTTTCATTATCAATCAGCGTTATCGATCTAGTTTCTGATCCACCCAGGGTGCTTCCACTTTCTTGATCGATAATTTTTATCATCCAGAAATAGTCACCTGCCGATAATCCGTCCGCTTCCGGTACAAAGTTTATTTGGTAAGCGTTCCCCATATTGGGTTCAGATAACGACCCTGCTGATTTTTCCTCACTGTCATTGGTTAATACTAATGCAAATGATTCCCCTTCGGTCAGATCCCGATCAGAATACCAGTAGAAGGATATGGGAACTGAACGCGGAAACCGGCTGTCAACTGGCGGACCGCTTAAAGTCACCATATTTTCAGGCAGCATTGTTGGCGCCGGGCTTGATGTCGGGCTTGATGTTGCCTGAGGTGACGCAGTGGGCATTGCCGTAGCGTTGGCAATTGCCGTCGCTATTGATTTTTGGTCATCGTTTGCGAGCGGTGTTGTTAATAAATCAACTCTTATGGGTTCTCTGGTTATTTGAGTTGTGGTTGGATTTGATGGTTGTTGAGAAAAAAACGAGTCAACAATTTTATAGTTAAAGATGAGCACTCCGATAAGGAGAACTATAAAAGGTGTGAAAACCCGCAAGAATCGACCCATCTAATTACCGCGTATACCTCACTCAAGAACCGCTAATTTCTCTCTTCAAAATTACCAGGCAGCTTAATTTTACCACGCACAGGCGCGGGTTACTGTTGGATCAGGCAACAAATAATCTCGCGTTTAGGATGGTTAAGATTGTGATATGTACCGGCGTGTCGGATCATGCCTCATCGGATTGATATCAGATTAAGCGCGAATTGAATCCAGTTCGTTTGTGGTTTGGGCAAAACTGCCGGGAAGATCAGATTCTCGCCCCTCATACAAATTTGAGCAAATGACCATGACCGGACAAGAAGCATGATATAAAACCCGTTCCGTGATATCGCCCAGGAGGCTCTGGTATCCAGGCCGGCAGTGTTTAGTCATAACAATCAGGTTTATATCTTGCGCTTCAGCGATTCCGATAATTGCTCCGGCTTCATCCCCTCTTACCAACATGCTTTGAATCTCGATGCCGGGTTCAGAGATGTTAGCTATGACCCCATTAAGATATTCTTTTCCCTCAATATAGACCGGATCGTCAAGATGTTTAGACCAAAACCATTTACGGTCACTGATTAAATCTTCACGAGCTTCGTTTGTTAAGCCCATAGCGCAGGTACAGAGTAGAACGAGGATCCCGTCATACTTTTTTACCAGATCGAGGGCAGGTGTAATGGCGTGTTCAGCGACCCCTGAACCATCCAGCGGAACCAGAATCTTTGTGAACATTTGCATCCCCCTTTTTGCTATAAACTGGGGCTACTTCTACTTTTTACGCATCTAAAGCATTCGCTAAAATTTCAGCCACGGCTTTATAGACCGCGGAATCTTGGCTCAATTCAACTAACGGCCGTCCGCTAAATTCAAACTCCATCAACTCATCGTCAGACGGAATGACGCCAAGAAGGGGAATGTCCATCTCAGCGATGCATTCCTGGAGCGCGGGAGGCATCGGGCCGTTCAAGCGGTTTAAAATCAGGCCTGAGTTTTTAATCTTGATATCCAGCTCATGGCGAAAGTTGGCTATTCTCTCCGCGGCAACTAAACCCCTTTGCGTGGGATCACTGACAACGAATAAATACTGGACGTCGCGCGTTGTCCGGCGGCTGAGGTGTTCCATGCCCGCTTCATTATCGATAACAACATAGCGATAATTGCTACTGATAGCATCAATCACCTCACGCAGATTATGATTGACGGCGCAGTAACAGCCCGGTCCTTCCGGCTTGCCCATGGCGATCAGGTCCACCTGATCCCCTTCCATGACGGCCGAACGGACCTCATAATCCAGATACTCCTGTTTTGAAACGCCCCCGGCTATCGTTCCCATCGCCGCCCCACCGAGGGAAAGAGATTGTTTCACCTGGCCGAGAAGGTCCTCACGGATATCGCCTACGGTCCAATCTAAATCCAAACCCAGAACCATGTTCAAGTTACTGCTGGGGTCGGCATCGATGGCCAGAACAGCCCCTGGTCGATTTTGGGCGAGGTATTTGATGATCATGCCGGCGACGGTGGTTTTGCCCACGCCGCCTTTGCCTGCAAGGGCGATTGTGGTTGTCATAAAGCGGCTTCCTTCAATTCAGTCAGATTATTCTTAATTTGCTGCGCAGCTTCCTTGAGCGCCGGGACATGATCGTAGACGGAAATGCCCAGGCGATCGGCGTCTTGCACGCCGGGATCGGCGGGCAGCATGCCGATGATCGGCATATCGGGGGCATTGTTTTGCAAAAAGAGCGCATCTTCTTCGCCGCGAACCTTGTTGCCGACCAGGCCGATGCGATTTAGGCCGATATCCTGAGCGAGTTTTTGGATCTGTACGGCCGTTCCCAGACTGCGCCGGGTCGGTTCAACAACGATCAACATTGCATCCACAAAGTCAACCGTCGCCCGCCCCAGATGTTCCACTCCGGCATACATATCTAAGACGAGGACATCATCCTGGCGAAACATGAGATGGGTGAATAATGTTTTCAGCATGGCGCTTTCCGGGCAGATACAGCCCGACCCGCCCATGTCTACCCCGCCCATTTCCAACAACCGCACCCCGCGATAAACGACGCTGAATCGCTCCGGGAGATCATCGACGCGGGGGTTTATCGTAAAAAACCCGCCGATCGTTCCCGGTTTAGCGCCGGTGCGTTCTTCAATTAAGGCGTCCATTTCTGAAATTGGGCTCAACTGCGCACGCAGTTCAGCCGGAAACCCCAAGGCCTCTGCCAGGCAGGGGGCGGGATCCGCGTCCACTGCCAGCACTTCCTGCCCGCCGTCGGCGTATAATTGGGCCAACAGCGCTGTAAGCGTCGTCTTCCCAACGCCTCCTTTTCCACTAACCGCTATTTTCATGAGCTATCAAAATCTCCATTTAGTATAAGTCTAACCTATTTGCATTTTAGCACTTGCAAACTTGCGCACCAACATACTGCCAAGAATGGCGCAGCCGTCGGTCGGCAGATGGTGCCTGATTGAATCGTCAAATAATAATCGAAATGAGGTAGGAAAATCCTCATCCCCAAGCCAGCAGACAGCGGCTACGGGTACGCGGGGCAGGGCCTGGAAATAAAAGGCGGCATCTCCGAAAATCTGCGCCCGGCCGTTTATCATTACCGCGGCTTGCTTGAATGAATCGATATTATCTCCAAACAGGGCTGCCAGTTTGTTCCCGGTGTAGCCCTGGAAGGCAGCGGCGTAGAATTGCCCATGAGGTAATTCGCTGAAGGCTATCCATTCCCCGCTCACCGGTGTGCCGTCGGATGTGTGAAAATAATAAGCCAGCATAGCCTGTGTGAGACCATCACATGGCGTCTTATCTTCCAAATCTATGGCAACAAAATCATCAACGGCTAAGCTCACGGGCTTGGCCCATATGTCAAGGTAGAAACGGCCGTTTCTATACTCAGCTCCCGTATTTTTGGCCAGGCTTAACGGTTCGCGGGTCAGTAAATCGGCCCTTAAAGCACCGACTTTCCTTAGCAGACCACTTTCCGTTTCTTCGCTTCTGACTTTCATAAGATACCCCGTTCTTTCAGAAGGGGGCGGGGGTCAACAATATTTTTGTTCAGCGCTGCTGCTTTGGGAGGTAAATCCAGAGCCAGGGCCATCAGTTGGGTGAAGTAGAGAACAGGGATCGCCTCTTCATTGTCGAGCTGCATTTGCCGCGTGTCAAGATTCATGTGGCAAAGAGGACAGGCGACGGCTATAGCATCCGCGCCGGCTTCCCGAGCATGGTCAACCAGGTTGCCGCTCATCGTGCGTACAATATCCGGCCGAGTCAGCGCATGGGCGGCCCCGCAGCAAAGCGTCTTATAAGACCAGTCCACAACTTCAGCGCCCAGAGCAGCCAGCAGTTCATCCATATCCGTAGGATTCTCGGGATGTTCAACCTCGGTTACCTGGGGCGGCCGGGTGAGAAGGCAGCCGTAATATGGGACAACCCGCAGGCCGCTTAATGATTTTTTGACTCTGCTGTGGACCTCTTCCGCGCCTACGTGTTTGAGGATTGTCTCGGTCAAGGTATTGACCTGCACGCTGTCCTGGTAATCGTATCCGAGAGCCTCGTCGACGCTGATTTTGTGCTGCTCATCGTGGCGAATCTCGAATTGGGCTGCTTTATGGCGATTGAAGCAGGCCGCACAGGGCATCGTTACTTCTTTAAAACCGCTCTGTTCGATCAAAGCCAGGTTTTGCATGGGCAGCGTCGTCGCCGCGGTGGGATCGATGCGGTGGGCGGCGCTGCTGCCGCAGCAGACCCAGCCATCGGGTTCAATTAAGTCCAGGTCCAAAGCGGAGGCGACCGCTCGTGCCGATCCGTCAAATTCACCGGCTGTCGAGTGCAGCGAGCAGCCCGGATAATAGGCCACCGAATGTTCCGCTTCCGGGATTGGTTTCGGATGTGCCGGCGGACGGCCGAGTTTAGGCACCATGGAGACTTTGCCCTTCTTCAACATCTGCACATATATATCCAGGTCATCGAAGAGGCTTTTCGGATTGCGCAGTTTCATTTCCGCCATGAGTCCCGGTTCGTAAGCCCGTCCCCAAATGCGCACCTCGCGCATGAAAGCCTCGCTGAAGGCTTTCATTTGCGGAGCGGGGGGGTCGAAACCGCGAGCCACGGATTCGCGCGTCAAGAACTCCAAGATCCCATTTATGTCCAATCCCTGCGGGCAGCGGGTTGTGCAGGTCTGGCAGGCGGCGCAGAGCCAGGGCGTCTGTGATTCCAGGGCGATATTTTCTTGCCCCAACTGCACGGCGCGCATGATCTGGTTGGGCTGCCAATCGAAGAACTCGCTTACCGGACATCCATTTGTGCACTTGACGCACTGGTAGCAGAGATAAACATTCTCGCCGAGTTCTTCCTGGATTCGCTGCGCCAGGTCAGTCGTGATCCTCATCGGCTCATTGGCTGCTTGTTTTTCTTCCATATTACTGGTCACCGCTTATTATTCATTGTTCACCGGTCACTGCTAACTGTTCTACCTGCGGCCTTGGATAGAGATCCGCCCCTTCGACAATAGGCTTGACCGCCTCTTCCCACTCAATAGCCATAATATGCACGCCGGACACGCCTTCAATTTCACGCATTTCCTGCACAAGATCGATGCAGATTTGGATCCCTTCTTCTTTCCAGGCTTTTGCCCGAGCCCGTTTGTCTTCGGGTGTTAATTCATCTTTACTCTTACCGGCCCATTCCTTTCCGGCCGCTGTCATACGATCGATTATCTCATCCGGAACGAGAATGCCGGGGACATTGTTTTTCATGTAGCGGGCCATGCCGGGGCTCTTGAGCGGGCCGACGCCGGCTAGGAGATAGGTCTGTTCGTGCAGGCCAAGATTGCGAATCTTTTCCATGTATTCCTTAAACGCCGGAATATCATAGACAAGCTGGGTTTGGATGAAATTTGCGCCCGCTTTTACTTTCTTGGCCAGGCGATACGGCCGAAAATCAACCGGATCGGCGAAAGGAGCGGCCGCTGCGCCGATGAAGAAGCGCGGTTCCGGCCCTTTAAATTTATCGCCACATTGGAATATGCAGTCGTCACGCATCTCACTGACCATGCGCACCATTTGCAAAGAGTCGATGTCGAACACGTTCTTTGCCCCCGGATGGTTGCCGAAACGCTGGTGGTCGCCCGTCAGGCACAAAAGATTGCGGATGCCTAAGGCGTAAGCGCCCATCAGGTCGCTTTGAATGGCCAGGCGATTTCGGTCACGGCAGGTCATTTGAATAATCGGTTCCATGCCTTCCTGGACCACGATAGTTCCCGCGCCGATGCTGGACATGCGCACAATTGCCGTCTGGTTATCGGTGATATTGATGGCGTCGCAGTAGCCGCGCAGCTGGGCCGCCTTGTCGCGAATTGCCTGGGCATCGCTGCTTTGAGGAGGTCCTAATTCACCCGTTACTGCAAAATGGCCGGCGCGTAGTACGCGTTCTAAGGTCGATCCGGCTAAATAACCGTTACTGTGCAAATCCAAGGCCATGGTTTAATCCTCCTCTTCCAGCAGGCGCAAATCGGGCCGTACGATTTTTCGTGGGCCGCCGTCGCGAGAACTACTCCAATCTTTCGGCGGTTGTAGATCAAGCAAAACATGGAGTTTGCCTTTCTCGTTCAGCCGATCGTAGATAAGCTGCCAGGCACAGGGCACATCGGGGTTAATCTCACAGTGCCCCTGTTCAGACCCACCGCAGGGGCCGTTGAGTAATGATTTTGAGCAGCGTGCGATAGGACAAATGCCCCCTGTTAGCCCCAGAATGCAATCTCCACAGGCTGCGCAGCGTTCCGCCCAAACCCCTTGTTCTTCAGGTATTCCCAGGAAGGTCGTGTTAAGCCCGGGAACTACCCAGGATTCAGGATAATGTTCGGCGATCGCCTGGACGCCGATTCCGCACCCCAGAGAGAGAACGAGATCAGCCTCGTTTATCTCAGTTTCAATCTGGTCCAGATATTCCCACTCGCACTGGCGCTGCACGGTCACGCTGCGAACATTTTGGGGATGCCCTTCAAGCTTACTGCTCATGCGCAGGGAGGAGGCGATAATATCCGCCTCTTTCTCGCCCCCGGCAAAACACACGGTGACGCATGTCCCGCAGCCGACTACGAGCACATTCTCGGCATCGCCGACGAGCCCCTTGATTTCATCCAATGACTTTTGCTCTGCTACAATCATTCTAAAACCTCTTTGCCTTTGCGAATATAAATTTCTGACATGGCAAATTATTTTTAATCGGTTGTCCCTCCATTCAATGAGGGTTCTCTCAGCGGGTTAGGACCCAGGTTCCTGGTGCGTTCAGTCATTGTTTGGGCCGCTGCAGCAAAAGTTTGCGCCTGGCTGCCGGACATGAAGAAGATGCCTAACCGTTCTTTTTCAAAACCAATATCCTCTAATATTTTTTGCGCATACTTTAACCGCGCGACGCCGCGCTCATTGCCGCTTACATGGTGGCAGTTACCTATCGGGCAGGCAACGATGTAGACGGAATCGGCTCCCTGTTCAAAGGCTTCCAGGATATAACGGACGTCGATTTTTCCGGTACATGGCAGTCGTATGAATTTGACATTCGCCGGATAGGGTAGATTCATTGCTCCCGCGCTGTCGGCGGCCATATACCCGCAGTAGGTGCAGTAAAAGGCGGTGATTTCCGGTTCGAACTCGTTCTTAATTTCCATGTTGAGCCACATTTAACCTGTAACTTTTGCCAGGCTTCGCTAACCAGCTGCCTAATCCGTTGATTTTCTGTAACATCATCTGTTCGTCTGTGAAATTGATTAGCTGGATCGCATTCGCCGGACAATCGGCCGTACATGTCCCGCAACCCTGGCATTGGGCGGGGTCGATATAAGCGGCGCCGCCTAATTGACCGACGCCATGCCTGTCAGGCAGCGCGACTACCTTGGGGACAGAGTAAGGGCAGGTGCGCACGCAGGTCAGACAGCCCACGCATTTATCCGGATCGACTTCGGCAATAATGCCGCCTAGATGCGTTGTACCTTGAGAGAGCAAAGTTAGCGCCCGTGCTGAAGCGGCGAGAGCATGGCTAATCGTTTCTTCGATAAATTTCGGATAGTGGGCCATACCAGCCAGGAAAATACCCTCCTGATTAAAATCCATCGGCCGCAGCTTCATTTGCGCCTCAGAGAAGAACCCTTCTGTCGAGAGAGGAAGGCGCATCATATCGGCCAGAGCCCTGGTTCCCTCGGAGGGTGCGATTGGCATGCTCAAGGGCACGACATCGGCTTTTAGGGTGAGGGGGCGATCCAGGCTTAGATCAAGCACGCGCACCTGCAGGCTGCCGTCTGCTTGCCCGATGATTTGCGGAGGATGCTCATTCGTATAGCGCACAAAATTCACACCAAGCTGCCGCGCTTCCGTGTAATACTTTTCACGGAAACCATAGGTCACAATATTCTTATAAAGAACAGTTACATTGCAGCCTGGATTAAACAGCTTCAAGCGGATGGCGTTCTTCATCGTATTGGTGCAGCAGACCCGCGAACAATATTCAGCCATGCCTGCCGGCTGCACACATTGAATCATGACTACGTCTTTTAGCGCGGCGATTTCCTGCGGATGATGAATCACCTTTTCTTCCAGGTCTTCCATCGTGATCACGCCCGGCAAAGCCAGCCATTTATGATCGCGGACTTCTTTAGCGCCCGTAGCGACAATGGTAACCCCATTCTCAATGTGCTCTGTCTCGATTAAGCCGTTGGCGCGGCGTGTTTGAAGATCAGCCCAAAAATGGCCGACATGCCCGCCATGAGCAATAACTTCGGTGTTGGTATGTACTTTGATGAGCTCGTGATTGCGCACACGATTGATGAGGTCACGGGCAAGTTTCTGCGGGTTCTCACCTTCAGCCACGTAATAGAGGTCTTGCAAATGGCCGCCTAAAATGTCCCTGCGTTCTACCAGGTGTACGGGGTAGCCGCTGTCGGCAATTGTCAAAGCTGCCGTCATGCCGGCCAGGCCACCACCAATAATGAGCGCGCTCCCAGAGGTTGTATAAGCCACCTTATGAACAGGTTTGGCCGCGCTTACGCGCCCCACGGCCAACCTCATCAGCTCATGCGCTTTCCGATTTGCCAGAGCCGGTTGGTGAAAGTGGACCTTGCTGCACTGGTCGCGCAGGTTGACCAGTTCCATCAGGTAGGGATTGAGTCCCGCCTGGCGGACAGTGCTCTGGAAGAGCGCATCGTGGGTGCGGTTGCTGCATGCGCCGATGACGACGCGGTTCAAGCCTTCGGCGTGGATGCGGTTCTGGATATGCGTCAGGCGGTCGGGCATGCAGGCTATATCAATCAACTCGGCATGGCTCACATCCGGCCAATTCTCGGCGTCCTGCACCAGGTCAATGAGGTTAAGCACCTCACTCATCGTTTCGCCGCAGCTGCAAATGAAGACGCCAACTTTGGGCGTTTCGTGGCTCACATCACGTTCAGGAGGTAGATCGCTGCGCGATAAAAATGGGTACTCCCTGGAAAAGTTATGGTCGTTGAGCTGCGGGTTCAGCAGCCGCATGACTTCCGCCGCCGCGCCGCTGGCATCAAGGATAGTCTCAGAAATTTCTTTTGGTGATGCAAAAGCGCCGCAAACAAATACGCCGGGTTGGCTGGTTTCGAGCGGAGAAAACTTGTTGGTTTCACAAAAACCATATTCGTTGAGGCCTAAGCCAAGTACGTCCTGGAAATGGCGGGCGGAATCAGGGGGCTGCAGGCCGGTGGCCAACACAACCATTTCCACCTTCTGCTTGTTGAGACGGCCGTCGGCATTGGCATAGCGCAAAATCAAATCGTCCGTGGCCGGATCTTCATAGATGCCCGAAATGCGGCTGCGAACGTAGTGAATGCCATGACTGTCGCGCGCTTTCGCAAAATAGGTACTGTATTCCTTATTGAAGGCACGCTCGTCCATGATGAAGACGGTACAGTCCGTCTCTGCACCCAGCCGCTGCTTGGCCAGCACCGCCTCCTTGGTGGCATACATGCAGCAGATTGAGGAGCAGTAGCTGTTTTGTTGGTCGCGTGACCCGATACACTGCAGCCAGGCGATGGAGCGTGGTTCCTTGCCGTCGGACGGCCGTACGATGATCCCTTCCGTGGGACCCGACCGGCTGGCGATACGCTCGTAATGCATGGCGTCAACCACATTGGGAAAACGGCCGTAACCGAGCTCTTCCATCGGACTGGGATCGAAAGTCTGAAAGCCGAGGGCCAGGATTATCGCGCCGACTTGCAGCGTTTCGAAACGCGGCTGCTCGTCCAGATTGATGGCATTTGTCGGGCAAACTTCCACGCACTTACCGCACTCGTCACAGTAAGGGCCGCGATCGATGATATAGGCGTCCGGAACCGCGCGCGCGGCCGTTTTAAAGGCTGCCTTGCGTTTGGCAAGACCGTACTGGAAAGCGTCCGGTAGTTCGACCAGGCAAACTTGGGCGCAGTAGTCGCAGTTAATGCATAACGCCGGATCGACGTAGCGCGGTTCCTGCCGCACAAGAACGCTGAAGTCACCCGCTTCGCCTTCTACATCCACAACATGTGTGCTGGTTAAAATCTCAATATTGGGGTGCTGGTTGTGACTTAAATAAGCGGGCGAAATCGACGGCCGTGTACATCCATACCCATGATCGGAAGTGCCCCGGCAAAGCACGCAGTCATGCTGCGGAAACATGAAACCTAACTGCGCCACCCGTCCACCCAGGCAGGGTGTATGTTCGACCAGATAAACCTTAATCCCGGCATCGGCAAGGTCTAAGGCCGCCCGCATCCCGGCGATGCCGCCGCCGACGACCATAGCTGCTGTGGCTTTTGGGCGAATTCTAGACATAAAGTCTCCGTGAGCGCGCTCACTATGCCGAATGCCGCCGGCTTAATTGGGGCAGCATCCGGCATTATTATTTTGACTTATTACGCTGCTACGCCGTGTTCCAGGTAGGAATCAGCGTAAATGACCTTGTTCTCTAAGATTTGTACCGTACGCCAGATATCAGCCTGTTCCGGATCGGACATATCCACATCACTGATATCGGGTTCTTCCATGTTGGCAACGCGATCGTGGATATTCAAGTAAAGCTGGTTGAGCGGCGTAGACCCATCGCGCTCTTCGATGACGCGCACCACTTCTTTCAGTTTGTCATCGAATGGGTCGGCGATCATCATTTGTAAACCGGCGCCCATCAGCATGGCACAGTAAACGCGATTGATCAACGGCCGGTTTTCCTTTGGTACGGCATTGGAGACGTTTGACAGCCCAACGGAAACAGGCGGGGGCGGATCCCAGGCAAACTGCAGCATGCGCACAGCTTCAATTAGCTCGGGGCAATATTCCTGGCAGCCTGAAACAGTCAGAACCAGAGGATCGATGATCAAATCGGCAATGGGAAAGTCGATTTCTAAAGCCCGTGGGATCAGCGTCTCCAGGGCGATGCTGACCCGCTCGTCAGCCCCAACTGGAATGCCGCTTTTGCCCATGGTCAGAGCAATCAGGCGCGCATTGTATTGCTTGGCCACTAGAGGAACCTTTTCCAACCTTTCCGGTTCTGCGGAGGTTGAATTGATGATCGGCTGGGCTTTGGTCACGCTTTTCAAACCAGCTTCGATTCCCAATATATTGGTGCTGTCGAAGCACAGCGGTACATCAACCACAGCCTCAACTGTTTTGACCATCCACGGAAAAACTTCTTCCCAATCCTTCTTACGAGGCCCAAGGTTTAGATCGAGTACATCAGCGCCTTCCTCGACCTGGCGAACGGCCAGCTCTTGAAAAAATTTAGCGTCTCTGTCACGCAGTCCATCTTTTACTTTTTGCGAAATGATATGGATATTTTCACCTATGATATACATTTGCTATCCCCTTCTGTGATTGTTTTGTTAAACAACCAACATTATTTTGTGATTTACAGCTTCCTACAAAACAACTTGTTCTGAATTGTCTAAAATTTGTGCAACCGACGGAAAACGATTTGAATCGGTGTGCGGTAAGAAAAGTGCTGATGTGAACGCTTCGTAGAAGGTATTGTCTGCTGACAGTTCTATATAAGTCATGCGGCCGGCAATTTCGTCGATGAGTTTTTGGCTGTTCTGTTTGAGCAGGGCGTGATAAGCCCCTAAAACGGCCGTATTACCCAGAAATTGGAAACTTTCCCAGGGCATGTCCGGCAGCAAGCCAATTTGGATGGCCTTTTCAATATTGATGTATTTGCCGAACGAACCACCAATCAATACGTTTGTCACCGCTTCCATGGGTACGCCAACGCTGTCGGCCAGTACGTTAATTCCTGCGTAGATGGCCGCCTTAGCGCGAATGAGGTTGTCGACATCGACCCGGGTGATGGTGATGTCTTTTCCATGCCAGGTTTCGTCGGCCCAGGCTAATACATATTCCCAACCGCTCTCCACGCGCCGGATACGTTCCGTAGGCAGGTCACTGTTAAAGAAACCTCCCTTATCGATCACGCCGGTCAGAAACATTTCGGCGATGAGGGAAATCAAACCGCTGCCGCAGATGCCGCGCGCCTTCTCATCGCCAATGATACGTAATGTGGGCTCAAAGGTGTGGTTGTCAATCCATACTTCTTCAATAGCGCCTCTAGTGGCGCGCATGCCGTCCTTAACGCCCGCCCCTTCAAACGCCGGCCCCGCGGAGCAGGCGCAGGTGACAAGCCAGTCGCGGTCGCCCAACACGATCTCGCCATTGGTGCCGATATCCATGAAGAGCGTGATATCTTCCATTTTTTCCAATCCGGAAGAGAGCACACCTGCCGTAATATCCGCGCCGACATAGCTGGCTACGCCGGGCAGGCAAATGACCGGGGCGTCTTTGTAGATGTCTAACCTAACTTCCCGGGCCGTGAATACAGGCAAATGGTTGATGGTGGTGACGAACGGGCTTTGGCGAATGCTTTCCGCAGGAATTCCTAACAGGAGGTGCATCATGATGCTGTTGCCCACGATGCTCGCTTTCATGATGTTGCCCGTTGCACAGCTTTGCGGGCAGCAGCCGTTTGTAGCCTGTTCGGTGTTGCGATTGCGGGATGCTTTCTCGCAGGCGCGGTTGATGAGCGTATTGATACTTGTCAGCACAAGTTCACGCAGTTCCTGCTGGCCATTTTTCTTCCCGGCGTATATAACCCGCGAAATGACATCTTCGCCGCGCCGGATCTGGCGGTTGTATTCGGCCGATTGGGCCACAACCTGCCCGCTGATCAGGTCCACCAGCCAAACTGAAACCGTTGTCGTACCGATGTCGATGCTGACCCCCCACAGAGGCGTTTCGTCAGCAATATGTCCGGGTTTCAGATCGATCAAGGAGCCCGTCTGGCCGGATTCATCCAGGAATAGATAGGCAGTGACCTGCCAGTCTTCCTCTCTTAATATGTCCCCAATGCGCTGCAGGATCGGCAGGGTAACCTTGACTTCATCAACGGCCGTTTCTTTTCTGATCGCGTTTTCTAGTCTGCTCCAATCATCACGCTGTTCGTCCATAGTCGGCGCTTCCAGCGTGAGCTTTACCCGCCGCAGCGATTGGTCCTTCTGATAATCATACCCCTCTGGGACGACAACCTCGGCAACAAGGCGATCGCTGGTCAAGTGCCTTTCCAGGGTATCCTGGTCAGGCACGATGATTTGGGCATCCCCTTCGATAACTGATTGGCAGGCTAGGGCGTACCCATTGGCGACGTCTTCGGCCGTGAGCCGCAGCGTGCTTCGGCGCCGGACATCGCCGCCAACGACTTGAACCGCGCAGCGACCACAGCGACCCTGGCTGCCGCAGGGTTGGCCGATATTGATCCCGGCCAGGACTGCGGCATCAATCAGCGTTGTGCCCGTGGGTACCGATACGGCTTCTTCGTTATTGAATGTGACTTTGTGTTCAGCCATAAAGTATCCGTCACATAAACCTTATTCTTCTCAAGCCAATGCTTGCTTTAAAAATGCCGGAATGTCAACCGCTTCTCGCGGTCCGACGCGGATATCCCAACCAGGTAATTCTTCTTCGGTCTCGCCGGAAAGAACGGCAACATGCCCAGGGAGGATCAGTTTCTTCTCATTCACCTTGTCCCCAACTTCGAAGCGCTTGACATCCTTGGCAATGCGCTCGGAGTCGAATTTTCCGGCCGCCCAGGCGGTGAGGACGCTCATCCCTTCGGCATCACATACCAGCAGCCAGGCCGGCAGGCCGGCGCTTTCGATTTCGTTGGCTACACTGAAGTAGGTGATTGAAAAATTGGTAGTTGTCAACACCGGATCACTCGGTCCGGGATTATTAATCTCGTACAGCCCGGGCTGAACCTGGATTGGCTTTTGCGGGTCGGTATAGATGTTTTGGCGCAGGACAAGCAGCGGGTAGGCGGTCTCCGGTTGGAAATGATCGAGGACGATGAAGCTGCCATATTTGCCGATAGCCTGCGCGGCGAGGATCGTCTCCATCTCCGGGTTGGCCGCGTCGCCGGGGAAATTCAATACCGGGTATCCCAGGGAGCGGAAAGTTTGCTTAAGCGCCATACGTCTGGCGGTCGTGTTGGCGGTGAGCATGCCGTGTAAACTGCGCTGTGAAGGCGACAGCACGATATCGGTCACGCCTTCCTTATTAATCTTTTCCGTGAGCGCAACCATCTCATCGATGGTATCCGCCTGAACCGCAAGAGCCGTACCATGCTCTTTGGCTAATTTGGCCATCTGCTGCCAGTTATCCCCATCGGCGAAGGCGATCAGCAGTTTGCCGTCATCCAGCTCGGGGATGACTTTTTCCAGTTTTTCAGGGCCTGCGATGAGGATGAGAGGGAGATGGGTTACTTCACGAACGGCCGTTACCGCCGCTGCGTAATCTCCCCCATCTTCCTGAATGGCGATGCCATCCCAACTTAACTCAATACCCACGTAATCGACCTTGTAATCGGCCACAGCCTTTACTTTCTCTTTGATCACATCGGCCGTTTCGCTGTCATAAACTCGCAAAAACAAGCCCGCAGGGCTGAAGAACTTCTTCTCATGGCGGAAAAGAACGACCTCATTCCCGGCTTTAAATTCATAGCCGTTGGAGCTCAGGGTGATTGGCCGTACCGGCGGCGCTGCGGCTTCCGATAGTTCAGCCGCGGATTCTTCGCTGACATGCGGACACAATGAGAGTTCGACCTGCTTCGCTGCCAGCTTCATCGCGAATGCCAGACAGGTTGGAAATCCGCAATCTTTACAATTTGTCTGCGGAAGTTTCTTGTATATTTGAATGCCTGATAGAGCCATAATAGACTTCCTTTGTTTTTTGTTAAATCCTAAACCCCCAAGGTCTTCAACTCAATCGTAAGAGTAAACAGACCTTGGAGGCTTGATGCATGCCTATGCCGCCAAATCTTCAATTGCCTTGTGGACACGCTTTGCACTTTCCGGGTGTCTCAAAACGACGATATTTGCTCCTGTTTCAATGAGCATTGTCGCCGTGAGCGTTTCCCAGGTGATGCCTCTTTCGCGCCATTGGCCCCATTCCTCGGGGACGCCTGTTCCGACCTTCGATTCCTTGGTCTTCCAGCATTCCTCTCCAGGAGTGACGATCATGGGCAGCTGCGTCATGCCGTCTCCTTGCAGGGCAGCCAGGCGCAGGCGCTCCATCACCGAATAACCATATTCAAAGCCGTAGCCGAGGGCGCCTGTTGTCGGGTCCATGATAATGCGGTTCAACGGCAGTCCCATATCGCTGATCAGGATGTTGAGCTGTTTGGCCAGATTAACATCCATAGCTGTTCGGGCTGTGACCAGGTGATCGTTGGCCATGGCCGCGGCAACGATTGTGCGGTAATTCTTGTCCTCACACACACCCATGACCAGCTTTTCACCTTTGAAAGTTTCAGCGATGGGCACCAGCAGCTCGTTATCTTTATCCGCCTGCCCCGGGCCGAAGACGATCAGGGGTAAGCCGGTCGCTTGTAAGACAGAACGTACATCCTCTACAGCCTTCTCCGGCGTGGTTTCCAGGCTCAAGGTTAACTGCAATAAATCAGCTCCCGCTTCTTCGGCTGCTTTAGCCCATTTGGCGGGGTCATCCATCGCCTCTCCCCAGGCCTCGGAAAGCAGTTCAGACCAATCTGCCGGTTTTTGATCCTTTATCTCAAAGGCGACCACGGGACGATGAGGCATCTGGCCTTCAAATCCCATGAAAGGCATTGCCGTCTCTCCGCCGATGGTGATCGATTTGCTTCTCGTTCCACCTTCAGCTTCCGTTGCCCCTAAAGTAATCTCCCGCACCTGGCCGGACCATTTTTCTTTGGCCAACGGTGTCTTCGTGCCTGCCGCAAGCCAGGTCTTGTCCGGCGAAGGGGCGGCCTTCTCTTTAACAGGTAAGGGAGCGGCTTCTTTCGGGACCGTTTTCTTTTCTACAACGGGTGGTTCAACTGCTTGAACGGCCTCGACTTTTTCAACTGCTTCAATTGGTTTTACAAGTTCAGCAGGTTTAACCGGCTCGACAGCCGGAGCTGGAGCTGCGGTTTCAACCGGCCTGGCTGGAATACTCGCCGGTACGCCGCCAAGCGCACCCAATGCCGCTTCCAACGCGCCGCGCAGGACGTCGACAGCCTCGGCGGGAGTCGACGGCCGTGCCGCGGCTTCGCGAGCCTGGCTGAGGAGCGCTGCCTGGTGCATCGCTTCGGCTGCTGCCTGCTGCAAGGCTTGGCTCTGGCGCATGGCTGATTCTTGAGCCTGTCTCAAGAGTTGATCCTGACTCAAAGCGCCTTGCATCGTTTCTAGCGGTGGCGTTTCTAATTTTGGAGGTTCGGGAACGGCCGTACTCTCGACCGGTTCAGGCGCTGCTTGTATCTCTTCCTCAGGCGCCGTTGGTTCCTGTATTTCAACTTCTTGCGTCGTTTCAACTTCAACCTGCGCTTCAACCACGATCTCTTCTTCAGGTTTTTCGGCAGGCTCCTCCGGCAGTGGTTCACTCTGTTTGGCCATCGCTTCTTCAATAACGGCTTCGGCCTGGGCGATGATATCTTCACCACCGGCAGCCGCTCGTTCGCGAACCGGTTCCGGTTCACGGGCCATTGTCCCCATCTCCAGCACCGGATGGTTTACCTTTTGAACCCACTCTTGTAATTGTTCGACTGTTTCAATATGCGAGCCGTCGGCAATGCGATCGATGAGATCGGGAATACCTTCGCGCTCGGCGACGAAACGGAACTCGTCGGCCATCGAATCTTTCAGGACCTTGCTCATCCAGACGACGCGTTTGAAACCGCCATCGGCCGATATGAACTTGGGACTGATGAGGTAATATTTGCCGACACCCATAACGCCCGGAGTCTGCATACCACCGCCGGCCACACCGGCCAGAGTGCTGAATTTCATGCCCGCCGGGGTCATATTGGTGTCTTCACGGCTGACGATCATCACCCCTTCAACTTCGGGGATGTACATAACGATACACTCGAAGCAGCCGCAGGCTGTCATCGGGTTTTCCATGATCGAATACATGGAGATTTCTTCGACGGTGCCATGTGATCCTTTCCGGGCATAATTCAGCGTCCCTTCCCAATAGCCCGTTTCCTCGTTTAGAAGCTTGCCTAAGGGGATGGGTTGGTTCGGGCCGGTTGGATTGATGCTGAACGAGGCTTTACAGTCCAGCCAGTTGTAAGCGCCGCAAAGTCCGAGACGCTCGGGGCTGACGATGCAAACATGATCCGGCGCGAAGCTCTGGCAAAGCGTGCAGGAGTAGAATTCCTTCACGGCCGTATCGGTCAGGTCTGCCAGGCGCTGGTTACGGAAGTTATAAGCATCCCTGGCTTGCTCAAGCATGTCAGGCAGTAGTTCAGGATCGGTGTAAAGCGTGACCTGAACTTTGTCGACGATCGCGCCGAAGTCCGCGTGGAAGCGCGCGTGTAAAATCTTGCCGAAATGTTCTAGGGTGAATCCTTTGTCGGCTGCCGATTTCGAAATGCGAATCCAGGTGATATCGCGCTGTCCGATGTGCTGAATGCCGGACGCACCGTTGATGAAATAGTGAATCTGCCGTTCGAGTACGGGCTCGAAGTCGGACTGCATTTCCCGGCCGGCGACATGAACGACGATTCCCAGGTCCATAGCGCCTTTCTCATCGACATCATCAAATCCCGGCCCGACGATATCGATTTTGCCATCCGTTATTTCATCCATCTGGGCCATGGTCAGAAATTCGAAACAGCGTGCATATTTGCCGCCGAATTCGACGCGCATGTCATTCTTGCGCACGACTTCGCCTTCAAATGCGGACCCGTACGGAACCGGAACCGGCACTTCGGCCAGTTTAATCTTCAACCCGCGAATCTCGATGCACTTTTTCACCAGACGTTCGGCGCGCTCCATGTCATCCGCGCCTTCAATCTCATTGAAGGGCATGCTGACGACATGTTCGTAGGTCGTGATACCGGTGGGCAGAATTTCGGGGATGACCGTGTCGGCGATAACCGGGAAACCAAAGTTGATCGCCCCAGCCGCGGCCGCATACTTGAGATCATCAACCTCGCCGAGGGCTAAGACAAAGGCGAATACACGTTCTTTGTTGTAGAGTAAAATGTCGCGGGCCTGGCCTGGCTTAAGACCGCCAAAAGTAAGCGCCGAGCGCGTGGCAAAGCCAAGGGCATAGATCGCGCTCAAGGTGTCCGTTCCGAAGGGGACGGTATAGGTGTCATAACCCAGTTCAATGCCTTCTTCATTTAGTTGATGGATGATCGATCGGCCGTTTACATTACCGGAAAGGAAAGTCAGAATATTGCGCTGCTGAAGTTCGCGAATGATCTTCACCGCAACATCATTTGACTTGGCACAGCCGACAATGGCTGCGAATCCGGGCATACGGCCGTCAACCAACTGAATACCCCAGGAGCGTAGCTGAATGTCATCAATCGGCCCATTCAAGTGGCCAACCAGGCCATTTCCATTGCTGGAATAATTCGTTCCACCGGCCAGCTCAAAGCCGGAAAACCGTTCCGGCTGCAGGTCATACACAAAGCGAATGGCTTCAATCGCCTCCGCGGCGATTAAAGTAGCCATGCCGCTGTCCAGTGTTTCACCCAGATAGGGGGTCCAATAGTTTTTCGAGGGCAGGGGGTGGAGCAGTTCCGTCGCCTGTTTCAGCGCATGCTTTAATCCTCCCAGGTCTTCAACTTTTTTCCCCGTCATCCCATAGATTAGAGGCAGATAGTAGGCCGTGTTTGGAAATGCTACCGGTGTATCCGCTCCTTTCTCGGCGATGGCTTTGTCCAGCATTAATGTTGCTTCGTGAACCAGGGCATTCGCGCCCTGGATTGCTCTTGTTGCGATGTATCGAGACATCTATACCTCCTTATGCGACCGCAGCATCGGCAGGAACGCCATAAAGCATTTCGCGCTGCTGCATGATCGGTAGCTCTTCCATCTCCAGGATTCGAATATCGCCGCTCGCACCGAATTTTTCAGGCCGGTAATCGCGCAGTCCCAGAGCTTCTCGTTTCTTATCAATGTGTTCCAGCGTTCGCCGTACCATTTCATCAGGATCGCTGACGAATTCCATCTTGCCGCCGTAGAGTTCTTCCCAACCTTCGCTGATGAACCGGGAAACGGCGTCACTGCCGCTTACTCTGTCGGGCATACCTTCAACCGGCGAGGATCCACCAAACAAAACGTAGACGCCGGAGGCGACGCAGTAGGTGCCGATGGACAGCGCTTTTTCGCTCATCCATTCCGGAGCGAGGCCGACAGCCGGGATCTGGTCGATGTCATCACCCAGCCCGCCTTCTTCCACCATTTGCGTCAGCACGGTCAGAATACGCGTGTTATCCACACAGGAGCCCATGTGCAAGACCGGAGGAATACCGATTGTCTCGCAAACTTCGCGCAGACCGGGTCCGACCTGATCGAGTCCCGCTTCGCCGAGAAGCAAGCCTAATTTCGCAGCGGCGATAGCGCCGCATCCTGTCTCGACAACGAGAACGTCTTCCTTAAGCAGATCGCGTGTCACCTTCACATGCAGGTAATCCTGCGGGCTGCGCGGATTGTTACAGCCGACGATTGCCGCCACGCCGCGAATACGGCCGTCGCGAATAGCATCATTTAAAGGCCGGAATGACCCACGGTAACTGCCGCCGAGCATGTAGTTGATATATTCGTGTGAGAACCCAGGGATCAGCTTTTCTTTTATCTGTGGAATCTTGGTATCGCCGCGATTTTTATAATTATCAATGGCGACTTTGAGGATTTCTTTGGCGATTGTAAGCGCGCGATGCTCATCGAATTCAATGTGCGTTGCGCCCTTGATCTTCACCTTCGGCGAGGTGGTGATGATTTTCGTGTGGAAGTTTTCGGCCAGGCCGACGAGCGCCTGCATCACGCACTGCACGTCAACGACCATCGCTTCCACGGAGCCGGTGAGGATGGCCAGTTCCTGGTGCAGGAAGTTGCCCGCGGCAGGAATGCCCTGGCGCATCAGGATCTCGTTTGCCGTACAGCAAATCCCAGTCAGGTTGACCCCTTCGCTGCCCGCTTCTCGGGCATAAGCGATGATTTCCGGATCTTGTGAGGCGGCGACGATCATCTGGCTCAAAGTCGGTTCGTGACCGTGAACGACCACGTTGACCATATCATCTCTAAGAACACCGAGATTGGCCTCACCTAAAATGGGGGCGGGGGTGCCGAAGAGGATGTCTGAAATATCGGTGGCGATCATGCTGCCGCCCCAACCATCTGAAATAGCTGTGCGTACCGCATGGCTAAGGATATGTTCAGGGTCCTGATCATCCCCGATATGGGTGCGGTGGAGCGATTCGACAACCTCCCGATCAACCCCACGAGGTACGACGTTATGTTCACGCCACAACTTGAGCCGTTTTTCCGGCGCATTTTTTGTGACAACCAACTCGCCTTTTTGCTGGCCGAATTGGGCGATATATAAATCGGCCAGATCATTGGCGATTTCTTCCGGTGCGCGCCCCTCAATCTCTATGCCGTAACGCTGAGAAACAATGCGCAGCTTGGCTACATCGCGAATGCGGTAACCTTCGGTTTCACCATTAGCAACCGCTTTCAAAGTGAAGGCCATATCTCGCCCATGATCGGAGTGCGCGGCTGCACCTGCTGCGATGGCGCGGATGAAGTTGCGGGCCTGGATGGTGTCAATAGTTGCGCCGCAAACACCTGTATCCCCCTCTTTGGTCAGCCGGCAGGGTCCCATGCCGCAAATTCTGCAGCACATTCCGGCGGAGCCGATATTGCAGGGCGCCATATTGTCCGCGCGGCTGAAGGCGGTACCTATTTTTAATTCGTCGGCACGAATCAACATAGCCTGCGCGGCGGGATCAATTGTGCGTTCTTCTGGGGTTCTTGGTTTTTTAGCCATAGGGGATCTCCTCTAGAAATGATGATTTCTAACTATTCCTCGTGATGAATTGCACCGACACCTGGACACGGCCACAAGGGACGCCCCTCGTAGGGCGCTTTCTGGGCGAAACTGACCGTTTTCCCTACCTGTTCCAATACGGCCGTGTGGCGGTAAAATGCCTTATCTCCATTGGGGGCTGTTGAACCCGTCCCCGCCTCAACCGGAAAGGCCATTTCACCAAAATAACCGGCGTTCTCGAGTAGTTCCGTGATCTTGCCGGCATCAACCTTGTTTTCATCATAGGTGACCTCCAAAATATGGAAGCAGCTGCTAGCATAAATCTCCTCGATACCGGGGACTGCTGATAATAATTTGCGTACTTCGATCACATGATGGTCGCCGTACATCATATTGAGGGTAAAT
>Ga0316588_1000001_pt1 | contig 24528 bp, 33 predicted proteins | sample S0NA_3_FD_207780 | JGI IMG/M metagenome (GOLD analysis project Ga0316588, IMG submission 207780) | Metatranscriptome of rhizosphere microbial communities from salt marsh grasses in Alabama, United States - S0-2_050615r3r5 (Metagenome... | ecosystem: Host-associated > Plants > Roots > Rhizosphere... | reverse complement strand
TTTATTGAAACGCCATATCAGAAGGTTGAAAACGGCTGTCTGACAGGTGAAATTACCTATCTTACTGCTGATCAGGAAGATAATTATATCATCGCTCAGGCAAATACACCGGTGGATCCAAAGGGTAAGTTTGTCGAAAAAATGATTTTCGCCCGTTACCGTGGTGATTTTCCTGTTGTCGCTCCAACCGAAATTACCTATATGGACGTTTCACCGATGCAGCTTGTTAGTATAGCTGCCGGTTTGATTCCCTTTCTTGAACATGATGACGCCAACCGCGCTCTCATGGGATCTAACATGCAGCGTCAGGCAGTACCGCTTTTAAGAACTGAACCACCGTTTGTTGGAACTGGTCTTGAGGCACGTGCAGCGTTTGACTCTGGTTGTATGATCGTTGCGAAAAACCCTGGTATTATCGAGAAGGTTGACGCAAACAAAATTGTTATACGAAAAACAAAAGATAAAGCAACTGATGATATCCTCGGACTTACCGAGTTTGATACTTACGAATTGACAAAATACGAGCGTTCAAATCAGGACACCTGTATTAATCAGAAAGTTTGTGTCAAAGCTGGAATGGAAGTGAAAACCGGTGATGTTCTTGCTGATGGTCACGCAACACACGAGGGTGAACTTGCTCTCGGACGTAACGTTACAGCAGCATTTATGCCATGGCGCGGTTACAACTTCGAAGATGCTATTATTATTTCAGAAAAGCTTGTTGCAGAAGATGTTTATACATCTGTTCATATTGAAGTGTTTGAGACTGAAGTACGCGACACAAAACGCGGTCCTGAAGAATTGACACGTGAAATTCCAAACGTCAGTGAAGACGCTCTGAAAGATCTTGATGAAAACGGAGTTGTCAGAGTTGGAACGGAAGTTGAAGCCGGGGATATTCTGGTTGGTAAAGTAACACCAAAAGGTGAAACTGAACTCTCTCCTGAAGAACGACTTCTTCGTGCTATCTTCGGTGAAAAAGCCGGTGATGTACGCGATTCATCACTCAAGGCGCCTCCGGGTCTTAAGGGAACAGTTATCGATACACGTATTTACTCACGTAAAGAACGCGATAAACGTTCAAAGAAAAAAGACAAGAAGCGTATTGATGACCTTAAAGAGGAAATCACACAACAGATTACAGAGATTGATAAAGTAAGACTTGATCGTCTTGCTGATATTCTTAATGATACATTGACAAGTGAAATTTCTAATTTCCATACCGGTGAAGTACTTGTCACTGAGGGAAAAAAGTGGACAAAAACGATTTTGTCAAAACTTGATTTTCGCAATATATCATTCAAAGATGGTCTCTGTCAGGATGAAGATAAGAATCTTAAGGCTGAAGAGGTGCTTTACAGAGCGAATGACCTCATCGCAAAGCTTGAAGATAAACTTGATAAAGAAATTGACAAGGTGGTTCGCGGTGACGAGCTCAAGCCTGGCGTGTTGCAGCTTGTAAAAGTATACGTTGCCAAGAAACGCAAATTGTCAGTTGGTGACAAGATGGCGGGACGTCATGGAAACAAGGGAGTTATCTCAAAGATTCTTCCTGTTGAAGATCTTCCATTTCTTCCCGATGGGCGCCAGGTTGAAATTATCCTTAACCCGCTCGGTGTGCCATCACGTATGAACGTTGGACAGATTCTTGAAACGCACATGGGTTGGGCTGCACAGAAATTGGGTATCCGTATCGCGACACCGGTGTTTGATGGAGCAAGTTATGAAGATGTTCTTAATTTGCTTGATGAAGCCGGGATGCCAAAGAGCGGAAAGATCAGATTACGTGATGGTCGTACGGGTGAACCGTTTGATCAGGATGTAACGGTCGGACCAATGTACATGCTCAAACTTTGCCACCTTGTGGATGACAAGATCCATGCTCGTTCAATTGGTCCATATTCTCTGGTTACGCAGCAGCCGCTCGGAGGAAAATCTCAGTTCGGAGGTCAGCGTTTTGGAGAAATGGAAGTGTGGGCACTTGAAGCATATGGTGCAGCCTACACACTTCAGCAGATCATGACTGTAAAGAGTGATGACCTCACTGGACGATCAAAGATCTATGAAGCAATTGTAAAAGGTGAAAATACGCCGGATGCGGGAATTCCTGAATCATTTAAAGTGCTTGTACGCGAAATTAAAGCGCTCGCGCTTGATATTGATGTTCTTACTGAGGAAGAAACCGCAGAATAAGTTTTTTGAATAAGTAGGGCACTGTAAAAAGTGCCTTTTAACCCAGGGGGTTATACGTGGCAGATATTGGAAGCCAGCTTGACAAAAAGGCGCAGGAGATTACAGGTGTGTCAATTAGATTGGCATCACCTGATACAATCAGAAACTGGTCATTCGGCGAAGTAACTAAACCGGAAACCATTAACTACCGTTCGTTTAAACCGGAACGTGATGGTCTTTTCTGTGAAAAGATCTTCGGACCGGTTCGTAACTGGGAGTGTAACTGCGGAAAATATAAACGTATCCGTTATCGTGGTGTTGTCTGCGACCGGTGCGGTGTTGAAGTTACGCATTCAAAAGTAAGACGTGAACGTATGGGGCATATCGAACTTGCTGTGCCTATTATTCACATCTGGTTTTTGAAAAGTGTACCATCATTTATAAGCTATCTTCTCGGATTACCGAATTCGGTGCTCGAGAGAATTGTGTACTACGAATCATATGTTGTTATTGATCCGGGAAACACAACACTTCGCAAGGGTCAGCTCTTAAGCGAAGATGAATATATTGAACTTGAAGAGCAGGATAAACAGTTTGTCGCCAAGATGGGTGGAGAAGCTGTTCTTGAGATGCTTGCAACAATTGATCTTGAAGAGCTCGCAATTGATCTCAGATCAAAAATTAAACTTGAGTCATCAGAGCAGCGTCGTCAGGAACATCTGAAACGTCTTAGAATTGCTGAGGCGTTTATCAGATCACAGAATACTCCGGAGAACATGATTCTCAGAGTGCTTCCTGTGCTTCCTCCTGATCTCAGACCGCTTGTTCCTCTTGAAGGTGGACGTTTTGCGACATCTGATCTTAACGATCTGTATCGTCGTGTTATCAACAGAAACAACCGTCTCAAGAAACTTATCGAGATTAAGGCTCCTGATGTCATTTTACGTAATGAAATGCGTATGCTTCAGGAAGCAGTAGATACACTGTTTGATAATGGTCGTCGTACATTCTCTGTTAAAGGAGAAGGAAAGCGTCCACTTAAATCACTGAGTGATCTTCTTAAAGGTAAACAGGGTCGTTTCCGTCAGAACCTCCTTGGTAAACGTGTTGACTATTCTGGTCGTAGCGTTATCGTTGTTGGTCCTGAACTCAAGATTCATCAGTGCGGTCTTCCAAAGATGATGGCGCTTGAGCTGTTCAAACCATTTGTTATTCAGAAACTTGAAGAAAAAGGTCTTGTTCAGACTGTAAAGAGTGCGAAAAAATTTGTTGAAAAAGAACGCCCTGAAGTTTGGGATATTCTTGAAGAGGTAATTAAAGATCATCCGGTTCTTCTCAACCGCGCTCCAACACTGCATCGTCTTGGTATTCAGGCATTCTTTCCTGTACTTGTCGAGGGAAAAGCGATTCGTTTGCATCCGCTTGTTTGTACAGCGTTCAATGCTGACTTTGACGGTGACCAGATGGCTGTTCACGTACCACTTTCGTTTGAGTCACAGCTTGAATGTCGCTTCCTTATGTTAAGTGCCAATAACCTGCTCTCACCTGCGTCAGGGCATCCGGTTATGACACCGACACAGGATATCGTTCTTGGAATTTATTACCTTACCAAAATGGCACTTGGCCGCAGAGGTGAAGGTCGTATGTTCTCCGATACTGAAGAGCTGCTGCATGCGTTCTACGACAAGCAGGTTGAACTTCATACGAAAATCAGAATCAGACAAAGAGGAAAACTTATCGAGACAACACCCGGTCGTGTAATTCTCAATACAGTTGTTCCTGAAAATATGCCTTTCTGCAATGATCTTCTTAATAAGAAGAGAATTCAGGCGCTTATTAATGAGGTTTACAAGCAGAATGGCACAAAAGTCACCTGTAAGTTCCTTGACAATATCAAAACGCTTGGGTATGAAAATGCAACCAAGGCAGGTATCACATTCGGTGCAGAGGATCTTGTAGTTCCTGAAGCAAAGAATGAGATTATCAATAAGTCAAAGGATGAAGTTATACGTATCAGAAAACAGTATGATCGTGGTATTATTACAGAAGGCGAACGCTACAATAAGCTTATCGACCTCTGGACACATACGACATCACAGGTTGCTGATATTATGCACGATGCACTTGCACGTGATAAAGACGGTTTCAATCCTGTGTATATCATGATGGACTCTCAGGCCCGTGGTAGTAAAGATCAGATCAAGCAGCTTGCGGGTATGCGTGGTCTTATGCAGAAACCACAGAAAAAGATCACTGGTGCGGTTGGTGAAATTATTGAGAACCCGATTATTTCCAATTTTAAAGATGGTCTGACAGTGCTTGAGTACTTTATCTCTACACACGGTGCACGTAAAGGTCTTGCGGATACTGCGCTTAAAACAGCAGATGCCGGATATCTTACACGCCGACTTGTCGATGTGGTTCAGGACGTTGTTATATCAGATGACGACTGCGGGACATCAAAGGGTATTGAAATCAGTTCGCTGACCGAGGGTGATGAAGTTATGGAACCGTTGTCGACACGTATTCTTGGTCGTGTCACACAGGAAGATATCTTTGACCCTGTTTCTGAAGATGTTATTGCTCCGATTAATACATTAATAGATGAAGTGCTTGCAAAGAAGATTGAGAATGCAGGAATTGAAACGGTGCTAATCCGTTCAGTACTTACATGTGATTCAATGCAGGGTGTTTGTCGCCGTTGTTATGGACGTAACCTGGCATCCGGTAAGATTGTTGAAACTGGTGAGGCAGTAGGTATTATGGCTGCACAGAGTATTGGTGAACCTGGTACTCAGCTCACATTACGTACATTCCATATCGGTGGTACTGCATCACGTCTTATTGCACAGTCGAAAGAAGTTGCTAAAATCGACGGTTTTGTAAAGTATCATGCTATTGAAACAGCACAGCATGAAAATGGTACAGTTGTAATGAACCGTACCGGTGAACTTGCAGTGCTTGATGAGCAGGAACGTGAGCGTTTCCGTTACAATGTTCCGTACGGATCATTCGTTAGAGCAACTGATGGGCAGAAAATAACCAAGGGTACTATTCTTGTTGAATGGGATCCATATAATAATGTTATTATGACACCAAAGGGTGGTACGATTCATTTCAGCGATATCGTTGAGGGTGAAACAGTTCATGAATTATACGATGAACGTTCCGGTATCACAAACTTTGTTATCGTTGAACACCGTGAGAGAAAATTGCATCCTCACATTCAGATCATGGATGGTGAGAAGAGAATTGCAAATATTGCAGTTCCTACAGGTGGATTCCTTGCAGTTAAAGAGGGTGACAAAGTCAATGAAGGTGACATTCTTCTGAAGATTCCGCGAGAAAGCAGCAAGAGCCGTGATATCACTGGTGGTTTGCCGCGTGTTGCTGAACTATTTGAAGCACGCAGGCCAAAGGATGCTGCAGTTGTTGCGGAAATTGACGGATTTATTGAATTCGGTGAAAATGAACGTGGTAACAGAAAAGTGATCGTTCGTGATGAACATAGTGATGCGAAAGAGTATTTAATTCCTCTTGGGAAGCATTTACGTATTCATGAAGGTGACCGTGTGAGAGCTGGTGACCGTCTGAGCGAAGGATCAATTGATCCGCACGATATTTTGAGAATAATGGGAGAAAACGCTGTGCAGAACTACATGCTTGATGAAATTCAGGCTGTGTATCGTCTTCAGGGTGTTACGATCAACGATAAGCATGTTGAAGTTATTGTTGCCCAGATGCTTAGAAAAGTTCGTGTTGAGCGTAGTGGTGATACAGAGTTTCTTGAAGGCGATGATGTCGATAAGAAGAAGCTTCGTGAGGTAAATGAGAGAGTTATTGGAGAAGGTGGTGAACCTGCAACGTTTAAACCGTTACTATTGGGTATCACTAAGGCTTCTCTGACAACAGAGTCGTTCCTCAGTGCGGCATCGTTTCAGGAAACGACCAAAGTTCTTTCAAAAGCTGCTGTTGAAGGTAAGATTGATAATCTTAATGGTCTTAAAGAAAACCTTCTCATGGGAAATCTTATACCAGCGGGTACAGGTTCGAAGATGTACAAGAATCTTCGCGTAAAAGATACTGAATCTGATATCCTGCCGGTTGAGGAACATGAAGCAACTGAAGACTTTGTTGATATTAGTGAACAATTTTAAATAAAAATAATTTGAATAAGTATTGATTACTGTAAAACAAATTATTATATTTAGGGACTGTCTTTTTTTTGGAGGATGATAAGTGCCTACGATTAGTCAACTTATACGTAAAGGGCGAGTGAGCCAGGCAAACCGGAGTAAATCACCGGCTTTGCATTCATGTCCACAGCGTCGTGGTGTATGTACGCGTGTGTTTACAACCACGCCGAAAAAACCTAACTCAGCATTGAGAAAGGTTGCCCGCGTGCGTTTAACAAATCATATGGAAGTAAATGCTTACATACCTGGAGAGGGTCATAACTTGCAGGAGCACTCTATTGTATTAATTAGAGGTGGTCGTGTGAAGGACGTTCCCGGAGTTCGTTATCATATTATTCGAGGTGCGCTCGATACACAGGGCGTTCAGAATCGTAAGCGTAGTCGTTCTAAATACGGTGTAAAGCGGCCGAAGAAATAAGGGAATAATATGTCAAGAAGAAGAAAAGCAATAAAGAAGGATCTTGTTCCAGATCCAAAGTTCAACAGTACACTTGTTACTCAGTTTGTAAACAATGTTGTACGCAGTGGTAAGAAGCGTCTTGCTGAAAAGATTTTTTATGATGCAGTTGCTCTTGCCGGTGAACGTGCTGGAATGGATGGGTTAAGTGTTTTCAAGAAGGCTGTTGAGAATGTAAAGCCGATGCTTGAAGTGAAGTCACGTCGTATTGGTGGTGCGAACTATCAGGTTCCTATTGAGGTACCTGCAGAGAGACGTACATCGTTGGCGATTCGTTGGCTTATTACTTATTCCAAGGGCAGATCAGAGAAGTGCATGTCTGAAAAGCTTGCTAATGAATTTGTTCAGGCGTCAAAGAATGAAGGTGGCGCGATTAGAAAGAAGATCGATACTCATAAGATGGCAGAAGCAAACAGAGCGTTTGCGCACTTCCGTTTCTAATGAGTGTTCTTTGAATCACCTGCCAGGAGTCAGCCAGTAGCGTTGATTAACCAGGGGCACGGTTTACCACGGCCGATAATGGTGGGAATGCTTGTCCAGGCTGCGCGAATAAAGATGTTTTTGTTACAAGTAGATGGATGGGTAAAGGTTACTGAGTATGAGTGAAGTTGCTCTGGAGAAAATTCGCAATATTGGCATCATGGCTCACATTGATGCAGGAAAAACAACCACTACGGAGCGAGTCCTGTTTTATGCCGGGATTCTGCACCGGATGGGTGAAGTTCATAATGGTAATACCAGTATGGACTGGATGATTCAGGAGCGTGAAAGGGGTATTACAATTACCTCTGCAGCGACAACTTGTACATGGCATGAGTATCATATTAATATCATTGATACTCCAGGTCATGTCGATTTCACTATAGAAGTCGAAAGATCTTTGAGAGTTTTGGATGGCGCAGTTGCCGTGTTCGATTCGGTTGGAGGCGTGGAACCTCAGTCAGAAACTGTTTGGCGTCAAGCTAATAAGTACGGCGTTCCCCGAATCGTGTTTGTGAATAAGATGGACCGTGTTGGTGCTGATTTTTACAATTGTGTGGATGAAATAATTCACAAGTTGGCAGCAAAACCGGTAGCAGTACAGATGCCAATAGGTAAAGAAGATCAGTTTGAAGGTGTAATTGATCTGATTACTATGAAAGCGTATCATTATGATGAAGAAACGCTGGGGGCAAAAGTTATTGAGTCAGAGATTGACAGTGCATTGCTTGATGAAGCTATTGAGAGAAGGGCTGTGATGATTGAACAGATCCTTGATTATAGTGATGAGCTTATGCAGTTGGCAATTGAAGAAAAAGAGATTGGTGTTGATGTAGTAAAAGAAGCTGTTAGAAACGGAGTACTCTCGAACGGTATTGTTCCGGTACTTTGTGGGTCTGCCTTTAAAAATAAAGGTATACAACAGTTGTTGAATGCAGTTGTTGATTTTCTTCCTTCTCCATTAGATAGGGGTGTTGTTCATGGTACCGACCCGGTGTCGGGTGAACAGAAAGAACGTCGACCTGAAGAGAAACAGCCGTTTTCGGCATTGGTTTTCAAAATTGCATCTGACCCGCATATTGGAAGGCTTGCTTATGCGCGAGTTTATTCAGGTAAAGCGGGTTTCAAGGATGTATATTATAACCCTCGTACAAAGGCTAAAGAGAAAATTACGAGAATTTTCAGGATGCATTCCAATAAGAGACATGCAGAACAGTTTTTGAAGGTTGGAGATATTTTAGCTCTGGTGGGGCTAAAGGACACAACGACCGGAGATACGATTTGCGACCCTGCATTTCCATTGGTGTATGAGAAAATGGTTTTTCCTGAACCTGTACTCGAAAGGGCAATAGAACCGAAAAGTACAGCGGATGAGGAAAAGCTTGTAACCGCATTAAAAAGTTTATCGGATGAAGATCCGACATGTAGAGTTAGTATCAATAGTGAAACAGGACAGAGGTTGCTCTTTGGGATGGGGGAGCTTCACCTGGAAATACTCATTGATAGATTAATCAGGGAATTTAACGTTGGGGTGCACGTTGGTAAGCCCCAGGTATCATATAAAGAGACCGTTACAAAAAATATTACTGATAATTATGAATTATCACAGCTTATTGGTGGAAAAAACCAATATGCACGGGTTACCCTGAATCTGGAACCCGTTGAGGCTGCAAAAGGAATCGATTTTAAGCATACCATTAATAATCCTGAGTTTCCAGCAGTTTTTATAGATGCTGTGAAATATGGGATAGTTGAATCCTCAAGCGGGGGGCAGCTATCAGGATATCCACTTGCAGGTATTCTTGTAACTTTAAAAGACGCCTCATTTCGGGTTGAAGATTCTTCTGAAATGGGATTTAAGATTGCCGCAACAATGGCATTTAAACAGGCGTGTTTAAAGGCAAGTCCTTCGATTTTAGAACCACTGATGAAAATTGAGGTAGTAGTACCTCCTGAATATATGGGATCAGTTATTAATGATCTGAACAGCCGGCGGGGCAAAGTGCTCGGAATTGTAGCACGTAAAGATGTTCAGGTTATTGACGCTGAGACACCATTGTCCGAAATGTTTGGATACGCAACTGCTTTAAGATCCCTGACTCAGGGTCGGGCTGTATATACTATGCAGCTGGATCGATATGAAGTTACTACCAAAACGGTACAGGATGATATCCTGCGTCGAATCGGAAGAATGTGAATAGAACGTTAAGTAGTAGATAAAAAGGAGCATTTTTTCATGCCAAGTGAAAGAATTAGAATCAGGTTGAAGTCATTCGACCACAACATTCTTGATAAGTCGGCTTCGGATATCGTCCGTACAGCTAAGGGTACTGGTGCAAGGATTTCAGGTCCGATACCATTGCCGACCGAAAAAACGATTTACACGGTTCTTCGTTCACCACACGTAAACAAGAAATCCCGTGAGCAGTTTGAGACAAGAGTACATAAGCGTCTTATCGACATCCTCGAATCAACCCCTCAGACAGTTGATTCTTTGATGAAGCTGGATCTGCCGGCTGGCGTTGATGTAGAGATTAAGGTTTGATAATTATTTTTAGAAACTACCAGCATACTGAAAGAACAGGTACGATATGCAGGGCTTGATAGGTAAAAAAGTTGGAATGACAAGAATGTTCAGTGACAACGGTAAATCCGTAGCGGTTACTGTTATTCAGGCAGCTAACAACATCATTCATCAGGTAAAAACTGAGGAAAAAGATGGGTATGCTGCAGTTCAGCTCGGTTATAATGACATAGCTGAAAAGAAGGTTACAAAGGCAGTTGCCGGACATTGCAAAAAGAACTCATCTGTTCCTACATATATTGTAAAGGAATTTGAACTTGACAATAAAGAAGAACAGTTGAAGTCCGGTGATCGTGTTGGTCTTGAGGTTCTTGAGAATGTTAAGTTTGTAAATGTTGTTGGAATCTCAAAAGGACGCGGTCATGCAGGTACTGTAAAAAAGTACAGTTTCAAAACTGGTCGTAAAACACACGGTAACACAAACTATCGTGAACGCGGATCATCAGGTGCGAATTCGTATCCTGCACGTGTTATGCCAGGGTTGAAAATGTCAGGACACATGGGTGCTGAACAGGTGACTGTTCTTAATCTCGAAGTTGTCGGTCTTGACAAAGAAGCCGGTTTGCTTTTTGTAAAAGGAGCAGTTCCGGGCCGTAATAAAGGTTATTTGTATATTAAGAAAACAAAGTAAGTAGTACGTTTCTACCAGGATGAACACTACAATGAAGGCTAAATTATATCAGCAGAACGGATCAGTTAAAGGAGATTACGATCTTCCTGATTCTGTGTTTGGTGCAGAGGTGAATGAACACCTGATGCATCAGGTGGTTACATTGTTACAGGCAAACCAGCGCCAGGGTACCGCAAAGACAAAGGGTCGCTCTGAAGTAAGCGGTGGTGGAAGAAAACCATGGAGACAGAAGGGTACAGGACGTGCTCGTGCAGGTTCAAATACATCTCCTGTCTGGGTACGTGGTGGTAAGGCACACGGACCTGATCCGCGTGATTACTATTCTGTAATCCCACGCAAAATGAAGAAAGGTGCTTTGGCATCTGCTCTCTCTTCACGTGCAAAAGATGAAAAAGTTGTTGTTGTTGAAAGTATTTCTTGCGAAACACCGAAAACAAAAGTTATATTGGCGATGCTCGAAGCATTAAAGGTGTCAGGCAAAAGAAATCTTCTGATTCTCGACAATGTTACATCTGAAAATGCAATCTACTTGTCAGGTAGAAATATCAGAGACCTTGATGTTGTTCGCGTAAGCGAAATCAATGCACTTGATATTCTGAGCAACGAAAATATTATCTTTGGTGATGAAAAACTTATTGACAAAGTTAAAGAGGCGGTGGCACTGTGAGTAAATATCATTCAATAATCAGATATCCGTCTATTACCGAGAAAAATACCAGTATGCGCGAAACTCAGAATAAGTATGTGTTCGAAGTGACACGTACTGCATCAAAGCCTGAGATTAAAGAAGCGGTTGAAAAGCTTTTTGCGGTTACAGTTCTTTCTGTCAATACAATCCTTGTTAAGGGAAAAAAGAAAAGAATGGGACGTAATGTAGGATATCGCTCAGACTGGAAAAAAGCAATTATCAGAATACAGGATGGCCAGACTATTTCTAAGTTCGGTGAAGTCTAACAACCGGTAGAAATAATCAAGAGGAATTGGAGCAACGTTATGCCAATGAAATCGTTCAGACCGACTACGCCGACACTTCGTTATAAAACAGCGAATACGTTCGAGCAGATAACTACTGATAAGCCTTATAAGCCTCTTACTGAGATCAAGGCTAAGATCAACGGTCGCAATAATCGTGGAGTGATAACTGTTCGTCATCGCGGTGGTGCACATAAAAAGTTTTACCGTATTGTTGACTTTAAGAGAAATAAGTTTGACATTCCGGGAACAGTTGAAACAATCGAATATGATCCGAACAGAACCTGTTTTATAGCACTTGTAAGATACATTGATGGTGAGAGAAGATATCACCTTGCAAGTGTCAATATGAAAGTCGGTCAGAAGGTCCTCAGTGGTGAAAATGTTGAAATCGCTGAAGGAAATTGCATGCCACTTAAGAGCATCCCACTTGGTACTCAGGTTCATAATATTGAACTCAGAGATAAGAAGGGTGGACAGATTGCTCGTAGTGCTGGTGCGTATGCCGAGATCATAGCAAAAGAGAATGGAACTGTTCAACTCAGGTTTCCATCATCGGAAATTCGTTTAGTACGGGATAGTCTTTATGCAACTATAGGTCAGGTAAGTAATCATGAGCATATGAACATGGTTATCGGTTCTGCAGGTCGCAAAAGGCATAGGGGAATCAGGCCTACTGTTCGTGGTGTTGCGATGAACCCGATTGACCATCCAATGGGTGGAGGAGAGGGTAAGACAGCCGGTGGTGGACATCCGGTATCACCTTGGGGACAGAAGGCAAAAGGGCTCAAGACCAGAAATAGCAGGAAGCCTTCTGGTAAATTTATCGTACGCCGTCGTTCGAAGTAAACAAAAAGAGGTAATTATACTATGGCACGTTCAATAAAAAAAGGTCCGTTCGTTGACGAGCATGTTACTAAGAAGGTAGAAGACTGCAGTAAAAGTGGTCAGAAAAAGGTGATCAAGACTTGGTCAAGAAGATCAACTATCCTTCCTGAGTTTGTAGGACATACATTTGCAGTGCATAATGGAAAAGCATTTATTCCGGTTTATGTTTCTGAAAATATGGTTGGTCATAAGCTTGGAGAATTCGCACCCTCACGCCAGTTCCGTGGTCATAGTGGTGCAAAAACTGCTTCGGTTAAGAAGTAAGGGCCTGGGAGGAATAAAGTGGAATCAAAAGCAACAATTAAAAATCTTCGGTCCACCTCCAGAAAAGCGTGTCTGGTAGCTGATGTTGTCCGGGGAAAAAATGTTGGAGAAGCATTAAATCTTCTCGAATTCAGTGTAAATAAAAAGATCGCGATCGATTTTGCAAAACTGCTTAAATCAGCAGTAGCGAATCTTCAGAGCAAGCATACAGAAGCAACTATTGAAGTTGATGAATTGCGTGTTAAGGAAATTCGCGTAAATGAAGGTCCGGTAATGAAAAGGTTTAGACCACGTGCTAAGGGCAGTGCGTCTGGAATTTTAAAACGCATGTGTCATATTACAGTCACGGTAGCTAATTAACAGGAGAGAGTTGTGGGTCAGAAAACGAATCCAGTAGGTTTGAGATTGGGTATTACCCGTTCCTGGTTTTCGAACTGGTACGCTGAAGGGCGCTTTCCAGATTACCTGTATGAAGACATTGTCATCAGGAAATATCTTAAGAAAAGACTTGAGCACGGTGGTATCTCAGCACTTATTATTGAAAGAACTGCAAAAAGAGTAACTGTTGGGATCAACACTTCACGTCCCGGTATTGTCATCGGTAAGAAGGGTGAAGAGGTAGAAAGACTTAAGGGTGAATTGCAGCATCTTACACAAAAAGAGATTCAGATCAATATTAAGGAAGTCAAAAAACCTGAAATGGATTCGCAGCTTGTAGCAGACAACATTGCTCGTCAGGTTGAGAAGCGTGTTTCCTATAAGAAAGCGATCAAAAAAGCTATCTCTACAGCGACCAGAATGGGTGCTGAAGGAATTAAGATTCAGGTCAGTGGTCGACTTAATGGTGCTGAAATTGCAAGAACTGAAACATTCAAAGAGGGGCGTACTCCGCTCCATACTTTAAGGGCTGATATAGACTATTCGACATCAACTGCACATACAACCTACGGATGTATTGGTGTAAAGGTGTGGATCTGTAAAGGCGAAGTGATTAATCGTGCTGAAAAGCAGGCTGCTAAGGCTGCCGAAGCTGTGAATGCATAGGGAGGAAATTACAGATGCTGTCACCAAAGAAAGTAAAATGGAGAAAATGTCAGCGTGGTCGCATGCGCGGTCTGGCTACACGCTGTAATGAAATCTCTTTCGGTGAATATGGTTTGCAGTCACTGCAACCGGGTTGGATTGACAATCGTCAGATTGAAGCGGCCCGTATAGCAATGACACGTTATATTAAAAGAGGTGGAAAAATCTGGATCAGAATTTTCCCGGATAAACCTTTCACGAAACATCCTGCTGAATCCCGTATGGGTAAAGGAAAAGGATCTCCTGAAGGCTGGCTTGCAGTAGTAAGACCAGGAACTATTATGTTTGAAATGTCAGGTGTTAAGGAAGATATCGCAAAAGAGGCATTTCGTCTCGCAGCACAGAAGCTTCCAATACAGTCTCGTTTCTTGGAAATAGAGAGATAAAGGTTTAAAGTCATGAAAGCAAAAGAAATACGTGAGCTCTCCACAGAAGAGATGACAAAAAAAATCGATCAATACGAAGAAGAACTTTTTAATCTTCGTTTCCAGGCTAAGATTGGTCAGCTTGGTAATGCTCTGCAGTTAAGATTTATCCGCAGAGATATTGCAAGAATCAATACTATCCTGAAAGAAAAAGCAGCTGCAAAGTAAATAAGCAGATATTTTCCTGTTTGAAAAATTGAGGAATGGCATGACTGAAAGAAATGAACGCAAAGAGCGTATCGGATTAGTCGTAAGCGACAAAATGGATAAAAGTGTTGTTGTAAAAGTTGAACGCAGTTTTATGCATGCAACATATGGAAGAACAGTTACAAAGACTGTACGATATACCGCTCATGATGAAAAGAATGAGTGTGCTGTCGGTGACAAAGTTAAAATTTCTGAAACCCGTCCCTTGTCAAAAACAAAAAGATGGCGTATCAGTGAAGTTCTCGAAAAAGCAAAATAATTTTACAAGTACTTAATGTTACTTTATAGTAAGCTGAGGATGAAATGATCCAGGTAGAATCAAAACTTAACGTAGCCGATAACTCCGGGGCAAAAAAGGTTCAGTGTATTCGAATTCTTGGTGGAACCCGTAGAAGATATGCTCAGATCGGTGATGTTATTGTAGTAGCTGTTAAGGATGCTCTCCCTAATGGAGCTGTTAAAAAAGGTGCAGTAGCTAAGGCTGTTATCGTTCGTACTGCCAAAGAGTTTGGTCGTAAGGATGGAACATACATTCGTTTTAGTGATAACGCAGCAGTTATTATTAGTGATACGGGTGAGCCGAAGGGTACACGTATTTTTGGACCGGTTGCCCGTGAACTTCGCGAGAAAAAATTCATGCGAATCGTTTCCCTGGCACCAGAAGTACTCTAAAGAATTAAGGAGAGAGTAATGGCTTTACGTTTACGTAAAAACGATACAGTTCAGGTTATCTCCGGTGATGACAAAGGAAAAACCGGCAAGATTCTCAGAGTAATTCCTGAGAAAAACAGAGCTGTTGTTGAAGGAATCAATGTTGTCAAACGGCATACAAAACCATCCCAGAAAAATCAACAGGGTGGTATTATGCCAAAAGAAGCGTCGGTTAACCTTTCTAACCTGATGCTTGTTTGTCCGAAAAGTGGCAAACCGACACGTCTTGGTGTTAAGATCCTTACAGATGGTAAGAGAGTAAGATTTTCAAAAAAGGCTAAGGAGTCGATAGAGTGAGTACAGGAGAAAAAAAGAATCCACGCATGTTGGAGAAATACCGCAAGGACGCTGTGCCTGGTCTAATGAAAAGATTCGGCTATAATAATGCTATGCAGGTTCCGAAGCTTGATAAAATTGTAATCAACATGGGTGTTGGAAGTGCAACACAGGATTCAAAAGCTATGGATGAAGCTGTTGCATGTCTCAGAGATATTTCCGGACAGAAGCCGATGGTTACTCGTGCAAAGAAAGCGATTTCCAACTTTAAACTCCGTGAAAATATGGCTATCGGCTGTAAAGTTACTCTGCGTAACAAACGTATGTGGGAATTCTTCGATAGACTTGTTGCTATCACTATCCCGCGTATCAGAGACTTCAGAGGGCTTCCGAGAAAAGCATTTGATGGAATGGGTAACTATACAATGGGTGTTAAAGAACAGATAGTCTTCCTTGAAATTGACAGAGATAAAGTCTCTAAAATTACAGGTATGGATATTTGTATCTGTACAACAGCAGTAAATAATGAAGAAGGCTTAGCGCTTCTTGAAGAAATGGGAATGCCGTTTCGCAAATAAACACAGGAGAAAATTGAAGTGGCACGTAAAGCATTAATTGAAAAATGTCAGAAAAAACCAAAATTCAGTTCACAGAAGTATACTCGGTGTAGAAGATGCGGACGTCCGAGAGCATTTCTGAGGGATTTTGGTCTTTGCAGAATATGTTTTAGAGAAATGGCACTTAAGGGTGAAATTCCTGGTGTTGTGAAAGCTTCCTGGTAGTCTCGATAAGAAAGGGTCATAGGATGTTGACTGATCAGATTGCAGATATGTTCAACAGAATTCGTAACGCGGCTCAGGCAAAAAAACGTGTGGTAGAAATACCGGCGTCAAACCTGAAAAAAGAGATCGCTCGTCTTCTCTTTGAAAATCATTATATCGCAAAATACGCTTACGTAAATGATAGTAAGCAGGGCGTTATCAAAATTCTCCTTAAGTATGATGAAAGTCAGGTTAATGCCATTCAGGGGATAAAAAGAGTTTCCACTCCGGGACGTAAGCAGTATTCGAAGTCTGCATTTGTTCCAAAAGTCCTTAATGGTATGGGTATGGCGATCGTTTCGACATCTAAGGGTGTTATGAATGATCGTGACTGCCGCAAAATGAATGTCGGTGGTGAGGTTATCGGCCTGATCTGGTAAGTTTCGGCTTTAGTAAAGCCGTTAACACAGAACTATCGCAGTAAATTATAAAGGAGTATATCTTGTCTCGCATTGGTAAAGTACCGGTACAAGTTCCTTCAGGAGTCCAGGTTACTATTAATGGACAGAAGGTTGAAGTTAAGGGAGCGAAGGGAACGCTTAAAGCAAATGTCCCTGAAGATCTCTCTGTAAAGCTTGATGGCAATGAGATTATTGTTGAACCTGCAATGGAAAGCGACAATGCAAAAGCTCTCTGGGGTTTATACAGAGTCCTTATTGATAATATGGTTGTTGGTGTTTCTAAAGGATACCGTAAAGAGCTTGAAATCCAGGGTGTTGGATATAAAGCTGAATTGAAGGGTAAAGATCTCAACGTTATCGTTGGTTTTTCAAGCCCGAAATTTGTCAAAGTTCCTGCCGGTATCACTTTTACAGTTGAGAACCAGACCAAAGTCATCGTCGATGGTATCGATAAGCAGGCTGTTGGTCAGATTGCTGCAGATATTAGAAGAATACGTCCTCCTGAGCCATATAAAGGTAAAGGTATCCGATATGCTGGTGAGCAGATCAGACGTAAAGAAGGAAAAGCAGCTGGTAAATAAGACTTATTGGAGATAGCAATGGATAAAGCAAAAAAAAGACTTGATGAGCGTATTCGCAGAGCAAGTCGTGTAAGAGAAAAAATCAATGGTACCCCGGAACGTCCGAGGTTGTGCGTTAGAAGAAGTATTAATCATATCTATGCTCAGCTTGTTGATGATATCAATGGGGTAACACTCGTTCAGGTTGGTAGTACAGGTAAAGACTTTGCTGCAAAAGCAGAAGGTAGTAAAGCGGCGCTTGCAACACTTATAGGTGAAGCACTCGCTGAAAAAGCAAAAGAAAAAGGTGTAACCAATATAGTCTTTGATAGAAAAGGGTATCTTTTCCATGGCCGTGTAAAGGCTTTGGCTGAGGCAGCCCGTGCTAAAGGGCTTGTCTTCTAAGAGACGATGGAAAGGGGTCTAAAGGTTGAGTAACGAAGAAGTAGTAACAACAAGTGGTGATGGCCAGTTAACAGACAGACTGGTAGCAGTTAGTCGTTGTGCAAAAGTTGTAAAAGGTGGACGCAGATTCGGTTTCAATGCTCTTGTTGCTGTTGGTGACTGCAACGGAAGAGTTGGACTCGGAATGGGTAAAGCAAATGATGTAACTGAGGCAATACGTAAAGCTGTTGAGAATGCAAAGAAGAATATCTTCTCTGTAAGTGTTGTCGATGGAACTATCCCACATGATATTCTTGGTCACTTCGGTGCCGGAAAAATTATTCTTAAGCCTGCTGCACCTGGTACAGGAGTTATTGCAGGTGGTGCTGCTCGTGCTGTTCTTGAACTTGCAGGTATTAAAAATATCCTGACAAAGTGCCTTGGAACCACTAATGCGCATAATGTTGTTAAGGCGACTATGGATGGTCTGCTTAAGCTAAAGACTAAAGAGCAGATCCGCACATTGCGTCAAATCCCTGTAAAAGCAAGTGCATAAGAAGGGTATTCTGAAAAATGGCTAAAAAACTTAAAATTACACTGGTTAAAAGTGTTATCGGTACACTGATTGCACACAAGAGAACTGTTGCTGCTCTTGGTTTGAAAAAGATTCGTAGTAGTGTTGTGCAGGATGATACAGCCGTGATCCGCGGTATGGTTGATTCTATTAAGCACATCGTCAAAGTCGAAACGGTTGATGGAGAATAAAATGCTTAAATTAAATGAATTGCGACCGAATGCTGGTTCAAAGAAAACAAAGAAAAGAATTGGTCGTGGTACCGGTAGCGGTAACGGAAGTACTGCTGGTAAAGGTAACAATGGTCATAAAGCAAGAAGCGGATCATCAACAAAGTTCTATTTTGAAGGTGGACAGAATCCTCTGACTAGAAGAATTCCTAAAAGAGGTTTCATAAGCCCATTCAAAACAACTTTCCAGGTTGTAAACGTTTCTGAATTGGAAAAAATTGAAAGTGGTAAAGAAGTCGATGTTGAATTTCTTTATGACAACGGAATTATTAATGATGCCGGTTTACCTGTAAAAGTTCTCGGCAATGGTGAATTGACAAAAGCCCTTACTGTCAAAGTACACGCATTCTCAAAATCGGCTAAAGAAAAAATCGAAAAAGCAAAAGGGAAAACCGAGGTAATCGACTGTGCTTGAATCATTCAGGAATATCTTCAAGATACCGGAACTCCGTAAAAGAGTTCTTTTTACACTTGGTATCATAGCTATTTACAGAATTGGTGGCCACGTTCCAACACCTGGTATTGATACTGCAGTGTTGAGCGATTTCTTTAAAAATTCAGGCAACTCTTTGTTTGGTCTCTACGATATGTTTGTGGGTGGATCATTCAGAAGGGTTTCTGTATTTGCATTGGGTATAATGCCGTACATCAGTGCGTCCATTATCATTCAGTTGCTTGGTACTGTTTTTCCATATTTCCATAAGCTCCAGCGGGAAGGTGGAGAGGGAAAAAAGAAAATTACACAGTATACACGGTACGGAACGGTCCTTCTCTCACTGGTTCAGGCTATTGGTATAAGTATTTTTCTCCAGAGCATTGTTTCACAGGAAACTGGTTTGCATGCAGTGCATCAGGGTATGCTGGGTATTAAGTTTACGCTTCTTACCATGGTAAGCTTGACAACAGGAACTGTACTTATAATGTGGCTTGGTGAACAGATTACAAGTCGTGGTATTGGAAATGGTATTTCGTTAATAATATTTATTGGTATTATTGCCCGTCTTCCAAATGCTGTTATTGGTGAAGTTCAATTGCTGCTTTCGGGTAACAGAAATCCAATGATGGAAATAATGATAGTCGCAATAATTGTTGCAGTGACTGCATTTGTAGTTATGATGACTCAGGCGATGCGTAAAATTCCTATTCAGACTCCGAAAAAAGTAGTAGGACAGAAGATGTATGCCGGACAAAATACCGTGCTTCCACTTCGTTTAAGTATGGCCGGTGTTATTCCGATTATCTTTGCATCATCAATTATGACATTTCCAAGTATGATTCAGAGTTTCTTTCCTCAGTCTGAAATGATGGAAACTATTGGTGTTCTTTTTTCACCAAGAGGATTCCTTTATAACATTTTGACAGGTTTGCTCATTATTTTCTTTACTTATTTCTACACAGCGATTATTTTTAACCCGCTCGATATAGCAGATAATCTTAAAAGGTCAGGTGGTTTCATACCTGGGATACGTCCCGGTAAGAAAACTGCAGAGTTTCTTGATAATGTTCTTTCGAGAATAACACTGCCTGGTTCGATTTTTCTTGCATTCGTGGCAGTTGTTCCATTTCTCGTAATGAGCCAGATGAATGTCAACTTCTACTTTGGCGGTACCAGTGTTCTGATCTGTGTCGGAGTAGCTCTTGATACTCTTCAGCAGCTTGAATCTCATCTTCAGATGAGAAATTACGAAGGTTTCTTGAAGAAGGGAAAACTTAAGGGTAGAAGATATTAATCTTTTATACTAAGTTCAGAAAAATATGTCGAAAAACGATTCTATTCAGGTCGAGGGAACAGTTACAGAAAATTTACCAAATGCTTCATTCAAAGTAATGCTTGATAATAAACATGAGATACTTGCTCATATTTCAGGCAAAATGAGAATGAACTATATCAGGATACTTCCTGGTGATAAAGTGCTTGTTGAACTTTCACCATATGATCTGACAAGAGGAAGAATAACCTACAGATATAAATAAAAGGGGTGTTACTTTGAAAGTCCGTGCTTCTGTAAAAAGAATGTGTAAAGAGTGTAAAGTGATAAAAAGAAAAGGTATTGTTCGTGTGATTTGTGACAAAAGTCCAAAGCACAAACAGCGTCAGGGTTAATAACAGTAATTATAACAAGTTTCCGATAAATTATAAGGGGGTCCTAACGTGGCTCGTGTTGCAGGTGTAGATATTCCAAATAATAAGAGAAGCGAAATTGCGCTGACTTATATCTACGGTATTGGTAAAACTTCTGCTCAGGTAATTCTTGCTAAAGCAGGGATTGATGTTAACAAAAAAATCAAAGATTTTTCTGAAGATGAACTTGATAAAATCAGAAAAATTATTGATACTGAATTTCAGACAGAAGGTAACTTACGTACAGCTGTTCGTATGAATATTAAGCGTCTTATGGATGTCGGATGTTTTCGTGGACTTCGTCATCGTAGAGGTCTGCCATGCAGAGGTCAGCGTACACGTACTAATTCAAGAACACGTAAGGGTCCACGCAGAACAATTGCTAATAAGAAAAAGGCTCCAGGGAAATAATCGCTTTATAGGAGAGGTTTTACGAAATGAATAAAGAGGCTACAAGTAGCAAAAAAATTAAGAAAAAAGCTTCTGCTGAAGGTGTTGCACATGTCAGAGCGACGTTCAACAATACGTTGATCAATATCACTGACAATCGTGGCAATGTTGTTGCATGGAACACACCTGGAAAGTCTGGTTTTAAAGGATCAAGGAAAAGCACTCCTTACGCTGCAGGTATTGCAGCTGAAGTAGTTGGTAAAGCTGCCTTTGATGCTGGTGTTCGCAAAGTTGAAGTTCATCTTAAGGGTGCAGGAAACGGTCGTGAAAGTGCAATACGAGCACTGGCTGCAGCCGGTATCAGAGTTACTGCAATTAAAGATTTTACTGCAGTTCCTCATAATGGATGTCGTCCACCAAAGAGAAGAAGAGTGTAGTTGGGTTTCTCAATTTAATTGATTTGAGAATTATTATTTAAGTCTGAAATATAGAGGAGAATCGACATGGCAGTTTATCATGGCCCGCGTTGCAGACAATGCCGTAGGGAAGGTGTAAAACTGATGCTTAAGGGAGAACGTTGCAAGTCGGAAAATTGTGCTGTAGAACGCAGACCATTTCCTCCTGGCATGAGAGTCTCCAAAAGAAGAAAATCATCCACCGAATACAATACTCAGCTTCGCGAAAAGCAGAAGATTCGTCGTATTTACGGTGTTCTTGAAAAACAGTTTGCATTATACTTTGGTGCAGCAGCTAAATCATCAGAAGTAACAGGTGAGAAACTGCTTCAGATTCTTGAGTTACGTCTTGATAATATTATTTATCGTCTCGGTTTTGCACCATCAAGATCAAGTGCTCGCCAGTTGGTACTTCACAACCATTTCAGTGTTAATGGTAAAAAAGTGAATATCCCTTCATATCTTGTCAAAGTTGGTGAAATCATTTCTGTTAAAGAAAAAAGCAAAAATCTTGAACTTATCCACAGTGCACTTAAGAATGTCAGAGATGTTCCAGAGTGGCTCAGTGTTGATAAAGTAAAGCTTGAAGGATCTATTATACGAGTTCCGGAACGTACAGCTATTCCAACAAATGTTCAGGAACAACTTGTAGTCGAACTGTACTCCAGATAAAAGGGAGAATAATACCAAGATGAAATGGAAAAGCTTGATGATGCCGAAGGGCATCCAGATCGAGAATCCAGAAAATATCCCGAATTACGGCAAAGTTACAGTTGAGCCACTCGAAAGAGGTTGGGGTCATACTATTGGGAACTCTATAAGAAGAATTCTCATGTCTTCGCTGCAGGGCGCTGCTGTAACATCAATTCGAATGGACAACGCAGTTCATGAATATTCGACAATTGATGGTGTTACTGAGGATGTTAGTGATATAATCCTAAATATTAAACAGCTCAGACTTAAGCTTCTGGCGGATAATGATGCCACACTTAAGCTTGAGGTGAGTGGCGATGGTGAGGTAAAGGCATCAGATATTGAAAAGAATCCTGATGTACAGATCCTTAATCCGGACCTTCACATTGCGACAATTAATTCTGATGCAAAGCTCAAAATCGAGATGAAAGTATCTGAAGGTCGCGGATATGTTTCTGCAGAAAACAACAGAAGAGATGATGACCCGGTCGGGACCATTCCTGTCGATGCACTCTTTTCGCCTGTTGTAAAGGTTAATTATATCGTTGAGAACACTCGTGTAGGTCAACGTACTGATCTTGACAAGATTATATTTGATATATGGACTGATGGATCTCTCAATGTAGAAGATGCTATCGGCTATGCATCGAAATTACTCTATGATCACCTTGAAATCTTTATCAATTTCGAAGGTGAATTTGAACCGGTTCAGGAAACAATTAGAGACGAAAAGACAGAAAAATTACGTCAGCTGCTTAAAATGCGTGTTGATGAACTTGAACTTTCTGTCCGTTCTAATAACTGTTTACGTGCTGCGAATATTCATACGCTCGCTGATCTGGTTAGAAATCAGGAATCTGATATGCTTAAATACAAGAATTTCGGAAGAAAGTCTCTTATCGAGCTTAATCAGGTTTTAGCTAATCTTGGTCTTACATTCGGTATGGATGTAGACAAAATCGTTGGACCGGTGCTCGACTAAGGCTCCGGTCATTGAATAGTAACAAAAGTATACAGTTTTAAGAGAAGGTAAGAACAATGCGCCATCTGGTATCCGGACGTAAGCTGAACAGAACAGCAAGTCATCGTCGTGCAATGTTGTCAAATCTTGCAGTATCTATTCTTGATAATGAAAGAGTAACTACAACTCTTATGAAGGCAAAAGAGGTTCGCTGCGTAGTTGAACGTCTTATTTCCTATGGTAAAAAGGCAGATCTTCATCATATCAGGCTTGCAGCTCGCAGAATCAACAATAAAACAATCCTTAAAAAATTGTTTGATGATATCGCGCCGAGCTTTAAAGACCGTGAAGGTGGATATACCCGTATCATTCGTATTGACAATAGAAAAGGTGATAACGCACCGATGTCAATCATCGAACTGGTTGGAAGAAAAGGTGCTGTCGCCGCAGTAAGAAAAAACAAGAAAAAAACGAAGGCGTCAGACTCTGCTCCTCAGGCTTAAGGTGTGAAAATAATAAGCTGAGTGCAAACTCAGCTTTTTTTTTGTCGTTTTTTGAAAGGACTTATCAATGGCTATCAGTTATAAAGAACTTGGCTTTGTTAATACCCGCGATATGTTCAAAAAGGCATTCGCTGGTAAGTATGCAATTCCAGCATACAACTTCAATAATATGGAACAGCTCCAGGCGATCATGAATGCCTGTGGGAAATCAAAATCACCAGTTATTCTTCAGGTTTCTGCTGGTGCAAGAAAATATGCAAATGCAACACTGCTCAGATATATGGGACAGGGTGCTGTTGCAATGGCGAAAGATATGGGATATAATTTTCCGGCTGCTTTGCATCTTGATCATGGTGATACATACGAACAGTGTGTTTCATGTATCGATAGCGGCTTCTCATCTGTTATGATCGATGGATCACATCATGAATATGAGAAAAATATCGAGATTACATCAAAAGTTGTTGAGTATGCACACAAACACGATGTCACTGTTGAAGGTGAACTTGGTGTTCTCAGTGGTATTGAAGATGATGTCGTTGCTGCACAGTCTATTTACACTCAGCCGGAACAGGTTGAGGATTTCGTAAAGAAAACAGGTGTAGATTCACTTGCAATCTCAATCGGAACATCACATGGTGCTTACAAGTTCAAGCCGGAACAGTGCACAAAAGGTGCTGATGGCGTGCTTGTTCCTCCACCACTTCGTTTCGATATTCTTGAAGAGATCGAGAAGAGAATTCCAGGATTTCCGATCGTTCTTCATGGTGCAAGCTCAGTACTTCCACAGTATGTTGAAATGATCAATAAATTCGGTGGTAAACTTGATGCAGCTGTTGGTATTCCTGCAAGCGAACTCCGCAAAGCAGCATCATCTGCAGTTTGCAAAATCAACATTGACTCTGATGGCCGCCTTGTGATGACTGCGATGATTCGTAAAGTTTTTACAGAGGTTCCAAAAGAATTCGATCCAAGAAAATACCTCGGACCAGCACGTGATGAGCTCGAAAAGATGATTATTGACAAGAATGAAAATGTTCTTGGCAGCGCTGGCAATGCATAATCAGATTTATTAAATATGTTAATAA